>Ga0316206_1000376_pt1 | contig 66150 bp, 78 predicted proteins | sample 6monthpyrite_MG_FD_204942 | JGI IMG/M metagenome (GOLD analysis project Ga0316206, IMG submission 204942) | Microbial mat bacterial communities from mineral coupon in-situ incubated in ocean water Damariscotta River, Maine, United States -... | ecosystem: Environmental > Aquatic > Marine >...
ACAATCCCCTTAAATAAAGCGTCACCGCCGTGCCAGGCGGCTACGTCCAACAGACATTTATACACCATGCGAGACCGGGGCTATGACTTATTTTGAGTGCGATGGCGTATAAATGCTAAGATGTTAGATGTTATGTTTAAAAATGATGAATTATCAATCGCTAGTACTTGAAGGTAAAAGCTATAAGTGGGGAGCATCACAAGATAGTGAGCATCCTGATTTTGTTTTAATTTGTACGGCTGGCGAAATATGGGTTCAAGTAGAAATTAACAAACATGACCGTGTGCAGAACGAAATGTATATAAAAGATAAGGTGGATTGTCCAATAACAGAAAGTACCGCACAAAAAGTTATAAAAGAAATTATAAAGCAGGGGTACATTAAAAAATATTTTGAATCAGATATTGGTCTAATATATACGAATGAACAGGTCTTAATTGAAAACTAATAAACATAACAAGCGCGGTCAAGCTGACAAATTTCCGCGGTGCTCGTTTGTGCTAAATAGCACAAGCCTCACATCGCTCCAATTTTCAGCTTACCGCGAACGTTAGGTTCAGAAAACTCATAATAGAAAAATGAAAAAAAGTATAATTCTCTCATCAAAAATATCATTAAGTACCGGTTTAATATTTTCTTTACTATGCGCGTTAATTGCACCAAGAATATTTGATCGCATTGAAGTAGCTAGATGCACTAAGATAAATAATGATTTCAAAATATTGAAATCATTATTGGAAATACACAAAAAAGATAATGGATCTTACCCAACCACACAAAATGGATTATTGATTTTATCTCAATCCACAAAAAATAATTCTCAATTAATTTCGAGAATTCCAAACGACCCTTGGGATAACAAGTATTATTATCAAGCACCAGCATTGATTAATAAGGCAATCAATTACGATTTATACTCATATGGAGAAAATCAATTTAATGATCAAGGTTTGGTAGATGATTTTGTTTCATGGAAAGAAGTAAGTTGTCCATTGCCGTCGTTTTTTTCTGAATGGATGATGTGCTTAATGATAAGTTTTATCTTTATAACATTACCACTATTTATAATATTTATCTTGATTCATCTTGGTTATTCTAGATTCACAAAAACCTAACTGCGCGGTAAATATAGGGGACACTGATAACTTAATAACTTAGTGGTGTTTTAGATAAATTTCTGTTCTATTTTCTTTAAGTTATAAAGTTATCAGTGTCCCCTTTCATTTTTTTTGTTTCAGTGATTATTATTTTTTGTTGAGTGATGCGCTTTTGAATGGAATGTGAATCTTGCCAGTTATTTGACGATAAATATTTTGGTGGATGTCCTGGATACCTTTTGCAACTAAAACTTAGCGGTTTGATGATACGGTACAGCAGTTAATGACCGGGGAGGCTACACGTAATCTCAGATCGAATAAGCCCCCCTAAATCCATTATAATCAGGTATTGGGGCATATGCAGAAAGGTTTTTTTGATGGGTGTCTTAGTTTTTTACTCATGTTTCGACAGCGAGATTAATTGCTGGATAAAAAAACAGATTTAAGCACCTTTAAAGGGTTGGTACATTAGCCCTCACTCTCAAAGTTGAATGAATTTATTTTGGAGAAAGATACATGAACAAAGTAGTATCACTGGCCTTACTGTTAATTGGACTTCTACTAACATCGGTTTTACCGTCTGCTGTAGCTGAAACATGGACAGAGCCAGTGCAAATTAACAGTTTTATAGTACAAAGTGAAACTCATTTTCAAGTATGGACCACACCTTCATATAATCCTGAGGGATGCAGTGATAACAATGGGTATGATATCACCTCTTCTGATACCACTTGGATAACTGCATTATATTTACAAATGGAATCAGCTAGAGATGAAGGGAAGATGTTGTCTTTTTTACTAGATGGTTGTGGTTCTAAACCAAAAGTGAAATCATTGAAAACAAATTAGGGCATATTCACATGAGCATTACCAGGGTGTCTTTTAGGCTTAATTGGTTGGTGTTGGTGTTAATGCTAAATAATACAACTGCCAATGCGTCTGTTTTAATAGATACAAACCCATATACCTTGGTTGGTAGTTTTGTCAGTCATGAGTTTAAACATTTAGGGTTTGGCTTATCAGTTATAGGGGATAACGGACAATCTGAACTTGGCATGACATTTTTGTATTCAAAGCCTAGTCAAGCGCCCCAAGGTTCAATTAATGTGTTTTCTGAAAAATCCCAGTTATTTACACTTGTTGACGTTGATTATAAGTTGCATTGGGTTTCTTTCGATGTAATATATAGACACTTTATTACTAATAAATTTTCAGCATATAAACTTCAACACAGAGCTGGCTTTTATGTCGGTGGATTAATAAGAGGTGCTCACATTACCGGAACAACGGAAAAGCTAACGATTGCCTCCCGAAACACTATTGCTATTGGAGTAGGGATAGGTTTTAGAAGTCCATTTAAAGACCGGTTTTTTTGGAGGTCAGGTTTATACTTAGTAATATTTAAGAAAAATTATTCTGATCACTTTAAAGCGACTGAAGATACTTATCAAGAAAAAATTTTAGCTAAACACATTTTAGATGTAGAGTTATTTCGAATTGGTATTAAGTTCTAGAGAAGAGGATTATGATGAAAGGTAAGTTTTGGGTACTAATTTTATTGAATTATTTGTTAGCTGGTTATAGTGGAATCATACATGCGAAAGCTGTCTGTGAGCCATACCAACCTGTTACCAACGGATGTAGTGACTTTGGATTTGATGATATAAATTTTTTAGATATCCAGGACATCCACAATAATTTGACCAACAAATGATCACCTGCTAATCTTTAATGATGAGATCAAAAATAAATAACAAAAACACCAACGATTAAAAAAGCAGAGATCCCTTCCATGACCATCGCCCGACGTAACACCATCGATTTAGAATCAACCCCCTATTATCACCTGGTAAGCCGGTGCGTACGAAGAAGCTTTCTTTGCGGAGAAGATCCCGTGACAGGAAAGAATTTCGATCATCGGAAACAATGGCTGGTGGATCGGATAAAAACCCTGGGCGATATTTTTAGTATGGATGTGTGCGCTTATGCGGCGATGCCCAATCATTACCACCTGATCTTGCATGTCGATCTTAATCAATCCAAACAGTGGACGGACCGAGAAGTCATTCAGCGTTGGGGAAATTTATTTACTAAAAGTATCGCGGCGGTGGCGGCCTCTGGCGAACCCTTAACGCCGGCACAAAAAAATGCGGTGGACTTGCAAGTAGATACTTGGCGAGAACGCTTAAGCGATATCAGTTGGTTCATGCGCTGCATCAATGAACCGCTGGCTCGGTTAGCGAATCAAGAAGACGGTTGTACTGGCCGTTTCTGGCCGCGCCTGCACATCCTTGTGCTTGCGGCACTTGGGCGTCCTGCCCATCGGGAGGACGCTTTAAAAGCCAAGCCCTATTAGATGAAGGCGCTTTATTGACATGCATGGCCTATGTGGATCTCAATCCTATTCGGGCGGGCATTCACCAAACGCTGGAAGACTCGGACTTTACCTCCATTCAAGAACGCATTCAAGCTCATCAACGAAATCGAAAAAATAAAGCAAAACCACAAGAGGGCCTGGATAAATATGCCAATCAACCGAGTCAGTTATTACCCTTTGATGTCCATCCGGATGAAGACGATACCCAAATCACCCTGCCGATGAATTTTACCGATTATCTGATCCTGGTGGAATGGACTGGCCAAGCGATTCGAGACGATAAAAAAGGCGCCATTCCTGCCTATATCACCCCGATCCTGCAACGATTAGCCATTGATGAAAAAGAGTGGTTGATGAGTGTGAAACATTTTGATTCGCGTTTTTATCGCATGATTGGCAAGCTCACCTGTTTGCAACAGGCGTGTCGGCACATGGGGCAATCCTGGTTGAAGGGCTTTCGAGCGGTGAAGGCGTTGTACATCAATCCAACCAATTAATATTTTCCAATCTTTTTGTTATTTTTTATCCAGTGAATGCGTACTTTTTAATCTGCTCGCCTCTTTTTTATTTTCTTTGAGGAAATTTTTCTCCCTCTCCTTTTTTGTTTCAGTTATTATTACTTTTTGTTGTTCCAAGAGTGATGCACTTTTGAATGGGGTGTAGATGTGGAGTGGTATTAACACCAGTTATTTGACGATGAATATTTCGGTGGATGTCCTGGATACCATTTGTGAGGCTTGAGCCGTATCCGGTAAAAGTCGCACGTACGGTTCTGAGGGAACGGGGCGATGGCGACATCGCCCTGTTACCCGATTGCAAATAAGAATACGTTCAATAAGGCTTTAGCTATCCAAATACATTCTGCATTTTAAGAATTTGATATCCGAGTCGATATTGCTTACTATTATGTAAGAATATTAAGTAAGGTAAGGAATTATGTCTGCTAGTACCATGACAAGTAAAGGTCAAATAACAATACCCAAGAAAGTCAGAGACTTACTGCATTTGGGTGTTGGAGATAAGGTTGAGTTTATAGTTCTCGGTAGTAATGAGGTATTAATGAAGCCTATTACTAAAAAATCGAAGGATGTTTTTGGAAAGTTAAAGAAACAGGGCCAAAAAATTGTTTCGCAGGAAGAAATGGATGCGGTGATTCGAAGCAAGTATAAGGCGAAATAAAATTGAGGGCGATCGATACAAATATTTTGGTTAGATTTTTAGTTAGCGATGATGATAAGCAAGCAAAAAAAGTACTAAGGTTATTTGAAACAACGGAAGCAGATAACGAAATATTATTTGTACCACAGCTTGTTCAGATCGAATTGATTTGGGTGTTGGATTCTGCATATAGTTGCACGAGACAGGAGATCGTAGATTCAGTTTCTGATTTAATGCAAATGCCGATACTAAAGTTTGAGTCACAGTCAGCCTTGCAAAGTTTTGCTAACGAAGCAATTGATTCTAACTACGACTTGGCAGATTTATTAATATGTCATAGTGCGAAAATTAGTGGTTGTAAAGAAACTCTAACATTCGATAAAAAAGCCTCAAAGCATGAGTTATTTCGGTTGTTGAAATAATGCATAACAGTTAAATTACCTCCGGCATAGCCGGAGGATTATTAGATGACGCCCTCTAAGCGCTCAAGTAAGCGCCCAAGGCGCAGCTATAATCCAAGCTTCAGTTGATCTCGCTGCTCATCTTTTTATTAGATAAAGACAAATAGCAAAAACACCTGCCAATATTTTTATTAAAGGAATAACAAAAATATTGGCAGGTGTTTAGAGATTGTTCAAATTTTGATGGGTGTCTTGATTATGTTGGTCAAACGATGGTGCTAGCCTGCAAGGATGGAGATCCAAGCTTTCTTTTCAAGGCTCTTGTAGTTTGAAAATAATCACATGTAATTTATATGGTAGTTTTACTGGTTATGCATGTCACTCAACGCGACCAGGTTTATAATAAGGAGTTAACGCTCTTGATAACACGATCTTTATTCAGTGCACTAACGGTATTAGTCACTCTATTTTATTTTTCTGAGGGAGGTGCTATGTCATTTTTATTTGGAGATGAAAAAGTTGAAGCTGTTCTTTTTTCGCCTTTGGAAGGTAAAATCACTTATGAAAGCAAACCGGCATCCGGTGCAGTGCTTAAATTATGGATTGCCTGGAAAGACCAGGATGGTGAAACTAAAAACTTTAACACAGATGAGAACGGAAACTTTTCAATCCCCATACAAACGATTGAATATCGTAGCAGCCCACTTGCACAAATATCAATTGCTCAGATTATTACTGTTGAATATAACGGCAGTGAATATGAAATATGGAAAGCCGGAAAATCTAGCACCAACCTATACGCAGAACTAGGTGGACGACCTGAAAACCTTGTATGTGAGCTTACTAAAGAGGAAATGGATACGCATCTAGATAGCTCTCTACTAGAAACACTATGTGTTTGGACTAACTTGGACAAGGAAAAAGATTAATATGAGTGAATTAACTCCACCTGTTGCCGCTACATTGGCCGGAAGAATTTACGATGTTCAAAACCCAATGCTTGTCGATATTTTCCTAAAGCTTCCTTATTTTATGTTTGCTAAAAAACCTGGTGCATCACCACATTCTCATTTAAAAGCTGAAGTTGGTGGCAGAGTAGTTTTGAATTTTAAAGATGGTTTTGGTGTTTGTGCACACGGTGGAAAAGGTTATGAAAATGAAATTTTTCTGATTTTCCGAGGCACAACCACAGCAAATAAGAAAGCTGACATACTTACGGATGCGCGTATAGGCATAACCAGTAATTCAGCGGGGCTACCTGTTCATACTGGTTTCTACCATTGCTTTTCAAGTATGCTACCTGATATCAATAGCTTTTTTAGTGCGAACAAAGGTAATGTCAAAGTCGTTCATTGTATTGGCCATAGTCTTGGCGGCGCAGTTGCTTCCCTCGCAGCAGACTGGGTTTTTCGTACACTGAAGCATCCAACAAAACTTTATACCTTTGGTGCCCCTCGAGTAGGCACTGACTGGTTTGCCAATAACACTACATCCTCTTTACGCAAAGAAAACATACATCGGGTTTATCACCGAACAGACCCTGTGCCAATGGTACCCCTATACCCTTTCATGCATGCTCCTTACCATAGTGAAGGCCACTATATTTATTCCGCATACCCTCTTACTTCAGGTACGGCACACTTCATGTCGAATTATACCGATTCAGTTAAAAAAAAGACATGGGAACAATTATGTGATGTGCCCGAACAGCCTTGTATAATTGAAAATGCTATCGAAGGATGGTTGAAATCCAAATCACCGGTTAACACCTCTTCAGCGACATTCTGGCGCTGGGTCGACTCTGCTTTGATCTATGTGATTAAAAAAGTCGCCATGGGAACTATCATGAGCCTGCAGACAGCATTCGTTGGCGCGTTTACCCTTGCCGATAAAATTGCATACATCTTAGCCAAAGGTATCGATCTAGCTGAGAAAATCAGTGTTTGGATAGAGCTTTTAATGCGAAAACTTATGCAGGCACTCGGCATGAAGGTCACACAAAACAAAAAGGAACTAACACATTCACTAATCAGGGGTGTGTTAGTTAGACTCACAGAAAAAGCAAATCAGGAGGCACAGAATGCACTTAAGAAGCTATGAGGAATAAATTCCAGAGATAATTAAACATGAACACCTTTCTCACCGTCATTAAGGTTTTTTCTACAGTTTTTCTTTTCGTGTTTTTTATTGCTGGTGTTTTCAAGGCAAATCCACGCACCCATCATCCTGAATGTCGACCATTTGCAGAGTACACAGCGGGATTTATGATTTGTACTTCCAGTATTATCGGTATTTATTATCTCTGGTTTATTTTTTAGCATTGTATAAAACAGCGCTTCGCCTGCTGTTAAGTGTTAGATAAAAAAAAACAAAGGCAATTGGGTGTTTGGCGATAGTCAGCAGAAAACTAAGACACTGTAGTTTTATTTGACGAAGTCAGGGTATTCCATCGGCCACATCCGTATCCTTCCACAGATAACGAAAAACCAAGACACCCATAATCATATCGTACTTCCAAACATACAAAAACATGAAAAACTGGATCACTTGATTAGCCCGTAAAATTTATTGAAACAAAAGTGAAAACTCACATCAAAAAAGTTAGAAGGCAATGGAAAACAGCAATAAAGAAAGGATAAAAATACAAAAAATAATACCCGAGCGAGTCTAACACTCAGATTCATCACTCAAAAAAAAACTGAGAAATTTAGTTTGTTTGATTTAGATATAACGCTTTGGCTGCTGAAAATCCCTTGACCCAAGATTGACCCATGGCCCGACAAGCCTGTTGCAAGGTATGCAGTTTGCCAATCATTCGATAAAAACGAGAATGAAAATGTTTAACACTGTTTAGCCATTGACTTTCATCAATGGAAAGTCGATGTAAGATCGGTGTGATATGGTTTGGTATGGCGCCTTTTTTATCGTCTCGGATAGCTTGGCCGGTCTATTCCACAAGGGTGAGATAGTCGATTAAATTCATGGGAAGCGTTATCTCATCGTCATCTTGCATCGGATGTGCATCAAAAGGTAAGAGTTGGCTGGGTTGTTCTGAGCATTTATCCGTGGAATTCTTTTGGTTTTGTTGATATGCCTGAATACGTTCTTGGAAGGACGTGAAATCGAAATCCTCCAAGCATTGGCTGATACCGGCGCGTACTGGGTTAAGATGCACATAGGCTATACATGTCAATAAAGCGCCTTCATCTAAGAGGGCTTGGCTTTTAAAACGACTTCCCGATGGGCAGGACGCCCAAGTGCCGCAAGCACAAGGATCTGCAGGCGCGGCCAGAAACAGCCAGTGCAATGATCTTCTTTATTCGCCAAGTGCCAGAGGTTCATTGATACAGCACATGAACCCACTGATATCACTTAAGCGTTCTCGCCAGGTATTCACTTGTAAATCCACCGGTTCCTTTTGTCTAGGCGTTAATGATTGTCCATCGACGATCAACGCCGCAACACTCTTGGTAAACAGCGTTCCCCAGCGTTGAATGACATCTCGATCTGTCCATTGTTTGGTTTGATCCCGATCGACATGGAGGACCAGGTGATAATGATTTGACATGGCAGCGTAGGCACAAATATTAATACTAAAAATGTCTCCCAAGGTTTTTATTCGGTCCACCAGCCATTGTTTCCGATGATCGAAATTCTTTCCAGTGGTAGGGTCTTCTCCACAAAGAAATCTTCTTCGTACGCATCGATTGACAACGTGATAATATGGGGTGGATTCTAAGATGTTAGGCCCACCAAAATAAATTCATAGATACAATTCATGCATAATTTTTATGCTTATGTTTACAAAAATATGATAGAAAAAAATACACACGAGAAAGAAAAACTAGTAATTAAGTACAGGAAAAAGTCTATACTCGCAGGTATAGTCTTATGGGTGGTAATATTACTTTCATCAATTATAGGAACGATGTTCGTAAGTTGGATAATGATACCTATCTCAATAGGTTTAGGATTGATAGGAGGTCTATATATTGGGCGAAAAATAAATAATAACATTAGAGAAAAAACAGGGTTAAGCACAAAGGAGCAGCAATCAGTATGGGTAAATTCGTACATTAATAAAAAATAGTAGCTTAATACGATGCAATATTATTTCACAACTAGATGAACCTAAATCTGCAAAACATAGAGTATTTTGGCTCTTTGGTATTTCCCGTGATTTTAAATTTTATTAAAATCATGCATATAGATTGTATCCTTCCAAGTCTAAGAAGATTCTTTGGTACAGTTTTTCGATATTGAAAATGCCATAACAGCGTCGTTTGATCACTTTTATCTTATTATTGAGCCCTTCAACAAAGCCGCTGGTGACTCGATCATTGAAATAATTCAAAATGATTGGCCAATGTTTATTGAGTGTTTTAATGAATTTGTCAAAGCAGGTGATCCCACTATTTTTCACGCGATTGACCCAGCGTCTCATGCGTCGAGCCGCCACTTGACGGGGGATATTTGCGTCAAAGAGTTTCGTGAGCTGATGTTGATAATGATAGGCTTGTTTTAACAAGGGCGAGTATCCAAACAAACGTTTAAGTAATGCGTTGTCTTCTTTCTTTAATCGTTCTGGGCGTTTTCGCAGTGCCCACATCACTCCCTTGAGCGACTCATAGTCTTGCTCTGAGAGTGTTTTCTTTAATCGTTTCATTTCTCGTTTACGCAAGGTATCCAATCCGTCTCGATAGTGTTTCGCTACATGAAAGCGATCGATCACAATTTTCACACGACAGCCAAACACTTCTTTTGCTGCATTGATATAACCGTCATACATATCACAACAATATGACTGAATGGTGGCGGCCAATGGCGAGGGGATACTTTGCAAAAACGCTTTAACCGTCGCCTTTTTTCGATCTTTCAACACCGCAAGAATATGAAGATCTCCGTCCACTTTTGCACTCACAATCACCACGAAATCTTGATGCCCTTTTTTGAGCGCAATCTCATCAATCCCCAAGCACTCTAAACGGGTTAATGAATCCCAGTTAACTTGGGTGTCAACATGACGATCCACGATCCCTTCAATCATTTCATAGCCGACTCGCTCTTTGCGATGCACATCCGTGACGGTACTGTTAATCAGCTGGCGAAGGAGATAGTCTTCATAGGCTAAGGTGCTTTGGCGGCGAGGGGAGTACCAGGGCATCTTTTGTGTCGTGGTCGGGTTATTTTTGCAATCGAGACATTGGTAGCGGACCGGGTGAATTTTGAGATAAACCGGTTGATCGAAGATCGGCAAGTGACGTAACAGGATAGGCTTATCTTCTCCATGTCGCTTGGTGATCACCTTGCCACATTTTCGGCACTGGGTGTAGTTAAGGGTACTTTTCACGGTGATAATGAATTGATGTTGATCTTGCTCAACACGGATCACTTCAACGTCGGGGATATCTAAGGGAATGCTCAAAATGGACATGTTTGGCTCTTATTATCGGTGTGGATTTACGTTAACATACTATTTTATCAGACTTTATCTGTCACGGGAAATACCAAAGAGCCAGTATTTTTTTGTTAATGCAACTGTTAATTTGAGGTCAGCATAAATTACTCACTGTGATTAACATCATAATCACAGTTTTAACTTCCTATGCTATATGCCCACAAGCCTAACGGTGTGATCGAGCGGAACGCGACCACAGCGTTGAACTATGTGACATGGTTGTTAATATTTTCGAGTTTACTTGCTTGGTTGCCCTTTGTCGCGTCCGCTCATGGCCATGTTCGGCCCACGCAGATATAAAATTTATAGATACAAAGCTTTAAAATCACAGGGAATTGAATTTATGAAAATATTATGCATTAGCTTTAAAGAACAGCCTGAAGTAAACCGGAAAATTCTTGCATATGATATTTTTAAAAGAACAAAAGAGACTAAGATTGATTTGGTTATTTTCCCTGGAAATTTTTTGAAAATACCAAAATCCATAAAAGATGAAGAATGGATTTCTGATTTTGCAGAAAAAAATAATATTCATGTATTCTATGAAAAATTCGTAACTGAAAATGGGAAAAATAATTATTACGAGCTATATTCGAAATTCGGTAGCAAAAACACTTGCAGACAACTATTTGTTGATTCATCAGAGGTCGAGACTAATAGTGAATTGTGCGAATCATTGATCCAAAAAATTGATAATGGAGATAGAACAATTAATGTAGGGGGAGTAAACTTTGGTATAATAATATGCGGTGAAAATAATGTGTTAAAAAATTTACAATTGGAAGACAACAGAGTTATTTGGAGATGTATGTCACCAAATAACTGGAATGCGGAAGTAATTCTTAATCCATCCCACAACACTATGGGGAATTGGGGTAAATTACAGAAAAGGTTTGAGTTTTTAAGTAATAAATATGGCTATGTCATTTATCTAACAAATTCATCATGTCAAGGTTTTGGAAAAAGTAGTTTGAAAATATATAACAAAGGAAGAGAAATTAAAAATAGTGATAACCCAGACTTTGTAACTGATGACAAAAATGCAATTGCATGTATATTAGAAATCATTTAGTGGTGTACAGTTTAATCATGAGTCTAACTTGGCAATGGAGCGGAACGCGACCGCAGCGTTGAATTTAAATCCAAGGGTTTCGTTTTTATTGTCGAGCTTGCCGGTTTTGTTGCTCTGTGTCGCGCCCGCTCATAGCCAATGTTAGGTACACGAAATTAAAGACATAGATACAAGGTTCTCAAATACGGTATTAAAATTATGTCAGCGTTAGAAAAAACATACGGTATTTTATACAAAATTTACAATAAGCATCGAAAACTATTTCCAGAAAACTCGTATGACTCAGAGCAAATGTGTTTGATGTGGTCGACAAATGATCCACCAGATCAAATCGAGCATACAGAACCCTTTGATGATATTGAAAAGGCATTTAATATTGAGATTAGTGAGAATGATTCACTAGATCTATATGACATGACATTAAAAGAGGCTTCAATTAGAATTCTTGAAATTCAAGGAAAAATGTAATATGCCATACGAAGAATATGAAATTGAGGCAGAAAAAATAAGAGAGGAAAACAAAAAGCTGTTGGTAGCGTTTAGCTCATGGTTATCTGAAAACGGATTGAAAGAAAAAACAATCAAAAAACACTCACAGAATATTGATTTTTACATAAATGAGTTTCTTCTTTACGATGGTTACAGGCGTGCAATAGATGGCATTTCATCTGTTAGTAGTTTTTTTGACTGGTTCTTTCCAAAAAAGGTCATGTGGTCAAGTATAGCGGCAACAAAGGAAAATGTTTCGAGCTTGAAAAAATTCTATAAATTTCTTGTTGAACAGAAATTATTAGATATTGCAGATTATCATTCCTTGCTTAGTACCATAAAAGAAGAAATGTCTGATTGGCAATCACACTATAGTGAAGAATACGAATGGTAAATAACCTAACCGTGCAATTGAGCCGGGACGCAACCGCAGCGTTGAATTTGGATTTACCAATGTTGTTCAGGTGATAGGGTTCATCATCTTCAGTGGTTTTTCTCGCGTCCGCTCATGTCTAATGTTATGACAACTGGCTCAATTTCAGTTTTTATCATTTACGAGTTTAAGTTCTTTAGGGAATGTTGTTATTCGTGTAAGTTAGGAATGTTTCCAACGTTGATATTGTTTTGGCGCTAGCGTAGCTCATTATTTTAGATAATAGCTGGTTACGCATATCGGACTTTGTTTTAGTTCGTTCTTCGTTCGGTAAGTTGGAATTCAACATTGTGGCTTTGTTTGAGGTTGTCTTGGAAATAAAGTGCTGGAATGACAGATTCGGCAAGGCGTTGTATCAGATGGCACACAACTATTCTTGACCTTGCAATTATGACAACGATGCAAAAGTTAGTGGCAAGTATGGAGACTAGAGAATGGTAGATGTAATTTTTTTCAACAACCAAGAAGAGTTTAGCGATTGGTTAGAAGAACATGCTGAAGCTAGTGAACTTTGGGTGGGCTATTTCCGGAAAAGTACAGGGCGTGTAAGCCTTACGTGGTCGACATCAGTAGATGTGGCTCTTTGTTTTGGATGGATTGATGGTATACGAAAAACCATTGATGAGCAAAGCTACAAGATTCGCTTTACTCCGCGCAAAATAAATAGTGTATGGAGTGCTGTGAACGTAAAGAAGGTGAAAGCACTAATACAGCTTGGAAAGATGAAACCAGCAGGAATCCACGTCTTTAACAACAGAACCAATGCACAAGGCTATTCCTCTGAACAAAGAAATGTGCAACTTGCTAGAGAGTATGAAGAGAAAATCAAGGAAAATCAACCCGCCTGGCTATTCTTTACTAATTTAGCACCATCCTATAAAAGAGATTCTATCTGGTGGGTAATGAGCGCCAAGAAAGAAGAAACACGATTAAAAAGGCTTAACATATTGATCACCTCATCTGAAGCAGCGCTAAAAATACCAACTTTGCGAAAGAAATAATAATTTTTACAGAATTAAAAAAAACTAAGACACCCATAATTACATCGTACTTCCAAGCGTACAAAAACACAAAAAACTGGATCAGTTGATTAGTGCGTAAAATCTATCGAAATAAGAGTGAAGACTCACATCAAAAAAATCAGGGGACAGATGGGAAACTACAATACAATAAAGAATAAAAATACAAAAAAAATAATACTCGAGCGTGTCTAATACTCAGACCTATCACTCAAAAACAAAACCGAGAATGGAAATGTTTGACACTGTTCAATCATTGACTTTCATCAATGTAAGATAGGTATGATATGCGCTGGAATGGCACCTTTTTTATCATCTCGGATAGCAAAAAACGCGACCGCACATGCTGGTCGTTAAGCTTTTAATACCAAGTTAAATCTGTGGGTAGTGGCTAAGTTTTGAATGATATTATGAATTGCCTTAACTTGTTTTTTCATCGATATCACTTGGAATGATGATCAAAGCTTGCTTAGCATGTCTCGTGATTGCTCGATATCATTGAGTCTTTAGCCACTACCAATCTGTGCTCAGTAAGTCAAGATAATTCATCATCACTAAGGTAAGGAGTCATTATGAAAAATATGCGTGGAATTGTTATCAACAAATTAATTATTACTTTTGTCCAAAAACGATATTTAACAATTTCAGGAGTTTCTCTCGATGCAAGAAAAAAATGGAAAGGGTACATGCTTTTGTGGTGCAGTTAATTACACCTTCGCACTTGAAGGGATATCTTCATCAGTTTGTCATTGTAGCATGTGTAGAAAATTACACGGATCAGATTATACGACTTGGATAACTGTCGTAGAAGATGCCTTTTCAATTATCAAAGGTGCTGATGTCATCTCAGAATATCAGGTGAGCGAGCATACAACGGGTTACTTTTGTTCTTGCTGTGGCACTAAGGTATATTCTGTTGATAAGCGACATTCCAATATTGGTATACTCAGGGGCACAGTGACGAGTAAAATCGAAGAAAGTCCTCATAGACAGTGGTTTTGGGACAAAAAGGTGCCTTGGCTAGAAAGTTTGAAACAGGCGAAAAAGTTTGCTGATGAAAGTGCTACACCAGTGGATGATGTCACTTAAGTAAATAAAATATGGCTGGAGTGTATTCATTGCATTCCAGCCTCATTCAGCCTAACTTGGCAATTGAGCGGAACGCCGACCACAGTGTTTGATTTGAGTTTACCCATTTATTTCACGTTATCGGGTTCATCATTGTCGGTGGTTTTACTCGCGTCTGCTCATGGGCAATGTTAGGCCATCTCACTATTCACAGAGAAACAACGAAGACATGTTGAAACGTAATTTCCAACATATATACATGAAAGAAACGTTACTCAACAAAATAATCCAAATTTACAATACAAAAATAGAGCGCAAAGGCCCAGAAGTAGGACTATCATTTTATGCATTTTTTTCCAACAAAAATGATGACCCAGAACTTTTAATGGAAGCTGCTGAATGGTGGATATTGACAAACGAACTCAACCATTTCGAAAAAGCAATAAAAATTAAGCGTATGGTTGAGGCAATGTAAATTAATACTGATGATAAAAATGAGGTAAAAGATGCCCAAGGTTACAGTTTGTATCGATGTGTCAGATAAAAATAAGGCAGTACAGTTTTATACAAAAGCGCTAAATTGTTAATTGGTGAAAGAAAGTGCTGAATACGTTGAACTAGTAGCAGACGGTCTGACAATTTATCTCAGTGAACAAGCCTCTGGCACAAATCCCTTAATTCAAGGAGAAGCTATTCGTAACTATGAGCGATACTGGACACCCATTCATCTTGACTTCATAGTTCCGAATCTTAATCAATGTGTTACTGTGGTATTAGAAATGGGTGGCAAAAAGGAAGGCGAAAAAAGTGGTGACTGGGGATCGGTCGCATTTTGCTCAGACCCATTTGGTAACGGGTTCTGTATTTTAGAATACAATGTCTGACAGAGTTTGCTAGTAAATCTCACACGAATCGTAGTCGCTACCCTATAAGGCTTCTCAAATTGCCACCGTTACGGTAGTATTTTCACTCAATGTAAAATGCATTTTTGTAATGATGCAATTAGGAAAATTGCTGTATGGATCAAGAAAAACAATCAGACAATACGAACTGGACGCTGATCTTCAGTGCCTGGTTAGTTGCTGCAATATCAACCTTGGGCAGTCTGTTTTTTAGTGAAGTTATGGATCTCATTCCATGTGTATTGTGCTGGTATCAGCGAATATTTATGTTTCCATTAGCTATCATACTATTAGTTGGACTTTTCCCGCTGGATAAAAAAGTGGTAAATTACGCACTGCCCATTGCCATCATCGGCCTTTTTTTTACGGTGTATCATTGCTTGTTATTTTTTGGTTTCATACCGGAGGCCCTCCAACCCTGTGGCCAAGGAATCTCCTGCGCGGATGACAGCATGGAACTGTTTGGTTTTTTACCTATCCCACTCCTTTCACTCACTTCTTTTTTGATTATTATCATCTTATTACTGAAAACCTGGACTCGACAATGAAAAAAAATCACATCGTAATTGCAACTATACTCGTGGTAGGCCTGCTATTCACATCGGCGACTTATTTTTATAACACACAACAAATGGAATCTAAAAATGAAATTGTAACACAGCATGTCGACGCACTAATCCGCTTTCATTCAGTACAAAAAGGCGATCCTAAAGCAAAAGTCACTATAGTCGAATTTCTAGATCCTGCTTGCGGCACCTGCAAAAAATTTCATCCAATTATCGATGACTTATTGAAAGAATACCCAGAGAAGATTAACCTTGTCGTTCGCTATTCACCGTTTCATCACGGTTCAGACCGGATGGTGGCCATTCTAGAGGCATCGAGAAGACAGAAACAATTTTGGAATGTGCTGGATATCATGTTCGAGACTCAAGAAGCATGGACTGTCAATCATCGCGCGAAACCCGACCTTTTCTGGGGCCACCTAAAGGGTCATAGTATTGATGTCGCACGCATTAAAAAAGACATGGAAAACCCGAGAATCAAAAAAATAATAAAACAAGACCTAGCTGATGGAAAATTGTTAGGAGCAACCAAAACCCCAACTTTTTTTGTGAATGGAAAGCCTCTAAGTAGTTTTGGTTATAAGCAGCTTATGAGTTTGGTTGAGAGTGAACTCGAAGCGCATTATTAGTGCAAAACAGTATGGTCGGTTGGCCTACATACTACACTCTGTTAGTATTTCTTCCAATATTTATATTTTGTTACCTGCATTTAACGGACATTATTTTTCGTTTAAACCCTTACCGATCCCGATGGTGTGAAATTAGAGATTACAAATTATCGACAGGAGCGTCGAGACCGTCATGATAATCGGAAAAACATTGAGTCCTAGCATACAGTAGAGCTAGGAATAAGTGCCTAACTGTGTGATTGAACGGAACGCGACCGCAGAACTGAATTATATGGTATGGGCGTTGTTGATATTTTCGGGCTTGTTTACTTTTGTGACATCTGTCGCGTCCGCTCATCACAGATGTTACTGCGACGTTAAATCGTCGATGCGACGACTGTTCGTCTCAAGGAGGAGTTGTCACCTGTCCCCGCACTTAGGGTGCGTCACTGGCAACGGTGAGGTGCTAAGCACTTGGTCAACGTATTGCGCTGAGTAGCACAGCTCACAATACGGCGGGAAATGATGGGTATGGAAATGGTCGCCTGGAGGAAGTTCTCCAGAAGGCAGACAATGGATCAAGGTTTATCTACTTGATCCTTTCCTTGGTAACTCAGCTAGCTTATGGATTAGGCTGGTTTAGTTTATACATTGAGATTTTTGCATTACGTTTCAGGTATAATATAATGGCCGCATTGTAAATGGCGCGCTCTTCATTGGGCGTTTGTGAGGCTTGAGCCGTAGGCGGTGGTGACACCGCCCTGTTACCCGGTGGCCATTAGAATAACTGTAGATGATATAAATTAAAGAGACATACACTAATGGATGAAAACCTGGCTGATAAAATATCCTTTATGATGGATGCAATTGCCGATGAGGAGATTGAAGATAACCCCTATATTGAAACAGTAGAAGCAGCATTGGCACTGACTCAGTATATACCCGTAGCGTCTGATATTTAGGATTTATTGCTGGCCTATTTTCGCCCTGGCTGTGTTGAAACTCCGCGCAATAAGAATGACTATTACTTGTCGTTTCGCCTTGCCAGGACAAAAATAAGCACCGCACTCAACACCTAAATATCAGACGCTACGAGTATAGTTGGAATAATGAGATACAAAAAAACTATGCTAAAACTGAAAGCTATAAAAATAAATTAAACAAATTAGAAGAAAAGAACCTTGATTTCTGGGCACAACTCATTAGAAATGATGCTCAATCCCTTATAGAGATACTTACGAAGCGCAAAATATTTTTTTACCCAGAAGATAATGAGCTTGTAAAGAATTGTTTTATTAATGGCTCTAGTACAATCTCTGTTGTAGAGGATAATGAAGAAGAAACAATTCATGTACAAAGCTATTTCTAGTTAAATATATTTAGCATCTCTAACTGCAGAATGTTAACAACGTGATAATGTAACAAAATCTATATTCTTACACTTGGATCATGATAGTTATGAACATGATATCGGTTTTAACAACGAATAATTTTGGAAACAAACAAATAGGATAGTTATAAATGTCAGATTCTCAGTCGCAAAAGCAAGGTGGAACACTAAGCCACAAAAATGCTTGCAAAGAATTTGGCCTGCAAGAAGATGAAATATTTGAAGCGATGAACAAGGGGAAATTACAATACCGGCAAAACTATGCCCATGGTAATCCATATTACAGACTACTTAGAATCGAAGTTGAGAAATTAGCTCAATAACTACACGGCGACAAACGTGTAGAAAACCAAGAGATCAAGCATAAGTTGAAAACTATTAACAAGGAAATAAATAGTCTTAAGAGAAAACTTTCATCATTAGAGAAACAGAAAACCAAATTGCTTGAAACTCAAGAACAGACTAAGCTCTAAAAAATCCATTAATAGAAATCATCAAAAGTGTTTTTTTCTTACGGGCTTATCTTTGAATTTCTGTCCAGATGTACGGTTTTATGGCACGCCAAACATAGTTTTCATGGTACTGGCTCTAACTTGTCAATTGAGCGGAACGCGACCGCAGCGTTGAATTTGGATCTATGGATTTCGTTTTTGTTGTCGGGTCTATCTGCTTGGGTGCTCTTTGTCGCGCCCGCTTATCTAGGCATTAGATTGAGAAAAAAATAATTGTATATTCAGTAGCATTGTTCTGATAGCAATGCGATTTTAGCTAAGACGGAGAGGAAAAATGCCTCACGTAATGAGTCATTGTAAATTAGGTGTTTAGGCAATATCTTTGGTTTTGTTTGGCGGTAACGTGCCCCATTTCGCTCGCGTTATTTGAGTGATGTATTTTTTTCCGTTGCACTGCGAGTAAATAGATATTTATGTAATTTCTTTTGATTCAAGTATAGTGGTATCATTAGCCCAAAGCAGTAGGATCGATCTAACCAGAGGCATCAAGCGGAACGCCTCTTCCTTGACGATTTTGGCGTATGCGCTTCTGTTATTTTTATGGCATGCTTGTCGTATTGCCTTTGTTGTCGGCGTCCGTTCATGGCCAATGTTATAGCGCCGAGCAAAGCTCGGTGTATCTTGCAAGGTGAAAGTCCTTGTCGGGGGAGGCGCTGTAAAGTGACTCTATAAGGACTAGCCATCCACCGGTATCGAGCCTTGGACCCATGGCGGAGTCTTGTCGGGAGACAACACGAACAAGATGGGTTAAGCGTAGGCAGAGAATCTTGTAGGCCGTAGGGGAAATCGCTTTCCCTGAAGAGCTGGTACAGCTTCGAAATCGTCAATGCGGATGCCGAGGGTTTTAACGTACACCGAAGGCAACACAGAAGCACCCGTTTGTACGGCGAGGGTGTGGAGATCCGCCGGAGTCATCAGGCCGTGGCATGTGAGAAGAGATACACTGAAGAACTCGGGAAGCCCTATCGGGTTCCTGGTACGGGGAGAACAAGAGAATGAGAGACAGTGAGAAAAGCAGGTATGGAGTCAACTAAAAACGGAACATCACTGGAATCTGCCGTCTTGTCAGCGATCCACGGGCCAGGTGAGCAGGATGATTCTAAAACGGATCAAAATGCTATATGCCCTCGGGGTGTCTTATCAGGCATAGTACTCAGCGATTGGGAAAGCCAATTACATGGGGAAGGACCTGACGGAAGTACGCCGCCTGCAAAGGAAACTTATGCTGGACATGAAGGGCCGGATAGCCATAAGCGAACCTCACTGCAGGGAATAGCTATTCGAGCGAAAACAAATCAAGACCATCGTTTTCGGAATCTTTACCAATACTTGAATGCGGAAGCATTAATGGAAGCCTGGCGCGGACTGAATAAAAATGCGGCGAGTGGCGTCGATGATGTGACAGCAGAGGATTACCAGGAAAATTTGGAATCCAATATCGAGGATTTGGCGAAGCGACTGAAGACAAAACGGTACCGCACGAAGTTGGTGCGGCGCTGTTATATCCCGAAGGAGAATGGGAAACAAAGGCCTTTGGGCATCCCGGCATTGGAAGACAAGCTCGTCCAACGGGCGTGTGCCAACGTATTAACGGCCATCTATGAAGAATATTTTCTGGAGTGCAGTTATGCGTACCGCCCCAATCGAAGTGCGAAGGAAGCGGTTGCAGAACTCACCTTCAAGCTTCAGTATGGTATTTTTGGTTACATTGTCGAAGCCGACATAAAAGGTTTTTTTGACAATATGAACCATCAATGGTTGTTGGAGATGCTTGCACTAAGGATTGGACCTTTGGTTCGAGAAAATAGTCAAGAAAAACTGCCAGGGGAGAGTGATGATGATTCGCTACGCGGATGATTTTGTCTGTGCCTTTCAGTTTAAAACAGAGGCGGATGACTTTTATCGAGCCCTGCCAAAGCGACTGGAGAAATTCAGTCTCGAAGTGGCGCCAGAAAAGACACAAATCGTTCGCTTTAGCCGCTTTTATCCAAGCATGAAACATACGTTTATATTTCTTAGCTTTGAGATCTATTGGTTTTTGGATCACAATGGCAAAAAGCGAGTCATGCGTCGAACAGCGCGCAAGCGATTACAGCGCGCCTGTCGAGACATCAAGGATTGGATTAAGGAAGAACGCCATTTAGACGGCCGGAAATTTGTTATCGGGCTGAATAGACGGCTGCAAGGCCATTATAATTACTATGGTTTGTGTGGAAATCTTGAGTCACTGAAGCGATTTTATAGTTGGGCGATGAAATGTACGTTCAAATGGCGAAATCGTCGAGGTGGAAAACGCAAGACCTACACTTGGGAGTCATTTAATCAAGCGATTAAACAGGTGGGCATCGCTATGCCAGTAATCACGGAAAAACAGTTTCAACGTGAGGTTAAGGTATGAAGACGTTCGGCGCGACAGCGAGTACGACCGAAGAACCGGATGCGGGAAAACTGCACGTCCAGGACTGTGCGGGGGGTTTATGGTAACAGAGACTCCTACCGTGAGATGTCTCTGAGGCGAATGTCCGCTATCGATTCAGTACACTCTCGTGACCTTGGATATTATCGATGCTATGAAGGGCGCATTCGGTTGGAAAATACCGTATTCTAACGGCTCCAATCCTAAAATTATGTAGAGGAGAATACGAGTGGCTAAACCCAATTACGCTTTTGAAAAGCGCCAGAAAGAAATCGCGAAAAATAACAAAAAGGAAGAAAAGCGCTTGCAAAAAGCAGGGGTAGATGATAGTCAGAAGCAGGACGTTCAACCTATATTAGGAAACGACGATAAAGCGGTAACAACCAGCGACACATAGCAAAATATTCGAAGTTAATGAATATTAAATACATAGAGGAAAAAACAACATGAGTACAGGTACAGTAAAGTGGTTCAATGCAGATAAAGGTTTTGGTTTCATTACTCCAGATGATGGTGGCAAGGATCTGTTTGTTCATCATTCTGAAATCCAAGCTGGCGGTGGCTATGCAACCCTGAGTGATGGTCAGAAAGTGGAGTATGAAGTTGGACAAGGCCAAAAAGGACCTTGCGCTAATAAGGTGGTGCCAGTCTAACTCTAGTAATTAAACCGGTTTTCGTAAGCACCAGTACATAACAAAGGTGGTTAAGCGGACAACCCTTCGCGGCGCTCGCTTGTGCTGAATAGCACAAGCCTCTCATTGCTGTGATCAGCCGCTTACCACCGGCGTTAGATCCGGGCACCACTATTAACGAGCCGGTGAGCAACTCTGTTGTTCAACCACGGTGACATAGCTCTGGTAGTATCGTGCGATAGGAGGCACAGAGAAGCAAAATGCCTCACGCTTCCCGCCATCAGGAATAACCTATTTCGGCCATGTTTATGGCTTTGTTTAGCGGTAGCGTGACCCATTTCGCTCGCGAGATTCGAGTCTCGTGTTTTTTTGATAGTCGTTCATGTCAGAAGGCAGTCATATTTTCAACTTTGATGAGTGTGTGGTGGTAAGCGGAACGCCTGGTCAGCGGTTGATTTTAACGTACGGGTTTCAGGCAGCTTGATGGCCTCTCTAGGATATTGGTTTTGTTGTCGGCGTCCGCTCATGGCCAAGGTTAGGCATCGCCAATTAAAAAATTCAAGTTATTCATGATTCCAAACTTAAGAGATGTGGGAGAAACTATAAATATTATTTACGGACAAGAAATCATGCATGAAGGGATTTTATACAGAGGTGGAACAGTAAATGAATTGTTTGATGAAACAGAATTACCCGATGTTTCATGTATTTTGAGTCTTCGTACAGGGAAAGATAAGAGATTTAATCAAAAACACCAAATACACATACCTGCAGTGGACACTGTAGAAAATTATTTAACATCAAATGGGAAAGTCAGAGGTTGGGCTAATCGTGTTTTAGCAGCTATGAATAATGAAATAGCCTTCCCAATATTAATTCATTGTACAGCAGGTAAAGATAGAACTGGTGTTATAATAGCTTTAATATTATTAGCCATAGATATTCACGTAGACATCATAGAAGAAGAATACTTACAAACTAAAGGTGTTAAAGGAAGTAACAATATCAAAGAAGCAATCCAAGGCATTGGAAAAGTTGAGGAGTATATCTATGACTTATCAATCATTGACTTGCTAAAGAAGCGATTAAGGAAATAAAATATTAGTTTTCAGAGAACATTAAATAATAAACATCAATGGCCTAACTTGGTGATCGAACGGAACGCGACCCCAGCGTTGAATCTGAGTTTGCCAACGTTGTTTAGGTTTTCTGGTCTGGCATCTTGGGTGCTCTTTGTCGCGCCCGATCATCACTGAATGTTATGTGGAAAATAATCTCTTGAACAATCTACGATTCAACTCACGATCACAGAAAACAAACTCTAAAAGGAGCTACCTGATGAAAGTACTCATTGTTTTAACCTCACACGACCAACTGGGTGATACTGGTAAAAAAACAGGTTTTTGGTTGGAGGAGTTTGCCAGCCCTTATTACCACTTAAAAGATGCAGGCGTGCAAGTTACGCTGGCCTCACCGCGAGGCGGTCAACCGCCGCTAGATCCGAAAAGTCACGAACCTGATTTTCAAACCGATGATACGCGCCGATTTGATGATGACCAGACTGCTCAGAATAAACTCGCAAACACTGCTAAATTAGCAGAAATGAAAGCGGAAGATTTTGATGCGGTATTCTATCCCGGTGGCCATGGTCCATTATGGGACCTGCATAATGACAATGATTCAATTGCGCTGATTGAAGGGTTTATTGCTGCTGGAAAACCTGTAGCGACAGTATGCCATGCACCTGCGGTGTTATTAAAGGTTAAGGATCAAAATGGTAATCCATTGGTCAAAGGTAAAAAAGTCACAGGTTTTAGTAACTCTGAAGAAGCTGCAGTGGAATTAACGGATGTCGTGCCCTATTTGCTCGAAGAGCAGCTTGTCGCAATGGGCGGAGAGTACCAGAAGGTTGAAGATTGGAACTCGTTGGCCGTTGTTGATGGCTTGATTATAACAGGACAAAATCCTGGTTCGTCAGCTGCTGTTGCTGAAGCATTGGTAAAAGTACTTAATTAGTTTCAAGACACATAAAAAGGTAATAGTTGACTGGGTTATGCTGAGTATTTATCCGTGGAATTTTTTTGATTTTGTTGATAAGCTTGAATACGTTCTTGGATGGAAGTGAAATCAGAATCTTCCAAGCATTGGCTAATACCACGTACTGGGTTGAGATCCACGTAGGCCATACATGTCAATAAAGCCCCTTCATCTAACAGTGCTTGACTTTTAAAGCGACTTCCCGATGGGTAGGACGCCCAAGCGCCGCAAGCACAAGGATGTACAGGCGCGGCTAGAAACGGCCTGTACAATGATCTTCTTTATTCGCCAAACGTGCCAGAGGTTCATTGATACAGCGCATGAACCAACTGATATCACTTAAGCGTTCTCGCCAGATATTCACTTGTAAATCCACCGCCTCTTTTTGCCTAGCCGTTAACGATGATCCATCAACCACCAAACGCCGCGACACTTTTAGTAAACAGCGCTCCCCAGGGTTGAATAACCTCTCGACCTGTCCATTGTTTAGCTTGATCCAGATCGACATGGAGGACGAGGTGATAATGATTAGACATCGCGGCGTAGGCACAAATATTAATACTAAAAATGTCTCCCAAGGTTTTTATTCGGTACACCAGCCATTGTTTCCGATGATCGAAATTCTGCCCTGTGATAGAATCTTCCCCACAAAGAAAACTTCTTCATACGCATCGACTGACAACATGATAATATGGGGTGGATTCTAAATGGATAGAACAATGTCTTGCGGTGGCTATGGATGAATTCTCTGTTTTTTTTATTCGTTTAATAATTAAAGACTAGCAGATGCTTAGATATTGTTCTAATTTGGATGGCTGTCTTGGTTTTTGACTGGAAATAATTATGAAACCATTACATGCTTATTGGCTGGCACTGGTTGCAAGTTGCATTTTCTACTTGATGTATTGATTTGCACCTTGGGCGCATGAACTACTTAGCTCAGATATGGGAAGTTTACTATCATATGGTGGCTTAGAAGCCTGGTTCAAAATTCCCGAATGGTGGCTTTGGTTTCATCTTGTCGCAACACTGGTGGGTTATTTCGGCACTGTTTTCTTCCGCAAACTTTTTTTATGGTTATTGGTAGGTTCATTTATTCTTGGGCTATTTCTATCCCCTGCAATGGGCGCTAGTGCTGTAACAGGAATAGAAGTGTTTTTCATTGATGTGTCTACAGTATTAATTGGGTTTGTTTTTGGCTTAGCATTTTATTCTCCACTTAAGGAGAAGTTTTACTAGCGCAGCGCAGCTAACCAGAGGCATCAAGCGGAACGCCTCTTCCTTCGCGATTTTGGCGTAAGGGCTTCTGTTATTTTTATGGCATGCTTGTCGTATTGCCTTTGTTGTCGGCGTACGCTTATGCCCAATATTAGGTTTTAAAAAAGGAATATTATGGTAGCAGGATTTGAGTTAAGAGAAACTCCTGAAAAAGGAGAAGGTATTTTTGCCACTAAATCATTTAAGGTTGGTGACATAGTAATGGTTGGCGTTATTGAGAAAATACTTAATGGTAATCATTCCCATGCTTCGCAAATAGGAGAAAATGAGTATGTCCTTCACGCAGGAATGATAACTAAAGTTAATCATTCCTGTGGCCCCAATTGTGGTATCAAGGTAAATAAAACGGGTGCCCATGATTATGTCTCAATGAAGAATATCAGTATTAACGAAGAAATTACGTTTGATTATGCGATGAGAAATTACAGTATTAATTATTTTCCGGTAAAGTGCATGTGTAGCTCCGTAAAATGTCGAGGTAGTGTTACAGGGTGGCAAAGTTTGTCAAACGAAAAAAAGAAAGAGTATGAAGGATTTGTAGCGCCTTATTTACTTGAGTTAGATGTGGATGCTTATTCACAATTAAATTTACACTACCAGACATAGGCAACCTAACTTGGTGATCGAACGGAACGCGACCGCGGCGTTGAATTTAGTGGCATGGGCTTTATTGAAGTTGTCGGGTTTATCCATTTGGGTGCCTCGTGTCGCACCCCCTCATCACTGATGTTACTGCGACGTTAAATTCGTCAATGCGACGACTGTTCATCTCAAGGAGGAGTGAAATAGTCATGGTGTAGTGTCACCTGCCCCCGCACTTGGGGTACGTCACTGGCAACGGTGGGGTATCGAGCACTGAGTCAACGTATTGTGAGCTGTGCGACTCAGCGCAATACGGCGGGGAATGATGGGTATGGATAATGTAAGTAAAGTCTTGTTATTACATATCGTAAAGCGAGTGAAGCTAGAGCTAGCTTACGGCTCCAGATCCAAGATGGCAACGGCTCCTGCGTTGCCCTACTTACGGGCGTCCTGCCCTAATGCAATATCTGCATTTCCACCATCCATGGCGGTCAAAGCGAAGGCCATTGTGTAATGCAGTGGATAGGGGCTTATACATTGAGATTGTTGCATTACGTTTCAGGTATAATAGAATGGCCGCATTGTAAATGGCGCGCTTCTAAACGGAGCGTTTGTGAGGCTTGAGCCGTAGGCGGTGAAAGTCGCCTGAGGAAACGGGGCGGTGGCGACATCGCCCTGTTATCCGATGGTTCTCAAATACAGTATTTAAATAATGTCAGAATTAGAAAAAACATTTGGTATTCTATATAAAATTTACAATAAGCATCGAAAACAATACCCAGAAAACTCGTTTGACTCTAAGCAAATGTGTTTGATGTGGTCGACAAATGATCCGCCAGATCAAATCGAATATACAGAACCCTTTGATGATATTGAAAAGGCATTTAATATTGAAATTAGTGAGAATGATTCATTAGATCTATATGACATGACAATAAAAGAGGCGTCAATTAGAATTCTTGAAATTCAAGGAAAATTGTAATATATCATTTGAAGATATTAGGTGAGAAACTAACGATCATCTGTGTCGTTTATGATTCCTATGAATTTGGTGATAAAATACCGGTTGGCGTAAAACTCAGAAGAGAAATCCCCGCTGATGTTAGGTTTTTATAATAACTATTAGGAGTTATTTGTGGGTAAACAAAAGAAAAGTATTTTAAAGAAAATAGCAGAAAATAAACGAAAAAAATCCCAAAAGAGAAAGTCTCAATTACGCTCTAAAATGCCTCAAAAAAACCTATCGCAGATTCCACTTGAGTCCATTAAAAGCAGTAAATTATCAGAGGCTGTACTCGAGTATGCCGAACCTTTGTTGAATCATGCAAACCAGGGAAAGGAAGAAGAAAACGCAATTAAAATTTCCATTTTGTTTTGGAACGCTTCCCTATTACCAAAAGATGAAGCGCTACAATCCATTGAGCCAATTGTTAATATGGCTAATGGTAATCCGAATATTGAAAGTAAGTTTTATGATATGTTCGAGATGATGTATAACCGTAAACAGAGTAGCTATGAAAGTGATAAGCGTTTTATCGTTAATTATTCCTTAGAAAAGAATAACGATGGATACTATCTACAGGTGGCATCTACGCAATTTGATAATCCACCAAATAAGTCAACATAAACCGCTATTCAAAATTAGAAGTAGGTATAAAATAAATATTTTTGAATTGACGTAAAAAGAAAACTAAGGCACCCATAATTACGTCGTACTCCCATGCGTACAAAAAATGAAAAACTGGATCACTTGATTAGTGCGTAACATTTATTGGAATACCAGTGGAAACTAACGTCAAAAAAGTTAGAAGACAATGGAAAACTGCAATAACTGAAAGATAACAATGCAAAAAAATAATACCTGAGGGAGTCTAATGTTCAGGATCATCACTCAAAGAAAAAACTGAGAAATTTAGTTTGTTTGATTCAGATATAACGCCTTCGCTGCTGAAAATCTCTTTATCCAAGATTGACCCATGGCCCGACAAGCCTGTTGCAAACATTGCATCTTGCCAATCATTCGATAAAAACGAGAAATGGAAATGTTTAACGCTGTTCAGCCATTGACTTTCATCAATGGAGAGTTGTTGCAAGATTGGCTCGGTATGGCTTCTTTTTTATCGTCTAGGATGGCTTGACCCAGAGTGAGATAGTCAATTAAATTCATGGGAAGCGTGACAGTGGTATCGTCATTATCCGGATGGGTATCAAAGGGTAATAACTGGCTGGGTTGTTCTGAGTATTTATCCGTGGAATTCTTTTGATTTTGTTGCATGAACCCACTGATATCACTTAAGCGTTCTCGCTAGGTATTCACTTGTAAATCCACCGCCTCTTTTTGTCTAGCCGTTAATGATTGTCCATCAACCACCAATGCCCCAACACTTTTAGTAAACAGCGTTCCCCAGCGTTGAATGACATCTCGATCGGTCCATTGTTTAGCTTGATCCCGATCGACATGGAGGACCAAGTGATAATGATTTGACATCGCGGCGTAGGCACAAATGTTGATACTAAATATTTCCCCGAGGGGTTTTATTCGATCCACCAGCCATTGTTTCCAATGATCGAAATTCTTCCCAGTGATGGGATCTTCCCCACAAAGGAAGCTTCTTCGTACGCATCGACTGATAACGTGATAATAGAGGGTGGATTCTAAATGGATAGAACGCTGTCTTGCGGCAGCCATGGATGAGTTCTCTGCTTTTTTTATTGATATTGTTGTTATTCGTTTAATAAAATAGATGAGCAGGTGTTCAGATATCGTTCAAATTTTGATGGGTGTCTTGATTATTGCTCACTGGTCGTTATGATGGGAAGTCTCTTCCGTGTTAAAATCACTGGAAAGCCCCGTGATACGGAAACGATCAGTTAGGAGCGGGGCAATTGGAAAAGTATCGGTTGATAACTCGCTGGTTGCCTACCCTACCGCACGTACGGTTCTGAGGGAACGGGGCGATGGTGACATCGCCTTGTTACCCGGTGGTGTCGTTAAATAACAAAGTGAAATATTTTGACAAAATGAGCAAAAAAAACCCAAATAAATTTGGAAAATTGAAGCCGAAGTATAACTTTACGCTTAACCCATATCCAGAACAACGGTCTTCAAGTTGTCCAGATTGTGGCGCTAAAACAGGGCAACGTAAACTTCCTCTAGTTGTACACATTGATCCCATGAATCTAATGTTATTAAATTACACCAATCGTTATTGTAAAGTATGTGACATGCTAATAGGACACAAACATGAAATTGAGCATCATCTGACTGAAACCTTTTTAAAAATTGGACCTGATATTATTGGCAATAACTATCTCGTGCTAGGTACGGTTGATAAGAAAATATGGTATGAGCATAATAATCAAGAAAAAACATCAAGAGATATCCTAAATCATGCACATGATTTTATAAGCTACCAAGAGCTTCGCATGAGTATGGCTGGCTGGTTTCCACAGGGTCAAGAACCACCAGAAATGAAACCACCACCATCAAAGGAGTGGTTAAGAAAGAATTAGAAAAATGTCCCGATCTCACAACCATAAGTAAGGCGATTGATGCAGTATTCGAAGATGAATATTTGGACTCAGATATATTAGTTGTGAGGCTTTAGCTGCAATTGAGGCCATCACACGATTGCTCGGGAATCATGGTGCAAAATCGTCTTATACAGAAACAATTGATACCTGGGTGAAAAATAACCCACAAAAAGTACCACATAAGTTAATTAAAAAGTCAATTGACGCCATCGAAAAAATCACTTCATCAGATTCAGAACTAAATGAATTGTGGGAAGTGTCTGATGGCTATGAAAAATGGATAAAATAATTGGAATATTTGCGTTCAAGAGTTATGGCATAGCCAAGCCATTAACTAGATATAAAAGGCTCTGTTTGCGTTAAGTGTTGGTAAGCACGAATTTAACGTAAAATAGCTTATTTTGTAGTACTTTGTTGTCCTTTAAAGTTCTATTTTATATCGAAATAATCAGTTTCAACACTTAACGCAAACAGAGCCATATAAAAGCAGGATATATTTAATGTTGTGTAAAAAGTGCCATAAATACGGAAATAATAAACCAACTAAAGGATGTTATTTTTGCAATCACCTGAATCTTCCTGAAGAAGTACTCTGTTATGTTGCAAGGAATGACCCTGAACATGGAAGTTTGTCTGAGTGTGGTGCTTATCAGCCAAAACTATCTCTAACATCCGCTGATCAACTTAAACCTGTTGTGATTGAAAATGAAGAAATCAATGATTCCAATTTAACCGATAAAGCAAAATGGTTTATCGCTTATTCCAAGCAACAGTTACAATTAAATCCTGAAGAAATTAATTTCAAACTACAGTTCCATCTTTGTTTAGTTACGAAAAAGCGAAATATCATTTTTAATAAATCAGGTGAATATCTTAATAATTTCATGACAATTTTTCAGCAAATAGCCACCAGCTTTGAGAATACTCAAGTTGAAGTTCTCTGGCTCAGTTCTGACCACATTCATTTATATGTGAGCACAACCCCAGATTACGCATTTGATGAAATAGCCAATAAACTTATCATAGTTTCAGAGGAAGAAATTCAATCAAGTTATCCAGAGATAATGGAAAAATTCGAGAGTATATGGCAAGTGGGGTATTTCGCAGAAACAATCGGATAATGAAACACATGGATAGACAACAATAATGTTATCAGTTATCATTTTTTTATTACAAATTAATCATTTATAGAATACATTTTATTTAAAAACGAAAACACATATTTTGCGCTTTATATATAGCATTTCATGAAATTTAAAACATATTATATTATAGGTTTTTCGACAACATCATATCTATCTCATTGATTTAATTTAGTTGGATATGGGTAATGGACAGTCGCTGATGTTAGGCACCACTCGAGGCAAAAGTTTTAGAAAAAATTATGAGCAAGAAAACAACATTACATTTCTTTTGTGGAAAAATGGCAGCTGGAAAATCTACATTAGCCAAAGAACTAGCAAAAAAAAACGATGCTGTACTTTTGAGAGAGGACAGTTGGCTCTCTCAGCTTTATCCCGAAGAAATAACTAATATTCCAGAGTATATTAAGTATTCGGGTCGTTTGAAAAATATATTATCTGAACACATACAATTATTACTTTCTCATGGTGTATCCGTAGTTTTAGATTTTCCTGGAAATACCGTAAATCAACGTAGTTGGTTTCGAGCTATTTACGAACAAGTAAATGTTTCGCATGTCCTTCACTTTGTCGATGCAAGCGATGAAATTTGTAAGCAACAATTAAAGGAAAGAAACAAAGATAAGCCTATGGAAACAGCATTTACCTCGGCAGAAGAGTTTGATGAAATTACAAAATATTTTGAGGCTCCCTCAGAGAAAGAGGGTTTTAATATAATTAGGTACTAGAGAAAAGTCGCCGAACAAACAGCTCAACAAGGACAATCACTTCGCAACCTTGATTACAATAATTATGCATGCATGAGACTTTAGTATGACAAGCACACAATTCTTAAACATTGACCTTGATTTGGAATCAGAAGACGATCTAACAATAATTGTTGATGAATTTGGTGACAATGTGATTGTTCTGAGCAATGAAAAAAATTTCGGATTACATAAATTGTCATTTGAATTGGCAGGTGAAATAGGTAATTCAGAATATCTTTTAACTCAATATTTTTCACTAATTTGTTCACTATCATCTAAAGCAAGAGAAATATGGGATAGATGCCTAAAACGGGAATTTGATCTAGGATTTGAATGTGGTCATGGTCCGATTGATATTCAAGAAAAAATATCAAACTCACTAATAATTGAGCTATCAGAGTTAAACGTATCAATTACAGTAACTGTATATTCTGTTCCAGTCGTTGAAAACCAAATCATCTAACTTGGTGTCACTGGCGTTGTTTTTGATTCCGGGTTTGGCTTCTTGGGCGATTTTTGTCGCACCCGCTCATCACTGATCTTATATTTCGCCATCAACTTCTGATGACCAGCAAAGAGATCGTAGAGTATTATGATGCCACTGCAGATCGTGATATACGTTCTGACCTCAAACAAGCAATTAAACTTATTGACGAACCAAAAATTGCGATTGATTGTGGTTGTGGCGCGGGAAGAGACATTGAGTATTTGCTTGCTAATGGGTTTGTTGTCCATGCATTTGACATTGAAGAAGAGTCAATATTACGCTGTAGAGACCGATTCAAAGATAATGCTAGTGTGTTCTTATCACAGGATAGTTTTAACAATTTCTCATACCCACTGGCTTCTCTTGTTCTTGCAGACGCCAGTTTGTTTTTCTGCCCAGAAAGTGATTTCAATGAGGTATGGTGTAAGATAAAAGAATCGCTTACGCCTGAAGGCATCTTTGTCGGTTCATTTCTAGGCCCTAACGATACTATGGCCGGTCCAGAATACAGTAGGGAGGCTTTTTGGCTAGATGTATTAGTTTTTACGGAAGTGCAGTTACGGCTAGCGTTTGGAGACCCTCCAGTTAAAATAAGAGATAAAGGTTGGTTCAATGAAAAAGCTGCATTACTTGATGCAGAGCTTAAGTCTCTAGATAATGCGTCGTCTATGAGCAGTAAGCTCAAGCAACGATTAAGTAACCGATTCATAGAAAGAAGCGCTGCGGCAGGGATACAGCTAGCATTATTGGAGCATCTTGATGAGAAAGTGAGAAAATATGCTAGTTTTGATGTTTCTCGAATGACTGCAATCCATATCACTAACAACCTAATTTTTGTGGTTGTCCGCTTGATGGATGATATTTATAGCACTGCATAGTTTGGATCGTGGATTTACCAATGACTAAACTTGTAATAGTCATTGGTAATTTTCATCTCTACACCATAAGAGATATTACTTCACTGCCTATATATTACATTGTTAGGCCAACATAATCACTGTGCAGGAAACATGAAAGAACAAGAAGTCCTTGATCAGATTCCAGACAATTGGGCTGATGATATTGAAAAATCAGAATTGAATGTTAGAGCATCAGAGATTTGGTCAACATTAATTTTATCTCTGGCCGAACAAATGGGAATCAAAACTACCGGGTCATTTGATAAAATTATTATTCGTATGGCGAAAGCTCATGGAGTGACAAAAAGAAAAGAAAGAGAATCGTTGAAAAACACATGCACTCAAAATACAAAAATGGATATTTTTACGGAAATATATGGTCACCTATTCCCAAAGGACATAAATGGGGAATTGTCTTATTCTATCCCTATGATGAGGAAAATTACTGGATTACCACTTGAAGAATCATCAGCCTAACGTTGCAATTGAGCGAAATGCGACCGCAGCGTTGAATTTAGGATTATCAATTTTGTTCAAGTTATCGGGTTTATCAAGTCCGGTGCTTTCAATCGCGTCCGCTCATTGCTGATATTAGGCGCAATAGAGATAGAATATTGAATGAGTTCACCTCAAAAGTTGAGTCACGCATATAACCAACACCTGCCGCGCCTAGCGATGGTGAAATATTTAATATTCCAGGCTATGTGTAAAATATAATAATCTGCTCAACAAGGACATATTTTTTAATCAATGAAAATATTTTCCATCACATCAATTTTTATAATATGTGCAGCGTTATCTCTATACCAGTATGGTCGTAGTATTTGGGCTCCCCTTTATCAGCAGATTGTTGGTAAAGAGACAATAGAGAGTGTAATCAGCAAGTATGGTCCGGGTGCTGACTCCAGGATGGTTAAAATTTTTAGCAAGGCAGGTATCTCATATCCGCCAAAATCCGTAAAATTTCTTGCCATGAAAGAAGAAAAAAGTATGGAAATATGGGCCAAAGACAATGGTGATTATAGATACATTACAACATATAGAATTAAAGGTACTAGCGGTATATCTGGTCCAAAATTGATAGAGGGCGATAAACAAGTCCCTGAAGGTTTCTATCGAATAATTGGCTTGAACCCAAATAGCAGTTACCATCTTTCTATGAAAATTAATTACCCCAGTGAATTAGATTTAAAACATGCCAAAGTTGAGGGAAGAGAAAATCCAGGTTCAAATATATTTATTCATGGTAAATCACTATCAATAGGCTGTTTAGCTATGGGTGATCGTACGATAGAAGATTTATTTACTTTGGTGTATAGAGTAGGAATTAGTAATACGGGAGTCATTATATCACCTCACGACCCGAGAAAGAGACCACTTATTACTAATAGATATCATCCTAAATGGTTACCATCGGTATACGGAGATATTACTGATGAATTCAGTAGACATGATAAACATGGGACCTAATTGAATGATAGAGTCGAACGTGACCACAGCGATGAAGAAACGCCTTAATGCCCCACAAAACCTGCAAGGAAAGTACGTATCCGGTGCGTCCATAGATATGGGCGTTTGTCATGCTTGAGCCGTTAGCTTGGAAACTTGCTTGTTCGGTTCTTAGGGAGGAAGAGGACCGTAAGGCCCCTAACCTACCCCTTGATTTAAAATTTTAATCATGCACTTACAATTTAATGCACAAGAAGTTCATTACGCCGAAGCACTCGGTGGTGACTTAGTGCAAGTCTATTTTCAAGAATATCCAGACCCTGATATCGATTACACTAAAAAAAACCAATTACCACCACCAATCAAGAGTGTTAGTATTTCGGCAAATTACGAGTTTCCTCCGTATGATTCTCTTGTGGAATGGTGCGACGGTGAAGAATATGATGGTCGTGAGAAAATTAAAAAAATTGAACTAACTAAAACTTCCCTTAAACTGGTGCTGGAAAATCAATTTATCATTGATGTTAGCTTTAAGACAGATGATATTACATTTAAAAAAATACAAAATTTCCTGTTAGATACTAAATAATGAAACGATTATAAAATATAGTCGCTTATTTGACTCTGAACGAGTTATACAGATTATGAGTAAAAAGAAAAAACGAATTGGCCACTATTGTTGGGCTTGTCAATCGTATCGGCCAAATGAAAAATTTACAGGTAAAGGTTATAAAAACCACATTTGTAAAAAATGTTCAAGCAAGCCAATAGAATATCAAAACAAAATAAGGTTTACAGAAGAATTGAGAGGATATTGGTCGCAAAAAATCATGTCAAAGAAAAATGTGACACGGCTCCAGGAACTTGCGCTTTCATCAATAGAAGAAGTTGCTACATTGGCGAGCGTCATGCTAAAAATTGCCATAAAGCATCCAAATAGAAAGAAACGGATAAACCAGGCTGTAAGAAATAACAAAGAATTAATTCCAGAGTTGGAGAAAGTTGGATTAATTGAAGATTGGATATACATTGATGGTATCGACTCTGACGAGATTCCTTGGACTTACGATGAAGTAGACCCTGCGTATGTTGACTATATTTCTTTGGGCAAAGATTACATTGTCTAACTTGGCAATTGAGCGGAACGCCGACCGCAGCGTTGAATTTAGATTTACCAACGCTGGTCAGAAAACTAAAACACCCATAATTACATCGTACCTCCAAGCGTACAAAAACATGAAAAACTGGATCACTTGATTAGTGCGTAAAATTTATTAAAATAAGAGTGGAGACTAACGTTAAAAAAGTCAGGAGACAGATGGAGAACTGCAATAACAGTAGCATGGAAATGCAAAAAAATAATATCGGAGAGGGCCTAATACTCAGACTCATCACTCAAAAAAAACTGAGAAATTTAGCTCGTTTGATTTAGATATAACACCTTGGCGGCTGAAAATCCCTTGACCCAAGATTGACCCATGGCCCGACAAGCCTGTTGCAATGTGTGCAATTGACCAATCTTCGATAAAAACGAGACTGAAAATGTTTGACACTGTTCAGCCATTGACTTTCATCAATGGCGAGTTGTTGTGGGATGGCGCCTTTTTTATCGTCTTGGATGGCATGACGGTCGTATCGTCTTTATCCGGATGGGCATCAAAGGGTAATAACTGACAGGGTTGATTGGTGTATTTATCGGTGATCTCTTGTGCCGTTTGTTTATTTTTTCGATTTTTCTGATAAGCCTGAATACGTTCTTGGATGGAAGTGAAATCTGAATCTTCCAAGCATTGACTAATACCGGCACGTACTGGGTTAAGATCCACATAGGCCATGCACGTCAATAAAGCACCTTCATCTAAGTGCGAGAACTAAGACACCTATAATCAATAATATATAATTATGAGCGATATTCGATTTTGTCATGAAGTAAAAGTAGCATTAAATAAAAACTCTCCTTTGCGAGACCGAAGATGGGCAATATGGCGCTGTTCATATTCGATTGCATGTCTAGTCGGTCATATTGCTGCAAAAGATGTGTATAAATTAATTTCAGAAAAGGTAGGGTTCTCAAATATTAAAAACCTCACCCAAGAATTAATGCCAACAGAAGAACAGATATTAAAGGCTATCGGAATTTTAGTCCATGTAAGATTTCGTCTTTTAGAAAGATTGTTTCGTTATCAAATGAAACGGAAAAAATTAAAACACATTAGTAAACGATTTCCAGTATTAATCGCACTTAATATGGAATTGTTGATAAAATTCGTTAATAAGTCCTAAACCACATAACAAATCAAATGCACGCAGAATATCTTACGCGTCGTCGCGTTGCTCCTGTGCTTCAGTTCCCCGGTGATTCGCGAACGTTAGAACAATATTAAATATAAAATCACAAAGGAAGGTTAAGTATATAGAATTACTGCATTGTAAATGGCGCGCTCTTCATTGGGCGTTTGTGAGGCTTGAACCGTAGGCGGTGAAAGTCGCATGTACGGTTCTGAGGGAACGGGGCGATGGTGACACCGCCTTGTTACCCGATGCTTTTTAGAAAAAAAATTTGAGGTGAATTTTATGAAAATTTTATCAGAAAAAGAAATCATTGGATTTATTCAAGATGGAAGAAAGTTATCCGAAGAAGCAGGAACAGCAATTTTAGATCAATTTGAAAAAGATCAACCTGAGATGTATCAAGCAATTTTTGGTGAACTATCGGATGGAATAGCCAGCGATAGTGAGGATATGTCTAATCTCTTTCTTGACCTGTGCTTTGATATCATCCTTGTTTATAAAATGGCTTTTGGGGATCCTCCTATTAAAATAAGAAACAAAGATTGGTTCAATAATAAAGTTGCATTACTTGATGCAGAGCTTAAGTCTCTGGACAGTGAATCATCTATGAGCAATAAGCTCAAACAACAATTAAGTAACCGATTTATAAAAAGAAGCGCTGAGGCAGGGATACAGCTAGCATTATTGGAGCATTTTGATCAAGAAGTAAGAAAATATGCTAGTTTTGATGTTTCTCGCATGACTGCAATCCATGTCACTAACAATCTAATTTTTGTGGTTGTTCGCTTGATGGATGATATTTATAGCACTGCATAGCCTAGATCATGGGATTACCAATGACTAGAAACTGACTTGATTGCTTATATTTTAAAAAAATGGCTACCGATCAAATTAAAACGTATTATGATGATACAAAATCAACAGCAATTCGTCCTGACCTATTGCAAGCGATTGAGCTTGTTAAGGAACCAAAAATAGCAGTTGATTGTGGATGTGGGGCGGGTTCTAACATTGAAAATTTAGCCACACATGGTTTTACCGTATACGGATATGATATTGAAGATGAATCGATTATTAGATGTAAAGAGCGATTTAATAACAATAGTAAAATCATTTTATCGCAGGATAGTTTCAGCACTTTTGACTATCCAAGAGCATCATTAGTTTTAGCAGACGCAAGTTTATTCTTTTGCCCGGAAAGTGAGTTCGATTTTGTTTGGCATAAAATATACGATTGCCTCTTCGCTGGAGGAATTTTTTGTGGCTCTTTTCTAGGGCCACACGATACAATGGCGAGCCCGAGTTACTCAAAAGAATCTTTTTGGCCTAATAGTCTGGTATTTCATGAGAATAAGGTAAAGTCACTTTTTAAAAACTATGAAATGTTGAGCTTTACTGAACATAAGTTATCAGGTAAAACTACTCAAGGTGTGCCACACGATTGGCATATATTTTCAGTTGTTGCTAAAAAAATATAAAATGATATACCAATAGAAAGATTTTTTAATCGGTGTCTTGATTATTGCTGACATAATAAAATTACCGCATTGTAAATGGCGCGCTCTTCATTGGGCGTTTATAAGGCTTGAGCCGTAGGCGATGGTGACATTGCCCCTGTTACCCGAAGACGTTTAATTCACTTAGAAAGATGCAAGAAATTATTTTCATTGGTATTCAAGCAACAGGCAAGTCTTCTTTTTATTTAGAGAACTTTCATAAAACTCACCTCAGACTGAGCATGGATATGCTAAAAACAAGAAATAGAGAAGAAATCCTTTTTACTGCTTGCTTACATGGAAAGCAACCCTTCGTTATTGATAACACCAATCCAACAAAGACAGATAGAGAAAAATATATTACAACGGCCAAAAAACATAAATTCTCAACCACCGGATACTATTTCAAATCCAGTTTGGCTGATAGCCTGAAAAGAAACAGCAAACGCACTGGAAAGGAAAATATTCCTGAAATTGGTATCAGAGGTACTTATAATAAACTAGAATTACCTGAGTATAGTGAAGGGTTTGATCAACTATATTACGTATCTATAGTAAATAATTGTTTCAAAGTGGAAGAATGGACAAATGAAGTTTGATGATCTTGGCAAGAAGATGCGTATATATGAACTTGCGCATGATCACTGTGTATTACCTGGAATTTACATCGTGGCTAGAATTGATGGCCCTTGCTTCACACGATTAACAAAAGAGGTTCATAAATTTGAAGCCCCTTATGATATTAGGTTTAGGGATATCATGGTCGAAACAGTAAAGCACTTGATGGACAGTGGCTTTAAAATAACATATGGCTACACACAAAGTGACGAGATATCACTTTTACTTGATGCAAGTGAGAGTACTTTTCAGCGAAAAGAGAGAAAGCTAAATTCAATATTCGCTGGTGAAGCAAGTGCAAAGTTTAGCCTATTGTTAGGCGATATAGGTACATTTGATTGTCGCCTATGCCAATTACCCAATAAATCATTAGTTGTCGATTATTTTCGTTGGCGAAATGAGGATGCTCATCGCAATGCGCTAAACTCTCATTGCTACTGGAACTTAAGAAAAGAAGGGGTATCACCAAATGATGCTTCAAATAAATTGTCAGGAATTTCTATTGCTGATAAAAACGAGTTTTTATTCCAACAAGGTGTAAATTTTAACGACATACCAAATTGGCAAAAAAGAGGTGTCGGGGTTTATTGGGATAAATATGAGAAAGAAGCATATAACCCCAAGACAGGTGAAAAAGTGTCAGCACTAAGAAAACGATTGAAAGCTGATTTTGAATTGCCGCTAAAAGATGAGTATAGTGATTTTATAAGGGACTTAGTTCCCGACATCGTCTAATTTGGCAATATTACCCGGAACGCAACCGCAGCATTCATGGTACAGTACAGTGTCACCGGCCCCCGCACCTAGGGTGTATCACTGGCAACGGTGATCAGGTCGCTGAGTTTTGACAGCGAAGCCGACACACGTGTAGAACGGTATACAGAGACGCCCCAGCCCCATTTGCTTGTCCTGATTACAAACAGTTTTAGTTCAGGGAGTCACACCCCTTCCAGGGACAACAGGGAAGCTGCTGGCAGGGCAAAGTGGAATAGTTAATTGGATAGTTTAGAGATTATGAATACAATAGAATACACAAAATTTAGCAACGTTAATCCAAATGATTTTATACCTTTGCTAAACAAACAAAAGATTAGAGAACACTTAATAGAACACGAATTGTTTAATACAGACTCTGTAACCGAATGGATAAAATCCAAGATAAAAGTGGATGCCATTCATGGTTGTCGAGTTAGAGCCATTATTGTCAACAATCAATTAATCGGTTGGTGCGGTATACAACTTGAAAATGAAAAATACGAGATAGCAATTGTCATTGATGATAAATTCTGGGGCTTAGGCAAAAATGTATTTTATGATATTATGGGTTGGGCAAAAGCGCTAGGCCATGAAGAAATTCTTATACACTTTCTTCATACTCGCCCCGAGTATAAATTTTTACGAAAAATCTCTACAAAAATGTATGAAAGCGAGCTGTTCGGGAGCAAATTTACAACGTATCAACTAGCAGTAAAATAATGCCTAATTGGGTGATCTAACGAAAACGATGACATTCATAATTATGTCGTACTTCCAAGCGTATCAACACATGAGAAAAATCGATCACTTGATTAGGCTGTAAAATTTATCGGCATAAGAGTGAACCAGAGAGTCACCAGGTGTTCAGATATCGTTCAAATTTTAGAGGTGTCTTGATTATTTCAGGAGTTCTTATATGGAAAAATCTCTTGCATCAAAGATTAAAAAGGCGAATACAGCGCTTATCACCAATGGAAACCTGGATGTGATTGATGATTTTTTCACCTCAGATTATACCGTGCACCTCACAGGCCGCGTTATGAAAGCAGGCCATAGCACGGTCCGGGATATCCTCCGATCACTTCAGCAAAGTTTTCCTGATATTCAAGTTGAAGTCGATATACTTTTAGAAGGTGAATCACGGGTAGCATGGCAAAGGACGCTTCGGGGTACGCACAAAGGAAAATTCAAGGGCTTTCCTGCCAGTGGCCTTCAAGTTGTTTGGCGTGATATGGTTACCAGTCAGTTTCGCGATGGGCTCATCGCTGAGGAATGGGTGATAAATGATCTTGCAGAGCAATTACTACTCTCCAGGAAAAGCAAATCATAAATGACCTATCATATGAATCACACTATAATCCTAGCAGAGCGCTCTAACAATAATCATTGGTAAGGGGTCGTTGTCCGAACGATCCAGAGAATAATCAGGCGGTTTTGCTTACCATCTTTTATCCTGCCATTTTGGATGAAATCTTACTCAAATTAGATAATTCGTTCTGATTTTTATTGGGAACAGTTAGCTCCTGCAATAAATAACAAACTACTTAGACGAAAAAAATAATCAAATATGTCAAGTAAAATAGAAACAGTAACATTGTACCGCCCTACTGGACCAAGTGAATTACAACTTATTAAGAATAGTGGTTACAAATATTGGCCTCCACGTTTACCCGAACAACCCATTTTCTACCCAGTTACCAATGAAAAATATGCTAAGGAAATAGCAACCAGGTGGAATATTAAAGATAGTGGTGTTGGATATGTTACTAGATTCAAAGTAAAGAAATCATTCATGGAACATTACAAAATTGAACAGGTTGGCGCATCTCATCATACTGAATGGTGGATTCCAGCAGAAGAACTAGATGAGTTAAACAAGAATATTGTAGGCTTGATCGAAGTTATTGGTGAACATCATAAAAACAGCTAAATTTCCAATTATGATGTTTGGGTTTCTTTCAAATATTTACTCTAACTTAGTGATCGAGCGGAACACATCCGCAGCATTGCATTTGCTGGCATGGGCTTTGTTGCTGCTTTCGGGTTTATCGGCTTGGGTGCTCGCTCATCGCTGATGTCAGCTTCCCTCTTAAGTTTGGCATTACTTATAAAGTTAGTCCTTATGAACAAAGAATACAAAATCCGCATAGACCGAGTAATCCAATATATTGAGAATAATCTTGATAACAAATTATCGCTTTGTGAAACATCAAACGTAAGTCACTTTTCAGAGTATCACTTCCATCGTATATTTAAGGCCATTGTAGGTGAGACTGTCAATGATTACATAGTTAGGAAACGACTTGAGCGAGCAATCAATATGCTCATTTTCAAACCAAGTATATCTATTACTAATGTGGCATTGGAAAATGGATTCTCTTCAAGTGCTAATTTTTCAAAAGCAATAAAAAACTATTACGGTTTCAGTCCATCAGAAATAAGGAACCCAGAAAAAGCTAAAGATAGCAAGATTGGAAAAATATTTAGCAAGTATGGAAAATATTTTAATCCAACGGATTTGTATCCTAATCGCATCACAAATAAAGTGAGTGACAAAACCTGTTTAGAGGATACAAACATGAAAGTAGCAATAAGAGAAATTGAAAGTCAACGTGTATGTACTTTGTCTTCAGCACGAGGCTACGAGTCAGAAGCAATTTTTGAAGCATGGGATAAGCTCAATGGCTGGGCAGTTTCTAATGGCATTAAAACTGGCGATCAGCAACGCTTTGCCTTTTGTGCCGACAACCCAACGATTACGCCATTAGATAAATGCCGGTATAAAGCCTCCGTGGTGATTAATGATAGTATTCAGGTTAATTCGCCCTTTGCCGTATCTGAAATACCGAAAGGTAAGTATGCTGTACTCTATTTTAAAGGTAGCCCAGAAGAAACAATTAAGGCTCAATTAAGTATATATTCTGATTGGCTGCCAAATAGTGGATTTGAACCTGATGCGTTTCCAATGCTAGAACATTATCTAAATGATGCAAGGAATGATGGTTATGTTGAAATGGAAATATATGTTAAGTTGAAAAAATTATAATCATTTCCAGTTTGAAATAAAAAACTAGAAAATATATGCGATTTACCACTCAAACTCCGCCTTACTTCGTTTTGGCGGAATTTGATGTTGCGTATTCGCTTTAAAGAAATATTGACCCGATGCTACCTTGAAATAATAATATATGTTTTAGGCATATCCCGCACTCTGACATGATTTCAAATAATACTGAATCTTAACGTATCACCTAACAATGCAGATCGCCGGAATCAGTCTTGAGAGAAAGCAAGCCTCTTTGGTGCCCTTAACTTATGCAGTGTGAGCACCTGATATAAAGGTAGCACCCTATTGACCTGATCCACTCTGAAAGGAGGCTAACTTCCTACGTAAGATACAATTCCTTCGTCGGCGTCACATGATGAGAGGACTTTGAAGATCTTTAACTTGGGGCATGTTTATAATGGATCGTGTTTCGGCACGATAAGCGGCCCAGGGTCTAACGAGGCAACTCGCGAGGTAATATCCCGTCAAGTCACTACAAACAGACCCATGACGCAAGGTCAAACGTCTGTGCTTTTTTGTTATATGGAAACGTTCGCCTGGAGGACGTTTTCCAGAAGGCAGACAATGGATCAAGGTTTGTCTACTTGATCCTTTCCTTGGTCACTCAGCTAGCTTATGGATTAGGTGGGTTTGGCTTATACATTGAGATTGTTGTATTACGTTTCAGGTATAATCGAATGGCCGCATTGTAAATGGTGCGTTTCAAACGGAGCGTTTGTGAGGCTTGAGCCGTAGGCGGAGAGAGTCGCACGTACGGTTCTGAGGGAACGGGGCGGTGGTGACACCGCCTTGTTACCCGGTGACCATACTTTCGAATAAAGAGTATATTGTAATCTTGTCAACTAAAACCAATATATCAGTGTCAGTAGCAAAATTGACATATGTAAAACCATAAACACTGCCAACTTAACTGTATTGGTGTAACCAGAGGATATCTTATGTCTGAAACTCATAAACCTATAATACGTCGCTTTATCGAGGAAGCTATCAACAAAGGAAACTTCTCAGTTTTGGACGAAGTTATTCATCCTGACTATACTTATCGAAGCCCAGATCAAGAACTGCAGGGTATTGAAAGTCTCAAAGGACTTTTCACTGCTTATCGGGTTGCTTTTCCTAACCTAAACATGCAAATCGATGACTTGATCATTGATGGTGATAAAACAGTAACTTGTTTTACTCTTACGGGCTTGCATGATGGTGACCTGATGGGGATTGCAGCAACCGGTAAGCAAGTAAAGGTTAACGGTATGATACTCAGTCGTTTTGAAGACGATAAGATAATTGAGGAATGGGAGATTTTAGATCAGTTCACGATGTTTCAGCAACTCGGTATTGTTTCACTTCCATAAACCGGGGATGAATTTCGATGCTTTGGAACATTTGTCTTGATCCGGTGTAACTTATAACCTTTGCCTAACGAATAAGGTTAGATTGTGTGAGCAAAGCGAACCACAATCTGAACCGTCTGTTGGACAAGCCCGGCGGCGGTGTTCGGCGTTGCTTTAATATAGAAAATATCTTTTTTAAAGTCGTTTTGTCTGAAGCGTTAGGATGGTCATCCAACGCTCAAAGTCAGTCCTTTTCATTGCCATGGCGTCAAGTGGGCTCGAAAAGCGACGTAGATTGTCGTATTTTACCTGAATGGAAGTCGAGCGCCACCCTCGGCTTTGATGGCCGATATTTTTGATCTGCTTGATGATCACCTGAGTAAGGGGTCAAATATCATATTAACTGATTGTTATTGAGTTTTAACAAGCCAATATAAAGCAGATCGCGAAAATAAATCAATCTGGAACTTGACCCTTTTGCTGACCCCTTTATTTTTAATAGAATGCAAGCGGCATGGAAAAAGAGATGAGCCTCGTCAACTGCTCCTGCGTTACTCTACTACGCGCCATTTCTAGCGTTAACTGCCGTACTGGCTAGGAATGACATTATCCCTGAGATCCACCGCAGATTCTGTCATACGGCGTGTGCCGCAGCAGAAACAAAAGCCCTATTTTTTTACTGCGAATAGATTACTAATGCCGCGAGCGCAGGGATGCGCAAAAGCGACCAGGAGAAAGCCACTATTTTTTTTGCCGCCAATCGCCACCGCGCAAGCGAAGAAAGCCATTAGCTAATATGTTGCAATCGAGAAAACCGTTAAAGTTACCTGGAGTAAAACCTGCTCCATATCCCTATTCATATACTCGTAGCGTCTGGCATTTAGGTGTTGAATGCGATGCTTATTTTTGTCCTGGCACCAAAAGTAGGCGCATTAGGCGACGCCGCCAGGGCGAAAATAGGCCAGCAATAAAGCCTAAATATTAGACGCTACGAGTATATATCAACAAATTTATTTATAGTCACCAAAAGCTTGAATAATGGGCCTTATTTTTTTAGTATACTGATTACTCACAATCAGGTCTATTATAGTATGACACAGCCACCATCTTCTCGACCCACAATATCCAATCAACAAAAAGAACAATTATCCAAGGGGCTTTCAGTATTACAAAAAGAATCCAGCGAAGATTTAAGTATTAATGACTTTAAGCATTTAAAAAAGATGGAGCGATGGGGGCGAGCGTGCAGCATACTGGGATATGGCACAGCCTGGATCATTCCTAACCCAATTTCTGCTTTGTTGATCAGTGTTGGCAACCACAATCGTTGGTCAAATATGGCTCACCCTATTCTTCACGGCGGTTATGACAAAATTGACGGCGTACCTAAACGTTATACCAGTAAAGGTTTTGCGCAAAGTTGGCGAAGAATGATCGACTGGCCAGACTGGTTTCTCGTGGCTGGCTGGGACCAGGAGCACAACCGACTCCATCATTACCGATTAGGTGAGGAAATAGACCCTAGTCAGTTAGAAAAAAACATGCGTTGGCTACGAGAGTCCATATTGCCTATGTGGCTACGCTATGCACTCGTTGCATTTTTCGCCTGCATTTGGAAGCCAATATATTATTCTCAGAGTACGCTTAGAGAATTAAGAACATTAGATGCAAAAAATCAGAAAGATAAAAACTATAAACCTATTACGTCGAAAAGTCCCCGATGTTGGAGTCCGTTTCATAGCGAAGGTCAAACATATTGGGTAAAGTGTTTTCTTCCGTATTTTGCTTTTCGATTTATTTTGATTCCCGCACTATTTATACCATTGGGTTTCTCGGCGGTGGTCAGTGTATTTCTCACATCTCTAATGGCTGAAATTTTTGCGAATCTTCATTCGTTTCTTGTCATTACACCTAACCACACAGGTGATGATATTCCGCGTTTTGATAATCCAACGAGAAATAAAAGCGAGTTTTACTATCGACAAATTGTAGGCTCTGTTAATTATCGCACGGGTTCGAACATCAACGACTTTTTGCATGGCTGGTTAAATTATCAAATAGAACATCATTTATGGCCTGCCTTGCCATTAAGTCAATATCAGAAACTGCAACCTAAAGTTAAAGCTTTGTGTGAAAAACACGGGATTAAATATCGACAAGAGTCTGTATTTAAACGTTTGATAAAAACGGTTGATGTAATGGTAGGGAAAACATCTATGCAAAAAGATTCTGGGCAACAATTTGATACAGATCCGTCAGTAGATATTAAGCCTAATTCAGACACAATCCCATCCATTAAGAATATACCTACCCATTAAGAGTAGAGTTCGAAGACGCGTATTACCATGTGATGAACCGAGAGCGGAAGGATCTGCCAGAAAATATTTTATGACCAGCAGTATTATGGGGTGTTTTTTTAAAACCTTAGGGTAAATATTTTCCCCTTATGCCTCTTTTGTTCAAATATTGATTTAATCCTAAAGGTGTGAATCTCAAGATGTATCTTGAGATATTACCATTAAGTGCCACAAAAAGTTCTATAAGGAGGAAAGTCGCCAGGGGCAGGAGTTTCATACTCATCTAGACCTTTTCGTTTTTCAAAAGGCTTGGCAAGAACCGTCATCAATTTTTCAAAGGGGGCATAATTTGACTCTTCTTCAGCAGCGCGCAAAGCCGCTTCAACCTGGTGATTGCGTGGTATATATATTGGGTTAACCGCATTCATAGATGCAATGCGTGCCTCCGTTGTCATGGGGTCACGCGCTAATCGTTCGGTCCAACGGATATGCCATTGGTTAAAATTTTCTAGATCATCAAACAGATCCTGAACAATATTCATATCACCTTGCATTGAATCCGCGAGTCCGCGAAATAACAGGGTAAAATCGACATCTTGCCCTTCCATTGCCTTATAAAGATCTTTGGCAAGTGTAAGGTCATCTGTTTCCGTTGTCGACAACCCAAGTTTAAAGCGCATACCCTCTAACCAGAATTGTTGGTATTGACCAGAAAATCCGCTAATCTCATGCGTGGCTAGTTTCACTGCCTCCTCGCTATTCAGGTCGATCAAAGGCAGCAAGGTTTCAGCCAGTCGTGCCAAATTCCACTGGGCAATAGTCGGTTGATTGCCGTACGCGTAACGGCCGTGTCTATCAATAGAACTGAATACTGTCGATGGGTCATACGAATCCATAAACGCGCAAGGCCCGTAGTCAATCGTTTCGCCAGAGATGGTCATGTTATCGGTATTCATCACACCATGAACAAAACCCAACAACATCCAGCGAGCTAAAAGTGCCGCCTGTCGGTCACGTACAGCACACAATAAACCAATATAAGGATTGTCACTTTGCTTCAATTCTGGGTAATGACGTTGTATGGTATAGTCCGCTAGTTGTTTAACCTTATCCATCTCATTGCGCGCAGCAAAAAACTGAAATGTACCTACTCGCAGATGACTTTCGGCAACACGCGCCAGTACAGCGCCAGGAAGCAATTCATCGCGCATGACTTTTTCACCGGTGATTACCACCGCTAATCCACGTGTTGTCGGTACATTAAGTGCATACATTGCCTCACCCATTATGTATTCGCGCAACACAGGTCCAAGCACGGCTTTGCCATCGCCACCACGCGAAAACGGCGTTCGACCGGAACCCTTAAGATGAATGTCACATCGATCGCCGTTACGATTGATCACTTCACCGAGCAACATGGCTCGTCCGTCCCCTAACTGCGGGCTAAAGCCGCCAAACTGATGACCTGCATAGACTTGTGCTAAGGGTGCCGCGCCTTTAAGTATGACACTACCCGAGAAAATTTTCGCGAGATCTTCTGCTTGCAGATGATTAAGCTCAAGTCCCAATTCTTCTGCAAGTGGCTGGTTCAACTTGAGCAATTCTGGCGCTGGAACTTTATCTCCAGTAAATGAAGCATAAAACCCTTCTAATTGCTCAGCATAGCTATTATCAAATTTAAAAGTGGTATTAATAGTTGAATCGGTCACTTGTGCATCCCATTGACTTGGGAATGGATACGCAATAATAAGGGGTCAAATATCATATTGATTCTTCATCTTTTCAACTTTCCTCGACAACCGTGCATCCTCTTCCATCAGAACTCGTAACTTTTGAATCGTTGTTGGAATGCTGCCCGTCCGCTTCAACCCAAAAGCACTGGCAATATCTTTTAATTTATGGTCCCCACAACTCTGCGACAAATACATAGACACCCACCTCGGTATATTATTTGTCACTCGACCTCGTTCATTTACTAAAATCACAGCGGGATCTGTTTTGAATTGGCTAGCGACTTTTTCTACGATTTCATCAATGCTCGGTCGAAAAATATGAGATATTTCACGGGAGATACTTGCGTCATCGGTGAGACGCTGGCTATATATCCATGCTTTAAATTCATCACTCCCTAAATAGGGCGACAAATTGCCTTTGCCATAAAACTGTTTGATCTCATCATCAACGCCAAGCTCAACAAATGCCCGATACTTTTGGCGCTGCCGTGTTTTCACGCCAAGTTGATCGTAAATCTCCTTTCGATATAACCACTTTGGTGAATGCTGTTGGCTGATGTAGTCATTATAACTACTCCACTCATAATCTTCTAATTGGTCCACAATTCCAGCGTCAATGGGATTTCGGTGAATATACCGCGATAGCTGCAGTTGATAGCTATCTTCTTCAACACAAACGGCCTTATAACGCCCTCGAAAAAGAGATCCATCGGTTTTTTTCAAGCGATTATGGCGCTGCGTATATACCCCATTAATATGCCTCATCGCACGACCCAAATTAGCCTCGGGTGTTTTTAGCAACAGATGATAATGGTTATTCATTAGGCAATATGACAAGACTTGAATGCCAAAGCGTTGGTGAGCTTCAGCCAGAGTGGCTAGAAAAGCTGCATAATATCGCTCGCCATGAAAAATTTTTTGACGGGCTCGACCACGATTCATTACGTGGTAATAAGCATTCTCATATTCTATTCGTAAAGGTCTAGGCATAGTTAGAAATATAACAGGATATCAATAATAAGTCAATGTGATACTTGACCCCAGAATTTCCCGTAATGCATTATTATAAACGAGGGTAAACCTACTCACAAACGATTATATTTTGAACGATATTTTTTTTTGAGTCTCTTGTATTTCCACGAGTAAACTCTTATTATTTTCATGACAACTATTAAAGCCATGTTTCATAATCAAGGTATCTGGAAAATGCGAAAGGATTTGATTTCACATTGTTTTTTCTAAAACAGTGCAATACCGATGATATTAAGAGTGATGAACAAACAGTCTGCGATCAATAATCAAGCGAAATCACATAATCGAAGCAACAACTGACATTGGCCAGCCTATCATTTGATCTCGCTCGATCCTTGATTCCACAAGAATTTTTCTTCAGTTGCCAATACAGCAAGTATTATCTCCTTCAGAAAAACCCTTATGAAATCGATTTTCTTCGCGATATTCAAACCTTAGGCTATCCAATGCCGACAAAAATGCAGCATTAAAGTTAAACATATTGAAGGAGATTTACATGCCGAGACAACAACATTATTTTCAAAACCTCTATATATGGGCAACGATCAGTGTCCTCATGATAATCACAGGTTGTGTGTCTCAATCCAAATTCGATCAATTAGCACTCGATCACCAATCAACCGCAGAAGAACGTGATACTTTAGCGGAAAAGAACAAGACGCTTAATTCTCAAATCGAGCAACTTACCATAGAAAAAACGCAACTCAATGAAGATCTCGCCCGCATCAATCAAACATTGACTCAAAAAAAACAAGAATTGGCCGCATTAAATGAAGAATCTGCCCTGAAGACTCAAAAGTTAAATGACATTGATGAACAGCTAATGCAGGCCAATAGTAAGTTGGCAACAACGGAGCAAAAATTATCGTTAACGAATACCCAGTTAGAAGCAACTAAACAAGAAATCGAAGAAAATAGTCATCTTTATGATGGCTTGGTTAAGAATCTAACCAGCGAACTGGCTGGTAAAAAAATCAAGATTCAGGAAATGAAAAATGGCATCAATGTCGAGCTATCACAAGACATTTTATTTCCCGCAGGTTCTGCCAGACTCAACAAAATGGGGATTGATGTCATCACTAAAGTCAGTGAAACACTAAAAGATATACCGCATAATATCGTTGTTGCCGGCTTTACCGACAATGTACCTATCAGTGGAGGATTAGCCAGTAAATACCCAACCAATTGGGAACTCGCCGGAGCACGCGCTGCAAGCGTAGTACGCCTATTAGAAAACAATGACGTTGATTCCAACAAATTAACTGCCCTATCCTATGGTGCGACCAAACCAATATCGACTAATGATACTGAGGAAGGGCGCGCTCAAAATCGCCGAATCGAAATTCGACTGCGCCCTAACAAATAAAGTGCAGACTGTGCCAAACTGCGCTGTCTAATTCCTGCCTCTCAAAAAATACGAAAAAAAATCCTGAGGAGTGTAAATTGGCTCACTAAGTTAATTTACACTCCTCACTCATGCATTTCTAACAACCGCGAGTTCCATTCAATGGCGTAATCCGTAAGTATTCGCTGCATATTCAATTTTTTTACCGGGAAAATCATCGAACAATCGCCGATGAGCGTTCAGAGAAAATTCATCATCCCTGACAGGATATTGTTTAACCCACTCGATCAACATTGCTAAGTTCTGGTCTTGGTCTTGTTTTGATTTATATTTATGTGGTTCCCAAGGGCGGTTTTTACAATTTTCGATACAGGTTTGCACACCAGGATTCAAAAAAATCATCTCATTAGCATCAGTTAACACCATATGAAGTAAATCAGCATAACAACCCTCAATCACCCAAGCCTGATGCTTTTCCATAAACTGGGTTATCGCGATTTGGCTATCCATCAATGGTTTTCTTTGCGGAGGGCTGCTATCCAACCAGGCCAAGTTATCCAGGTCTAAATGTTCAAGCTCGAATTGTTCTTGCAACTGCTTGGCTAACGTGGATTTGCCAGCACCTGAATTGCCAAAGATAATAATTCGTGGCCCGCTCTTTAACTTTTGTTTATCCATCTAACATATCTCTCGCTTCAATCAGACAGAAATCAATATAGGTACGCACAATGCGCGACACATTCTGACGCGAAGGAAATAACAAACTCAAGCTTTGCTTAGGCAATGGATAGTCACTTAATAGTGGCACCAAGTCACCATTCTGGATTTCCTTATCCACCAAAAAAGGAGGAAACTCACTAATACATACCCCTTGCATCACATGATATTTTAATTGTGCAAAATCATTCACCTGTAACACCGGCTCAATCACAAGGGTTTCGCTACCCAAGCACCATGTTAGCGGAGGTTTGTGGTTATTCCAGGCGGCACAAGGCAGGGACAACAAAGCCTCAGGTGTTTTTGGCTCACCGTGCGTCTGAATAAATTGCGGGCTGGCAACCAATCGGTGCCGAAAAACACCAAGATCACGTACGATGGCGGATTGATGCAGTGCCTCCCCCACTCGCAATACCACATCAATGCCTTCTTCGATTAAGCCAATTTTCCTTTCAGTGATAAGAATATCGACTTTGACATTGATATATTGCTGTTGAAATTTTCGTATTATTTGCCACCAGGGCTCAAAGTTCGGGGGTAATGATAATCTGAGCGTCCCTACCAAATCACGTTCGCGCTCTTGCAAGGCCAATCGCGCCTGCTGCAGTTGATCCAGCCCATGTTGTGCCTGCTCGAAAAACACATTACCGGCTTCGGTGGGTCGCAAATGACGAGTAGATCGCTCCAGTAAACGCACCCCTAACACATTTTCCAGCTCCGTCACCCGACGGCTAATGGTCGCCACCGGAATACCACTTTTTTTTGATGCCCCTGAAAAACTGCCCGATTGCACCACCATAGCAAAAATATTGACAGAATTTAGATCCACGGGTTTCTCAGTATCATTCCAAATATGGAAAACAATTTACCAGAAAAGCCAGCTAATCACCATCGATAAACATCGCTATAGTAGCTCAACTATTCATCACTTCGAGGAAAATGCAACAATGAAACATGTGGTTATTTTTATTTGGCTGGGTTGGTGGCTGTTAGCGATGCCAGTTAACGCAAAAACACTGGAAGATTACGTGCCTGTCTTACCCGATGTACTGGCAAAAAAATTACCGGTGGACCCAGCTAAGGGATACCTTGTCAGTGAACTAAAACCTTCGGTGTATTTGTTAACAGACGGCATATGGCAATCTATTTTTGTCACCACCGGAAAAGGCGTTATATTACTGGATGCCCCGGAAACACTGGGACCAAACATCGTTAAAGCCGTGCGAGAAACCACCGAGGAACCGATCAAATTACTGGTTTATACCCATACTCACGTTGACCATATCGGTGGCTCAAAATATTTAAAAGATATTCACAAGTTAAAGATTTTAGCCAGTGACTCAGCAGCCCATTTTTTAAAAGAGAAACAAGATCCAAGACGATTAATCCCCACCAAAACATTTGACGATCATTACACCATAAAAATGGGACACGCCAAAATCAAATTAGAGCAGCATGCCAACTATCACTCCAATGAAGGCGATTTATTTGTTTATATGCCACACCAAAAATTGTTAATGGTCATCGACTCTCTAGCACCTGGTTACGTACCCTTTATGGGATTTGATTTAACCAGTAACTTTCACGAATACCTAAAATTATTCGATAACATACTCGCTTATGAATTTGATGTTTTTGTCGGAGGGCATTTGTCTCATACCGGTACACGGGACGATGTATTGATCGCCAAGGACTATGCATTTGATGTCTATCAAACGGCAAAGCGCATCCATCAAAACACCGATTTGCTGGCCGTCATGGCGACCGCTGCCGAACGGGTGGGCTGGGATAATAAATACCTGCTGTTTAAAGTGTTCCTAGACAAGGTCATTAATGAATGCACCACCGAAATCGAAAACCGCTGGATAGACAAATTAGCGGGTGTTGATGTCTGGGGGGCAAGCCATTGCCGCACTGCCTTAGTTTATGTCAGGTGGGATGATTAAAAATAATGATAAATGATTTTCAGGTGTTGAAAGCACCTGAAAATTGTCTGCCTGGGTCTCTCATTTAATTCAAACTGAAAGCTGCTTTTCCGAAATATATCCCTTCCCTACCCCGTCTCAATCCCTTCTTAGTCAGGGCATCGTTCGAACCCTCTTGACTTTTCCAAAGTATAAAAATTTCAGAGAGTTGCAAGTTTTTTTTATCGCTCATATTTCAACCGAAAAAAGTTAGCTTTTTTTTGCTGCTATTTTCGGCAATTTTTGTGCATATCATCAGCAATTTCCGTTCACTTTGCCATCGACAAGACTCATAGCTAGGAGACCACCCAGCCAATACAAAAAATTTCATGACCAATCACAAGCGATACTCAACACCGGTTCACTAAAGCCAACTGTATTTAAGATATAACCACTTGTTTTTTTACGGTATGTATGAAAACATGAGAAATGAATTCGTTATCAATCACCACTAACAGACAGAGTCTATATGGTAACAATGGAAGCATCGCCACCGTTTGCTGCGGTGGATTTGGGTTCAAACAGTTTTCACATGATTATCGGTCGGTTTCGCCTTGGTAAACTCGATGTCATGGCGAAATGTCGAGACATGGTTCAGTTAGGAACCGGGCTGGATAAAGCGGACATGTTGTCCAGTGAAGCAATGCAACGAGGTCTAACTGCGCTGCAACATTTTAACACCCTGCTCACTGAACATCAGCCAGAAGGTATTCGAGTGGTTGGCACGGCGACATTGCGCAATGCCAAAAATGGCGCTGAATTCACCGCTGCCGCAGAACAAATCTTGAACTGCCCCATCGAAATTATCTCTGGCGATGAAGAAGCCAAGTTGATTTATAACGGTGTATTTCATAGCAATGTGATCGCCGATGACGAAAACATCCTGGTGGTTGACATTGGTGGCCGTAGCACCGAAATTATTTCCGGCACTCACCTAACACCCAGTTCAGCAGCGAGCGTCAATATTGGCTGCATTTCCGCCACCCATGGCATTTTTCCTGATGAAGGCGTGATTGCTGAAGACATCCTCGCTGGGCAAACCTTTATTGCTAAACAACTCGATAGCGTCATTTCACAATTTACCCATATCCCGCCAAGAGTCTTTGGCGCTTCGGGAACCATTAAAGCGGTCGGAAAAATTGTCGGTGATTGCGCCTGGAGCCGTGACGGTTACATTAGCCGCGACTCGCTAGACCGTTTATTTACCTCCATCAGCACCGTCACCCATCTCAGCGAATTAAAGTTTGGTGATTTATCGAAAAAACGCATGAAAGTTTTTCCCGGTGGCATTATCTTGCTAAGAGAGATTTTTCGCAGTCTAAAAATCGAACAAATGGAAGTATCGCGTGGTGCACTAAGAGAAGGGGTGTTATTCGATTTATTAGCAAAATACAAGGCACATTCCTAAACAATCAACCAGGGGAGGCGATGACCGATGAATCCACTTGAAAAGCAACAAACTGAGCAAGAGAGTTTACCCACACAAAACCAGCAATTGCTTGAAGAAAATAAACGCCTAAAAGAAAAAAACAAAAAAGTAGCGATCAAGTATCAGCAAGATGAAGAACTCAAACCCTTCCAGGCAGAGCTCATTCGTCTGCAACGTCATTTGGAAGACCATCAAAAAAAAATGATTATCATTTTCGAAGGCCGGGATGCCGCCGGCAAAGGTGGAACCATTCGGCGTGTAACCCGTTATATGAATGAAAAACACTATCGTATTGTTGCTTTAGGAAAACCCACTGAGCAACAACGCACTCAATGGTATTACCAACGATATATCTCTCATTTTCCTCATGCCGGTGAAATCGTGCTGTTTGACCGTAGCTGGTATAACCGCGCCATGGTAGAAAAAGTGTTTGGTTTTTGCTCCCAAGAGGAATACCAGCATTTTATGCGTGGCGTGGTTGGCTTTGAACGAGACTTGGTACGGCAAGGTGTTATGTTATTAAAACTCTATTTTAGCGTCACCAAAGAAGAACAAGCGCGTCGTTTCGAACGACGCAAAACAGACCCGCTGCGCCAATGGAAATTAAGTGAGGTCGATTTACAAGCGCAAGACCGTTGGGATGACTTCACCGATGTTAAATATGAAATGCTAAAACGCACCCACACCATCGACGCTCCCTGGACCATCATCCGCTCCAACGACAAACATCAAGCACGTTTAAATGCTATCAAACTGATCCTGAACTCAGTGGCTTATGACAAACTGGACAACACCCTGGACTTTACCCCCGATCCAAAAGTGGTTGTATCAGGCGCCAGAGAACTGGAACACATGGAAGCGCAGCGTATTCAAGGTGGAAAGTTTATTGGTTAAACGCTACATGTCGCATCCGAGCTGTGAAAATATCGATCGTTTGGAATTTCTTTTTAAACAATGGATGGACATTCAAAGAAAGAGACACTAAAGATGGTATACGAATAAAAGGGCTCAAATTCAATGCAGTCTCTTTTATATCCCTCAGCTTAGACTATACTACATTTGATGTTTGTTGTGTCATAGCTTAGGCTTTTTGGACTTTTCGCACAAGGCCTAATATGACACAACAAACATCAAAAAAGATCCTCGTTAAACTGCAAGCCTTTAATTTTAGCAGGATCACTATTTTGTTGTTGCGGATTGAATAAACCAGAAGAAACGCCATCAGGCGCTTTTAGCGATTTTTTGTTATCAGGAATCAATTCTAAGAGCCTACTCATATAATCGTCCATGGACGGCAATAAGGGCGCATCTTCATTCAATGCCACACCATTTTGGTCCACTCGTACATCGAGTTGCTGGTTACGTAAAAATTCGTATTTACTGTTCGTTACTGCGGTAGTCGTCGCTGCATCGCGAAGAATAATCGGCCGTAAAAAAACCATCAAATTGGTTTTATCTTTGTTGATTCGATTATAGCGGAATAAGCGACCAATAAACGGCAAGTCGCCTAATAATGGTATTTTTTGTACTGTCTCGTTTTGATCGTCAGTAATAAGCCCTCCTAAGATCACCGCATCCCGATCACTGACTAGCACGCTCGTTTTTATCTTGCGTTGGCTGGTGACCAAATTCGCCTCTCCGGCGGCACCGGCGGTAATCGAGTCAATGGTTTGTTCGATGTCTAATTTTATTGCATCCCCTTCGTTGATCTGAGGTTTTACTTTCAAGCTGATACCAACTTGCTTAGGCTGAAAGGTAGTAAATGGATTTGTGACGCCAGAGGAACCCCCCGTCGAAGTAAAGCTGCCAGTGGGCATAGACACTTCTTTACCAACGAAGATTTCCGCTTCTTCATTATCCATAGCCATAATATTTGGGGTGGATAATAGATTCGCGGCCCCCTCCCCCGTCAAGGCATTAATGATTGCCGCAAAACTATAACCACTGTCACTCAAGCGACCAATACCCAGGCTAAGCCCTTGACCAATAGGCGGCAACGTTGCGCTATTATTAGCGATACTTCCAATCAAGTTAACGATGTTATTAGAACCAAAACTGGAAACCCCCACAGGCTTGGAACCCGGATCATCACCGCCCGCGACCCATTGCACTCCCAGTTCGGTGGTTCGACTTGCGGCCACTTCAGCAATCACCGCTTCCACCAATACTTGTGCCCGCCTTATATCAAGTTTACCGATCACGACCTCTAAAGAGCGGAGCATTTCAGGTTCTGCCGTAATAACTAACGCATTAGCACTCTCATCCGCCTGAATATTAAAATCGACAGCGGATGATACCGCCACGCTTTTTTGCTCTTTAGCGGTGGTTTTACCCACCCCCGTTAGCACGCTAACCAAATCACTGGCTTTGGCATACTTTAAATAAACTACATGAGTATTTCCGCTAGTTTCTGAAGCTGTATCGAGATGAGCAATAATACCTTTTAATGATAAACGTGTAGATCTATCACCCGCAATTAACAGACTATTGGTACGCTCATCAGCAATTAAGGTTGGCGCCTCACTTTGAGCATCATTTCTTTTACTTTGCTGGGCTAATGCTGTCAATACTCGAACCACTTCACTGGCAGATGTATGCTGGAGCACTACAATTTCAATTTCACTGCTATTGGGTTCATCAAGTGTTTTAATGATTTCCAGAAGTCGATCAATATTGCCTGCACGATCGGAAATAATTAATGTATTCGTTTGAGTATGTGCTGCTAAATGACCTTGGGGTGGTACCAATGGCCGCAAAATAGGGATTAACTGGGCGGCGTCTATATGCTCAACGCTGATCACTTGCGTCACGATTTCATCGCCTTTCCCTTTTGATAAGGTATTACTGTTTTTTGCATCAGCATCAGGCACAATTTTCATCACACTTCCTGCAGGCAGCACAGCAAAACCATGCACCTGTAATACGGCAAGAAACACTTGATAAACTTGTGATGATGATAAATTTTTATCAGAAGATATAATTGTAATTTTACCCTTTACTCGAGGGTCAACAATAAAATTTTTACCCGTAATTTCTGCTACCGTCCCAATAAACGCATTGATATCGGCCTCTTTCATGTTAAGCGCACCTTTCGCATAAACAACAGGCGATATAAAAGCCAACAACACCATGGGCCATACAATCTTATCTAGCATTACCGTCTATTCCTTGTTATCAACATCGATAAATAATTCTCAATAGAGATTAGCAAATCAAAATGGTTCAAATGTGCTGCACTGCTAATAGCACATACCCAATGAAAAAGCGGCCCCAAGGACAGGCCTGAAGTATGATGTCTGAGGAAAAACAGGAGGAAGCAACACATAGAGTCACTTATCGAAAAAGCACAGGAATATTCCGGCCTACGCTAGTGCGCCAAATTATTATGATAGTTCTTCAGGTAATAAACTACGTCTTAGTTCAAGGCATGACTAGGTAAATATAGGATAGATTTTTTATTTTGTATAACAATAATTTTTCATTGACATGATTATTATTTTAAATCAAACAGGACATTATTTAATCATATTCTTTGGATGACAATAATGCTAAATTCAAAAATAGTATTTTTTATATGGCGGCAAGTTGCAGCATCAATGAGAATTGCTCTCACTCATGCTGTAACTTGCTTATATGAAAAATATATTTTTCATAACATAACATTGCGATGGGATCGTCAATCAGAACGGATAAAGACAGACCACTGAGTGCTATTTATTCAAGTTATCTCGCCTTTATTTCATTTCTGCAAACGCACTTTCCAATTGATGTGGATGCTCAAGAAATGCTCCATACATTTGCACGGAAAAATCATCAGGCAACACATCAATCTCACCTTGTTTTAATGCTTCAAAGGTTTTGATGGCGACTTGTTCTGGTTTGGGTTTATCCATATCCATACCTTCTGCCATGCGGGTATCAATGGGACCGGGATAAACACCCACCACTTGAATATTAAAACTCGCCAAATCAGTGCGTAAACCTTGAGTTAAAGAGTGCAAGGCAGCCTTGGTGGCGGAATAAGGTCCTAAGGCGGGAAAATTACTAATCCCGGCAATAGAGGATATATTCACAATGGCCGCTTGCGGCGAGTTTTTAAGCAAAGGCAAAAGGGTTTGGGTAATTTGTAGCGGAGCAAAAAAATTGGTTTCCATTTCAAGACGTGCGATTTCAAGCGCCTGATCCGATGACGAAGTGCAGGCATTGGCAATGCCAGCATTGTTGATGAGAATGTCTAATGCCCCCACTTGCGCCTTCAGTTTCATGATATGATCGGCATTAGTCACATCTAGCAACAACGGTTGAATCACCTGCGGGTCATAGGCCACGATAGATTTCAGATTGTCTAAATTTCGAGCAGCTGCATATATTTTTTTGGCGCCTTGTTGTAATAACACTTTCACAAAACCCTCACCAATACCACGGTTGGAACCTGTCACTAAAGCAATTTTATCTTTTACATCAAATGAGTTCACTGTTTGCTCCTGTTAAATTTTAAGCGGGATGGCTCGATGACCAACATTATTATTTATTCTCACAGCTTTGATAATCTCTCTATTTAGTATAGGATTTATTCGTAATATGAATAAATCAATTCTGAGCAATAAAAAGGCAATGGAAAAGAGTCATTTGTTTGGTTGTATGCAGGTATTTATCTCGGTGACAGACAGTGGAAGTTTTTCAGAAAGTGCCCGCCAGCTTGGGCTATCTCAACCTTCCATCTCCCGCCAGATCAACCAGCTGGAAACCTATTTAGGGGTCAGACTGTTGCAACGCACTACGCGTAAACTTAGCCTCACCGAAGCTGGACAGGTCTATTATGAAAAAGCCAAAAGCATTCAACGTGACGTGATTGAAGCAGAACAATCCATTGCTGGTTTCAAGGAAACCCCGTCTGGTCTTTTAAAAGTCGCCGCCCCTTTCACTTGGGCCGATATTATCATCACACCTTACATGGGGGAGTTTTTAAGGCAATACCCTGACATCACATTGAATATCGAATGCAACGACCAATTTCAGGATGTTGTAGAAGATCGGCTTGATCTAGTGATCCGGGTTGGGATATTAGTTGACAGTTCTTATATTGCTATACCACTGGCTCAGGTACGCATGGTGTTATGCGCCACCCCTGAGTATTTGGCTCAAAACGGCACCCCGCAAATCCCAGCGGATTTACAACACCACAAATTCATCGTGTACGAAACATTTAATCAATGGGTATTCACCAACAAGCATAGGCAAGTACAGTTGCTGGAAGTCATCGGATCAGTGACGACCAATACCGTGACCGTTATGTTATCGGCGGCGCGACAACATCTCGGCCTGACGGTATTGCCAGATGTGTTAATCAATGAATTATTACATCAAGGCCATCTCGTCGAAGTCATGCCGGCACAATCCGTTGCGATTAAAAATATACCCATTAATCAACTGTTCGCGCTGTATTCCAATCGCAAACACCTGCCAGCAAAAGTGCGCGCTTTCATCGATTTTTATCGAGAAAAATTTATATCAAAATCAGCGCCCATTCGTTAAAACAGATGGGTTTCGCTTCGCTCTACCCATCCTACATACCTGTAACGAACCCTCTTTCGATTACAACAACACCTGTTCAATAGCGCCTCGTTTAGTTTTTTCCACAAAGTTCTGCATCCAATCATCACCCAGTTTGTGCTTGGCGAGTTCAACCACGATGTAATCGGTTTCCAGGCCGGTTTCATTGCGATAGCGCGACAAACCTTGTACACAAGCCGGGCAAGAGGTCAACAATTTGACGTTACCATTTTCTGCTTGCTGTTTGCCGGTGAGTTGTTTGATACCCTGGTTAAGCTCTTCTTCTTTACGAAATCGCACTTGGGTGGCAATATCAGGCCGTGATATGGCAAAGGTCCCCGCTTCACCACAACATCGATCAGATAAAGTCACCGGTTGGTTGAGCAGTTTGCTGGCAACGGTGATGGGTTGATAGGTTTTCATGGGGCTATGGCAAGGGTCATGATATAAATATTGCACTCCTTGGACATCGCTTAAACTGACATCTTTTTCCATCAGATATTCATGAATATCGAGTAACCGACAGCCTGGGAAAATTTTATCGAATTGATAATCTGACAATTGATCCATGCAAGTCCCACAAGAAACAATCACGGTTTTGATATCAAGATAATTTAACGTATTGGCCACACGATGGAATAATACCCGGTTATCGGTGGTAATCTGTCGGCCTTTTGTTTCATTGCCGCTAGCGGTTTGCGGATAACCACAGCACAAATAACCAGGGGGCAATACCGTCTGAGCACCCACTTCGTATAACATGGCCAACGTTGCCAGCCCTACCTGGCTAAACAAACGCTCAGAGCCACAACCTGGAAAATAAAAAACTGCTTCTGAGTCTTCGGTGACTTTGGATGAATCTCGAATGATCGGGATGGTTTTCTGGTCTTCGATGTTTAACAAAGCTCTTGCGGTTTGTTTCGGTAAACCATCGGGCATGGGTTTTTTAACAAAGTTGACCACTTGTGCTTTGATCGATGCACGTCCCGTGGTTGCCGCAGGCGGCTTGTCATTAATAAAACCAGGTAATTTTTTAGCCACCGATGTTGCCAATCGCTGCCCGACATAACCCCATTCGATAAACGCCTTGCGCATGGTTTTTATGACCACAGGATCGGTCACATTCAAAAAGGCCATGGATAACCAGGTACCCACATTCATGTGCTTTTTGCCACGATTCTTGAGAATATTTCTCATGCGAATAGACACTACACCAAAGTCAATATTCACCGGGCAAGGCGTCAAACACTTGTGACATACGGTACAATGATCGGCAATGTCATTCATTTCATCAAAATGACGTAACGAAATGCCGCGACGCGTTTGCTCTTCGTATAAAAAAGCTTCGGTGATCAAACCTGAGGCAAGAATTTTATTGCGTGGGGAGTATAACAAATTGGCTCGCGGAATATGGGTATTGCACACCGGTTTACATTTACCGCAACGCATGCAGTGCCGAACATCATCATTTAAAGCACCCAATTCGCTGTCTTCTAAAATTAAAGCTTCTTGCTGCAATAAGCGCAGCGAAGGTGTATAGGCACGTTGCAACCCAGAACCCGGCATGAGCTTATCGCGATTGAACCAACCTTGTGGATCCACCTTCTGTTTATAATCAACAAAAGACTGAATCGCCGTTTCGTCTAAAAACTGAAACTTAGTGATACCGATACCATGCTCGCCTGATATCACGCCGCCCAATGATTTTGCTAAGGCCATCACTCGCTCAACAATGCGATCGGCTTCTTGTAACATATCATAATCATTGGAGTGTACCGGAATATTAGTATGCACATTGCCATCACCCGCATGCATATGTGTCGCCACAAACAAGCGGCTGCTGCGAATATCTTTGTGTATCTCATCAAATCGTTTACGAATGGCTGCTAACTCATGACCGCTAAAAATTTCTTTGAGAGGCTGTTCAACAACTTTTCGATATGAGATAACCAGCTCGCGGCGTAATAAAAGGTTAATTAGCTGATCGTTAGTTTGTATCTTATCCAAGACCTCAGCAGGCAACAGAGCGTGGTGATTGGCCGCTGGGCTGGTCAATTCTGCCAGCATAAGCTGCCATTGATTTTTCACTTTATCCAAGACAGCTTTTGCCGAGGTTTTTTTCTGCGTTAATATCGCATCGATTTCGCTACTTGCCTGATAGCTTTCAATTTGTGTTTCACTAAAACGTTCAGTGTTTAAATAAGCATAAACGGCGTCGATAATGGCCAGTTTATTCTTAATCGAGTATTCAATATTGATGCGCTCGATTTGCTCGCTGTAATCGGCTAAATGCGCCAACGGAATGACCACATCTTCGTTGATTTTAAATGCATTGGTATGAGCAGCAATGGCGGCGGTACGGGTACGATCCAGCCAAAAACGCTGCCGCGCCTCCGGACTCACCGCGATAAAACCTTCACCATCCCGTTGATTAGCAATACGCACCACGGTGGAGGCAGCCTGGGATACGGCGTCTTCATCATCGCTGGAAATATCGGCAATCAATACCATCTTAGGGCGCTCGCCTCGCGCCGCTTTAGTGGTGTAATTGACCGCTTTGACATAACGTTCATCTAAGTGCTCTAAGCCAGATAACACCACATTGGGCTGCTGCTCCAAGTAATCATTAATCTCTACAATAGCAGGCACGGCATTACCAAGGTTGTGCCCGAAAAATTCCATGCACACGGTTCGTATCGCTTTGGGCATACGGTGTAACAGAAAAACTGCCGAACTAATCAGTCCATCACAGCCTTCTTTTTGAACCCCTGGCAAACCTCCTAAAAACTTATCGGTCACATCTTTGCCTAAGCCTGCTTTGCGAAATGCGCTGCCAGGCATCTCTAATATTTCAGGTTCACTCGCTAACCGGGTTTTGCCATCCGCCTGATACCGGGTAATTCTGAATTTCACCAAATCTTGTTGATGAATTTTACCCAAGTTATGGTCAAGCCGCTCCACTTCCAGCCAGTTGGCATCGGGTGTCACCATGCGCCACGAAACTAAATTGTCTAATGTGGTACCCCATAACACGGCTTTTTTGCCGCCCGCATTCATAGCAACATTGCCACCAATGGTCGAGGCATCTTGCGAAGTCGGATCCACCGCAAACACATAACCTTGGGCAGCCGCCCGCTCAGAAACCCGCTTGGTCACCACGCCCGCCTCAGCTCTCACTATAGCAACCGGCGTTTCGACACCTGGGATATGCTGCACCCGGACTTCGCCTAAGCCTTCGAGTTTTTCCGTGTTAATAATGGCCGTCTTAGCATGTAATGGAATCGCCCCACCGGTATAACCGGTACCGCCACCTCGTGCAATAATGGTCAATTGTAGATCAATACACGCCGCCACGATCTGGGCTAATTCTTCTTCGGAGTCCGGACAAATCACTACAAATGGAAACTCCACCCGCCAATCGGTGGCATCGGTCACATGAGAGACACGAGCCAAACCGCTAAAATCGATATTATCTTTGCGCGTGTGTTTGGTTAAACGACGTAATGTTTTTTTGCGTAAATCCTTTTGTTGCTTCAACCACAGCTCAAATTTAGCGATGGCAAATTTAGCCTTTTCGATGAGTTCAACAGTTAATTCATTGCCTTCAGAACGAAAATGGATTTGCTCAATGCGATGGTGCAGTGCATGGATTAATGAGTCGCGCCGTTTTTTGTTTTCCAGTAAATCATCTTGAATATAAGGATTGCGGGTAATCACCCACATATCACCCAGCACTTCAAATAACATCCGTGCTGAGCGCCCGGTGCGCCGAGAATCTCTCAATTCATTGAGCACCTCCCACATTTTGGCGCCCAGAAAACGGATAACAATTTCGCGATCAGAAAAAGAAGTATAGTTATAGGGAATTTCACGAATACGCATGGACTGGAGTTAAACCTCGCCAAAATTTATGGAATAAACAAGACAAACATTTTACCCTAGAATTTCACTTCAGAGTATGTATAAATCAATAAAGTAGCTTGATTTTTCTATGGTTTTTTTTGCTAAAATAAACAAACAACGATCATAAGCAGAGTGAAAAATATTGCGGAATCAAAGACCAAGCCCAGCACTGCCAATGTGATTGCCATCTTGATGAATGATTTTTATACAAACAAACAATGCACGCTAAAAGCGATAAAATAACCAAACCACCACCGCATACCGCAACATTTTACCGATGAAAATATAAATGAGCGCGGGTAACCAGCGTATTTTTAACCAACCGGCCATCAGACAAAGTGGATCACCAATAATCGGCAGCCATGACAATAATAATACCGGACTGCCCCAACGCTGAATCTGCATTAAGGCTTTTTGTTGCTTCGGCTCCGAAAAGCGGCGCACTGGAAAATATTTTGCAATGATAAATCCGATAACCCAGGATGACATACCGCCCAACGTATTACCAATAGTCGCGACCAGGATTAACCATAGCGGTGAATGTTCTGCCAAAGTCAACAAATAGATTAAAGCCGCTTCAGAACCTCCGGGCAACAACGTTGAAGACAGCAAAGCACTGCCAAACAACATCCATATCTTTAAATCAAATAAATCCATGGTACACTTTAAACGCTGTCTGATTAAAACGTATCGAGCAAAAAACCGTCAAGCCAATGGTGGTTTTTTTGATTCTTTGAGAAGAATAGCCACCCTATTTGCCGGAAAATACCGGAAAAAAACAGCCATATTGATGCCTTATCAGTCGACTTATTTTTTAGCCAAACAGCTTCTTAACCTATGTTAGACAAGTTACGATTACATCTTGCCAACCCAAACTCAAACAACCTGCCGCTATCCATTTTAGCCATCTTATGTGGTTTAATCGTCGGCCTGGTCATTGTTGCATTTCGACTGATCATCGAGACCGTACAGGCCGCCATGTTACCCGATAACAATCCTGAAAACTATGAAGCGCTATCCTGGTGGGCGATCCTCTGCTTACCCATTTTAGGTGGCTTGCTGCTCGGCTTGCTCTTTCAAAAATTAGCCCCCGAACAACGACTGATGGGCGTACCACACACCATGGAACGCTTAGCCTATCACCACGCTCATCTGCCTTTTAAAAACGCTTTTTTGCAGTTTATTTGTGCCGCAATTAGTATTATTGCTGGTCATTCTGTTGGACGGGAAGGACCGAGCATTCATTTGGGCGCAGCCAGTGGCAGTTTGTTTGGGCAAAGTTTACGTTTCCCCAATAATGCCATTCGTACTCTTACGGCTTGTGGCATTGCTGCGGCCATTGCTGCCGCCTTTAATACACCACTAGCAGGTGTGATATTTACCTTGGAAGTGGTACTGTTAGAATACACACTAGTTAGCTTCATCCCCATTATTCTAGCCGCCGTCGCCGCCACTACCGTATGCCGTTTGGTTTTTGGAGATGCACCCATTTTTAACGTACCGCCGATCACCCTGACCTCCGTCACCGAATTACCCTGGATGATCGGCTGCGGTATGATTATTGGCTTATTAGCGGTTTTTTTTATTCGCTCGTTGTTTTTCTTTTCACGACAACTGCCCCATGCCTCCATCATTCTACGTATGACTTGTGCAGGTCTGATTGTTGGCCTATGCGGTTTATTGGCACCGCAAATCATGGGGATTGGTTATGACACAGTGAATGAAAGCTTTATCGGACAAATAGGTATTGTTTTACTCATTTTAATAACGTTCACCAAAATCATTGGCACCAGCGCCTCCCTGGGTTTGGGATTACCCGGTGGATTGATTGGCCCTACCCTGGTGATTGGTGCTTGCGCTGGTGGTGCCATCGGTCATATTTTACAGCTTACCATTCCTGATTTTTTTTCAGACCCAGGTCTGTATGCCATGATTGGCATGGCAGCCATGATGGGCGCCACCTTACAAGCTCCCATGGCGGCACTGATTGCACTGCTGGAATTAACCAATAACCCCAACATCATTTTGCCTGGTATGTTAGCTATTATCGCTGCGAACTTAGTTGCCAGTGAAGGGTTTAAAACAAGGGGTGTATTTTCCATGCAACTCAATGCCCAAGGTTTTAAATATCATACCGACCCGGTCATTCAAACACTGCGCCGCCAAAGTGTCACCTCCATCATGGACCCTAATTTCACATTAGTACCACAATATATCAAGCAAGCTCAACTCACCGAACAGCTCAATAAAAACACCAACTGGCTTGTCATAGAAAACGAAAAAAAAATAGTCGCCGTCATACCGACAGCCAATTTGCAAGATTTACTGGACATGTCCAGCACCGATGATATCGATTTATTACACGATATTGATCCAGAGCTTCCGGCAAACGCTATTTCTATTCAAGCGACATTACACGAAGTCTACGATAAAACCACTGAGTGTGAACAAATACTGTATGTCGTATCACCCTCAACAAAAAAACCCATCCACATCAAAGGTATCATCGGCCCCAAGCAATTTGTTAAAGAACAGTGGTTGAAACCTTATTAAGCAATGGGTCGCTGAGGGTCCGTGATCCACTCGCTCCAAGAGCCGACATATAATTTAGCGCCCACTAATCCAGCATGCTCCATGGCCAAAAGACCATGACAGGCTGTCACTCCAGAACCACACATCAATATGACTTGAGCCGCTGGCGTGGTAGCCATTTTTTCTTGGTAAGCTCGCTGTAAGTGACTTTCCGGTAAAGCCTGATGACATCCTAAAGTGAGGCTTGCACAATGTGTCCTGTTTTAAACGAAACAGGAGATTATTTTGATGACACAGGCGATCACAGTACCTACTTTAACATTAGAACAA
>Ga0316206_1000378_pt1 | contig 66013 bp, 59 predicted proteins | sample 6monthpyrite_MG_FD_204942 | JGI IMG/M metagenome (GOLD analysis project Ga0316206, IMG submission 204942) | Microbial mat bacterial communities from mineral coupon in-situ incubated in ocean water Damariscotta River, Maine, United States -... | ecosystem: Environmental > Aquatic > Marine >...
TCAAATACCTTCGCAGCTGTTAAAAGCTCACTTCTTATAAGTTTTATGTATCTTGGTAGTATCTTTTTTATTGGTTCAACTGATTTCATAGGATTTTTTGTTTCAATTGAACTGATGAGTTTAATGGGTTATGTCCTCGTCGCCTTGGCCAATAAGGAATGGTCAAAAGAAGCTGCTGTAAAATATTTTATTCAAGGCTCCATCATGACGGCAATATTGTTGTTGGGTATGGCCTTTTTCTTTGTCTCAACCAAAAGCATGAGCTTTCTGGATATTACCGTTTATAATCACGAACTTTATGGTATCTCTCTAGTACTAATGCTGATCGTGACTTGTTTTAAAATAGGTGCTTTTCCGTTTCATTCTTGGATGCCCGACGTGTATGCCAATGTCGATAAAGGGAACCTCGCCTCTAATTTTCTAATGACAAAATTGGTTATTGGTTTTGGAATGATTTCATTATTACAGAAACTATTGGGAGAAGCAGATCCGAATTTTCAATCCATTTTTTTAAAATGCCTACTAGGTATTTCAATAATAAGTGCTCTTTACGGAAATTTGATGGGCTTGGCGCAAAAGCAATTTAAAAGAATTATTGCTTATTCTTCAGTGGCCCATTCGGGTTATATGTTAATGACGATTTGCCTTATCGGCAGCGATGGTTATGAAAGCCAATTGATGTTTTATTTAGTCTTTTACTCAGTTGCTGCGACAGGAGCACTTTTATTAATCAATAATTTTGTCGATGCGAGTGGTGAACAAGATACCTACGAGTCTTTGAAGGGTGGGTTTTATAAATATGGGCTCTCCGGATTCGGCCTCTGCCTATTTGTTTTAAGCTTGGCAGGTATGCCGCTGACTTCCGGCTTTACTACAAAGTATTTACTATTCGCTAACTACTTTAAAGAAGGTTTTACTGTAGAAGCACTGGCCGTTTTAATTACTTCAGTTATTGGGCTGGTCTATTATATAAAATTTGTCGTTGTCCTCTTTATAGAAAATAATAACACAGTAAAAGAGACATCTATAGTTGAACTGGGAAATCTTCGCTCACAAATCATTCTCTTTCTTTTTGCAATTATGGTATTAGTGGGAGGTATTGCTCCTTCTGTGTTTTTAAAATAATGCTATAATAATGAGCAATGAATAAAAAATACATTCTTGCCCTTGGAAATGATAGAAAGATAGGTCCGTTCTCAAAGGAACAAATTGGTGTTCTGTATCTAAAAGGTCAGATTAAAGGGACTGAAAAATGCCAAATCTTCCCCGACGCGACATGGATTGAACTGGGTAAAATTAAAGAAATTGTTGATTTAATCAAAGAAATTATTTCTGAGAAATTAAAAGAAGATGATCTGGCCGTCCCCGATGCCGATCTTACCGCTGTTAAGCTATCCTTCTCCTCATTAAAAAAAGAGACTCTTAAAGAAAGAGAATCAATAGATGAAGAAAAAAAAATAATTGATGAAAAAAGAAAGTTAGATGAGATGTTCGCTCATGTAAACTTAGATCAATTTAAAGTAAAAGATAAAATAGAAAAACGTTACCAAGATAAGATAAACCGTGATGATAAAGATGAAATTAAAGACGGAGAAGAAAAGGAAACGTTAAAGAATGACGAGGAAAATGACAGTCTTGATGACGATCATGATGATAGTATTCTAGAAAAAACCATGGTAAATCCAATTCCTTGGCCAGAAGTCTCAGCAGAGGCATCAGACGAATTAACCCTAGAAAAGAGTGTTATCGAACAAGAAACGCCTGAGGTTCACGAGATTACGGCAGTGTCTTCTCAAGATGCCACTGAAATGGTTGATTTACAGCAAATGTTACCAGAAATTCATTATAAATCACAAGAAACCGAAGATAACCTAAAAAATCAAGAAGCGGAAGTCCGCGCAGGGAAAAAAATAGAAAGAGCAAAAATTCGCTCAGAAATAAAAAAATTGAATGAAGTTAAACAAGTCGTTGTAAAACCAAAAAAGAAAATGTCTCTTGTCGTTGTACTCGCATTTATTGTTATCATCTTTTCCGTTTTAGATGAAGATGGAGAAGATAAGAAAAAAATAATACCTCAATATGCTAAACTTAGTTTTCCAGTTCCTGATTCCTTTAAAAATGAGGAGAAAAGTAATGAGTATTTAAAAAAAGGAAAACAAATCCTTTCAGAAAAAACTTATTTAAAAAAAATAGAAGCCGCAAAATATTTTAAAAAAGCTATATTTCACAATATAAAAAATAGCGAAGCGGCGGGTTTACTTATTCTGGTTTATGCAGAGATTTTTGACAATGTAATATCTAAACCGAAAGCAATTTCAACTTTATATAGATTAATAAAGCACTCAGAAAAAAGAATTTTAAAGGATCCAAATGTCGCGTTGGGAGCGGCTTTATTCTATCTAAAGAATGAAAAGTTAAAAACAGCTAGGAAAATAATTGAAAATTATGTCGGTGCAAGTAAAAAACCTACGCTTAAAATGTATTCGGTTTATCTCAATATTTTAGTGAGATTAGGGAAATGGGAATTAGCAGAAGGTATATATAATAAGATAAAAGATCAAAAAAATCCGCCGATAGAATTATATGTTTATATTGCAGATTACTTAATACGTAAGCCAGATAACTTTGAGAAAGAAGAAAAAAGAAATATGGTCTACACTCTTTTAAAAAAGGGATTTAAATTAAACTCTAACTCTGTCTGGTTGTTAACCGAACTCGCTCCCTTCTCGTTACAATCACGAAAATTTAAAGAATTTAAAAAAATTATCCAACAAATCAAAGAATTAAAAGCTGAACAAGCTCCATCTTTTTATTCAAAATATTTAGAATTCAAAGGAATGGCATATGCCTATAATCAAGAAGCGGGCAAGGCGGTAAAGTATTTTCAGGAAGCATTAAGAGTTTTTCCATCAAGTGAATTAAGATCGAGGCTCGCTAAATTAGAAGTTGGAGGATCTAAGCAAGTTGAAGGATTAATATTAGAAAGTAAAATTATTAAATTAATGGAGGAAGTTAAAGTTTTATTGAGAAAAAATATGTTAGACCAAGCATTTTTTAAAATGATTGATGCTGTAGACTTAGACGATAGCTACATCCCGGCTAAAATTTTACTTGCGAAAATTGAAATTTCAAGAGGGTTTTTTACTAGTGCATTAAAAACTTTAGAAGAGTTGAGAGATGATTATCCCGATAGTTATAAAATAAATTATGAATTATTGTTGGCCTATATAGATTCCTATAAATTAGACATGGCAAAAAAATATATTGATCATGTTTCCAACACGAAATTCTCTTCGTCTGCATATTATGCTGCAATATTAGGTCGGTATTATTTAAAAACCGGAAGGCTTACAGAAGCATTTTCTTGGTTATTTAAAAGTATAGTTCGTAACCCGTTAGATGATGAAGGTTACTATATCCTTGCACGACAATATTTTAAATTTAGAAAATTCAATAAAGCAAAAGAGAATTTATTAATGGCGATTGATTTAGCTCCAGATAATTTGGATTATAAATCTTTATATGCAGATATTTTATATGAAATTTCGGGTACAGAAGTTGCCATTGGCTATTTAAGAGATCAGCTTAAGCACTCACCAAAAAGTGCCAAAATTTTGGGAGATATTGCTATTTATTATTATCGTAGTGGGCAAATAAAAGAATTCGAAGCCTATAAATCAGAATTGGCGAGTTTAAATACCTCCGATAAAGATTTTTATAAATTTCTCATTTCCTCCTCACAAATGGAGGATGATGTAGATAGCGTTATTAAATACTCTCAAGCATTAATTAAAATTTCGCCAGGCGATATTGGAAGTCGAATGATCCTGGGAAGATATTTTCTCGAGAGAAACAAAATTCTTGCTGCAGAAAATTTATTTAAAGAAGTAGTAAAGCGCTTACCAAGTTATCCAAAGGTTAATTTTTATCTCGCAAAAATTAATATTTATAAAAAGAACTATGAAGAAGCTCATAAATATGCAACAGACGAAATAAATTATAATAAAACTCTCGAATTCGGGCCTTATATAAAAGGCGAAATTTATCGCTTAGAAAAAAATTATGTCAATGCCATAAAACAGTATGAATTATCTCTTTCAATAAAATCAAATTATATAGATGCACTAAATGCCCTTGCCTTTGTAAAAAAGGGGCAGCATTACCTAGACACAGCAAGGGAATTGTATTTAAGAGTTTTGAAAGAGGATCAAGGGAATATAGTTGCCAACAGAAATTTAGCACATGTCTATAGAGAAATTGGCCAAAGTGCACTTGCTCTTGAACAATACAAGGTGTATTTAAAATTGAGCCCAAAGGGTAAAGATGTTGCGAGAATAAAACAAATTATGAGAGGTCTTAAGTAATGCATGATATAAAACAATTTATCGAAGAAACGGAATTTATTAAAAAGAATATTTTAAGCCGTGGGATTAATCCCGCCATTATTGATGAAGTAATCGCCTTGAATGAAACAAGGAAAAAACAAATAACCGAAGTTGAATCATTTAGAGCACAAGTTAAAAATTTGTCCAAGGAATGCGGCCTCTTTAAAAAAGACAAAAACGAGGAGCAATTTCAAGAGACCATGAAAAAGGTTGCGATAGTAAAAACTTCAATAGATAAATTAGAAAGTTTGCTAAAATCTGTTGAGATTGATATCGAAAAAATCCTCGCGGGAATTCCCAATATCGTAGCCGATGATGTGCCCTACGGTAAAACTGAAAATGATAATGTAGAGCTTAATTGTTGGGGAGAAAAACAAAAATTTGACTTTCCTCCGCTTGAGCATACTGACTTGGGAGAAAATTTGGGGCTTTTAGATTTTGAGCGTGGCGCGAAGTTAACTGGGGCAAGATTTGTCGTCTACAAAGGCGCTATAGCAAGATTAGAAAGGGCCTTAATTAATTATATGCTGGATGAACATCTAAAGCATGGCTATCAAGAGATCATACCCCCCTTCATTGTAAACGATGACAGCGTCTATGGTACCGGTCAGCTTCCAAAATTTGAAGATGATCTCTTTAAATTAAACTTGCCTGAAAAAAATTGGTATCTGATTCCCACGGCAGAAGTTCCTTTAACAAATTTAAAGAGAGGAGAGCTATTTAGCGGTGACGAATTGCCTCTAAAATATGTTGCTTATTCACCTTGCTTCCGAAGCGAAGCCGGTTCTCACGGCAAGGATACCAAAGGGCTAATTCGTCTCCACCAATTTAACAAAGTTGAAATGGTTAATATTGTCGCCGCTGAAGATTCCGAACAGGCGCACAGCGATATGATCAATCGTGCCACCAGCATTCTAGAGGCGCTCAAACTACCCTATCGCTCAATTCTTCTGTGCACAGCTGATATTGGCTTCGGCTCCAGAAAATGTGTCGATTTAGAAGTCTGGCTGCCAGGTCAAAATAAATATCGAGAAATCTCATCCATTTCAAACTGCTGGGACTTTCAATCGCGCAGAGCGTCTATCCGCTACCGCAATAAAGCAGGAAAACCAACCTATGCCCATACATTAAATGGCTCGGGGCTCGCCGTAGGCAGAACAGTCGTCGCTATCATGGAAAACTACCAACTTAAAGATGGCAGCATTTCTATACCAGAGGTTTTGCGTCCCTATATGGGGGGATTAGAATTAATTGCTTAGCCGAATATTTCATTGTCAAAAAGTCCATAAAGACTTAATATGCACTTTCAATGATACGGAGGATTGGCTGAGTGGTCGAAAGCGGCGGTTTTGAAAACCGTTGAGCCGTAAGGTTCCGCAGGTTCGAATCCTGTGTCCTCCGCCATTTATTTTGGAGACGTGCCCGAGTGGCCGAAGGGAACACCTTGCTAAGGTGTCGAACCGCTTGCGGTTCCGTGAGTTCGAATCTCACCGTCTCCGCCATTTTTGAACTTTTTCTCGCTTATAAACACATGACATTATTAAGTTTTTTTATGCTCTTTGTGATTTAGGTGGATGAAAAAGTTCAAAAGTTCAAAAGTTCAAAAGTTCAAAAGTTCAGTATTTAGATTCCGTGTAAAATTGAATTTGGATCTCTGTGATATTTTATCCATTTCTTTAATGCTTCAGACTTAATTGAGAATATTCGATTTTTTCCTCTACCCTCTTCTGACAAGATTTCTTTGTTTACTAAATTTCTCATCAGTTTTGTTTTATTTAAGCCGTGATCAATAACATCTTTTAGGTGAAAGTTATTTGGAAGATCCATTATTTCACTTAAAAATATTTTTTCTCCTTCTGATAAATTTTTGATTTCAATATCTATAAATGGATTTAACTTAGAAAAAAACAAAGCGTAAAAATATTTTATTAAATCTTTGAATTCTGAAATTTCAGTTTCAACAGCTTCGAGTATGCTGCCTGAAAATATATTAAGATATGAAATTTTGCCATCACAAATGTCTATACCTGCAGAGCTTTCAAGAGAGGTTATAAATTCAAATAATTTATTTGCTCGTTCGTTTCTCTCAATTTTATTTTTAACATAATCAATTGATTCATCATGAGATAATGCTTCGATATTTATTGTGTTGAAAAAATTGAAAAATGGTAAATCTTCATCTGTCATGAAGTCTATGTATGTACTCGTTCCTACAAGAGTTATTTTTCCAACATTCTCGATCAGGAAACTCCTTAATTCTGATGCGTAAGATATTTTTTGCGTAATTGGTGATCCTGCTCCAAATGCTCTTTTGGGTGATTTTGAAGATCCATCATGGGAAAAAATGTTATAAATTTTATCAAGTCCGTCCCAGATCAATACAAACTTCAACTGCTTTGTAGAAGTACCTTCAATTTCATTTTTAAAATAATATTTTTTTTCTTGTTTCTCTATCTGTATTTTTAATTGAGTAACAATGTCTTTTGCCGTTAAGTGGTATTTTACTATAATTGGAACAATTGAAATTTCACTTGATATATCGAAAACTTTTTCACTAAGCCCGCTAAGAACCCAACTTTTTCCTACACCTGTCTCTCCTTTAAGAATTAACGGTGCGGGCAGTGAACTTCCACTTTTTTTAAATTGCTTTATTATAAGATCTATAATGTATTGAAGTCTTTTAGGCATCATACCAATACTCTGTGTCAATATAAGTATAGTTCCAAAAATTACATAATATCTGGCTTCTAAAACCTATAAAATTTCCATCCTCTAAAAATTGAATCAAATCATCGGACTTCATTTTAGCCATTAGTGAAGAAATCTGTCGTCTATTCATACCAAGACCTTGAAGGGAAGTGTTTACTTTTTTCTCTAAAAGGTACTTTTTATTATGGAATTGTTCTTGAGCGATAATCTCTAAAACATGTTCCACCTTGTCCGCATTTTTTAAGTAATATCTTTTAATTCTTTCAAGGAGATATGTAGGGCCCTTTTGACCGATTAATGCATTTTTATAACATAATTTAATATCATCATTAGAAAAGTTTAAAACCCCACCCCTGTCGATAGTTAGTTGAATTAAGCTTTCTGCAAAAATCTGTATATAATATGGAGAACATATTCCAACTTGGTTTAATATTGTATTTTTAAAGAAGCCCATATCTTTTATCTTAAGTTCATTTCCATCAATAAGTTGAGACATTAGTTCAAAGCTTTGATCAGGCGTTAGATATGGTATGTCTAATCGGTCAATATCATTAATTGTATGCTCTAATCCAAGATGTTTTAATGTGTTTGGTAGGTTAACTGATCCCGCCAAAATGACTCTTTTGCTTCTGGTTTCATCCTCTTGTCGAATAGATCGAAGACCCTCAAGTAAGAATTGAGTTTGAATTTTTCTTGATTCTAGTTGTAGTTCTTCCCTTTCTGTTTGACCAAACTTCCATATTAATTCAGGGAATTCATCTAATACAATAGTTATTTCTTCATTTATATTTCTAAGTTCGTCGTGTAGCTTTGTAGATAAAATTTTTAATTTATCTTGGTCTGACTTATTAAACTTAGGAAACCTTACACTAACACTTGCTCCTTCTGGCATTCCTAGTATTGCAGAAGGATCAATTTTGCCTTCAAATATTTCAGCACCAAGATTACTTATACTTTTCAAGAAGTCTTTTCCGTCATTTAGAAGGAGTTTCCATTTTCGGCACGTTTGATAGACTGCTTTTAATATTAAGAAATAAAATTCATAAAGATTTTGAGCCTTTTCTAAGTCGATAAAAATACAATAAAAATCATTATTATTTTCTTTTTCTTGTCGCAAAAATTCCTTAATCACGGAAGTTTTACCTGTTCTTCTAGGTCCAATGAGAAGAACATCATTTTTTACAATTTTTCTTCGCAATTCTTCAACGCTTTGAATTCTTCCCTTGTAAAAATCTTCGCCTAATGGAACGCCTCCAGCAATTATCTGCATATATCATTCCTCCTATTGATTCATGTCGTAACATTTTTCTTCTAATATTAGAATAAAATTTCTTCTATTGATAGAAGAAAAAAACTTCCAACATTAGAAGAAATAATAAATATCAATAAAAACGTATAGTTATGAAGTGAAAGAAAAGATGATTTACGTAATATCAATGCATTACATATAGCAAATAAAAGCTGATTACCCATGGTTTGTGCAGTGCAGAGCCTGTTTTGATTAGAAAAGTTAAGTATAATCCACGCTCTTTGAAAAAAGGCATCGAGTGTCCATCGTCAAATCTCTCTTCAGCTTTACGTTCTACCGCTGATTATATTTTATACATCTCAACGCCCGTACTGAGTATTATCAAAACTCAAAAAACACGACGCCCTCTCCAATTCTTTGTGTAACATCCGCTATTTGCGACCTTCCTCTTTATTGATCCACTTTTTCGCTCTGGTACGGTTGAGATACGAAATAAGGAGGAGTTATGAATACTGCTAAAAAATCAGTTATTACTGATGAAGAGATTACACAGGTTTTATCGCTAAGAGAAATGAGGAAGGTCCTGAATAAAAAATTAGATAATATTGAGGCAAACTTGAAGAAGAGTGAAAGTGAATTGATTGAACTTCTTGAGTGTGGTTGTGATGTAGATTGTTCTTTTAATATATCTATTAATGAGAGCTCTAAGACTTATCCAAAATATAAACAAGAGATTGAAAAACGACTAGGTAACGGCGTAACTACTGGAAAAATTCATACTTCCAGAAATTTGAGTGCAAAAACTCTTTATGATTACGCTCAATCAGCTCAGAAATATACAAAAAGGTGGTGGCGAAAACCAGCGGCTGATATAAGCATCGCTGATGTTAAGCAGCTTCTTTACGATATTCTTCATGAGTTCAATCGATCACAATCTATACAGAGAAAAGTTAAGTGTGTGATTAATTCTGTATTTGAATGGGGTATAGTAACTGGCAAAATTAAAGGCGTCGTTCATAGCCCTGCTTTAAATGTGAAGCTAGTTGGAAGAAAGGTAGAAAAGCAGCCAGAGATATTAACTCAAAAACAAATTTCTCAATTTTTATATTTAGCGAAGAGATATGATCATGCTTGGTTCCCTGTATGGTTTTTTGCAGTTCACTCTGGTGGCCGCAGTGGTGAGTTATATGCACTTGAGTGGAGTGATATTGATTTTGATGGAAGACGAATTTTTTTCAATAAATCTTTTGATAAGCGAACCAACTCAATAGGGCCAACCAAGGGAGGATATTGGAGAGAAGTTCCTATAAATAACGAGCTTTTATCTTTTTTAAGAAAACAAAAAATACAACTAGCAAATAGTAAGTATGTTCTCCCCCGCCTGACTGACTGGGATAGATCGGCTCAAGCAAAAGTTTTAAGAACTTTTTTAACTCAAATTGGCTTACCTTCAATTAAGTTTCATACGCTGCGAGCTTGCTTTGCTACTCACCTTCTTCGTAATGGTGTAGCAGTTGTTACGGTTATGAAGATAGGTGGTTGGAAAGATATGGATACCATGCAAAGGTATGTGAGGTTGGCTGGTATTGAAGTTCAAGGGGCTACAGACATTCTCTCATTTTTAAGCCCTGACGAGATGATGGGAAAAATAACTGAGTTATATCGTTAAAATGTACATAGTTTTTGTCTAATAAAAATATAGTATAATATATAAAAACTGGGAATTTCCGATCTAATATATAATATAGTATATTTTTAGGGCCTAATTTCTTTTAAATATAGCTTTTAATATACAAAAAGCTAAAATTTCGCCTCTAGTATCTATTATAGTATATAAAAAACAAATAAATACTTACATTTATATCTTATAATATATGTTTTCCATTGATTCTCTGACAAATATATAGTATAATATATATACTTATGGCCAACGCTCTGCACAGGTCAGATTGTGAAATCCTCCTTTGTAAGGTTGAAGATAATGACAGCGAAGAGTTATATAGGAAAATTAATTAAGGAGCTAAGAACTTCTAGGGAATTAACGCAAGAAGAGCTTTCTAAATTGTCTGGTGTTCCATTTGCCACTATTAATCGACTAGAGCAAGGCACTGCGAATCCAACACTTACAACAATAGCAAAAATATTAAATGTATTTGGATATGAATTATCAGGGCAGAAGGCAAGACAAGTGCCTAGTGAGCAGCGGGATTAGAATTGATAAACTACAATGATCTAACAAAAGCAAATCTCTATCTAAGAGAGGATTTGGTTGGCCAGCTTGAAAAGGTATCGAATAAAAAATTTATTTTTACTTACAGTGACCAATGGATAAAGAGTAACAAGGGTGGGCTTGGCTTATCATTACCTACTGACAAAAAAAAATATGAATCAGAAGAACTTCTCCCATTCTTTGATAACTTAATTCCTGAGGGTTGGCTTTTGTCCTATGCTCAAACATTTTATCATGTCGATAAAAAAAATAGGTTTGGTGTGTTGCTCGCAACAGGGCGAGAGACAGTAGGAGCAGTGAAAGTCTTTGGGTTAGATGAAAATGGTAATGAAATTAAAGTATCCGACGAGCAAAAAGAAAAAGCAAGGGAGTCATTAACCTTAACTGAGGTTGAGTTTTTACCCGCAAATAAAAGATGTCCATACTGCTTAAAAGAATTAACTGAAAAACAACTGCAAAAAATATATTTTCATCAAGCATGTTCAAAAAGAATGTGGGATACAACAAGAAAAATAAAGATATATTTAGATTCTCGAGATCCATTAAATTCGTTCAGACAAACCATTTATGGTGCATCAATTTCAGGCGCACAAAGAAAAGGTTTATTTAATTTCGAGAAAGGTATTTTGAGTCCAACGTATAAGAAGTCTCAATATATTATAAAGCCACAGGGTGATTTTCCATATTTACCAGAAAACGAACACGTAACCATGGCCATCGCTCAATCTGTTGGATTTGATATACCTCCATTTACAATTTTCAATGTTGAAAATATAGGAATGGTATTTGCTATAAAAAGATTTGACCTAACAACAAATGGAAATCAGTTGAGGTTGGAAGATTTTGGCCAAGTTCTTGGAATACCAAGTAGTGATAAGTATGAGGCTAGTTATAATAAAATAGCAAAAGCGATTAAGATGTATTCAGATGCACCAATCGCAGATTTATTTGAATTGTGGAAAAGGCTATTATTTTCTTTTTTTATAGGAAATGGAGATATGCATCTTAAAAACTGGTCTTTAATTGAGCTTGGTTCAATGAAGGGAATTTTTAAACTATCTCCTTGTTATGATTTTCTAAATACAAGGCTTCCAATACATGATGAAGAAATCGACTTAGGGCTAACCTTAAATGGCAAAAAGCATAAGGTAACAAAAGACTTATTTGTAAATTTTGCGAATGAAAATAAAATTGGACACTTGATCGATGATGTATTTTCAGACCTCGAGAGGTGGATGAAAACAACAGAAGATTTAGTTACAGATTGCTATCTTCCGGAAGAGTCTAAAGAGCGTTATTTAGAAGTTGTAAAAAGTAGATTTAACGTGTTGCAAGGTAATGGAAGAAGCTATATTTGAAATTACTAGCGTACATTACCTAGTTACATGGATAGATTCTTTTCTTGTGGATAACTTAGTAAAATAATTAAATTTTCGACGAATCCGCCATTTTTGAACTTTTCCCTGGTTGTAAGTAGTTGATATTACGAGGTTTTCTTGCGCTCTTCAATATTAGTGCATATAAAAAGTTCAAAGGTTCAACGCTTAAAGGCTGTGTGCAGCCATGTCACTGGATCTACAAAACCTTACAAAAGAAAATCCTCTCATTGATAGTGCGGCCATGGAATGGTAAAAAACTCATGTTTTTTATAGATCAAATTGATGGCGGAATATTTGATGTTATGGACGATGAGCAGTATCAAGCTTAACTTTCTAAAAAGAAAAATAGAAAAAAGTAGTGAGCTAATGAAAAAAATAAATATCTATTTTATAGATATCGAAGATGCTTTGTATTGTTACGAAGATGTGTTTGATGCTTTTCATTTTCTGGATGTGAATTCTGGCGAGGTCATTTATATGACTTCTGACTTATTGAGTTTATTCGAAAAACACGGAGATGCTGGGAAAAATGATATTTGTGATTGGCAATTAGATTGTTTTGAATATGCAAAAAAGATTTCAACTGATGTTAGTGGTCGCTACATAAAAATCCCAACTTTGGATAGTTATGAAGCCTACAAGATTATGCAGAATTTTGTTTATACAATTGAAGATGAGAACTTAAGAGAAAAGTTGGAAGATGCCATCGATGGAAGAGGTGTATTTCAACGATTTAGAAATGTTTTAGAGAAACATTCTAATATTAAGGACAAATGGTATTTTTTTCGTAAAGAAGAAATAAAAAAAGAAGTTAATCGTTGGTTGTCTAATTATAATTTATTTCCTGTTTATATGGAAAGGCAAAAGTGATTGATCAGTTCTTAGAGTGCCGACTTGGATACCCTAAACATGTTGCTATGATGAATGCTTCTTATAACCATGAATTAGGTTTAACAGGTATCGCTATTAATATTAGAGAAATTAAAAGACCTAGAAACAAAGGGCTTTCTCTTGGAGCTATTTTTGATCTATTGGGAAGTTTTAAAGAAGTAAAGTTTTCATATATACGTCGAAGCAAAAACCTTTGTTCGAATAAACTAGCACGTAGAAAAATATTCTTAGATAGAAAAAATTACACAAGGTCGTGAGTTAAGATGGTAATCTTAAGGAGTAATAATGGAGTTAGAAAAATACTGTGATGAAGTTGTTATTTTAGATTTTGAAACAACTGGTCTTTCGGCAGATGAGGATAGAATAATTGAAGTGGGGGCTGTCATAGTAAAGGGAAAGAAAGTTATTGGTAAGTTTTCTGAACTTATGTATCCAGAATGTCATCTACCTTATTTTATTACTGACTTGACTGGTATTTCAAGTGCTATGCTCAGGGACAAACCCATACCTCAGAAAATTATGCCAAAGCTTAAGAAATTTATAGGAAACAGAGTTATTCTTGCTCATAACGCTTCTTTTGATAGTAAGTTCTTATATGCAGAAATGGCCAGGGCTAACTTAGATATAGAGAACGAAATTCTATGTACCATGCTTCTTTCAAGAAGATTAATTCCTGACGTGTATGATTATAAACTTGGAACATTGGCTGAATATCTTGACGTAAAAATAGGAAGAGCTCATCGAGCAATTGATGATGCTTTAGCTACTGCAAAACTATGGAATCATTTGCATGGGATTGTGAGTAACTCTTTAGGAATAAAAAAAGTAGAAAGTAATATTTTAAAATCAATTACTAAAAAACCTAAAAAAGCTGTGCCTGTCTATTTAGAGAAAATAAAGAAGGCTTATTTGCAGTAAAGATTTTATTTTATCAATATTTAATGAATTAGTTTGATCATAACTTTTTAACAACGGTATTGTTCAATTTGAATTTAATTATATTTTTATTTAACTTTGGCCCGAGAAGATTTACTCGTATCTTTTTTTCTGCCCTGTGAAATTTTAGATTGAGGTAAAAATTCACCCACTCTTTGGCAAATCTCAACATATTTTTTTACAGTGATGTTAAAGAGAGAGGCTGTGTTATTTTTTTCGTCGCTAATGAATATATTATGGCCGACGTCATAAGTAAGCGACTTTAAACGTATTGTTTGCTTTACTTGAGCTTCTATCTGACTTGTATTTTCAGAAACTTGAGCCTTGTAGGACGGTTCTTTGAGAAATTTATCAAAGAAACCAGTTATCTTTGAACCTATTTTACTAACATTGTCACAAGCCTCGACTGATTTGTAAAATTCTTCTTTATCTCCAATTACTTCAGACATGCGCCCACATAATTTAGGAGTGACGGTTAAGCAGCCCTGAGCTAGGAAAGAAGTAAAGCTAAGATTACTTTTATTAGCGTCGCACCAGGTGAAAGAATTTAGCTTGCCATTGGCTAGACTTGATGTTGTCATTCTATACTTTTTAAAGCTTCCACTATCATCCTGATAGAACTTTCTAACTTCAGTAATTCTTGTAAGTTTTCCCTTAGATTTTTCAGCAGTCAGACGGTAATCACCTTTCACTAAAGAAGTTGCGACCTCTTGACTCTTACCAGAAAAATCAGTGATATATTTTGCTTCATTGTGAGTGTTTGAAACACCATCTTTTAAAGATATTAAAAAATCTCTATTATCAATAAATACAGTTGGGTTTTTAGCAAAAATAGAAGTGCTAGTTATAAATAAACAAATAATTGTAATATAGGTCTTCATCATTCCTCCATCTCATGATCTCATACAAAATCTTATATTTTAATTAATAACTCTAGTATACAGGAAACTATTGCCAACAATAGTTATGACAGATCCAATGGGGAGAGCTTCAATTCAAATGTTTTTTCTAGATAGAATTTTATTTATACCATTCTAAAATCAGTTTTCTTTCTCGCGTGATGGGCGGGCACGAATGGCAAGTTCTTGCCATTGATCTGCTTTGTATGTAGTTTAGAAGGATTACTCGTGGGACTGGCTCCACTATTTTTATTAATCGTCATTTCAAAAAGTTGTAATCTCCTTTTGATATCGACTATTAGTTGGATTAATAAACTTAAAAAAATAATGATTAAATTTAGAGAGGTTAAGTTTTTATGGTTATTGAAAGTTGGAATATAAACTCAGAACTAAAACTATGTCATGTTGATAAATTTGATGACTCGTTTAGCGATTTAGTTCGCAAGTACTTTGACAATAATTACCCTATTTTGAGATGGAGAGAGCAACTTAATTCTTATGATGCCCAATCAGTTAAAGACCTAAATAAGAAGTTAAGTTCAAGGGAAAGAGTTGATCTCGGTATTTTTAAAGGAGATCAAATAGTTGGCTGGTCTTATGGGTGGCAAGGTGGCATGGAGTCGGCAACTTATTATATGGCCAACTCCTGTGTCATTCCCGAATATCGTCGCCAAGGTTTATATACACTCCTTTTAGAAAAAGTTATTGAGATATGCAAGAAATCTGGGTTTCATACATTAACTTCACGGCATGTTGCTGCAAATAATAATGTCATCATCGCAAAACTCAAAGCGGGTTTTAAAATCACAGGTATGGAGCTATCTGAGATACATGGTAGCTTAATTCATCTTACCTATTTTATTAACGAATTGAGGGAGGAATCATTTGAGGTAAGAAGTGGTTATAAAAAACCAGTAAGCGAGCCAGTTCGAAATCTTTTTTCTTAATAATGGAAAAAAAATCATAGGATCGGACTTAAGCGGCAAGCCGACTCTTGCCCCATAGAATTATATATACGAAAATATAATCATATCAATCAAACTAGGCATTGAAGATTATTAGGGCAACAACGCGGAAAGATATGTGCGTGAGGTTAGATTCTTACTTGCCTGTTTAGGGGGAATTGGAATAAGTTAACTTTATTGGGAATATCGTCACTGTTAACAGATTGTCGACGCTGAAAGTTAAAAAGAAATATTAGGAATGCGAATTTAGGTAAAATATAATTGGCCAAAAGGGGGTTTCAATTTGGAGTCTCAACTTAGCGCTCATATTTATTATAACGGTAAACTTACTTTTGAATTTGAAGCGACCCAGAATCAACTATCAAATGAGCAAAAGAGCTTGGAAAAAAAGATTTACTCTTTTTATAAGGAGGATCTTCACTCTGCCCTCTTCTTTCTTGGGTCTCTCGATAGGAGTATTCGCCTCTCCCCTTCTGTGGAATTTTGGCAAAAATATTCTCATGAATTTGTTGAAAAATTACGTTTATCTCCGGACATTGAAGTTGAAAGAGAAAAATTAACAATTCCAATAGATACCATTTTTTTATCTGAGATGATGGAGCAAATTCCATTTTCACAAGGTGCTGAATACTTAACAGCGGCTTGGTTAGAAGAGTGCTGGGATGGTATTAATGTTTTTTACCAATCCCAGATTAAATATTTCAAAGGCAGCGTCGAAAGTTTCTTTCAACAGTTTTCTCCTCGTATTCATCTTGTTGGAAAAATATATTTTCATTTAGTGGAAAATAAAGACGATCAAGAATATCCTTTCGCTTTTTTAGCGACATATGCTCACGCTGTAAATAAGACCGGAAAATCACAGCATCGACCACTTAAATACGCTTTAACTGAATATGAGAATGACCAGAAAAAGATGTTGGAGTTATTAGCAACAGTTAATATTGCCTCCCAAAAAAGTCTATTTATGAAGGAGTTACTAGATGAGGGAGAGATCTTTCATCCGCTCTCATGGACAACAAAAGATGCGTTCCATTTTTTAAATGAGATTGAAGCCTATGAGGAAGCAGGAATTCTATGTCGTATTCCTAATTGGTGGAAGAAAAAAGGAAATCGTCCTCATTTAAGTATTACTGTTGGCAACAGGAAGCCTTCCCTCTTGGGCATGGATTCTTTAGTTGATTTTAAGGCAAAGTTAGAGGTAGATGGAGTATTTCTGACAATTAAGGAAGCTGAAAAACTTTTATCTCAAACTGAGGGGTTGGCATATATAAAAGGAAAGTGGATTGCTGTCGACAAACAAAGTTTACAAAAGACTATCTCTTCGTGGAAAGAGGCAAATAGATTAATGCAAGAAAAAGATATAAGCCTATCAGAAGCACTTCGCTTTTTGATGTCTCCTCAGGCTTTTGGAGTCATTGGTATTGATCTCGGCGAAAATGTTGAGGTTAGTTGTGGTGAATGGCTGAAATCCTTACTCTTAAAAATGAAAAATCCAGATTTACTCAAAACTATGTTGCCATCCAAAAATTTCAAGGCGACCCTTAGGCCATATCAACAAAAAGGTCTCGATTGGTTATTCCTCATGCATTCGCTTAGATTTGGAGCATGTTTGGCCGATGATATGGGACTTGGAAAAACTATACAAGTATTGGCCTTTTTGCAAAGTATGGTTGAAAAAGGTAAACAGCTTCCAGCAAACCTGCTTATCCTGCCCGCATCACTCTTGGGAAATTGGCTATCAGAGATAGAAAAATTTGTTCCTAAATTAAAAATGATTATTGTACACCCAAGTGCAGGAAACCCTAAGGCCCTTAAAGATTTTGATCATGACACAATAGGAACTTATGATTTAATCATTACAACTTATGGCCTGGCAAAACGCCTAGAATGGATACAAAAATATAGTTGGAATTATATAATCTTAGATGAAGCCCAGGCAATAAAAAATCCTGGGACAGCTCAAACCAGGGCGATTAAAAAGCTCCTTTCGAGGAATAGAATTGTTTTAACAGGAACACCTATCGAAAATAAGCTCTCAGATCTTTGGTCACTTTTTGATTTTTTAAATCCAGGTCTTTTAGGAAATAGTATGGAGTTTTCAGAAATTAATAAAAAATTGATTGAAGATGAAAGTAATTTTTCATCATTGAGAAAAATTATTGGACCATATATTTTGAGACGAGTTAAGACTGATAAAACCATTATTTCAGATCTGCCAGACAAAATTGAAGTAGACAGCTTTGCCAGTCTAACTAAAAAACAAGTTCTTTTGTATAAAGAATTAGTAGACCAACTAAAAGCTTCATTAAAGACCATGAATGGCATCCAAAAAAGAGGAATGATACTAGCATCTTTAATAAAGTTTAAGCAGATTTGTAATCATCCCGATCAATATTTGGGATTGCAAGAATTTAGTGAGTTTGATAGTGGAAAATTTCAAAGATTGAGAGAAATTTGTGAGACAATTTTTGAAAAAAGGGAAAAAGTTTTAGTTTTCAGTCAGTTTAAAGAAATCATTGCGCCTCTCGATCATTTTTTGTCTTCAATCTTTGGTAAAAAAGGGCTTACTTTGCATGGGGGGACGCCTATTAAAAAGAGGAGGATGCTGGTGGAAGAGTTTCAGAGTAGTGAATATATTCCTTACTTTATTCTTTCTGTTAAAGCAGGTGGGACAGGGCTAAATCTGACTGCAGCGAACCATGTTATCCACTTCGATAGGTGGTGGAACCCTGCAGTTGAAGACCAGGCGTCGGATAGGGCTTTTCGCATTGGGCAAAATAAAAATGTTATAGTACATAAGTTTATTACCCAAGGAACGGTGGAAGAAAAGATTGCTAAAATGATAGAAGAAAAGAGCGAACTCGCCCGGGAAGTTATTAGTTCTTCTGGTGAGAAATGGATTACAGAGATGAGTAATGATGATTTAATAAATATGTTTGATATCGGACCGGGATTGCGATCGTAAGAGGAGCTATTTTTATGAATTGGAGATTTAAACCCTATGTATCGGTCGCTAAAAAAAAGAGCAATGCTAAGAAAAAATTATTACAACTACAAAAGAAGAACCCTAATTTAAAGCCTATTAGCATTGCTGGAAGAACGCTCGCCCATACATGGTGGGGTAAGGCATGGAATGATAATCTTGAAAAATATGCTGACTATAGTAACCGTATTGGAAGGGGGAGAAGTTATCTGAGGCATGGTTCCATTTTAGATTTAAAAATATCAAAGGGAAAGGTTGAATCCTTAGTAATGGGTTCAAGTTCTAAGCCTTATTCTATCGAAATAAAGATTAGCAAATTAAATAAAGATAAATGGTCTGTAATAAATAAAAAAACTAAAAACATGATTGGTTCCCTGCAGGAGATCCTTTCTGGGAAATTTCCAAAAAGCTTAGGTGAAGTTTTTACTGCAACAGGTGTTGGTTTATTTCCAGCTCCCGAGGAGATAAAGCTAAAATGCTCATGCCCCGACTGGGCGGTTATGTGTAAGCATGTTGCTGCTACCCTTTACGGAATCGGTGTTAGACTCGATGAAAATCCCGAGCTATTTTTTACCCTGAGAGGTGTTAATCTTGTCGATCTTGTTAGCTTGGCCGTCAAAAAACGTAAATCCGAACTACTTGAATCTGCTTCTAAAAAGAAAAAAACTTCTCGATCTATTAAGGTCGATGACTCTAAATTATCGGCACTTTTTAATATTGAGTTAGTCAATGATGTACCAAATACAGCAAAAACTACGACAAAAAAAATTGTTTCTAGTACGCTTCGAAAGAAAAAGATTGTAAAAAAGAAGAAGGCAGGAAAAGTTAGCAAAAAAACCTAAACCTGGCATGGGGCCGGAATTCTTTAATGTTGCGAAGAAGTTGTTATTTTAGATTTTGAAGCTACTGGTCTCTCTCCAAGTTACGATAGAGTTATTGAAGTTGGAGCTGTAATTGTTAAGAGAAAGAAAGTTGTGGATAGCTTTTCTAGGGGATGCTATTTTTCCCAATCTCTCTAGCGGTCTTGTTAGTTTATTTTAACTTAATCATTTTGCTTTTGCTGCCAGCATAGTCTTGATACTCAACATTATGGTCGGTGAGTTTTTGAATTGATTTAACGATATCAGCAATCCTATACATTGCTTCTTTAGATTTATTAAGTTTTTTATTGTCCATTTGAGAAATATCATCTTTTAAGTTACCAAGAGCAATTGTAAGGGGGTTATTGATTTCATGGTTATAGGTAATAATCATAGAATTAAGTGTTTCTAGTTCTTTCTTCTTGAGGCTGTCCATGTAAAAAGAACGAAGTTCAAGCTGTGTCCTTATCCTCGCAAAGGCGACATCGGGGTTTGCTGGTTTTGTTATATAATCATTTGCGCCAAGTTTAAGCGCCTCAACAATGTCAGTCGCTTGATCCTTTGCAGTCAGCATGATGACGGGTAATTCAAAGGAGGAATAACTTTCTCTAATTTTTTGTAAAGTCTCAAGTCCTGAAAGGTTTGGCATTAGAATATCTAATAAGACCAGATCAATTTTTTCACCCTCTAAATAATTTAAAAATTCTTGTCCAGACTTGAAACATTGAGTATTAATATTTTTTATATTGAGATTTTTAGCAAAGATTTTTGTAGCGATTTCTTCATCATCTACAACTGCAATTTTTAGGGTATCAAATCTCTCAATCATAATTATTGTCCTTATGCAGACTTACTATCGCAAATAGATTGTAATTCATTGGTTAAATCTTCTACCTTGTTTTTTAGGTTGGAGAGTATAGCATCAGAGTTTTTGAATGATTTTTCTCTTCCCAATATTTCAAGTTTTAATGCTTCACTAACAACAATCTTAGCATGAAAATAAGAGGCAGCTCCTTTCAAATTATGAGCGTGAATTTCAAGCTCTTGTGAGTTTTTGTCAGATATTGAGAGTGCAATCTTTTTTAAATACTCGACCATTTTAGCACTGAACTCTTCTGAAACTTCACAAATCATGTTGAAATCCCCTGCGAATTGAGTAAATAGGGCTTCTTGGTCTAGGATACATTCGTTTTGATCGGGGGATTTATTTTGAGGTGTACACTCCCTAATGATGCGAACAATTTCGCTAATTCGAATTGGTTTTGTTATGAAATCATCCATACCAGCTTCTAAACAGCGCGTCTTGTCCTCTTGAAATGCACTGGCCGTTAGGGCTATAATCCTTGGGCGTTCATTTTTGTTTTTCTCAGAACAAATTACCTTTGTTGCCTCAACTCCATCCATGACCGGCATGTGTTGATCCATTAAGATTAGATCATACGGTTTATTTTTAAGTGCTTTTATGGCATCCGATCCGCTTTCGACAATGTCAATTGTATAACCCATTTTAAAGAGCATTTTTTTTGTAACCATTTGATTTACAGCATTGTCTTCTGCAAGTAGTATTTTTAGTGGATATTCATTAGCTAAATCTGGATTAAATTCAGTCAATTTCGACTCCTTTATTGTGGTCCGTTCGTTTGTTTTTTCAGCCAGGATAGTGAAAAAAAAAGTTGAACCGAAGCCAAGTTTACTTTCAACCCAAATTTTACCTCCTAGAGTCTTTACGAGTCCTTTACAAATCGCAAGTCCTAAGCCTGTTCCAATATATTTACGCGTAGTCGAAGTATCGACTTGGCTAAAACTTTGAAAGAGTTTTGGTAAGGAGTCTTCAGACATGCCAATGCCGTTATCATGAATACTCGTTAATATATCATATTTATTCTTATTTTTTTCTTTCACTGAAATTTTTATTTCGACTTTGTTTTTAGTAAACTTAATGGCATTTCCTACCAGATTAAGTAATATTTGATGATATCTAATAACGTCACTATTTAACCATTTTGGAACTGAAGAATCAATCTCATAAGAGAGTGAGATATTTGAAGTAAAAGCGTTTGGTCCCATTAGTTCTACGATCTCAGAGACACTCTTTTCTAATTGAAATGCTTGATAGTCTGGCTCCATTCTACCAGCTTCAATTTTTGTAAAGTCTAAAATGTTATTGATTATAGTAAGTAAAGAATTGCTGCTGGATTGTACCGTTTTAAGCAGTTTAATATCTTCTCCTTCTTTTAAATTATTGAGAATAAGGTTGGTACAAGATATAATTCCGTTCAGTGGAGTTCTAATTTCGTGACTCATTGTCGCAAGGAAACGGGACTTTATCTCAAGTGCATTTTCTGCCACCTGTTTTGCTTTGCTTAATTCATATTCAGCTTCTTTTCTATTTGTTATATCAAAACGAATCGCAACAAATTTTAAAATATTATTAGCCTCGTCTTTGACTGGATAGATGGTTGTGTCTACCCAATAAAACGTCCCTCCTTTGGTTTTATTTTTTACCTCTCCTTTCCAAATCTTTCCTTGCTTAATTGAGTTCCAAAGGTCTGTGAAAAACTCTTTTGGATGATGACCAGAGTTTAAAATTCTATGATCGTTTCCCATGAGGTCACTTCGTGAGTATTGGGATATCTCTAAAAACTTATCATTAACATAGGTTATTCGACCTTTAAAATCTGTTTCAGCAACAATCGCAGAACAGTCCAATGCCAATTTTTGACCTTGAATTTCTGTATTTGCCAATAGGAGCTGTCTACTTTGATTTCGAATAGATATAATTAAGCAAGAAAAAATACTGAGTAGGGTTGTGGCGATCAAGCATATAAAGAATGTTGTGTATGGAAATCGTTTGTTGAGTTCAGCAATATATGCTGGAGTTGGAGTAAACTTTATAGATAATTCTACATTTTCTATTTTAAAAAACTTTGTTGCAGCTAGCGCAGTATAAGTGTTATTTTTCTGAAGACTACGATTTGATACAGAGATAAGCTTTTTCCCTGCAAATAAATTATAAGAATATGTATTCCCATGAAATGCTGTTTTAATTAACTTACTCATATTAATAACGGCGGCAATGAAACCTTGATCACTACTTTTAAATTTAATGGGAAAGAAGGTTATGAAGGCAAATTCATCTCGTCCCAGTTGAATGACTTCTGTTGTAGAATGTTTATTGATTTTTTTTGCATGCTCCATCGTTTTTAATATTAATGAGCTTGCAGTAAAGTCGTAACTTATAACCGTGTTATTTTTTTGATCTGGCACACTCCATTGAGAAATATTTTCTTTATCAATCCAGTGAATTGAATTTAGGTAGGAGTAATCATTTAGATATTCTGAGGAATCTTTTAACCATCTTTGTTTCAATGCTCCCCTATTAGATTCCCATCTCCTTGCTATTCGATCTATTGAGTTATTGGTCGGGTTTAGTAAGTCTCGTAAATTTTGTATATGTTTATCTACCGTTTTACTTAGACTTTCTTTGATCAGAATATTAAAATTTTCTTTTTCGCTGTGAAATACCATGACAGATGAGAACATCCCTCCCAAGAGAATCAATAATGGTATGGCATACATCTTAGGATCTTTCATAACTTAATTGATCGGACTTTTTGATGAATTTATAAAGGTTTTTCCGGCTGTTAATATAAAATAACATTAATCTTGGTTAAAATGGTTTGCGATGAGAGGCAGATAGGCTAATGAAAAATAGCTAAATTTTATTTACAGAAAAATAATTGTGTAAAAAAGTGTCAATGCTTACTGGGAAAAAATATTTTTACGGTCAGTAGCTTAAAGGCAGTGTAAATGTAACAGCAAATTTCGCCCTTTTATGTCACGTTTTGGTCGTATAATTGATATACGTTCAACAAATAGAATTATAGTTCACGATAGGGCCAAAAACTGTAGCGAGACTTCAGTCAAAAAATAGACTCTATAATTTTTTCAAAAGAGAAGATTTTAACACTTCTATAGAATATCTAATTGTATTAGTTATGAAACTTTGGAGATCATTCCAACTTTTCAGATAATACCTTATAGGAGGATTTAATCATGAAAGTCATTTTTTTAACATTATTATTAGGATTCATTGCCAGCGCATCAGCTTCTGTTCTCGATCTGCTTCCCAGTGAAGGCATGAATTGTGTGTCAATGGAAGGTTATACATTAGCTCTTTATCCATTAGAGGACGGCCGTATAACCCTAGATTTAACAGGGGCGAATGGCGAAGTGATCGATGATAATACCTATATTTCTAACTCTATAGGCAATGCTTTAGGAGGGCTTATTACTGGTGGTGATGGTGTTTCCGGTTTTAGCATGTATGGCATGGCAGTAGACAGCGTGAGCGGCATACATATTGAATATTTTAATAATGCATCCCGCCTCAAGTTGACATTTGAGAGCGGCACTTGCGATTCGCTCTAATCCACTTGCTCTCCGCCAACTTTTGATTTAATATGCGCTTGGTGGTCAGGCTTTTAACGATTGAGACTGGGCGAACTCCGCCAGGCCCGGAAGGGAGCAACGGTAACTTTTGTCTCTTTGTGTTAATTGGTCTGGCTGCCGCTTTATCGCGGTAGCCCCTTTTCTCTTTAAAATATCCCTTCAATTTAGTAGACTCCACTCTTTATCCAATCGCTTTTAACCAATGTGAAGAATATGGCCTATCAAGTTCTTAGTCGCAAATGGAGATCAAAGACTTTTCAAGAGGTCATTGGTCAAGATCCTATTATTAGGTCATTGAAGAACGCACTTAGTCGGAGGCGTATTGGCCACGCCTATTTGTTTACCGGTACCCGTGGTACAGGAAAAACTTCTGTTGCTAGAATTTTTGCACAATCCTTGCGCTGCCAGGCCAGAAAGCCCGATAGCAACGCTTGTGGAGAATGCCCCTCATGCCTGGACTTTTTAACAACAAATTCTATGAATGTATTAGAAATTGATGGGGCCAGTAATAATAGTGTCGAAAATATTAGAGATTTGATTTCTAACGTTCATTATTTGCCGACGACAGGGCGATATAAGATATATATTATTGATGAAATTCATATGCTTTCTACAAGTGCTTTTAATGCGTTATTAAAAACATTAGAGGAGCCACCAGAACATATCGTTTTTATTTTTGCTACAACAGAGCCGGAAAAGTTGTTGGGAACAGTGCTTTCTCGTTGTCAACGATTTGACTTTAGAAATGCTACTCATGAGGATTTGGTTAAACACCTCAAAAAGGTTTGCGAGGAAGAAGGTGTTACTTATGACTCACCTGTTTTATTGGAAAAAATTGCGCATCAGGCGCAAGGATCTTTTCGAGATAGCCTTTCATTATTAGAGCAAGTTTTGAGTTTTGCGGATAGCTCAAAACTTGATGATGAGGTTTTGTCAATGTCTTTAGGGTTGGCAAAAACCTCTGCTCTCAAAAATATCACCTCCCTTTTACTAAAAGGTGACGGCAAGGAATGCTCTTCCCATTACTTTGCCCTTGTTGGTGAAAATATTTCCATTAAAAATATCTATCGTGGAGTCTTAGATCATCTGTTTCAGGTTATTCAAAACTTCGAAAATGAAGAAAAGCTATTAAAAGATGGCATTCTTTGTCCCGGCGTATTGGCGGCTATAACAATGCCAGAAATACTCTGGATCTATGAAGTCTTGGCAAAGGATGCCACATGGATATTAAATTCAATTGATCCGGAGAAGGTAGCTTTGGTCTCTTTTTATAAAATTTGCCAGCGCTCAACATTTTTTCAAATGAATCAAGCGACGCAAAAAAAAACTGAAAAAAATATCCAAATAAGCAATAGTGAGTTACCTCAAACACAAACACAAACACAAACAGAAACAGGAGCAGAAGCAGAAGCAGAAGCAGAAGCAGAAGCAGAAGCAGAAGCAGAAACAGGAGCAGAAACAGGAGCAGAAACAGGAGCAGAAACAGGAGCAGAAACAGGAGCAGAAACAGGAGCAGAAACAGAAACAAGAACAGAAGCAGAAGCAGAAATTATGCCTTCTCCTCCACAAATAGCGCCAAAAAAAATAAAAACTTGGGATGATTTTTTAAGCTACCTTTATAGTGTCTCGCCTGCATCGGCAAGTAATTTAGAACAAGGGAATGTCTTAAGGCCGGTTAGCCAAGCTGGTACGAAGCTGAATATTAGTTTAGGCTTCGGTCAGGCAGAAAAAGTTTTCTACGATTATTTACAAGAGAGAGAGGTCCATAATAAACTACTCAGATTTTTAGCTGATTTTTTTGAAACATCAATTTCAGACGTACAGATGAGTATTTCTTTGATGGATGATGAAGCGAAGAAGAAATCAAATTTTCAATCAAAAGCAGAAATCCAAGAACAAGCAGATCAAACCTCGTTGGATCTACGTAGGGAAAAAATCGCAAATAATCCATTAGTCAAAGAGGCGGAAAAAATATTTAATACAAAAATTGATAAAATTATTATTAATAAAACAAAATAGAGGGGCTTATGGCAAAAAATATGAATAGTCTGATGAAACAAGCACAGCAGATGCAACAAAAGATGGCAACCTTGCAAAAGGAACTAGACTCAAGAGAACTCGATGTATCTTCCGGCGGTGGTATGGTGAAGATTAAAATCTCGGGAAAGCAAGAAATACTAGAGTTGAAATTGGATAAAGAATGTGTCGATCCAAGTGATATAGAAACATTGCAAGATCTCTTAGTCACTGCAGTTAATCAATCCATCAAAGAATCACAAGATATGGTTCAGAAGGCCATGTCGAAAATAACTGGAGGAGTTAATATTCCGGGTTTATTTTAAGAGGAGTTGGTTTGGATTTACCAGAAAGTATTAAAGCAGTCGTTGAACAATTTTCTAAATTACCCGGTGTCGGGGAAAAGACAGCTCTGAGGCAGAGCTTGATTATTGGCCAGTGGAATAAGCAGCAGATTAACGAATTTAGTCAAAGTCTATCCGCTCTCTGTTTATTAAAAAATTGTCAAATATGTGGCATGTTGACCGACGAACCATTATGCACGATATGTCTTTCAGATGAGAGAATTAAGAGTCCAGTAATTTGTGTTGTTGAGTCGATAACGGATTGTCTTGCGATAGAAAAAAGTGGTGAGTTCACTGGTAAGTTTCACATTCTAGGAGGGGTCCTCAATCCTTTGTTAGGTGTTGGACCCAGTGAGTTAAATCTTGAAAGTCTGATGAGGCGTGTACAATCTGAACCTGCTGAGGAAATTATTTTGGCAGTAAATCCATCAGTTGAAGGCGATGCCACTTGTTCTTATATAAAAGAACTGCTACCTACTAAACTCCGAATTGAGAGAATTGGTTTTGGTATTCCCATGGGTGGGAATTTAGAGTATCTGGATTCAATGACCATTATGAAAGCATTGGAAAATAGAACAGAGATTTGATTTAGGAGAAGCATGGAAGGCAGTGTTCCAAAGAAAATTGAAGCTTATTTTCTAGAGGCAGGAGTTCATTCCGATTTAGGTAAGTGTGATATTTTTGTCAGTCGTCCCGATGGTGTCCTAATTTATAGCCAGCTTGATGAAACACAGAAAATTCAAATCGGTGCGTTGGTGGGTGGACTCTGGCAAGCGGCAAGAGAGCTTGCAAATTACATCCCTGGCAATAAAAATGCAGAAGAATATAAACTTTCATTTGGTTCCGGTTCAAATGGAATTCACGTATTGCCCCTAACAATTAACGCCAAAGAATATTTTTTTGGTGGCGTATATCATGATGAAATTAATCCGGCTCTGGTTAAGTATAGGCTGAAAGAAATGCAGAATGGATTGGAGATTCTTTTGTCAGAGTTTGAAAAGAAAAGAATAACACAAACAGAAGATAAAAAAGAAGAATTTTTATTTAGTGATATTTCTGATAAAGAAATGGATGATTTATTTTCATTCACGGAGCTATAGAGAATGTCGTTTGTAAACTACAATACAAAAGAAGTAAATTGTAAGATCGTTTATTACGGTCCAGGTTTAGGTGGTAAGACCACTAATATCCAACATGTGTATCAAAAAACCAGTGGTGATAATAAAGATAAAATTATTTCACTTAATACAGATAATGAAAGGACTCTTTTTTTTGATTTTTTACCTCTCGATTTGGGCGAAATAAGAGGATTTAGAACGCGTTTTCATCTTTACACTGTTCCCGGCCAAGTTTTTTATGAAGCGAGTAGAAGGCTTATCCTGCGGGGTGTAGACGGCATCATCTTTGTCGCCGATTCACAAGTTGAGAAAATGGAAGCAAATTTAAAAAGCCTAGAAGGGCTTGAACAAAACCTTTTAGAGCAAGGTTATGATATAGAAAAATTGCCGCTAATTATGCAGTGGAACAAAAGAGATTTGCCAAATATTACTCCTGTAGAAGACCTCGAAAGACAATTGAATAAATGGAATGTTCAAAGCTTTGCTGGCTCTGCAATCACAGGTGTAGGGGTTTTTGAGAGTTTAAAAATGGTTAGTAAGTTAGTCTTAATGAACCTAAAAGGTGGTTTAGATTAGGATGAATTTAATTGTAAATTCTATGGAGAGAGAATGAGAGCAAGAAAATTAACTGAAAGACAGTTGAACCTTTTAATTGAGAAAATTGAAGAGGAAAAATCTGGTTTGATATTTAAGGACGTTTATACCTCTGAAGAGTTCAATGTTTCTGAAGATGAAAGAGCTGACGAAGTGGACCAAGCAAATGCTGCAGTCTCTTCAGCACAGAGATTGCGTTTTAGAAATAGAGAAACTTTTTATCAAAAAAAATTGATAAGTGCCCGTGAGCGGATAAGAATAGGTGATTATGGAGATTGCGAAGATTGCGGAGAGCCCATTGGTTTCAAAAGACTTATTGCTCGACCAACAGCTGATCTTTGCATCTCATGTAAAGAAGAATCTGAGAGAGATGAGTCATCAAATTGGGTTTCTAGGCAATCAAAATCGCTCGGTTCAAAAATCCAAATGATCAATAGCATTTAATGGATCGCCGGAAAAAAGGGAGGCTATAATGAGTCATAAAATTGGTGTTATCGGTGGCAGTGGTGTTTATAATTTGGATGGAATGCAAATTATCCAAGAACATATTGTCGAAACGCCTTTTGGTAGTCCCAGCGATAAAATAATTGAGGCGAAAATAAATGGTGCTAGCTGCTTTTTTTTACCAAGGCATGGTCGAGGCCATACAATACTTCCCCACGAGGTTAATTATTGCGCGAATATTTTTGCTTTAAAAAAGCTTGGTATCAAATATCTAATCTCGGTTTCTGCGGTGGGATCGTTAATTGAGGACTGTCCGCCGAAGACTTTTGTTTTACCCGATCAATTTATTGATTGGACTAAGGGTTTGAGGCGACGAACGTTTTTTGGCGAGGGAATTGTCGCGCATGTTTCAACTGCGGTCCCCATAGCGAGGGAGTTGCAAAGTTTGATTTATGAGTCCTGCCAAAAGCATGACGTTAAGTGCAGTCGAGGAGGAGCTTATCTTTGCATCGAGGGCCCACAATTTTCAAGTAAAGCTGAATCGGAAATTTATAGAGGTTTTGGCGCCAAAGTGATTGGTATGACAAATGTGCCAGAAGCCTATTTGGCGAAAGAGGCCGGAATCGCTTATGCAACTATCGCCATGGTGACGGATTTCGATTGCTGGAAAGAGGTGCATTGCTCAGTTGAGGAAATTATGAAAGTTATGCATATTAATAATCACGCAGTTCAAGAAATATTAAAAGATGTGATTCCTGCTTTAAATGAAAAGAATATTGAATACACACAAGAAAATCAAAATGCCGTGATGACGACCTATGAAGGCTTGAGTGCTGCCCAAAAAGAAATACTAGATGTTTTGATGGGATAAACTTGAGCGGAACATTTCTCTCCCATTTTTCAGTTTTAAATACAGAGTGTACTGACCATTTGTTGGCCAATTATGATCGACAAGAGGGTGAGAAAACTTATGCTGATTTAACGTTCGGTGCTGGCGGTCATTCACTCTCGCTGTTGGACAGACACGGGGATTTACAAATAATTGCCTGTGATCAGGATCCAGATGCTTTTGAAAATGGGCTGAAAATAATTCAAGAAAAAAATTATACAGAGAATATCAACTTATTGAATATTAATTTCGCTGAGCTTCCGGAGTATCTTTCACAGCGCAATGTGCAGCTCAATGGAGTAGTGGCAGATCTTGGGGTCTCTTCTCATCAATTTGATAAGGATGAAAGAGGCTTTTCATTTAGAAGGGATGCCCCTCTGGATATGAGAATGAATTATAAAAATTCAGAAATCTATACCGCCGAGGAGATTGTCAACGGTTATCTGAGAGAGGAGTTGGAGCAAATATTTTTTGAATTTGGAGAAGAAAGGTTTTCCAAAAGAATTGCAGAAAAAATTATTGAGATTCGATCTAGAGAAAAAATTAAAACAACCAAACAATTAGAAGATATTGTTTTTCATTGTTATCCAAAGAAGATGAGGTTCGGAAAAACCAACCCTTCCACTAGGGTATTTCAAGCTTTAAGAATTGAGGTTAATCAAGAGCTCAAGGTATTATCAGAGGCAATTCCTAGGATATTAGAATGTTTGAAAGTTGGAGCTAGAATGGTGGTGATTAGTTTTCATTCTTTAGAAGATAGAATTGTTAAACGAGCTTTTAAAACAGCTTCTTTAAATGGAGGTTTTAAATTGATTGTTAAAAAACCTATATTGCCTTCTAAGAAAGAAATAAATGAGAATTCTCGTTCAAGAAGTGCTAAACTTAGGGTGATTGAAAAAATCTGACTTTTTTATTATGGAGGCTAGGATGGCTTTTAAAATATCCAAAAAAGGTGCAAAAAACAATATTTTTTTTGAAAAAGTAAAAGATGTTCTTTTAAGTTCTCAAGGCTTCCCAATATTTTTAACATGTACTATTTTCGGAATACTATTTGTACTTTTCCGCATGAAAAGCGTGGAATTGGATTATAAAATATCTAGTGTAAAAAAAGATATAAAAAAAATAAAATTAGAGAACAAAGAATTAAAAGCTGACAAGGCCAAAAGACTTTCGATGAAAAATTTAAGACGGTTGGCCAGCAAATATGAATTAAACGAACCACAGCAAAAACAAATTATTGTTATCCCTTAAAAAAACGTATGGAAAGGCAACTTAAAAACAAAATTCTTTTTACTTTTATTTGCTTTGTCTTTACTTTTACAATTATTTTATCAAAAGCTTGTTATATACAATTATTGAATAATAATAAACTTAAAGAATATTCTAAAAGCCAAGTCTTAAGAGAATATAAGGTTTATCCCAACAGAGGAAATATTTACGATAGAAATGGACACCCATTGGCCATTAATATTCAAACATATAGCCTTTTTACTATTCCTAAAAACTTAAAGAATGTTGATAAAACGATTAAAAAGCTATCGAAAATAGTTCCTAAACTTTCTTATAAATCAATTACTAAAAAATTAAAAAATAGAAAAACCTATACATGGTTGGCAAGAAAAATTGAACTAAAAGAGGATCAAGTGAATAGGATTAAAGAGTTAAAAGGGGTCTTTATTGAAAGAGTGCCTAAAAGACTTTATCCCAATCACGAGTTAGCTTCTCAAATCATAGGCTTTGTTGGAGTCGACAATAAAGGCCTTTCTGGTATTGAATATTCATTTGATAAAGTTATGCGAGGTAAACCAACACATATAAAATATGTTAAAGATGCTAAAGGGCGGCCGCTAAAGTTTGAGGCACAAAATACAGGAGCGGAGCCCGAAGATATAGTGTTGACTATAGATAAGGATTTACAATCGATTGTCGAGAGTGCTCTTAAGGAAGGCGTCATTAAACATGAGGCACTAAGTGGCGGCGTTGGAGTGATTAATCCAAAGAACGGCGAAATTCTTGCAATCGCAAACTACCCTACTTTTGACCCCAATAAAATTAAGGGTTCCGATGCAAGTACGAGAAGGCTTGCATTTATTGCGGCGCCAACAGAGCCGGGTTCAATTCTAAAAACTTTCGTTATTGCTTCCGCTTTAGAACATAATATAGCAAAACCGGATACAAATTATTATTGTGAAAAAGGTCGATTTCTTGTTGGAAAACATGTCATCAGCGAGGCTGAAGTTAATGAAAAGTTTGAATGGCTTTCAGTTTCAGATATCCTTAAAAAAAGCTCAAATATAGGCACCACTAAAATAGCTTTTGATTTAACTTTTCCAAAACTTGACCAAACTCTTCGTTCGCTGGGTATAGGAGAAAAGACAGGAATTGAAATCCCAGGAGAATCTCGAGGTATTTATACAGATAAACTGAATATCACGCCTTTGAAACTTAGTAATTTATCTTTTGGTCAAGGGATTGCAACTACAGGGACGCAAATACTAATGGCGTACGCAGCCATTGTTAATAATGGAATATTAGTAGAACCAACTATTATAAAAAATAAAAAGAGAAATGAGTATCGTGTTTTTTCTAAAAAAACTGCAGATAGCTTAACTGATATGTTGGTCAGCGTGGTTGAAGATGGTACAGGTGGAGCAGCTAAAATTCCACATTTTAAAATGGCCGGTAAAACAAGCACGGCCCAAAAGGCCAGTAAAAATGGTGGTTATGAAGGTTATATTGCTGGCTTTGCAGGTTTTCCCGTAAATGTTGAAAATAAGTTTGTTATTTATGTTTACGTGGATGATCCAAAAGGTAAATACTATTATGGGAATAAAGTTGCGGGACCCATATTTAAAAAAATTGCCCAATATATTTTGTATAAAAATAAGGATCTAAAAAAATTAAATTTAGATGATACACATGAAAATCAACTTGATTTCGTCAATATTAAACAAGCTTCATCAAGAGCCTTTGACAGGGGCAAAACACCAGATTTTTCTGGGCTTGATAAGCGCTCTGCAAATATACTTTCGCAAAAGCATAATATGCAGTTAAAACATCGTGGGGTTGGAGTGGTCAAATCACAAAATCCAAAAGCAGGGTTTCCATTAAAAAAAGATCAAATAATTGAATTAAACTATATTTTACCCGATTATGAATAAGTTGACACAAAAAGAGATCATTAAATTATCAGATGTAATTTTTTTAAATACATATAATTTGGCAAGTTCCTTTGAAATAGATCTACTCACTAATTTTGTTCAAGAGAGTCAAACAACATCGGTGTTATTTTATAATATTACCGATAAAGAAAAGTTTTGGAAGCACGTTGATAATTTAAACTATGGGATATTAGTCGTTAACGAAAATATAGCCAACCTCTCTAAATTAAATAATGTTTTTGTTGTAGGAAGAAATGATTTTTTAGAAATTCAGAAAGATTATTGTGACTATTTCTATCCCAATAAAAAGAAGTGTAAACTGGTGGGAGTTACGGGTACAAATGGAAAAACAACAGTTACGACTTTTTGTTCACAAATATCTAAACAATTAGATAAAAAAGCGTTGGCAATTGGCACCGTTGGAGTTTTTGATGGAAAAACAATAATAGAAACTCTTAACCAAACGACTCCAAATTATATTGATCTAAGAAAACTTATCCATAAATATCAAGATCTTGTTGATTGTATATTTTTGGAAGTAAGCAGCCATGGCTTAGTTCAAAAAAGATTATATAAATTAAAGTTAGAAGTAGTTGCCTGGACTAACTTAAGTCAGGATCATTTAGATTATCATAAAGATATGGCCGATTATTTTGATGCTAAGTGTAAAATCTCCGAATATTCTGAACGAGCGGTATTAATTGCTGGTGACCAGCTGAGTTTACAACAAAAAATTGTAAATGCTGGCGTTAAAATGGTCGCGGTAAAATCGTTAGCACAGAGGGATATAAATGTTGAATCTCATTTCTTAAAAGCAAGTTTTAATAAAAGTAACCTAGAGCTAGCACTTGAATTAAATGAGGTTCTTTGGGGAGATATTAAGGTCGTAGATGTGAATAAGCTTGAGCCGCCAAAGGGACGCTTTTCGTTGATAGAGATTGGGCCAGAAAAGTTTGCTATTATTGATTATGCGCATACTCCAGATGCTTTAAAAAATGTATTAATTGCTACGAAATCAGCATTTAACAATTTCAAGATAAAGGTTCTTTTCGGTTGTGGAGGAGATAGAGATATCAGTAAAAGAAAAATTATGGGCGCCGTAGCGTACAATTTCGCTGATTTCTCTTATTTAACGTCTGATAACCCTCGCAGTGAAGACCCGTTGGAAATTTTACGGCATATTAGAGAGGGTTACCCATCTAAAGATAAATATTTTGAAAACTCAGATCGAAAAGCTTCAATAAAAATGGCATTAAATGAATTAAAAGCGAATGAAATACTTGTCATTGCGGGTAAAGGTCATGAAGAATATCAAGAGACAAAAGGTGTAAAAAATTATTATAGCGATTTTGCAGTAGTGAAAGAGTATATAGATGATTGATACGAAAATTATAAAAAAAAACTCCTATATAAAAAACATTCTAGGTGAAATTCCAGAAATAGCAGCAAAAATATCAACGGATTCTAGGAATCTACAAGGTGCTCAAATATTTATTGGTTTAAAAGGGCCTACTTTTAACGGCGCAAATTATTGTGAGAATGCTTTAAAGCAAAATGTTTTGATCTTTGTCTATGAGGCAGAACCAAGTATCGATATTGAAATCCAAGCATTACACCGGAAATTTCCCGATCGCTGCATAATACCTACGAGTAATGTATTGGGTTTTATACAAGAATTGGCACATACTCATTTAAAATTTTGGAAAAGTAAAACGGGTGGGATTTCTATAGGTATTACTGGTTCAAATGGGAAAACCACTAATAAAGAAATGCTTGCACATTTTTTAGAGGAAGTGTTCCCTGGAGGAGTGGGGTTTACAAAGGGAAATTTAAATAACCATATTGGTGTTCCATTAACTCTGCTTGCAATAAGGGAAACAGATCGTGTGATTATTGTTGAGCTGGGAACAAACCATCCTGGTGAGATAAAGGCACTTTGCAAAATCGCTGAACCAGATCATGGTTTGATAACAAATATTGGGCAAGCTCATTTGGAGTTTTTCCAAAATGAGAGTGAGGTTTTCAAGGAAAAATCTGAATTATTTAATTATATTAAAGCACATATTAAAAATTTTCAGTTTGTCATTGATGGTGATGACCCAGAGTTAAAAAAGCTAAATGATGAAGAAAATATTATAAGTTTTGGTGAAAAGTCCAAAAAATATCAGATTAAGTATTTGAAAAACTCAATCCAAGTGCGCCATGGAGAAGAAAAAATAGTATTAAAAAATGAATTTATTTTTGGCAAACATAATTTTAGAAATTTGATGGGAACATTTTTGTTAGCGCTAGCATTATGGCCGCAAAAAAAAGCTGAACTTATCGCGAAAGCTGAATCTTTTAAGCCAAAAATTAACCGTAGTTCTTGGGTAACGAAGAAAAATATTAAAATTTTTCTCGATGCATACAATGCCAATCCATCTTCTATGCTTGCATCAATTGATGCTTTCGTAGAGTATACTCGGGAATTGAATGTCTTTCCAGATAGCTGTGGCTTCATTATTGGTGATATGAATGAATTAGGTGAACTTTCGGCGGTAAAGCACCGCCATATCGGTGCATGCCTTAAAGATTATGCTGCAAAGAATGTTAACTTTGTAGGTCATTTTACAAAAGATTTTTCCGCAGGTTTTGGTGCAGACGCAAGAGTCTTTTCTAAAGCGAGTGATCTAAAAGATATTTTTACTTACAATAAAGAGGTAAAATATTTATTTATAAAAGGCAGTCGTTCTTTACAACTTGAGTCAATATTGGATATAGTCTGAAACTCTCTAAAATTATTAATTGTAGGTTCTATGCTTTATCACCTTTTCTATAAAGTTTTCAGACAAGATTATTCAGCTTTTAATATTTTTCGTTATATAACATTCCGCTCCATCGTTGCCTTTTTATTGGCGGCGGTGCTTTCCATAATTATAGGAAAATTCTTTATAAAATTCATGCAAAAGAGGCAGTTTGGTCAAATTATTCGAGATGATGGACCGGAGTCTCATTTTAAAAAAGCTGGTACACCCACTATGGGGGGGGTTTTTCTCCTTGGAAGTATTTTTTTGGCAATGATTTTTACGGGTAATTTTTTAAACGCTCCTACTCAAGCAACATTATTTGTTACAGGCTCATATTTTTTACTAGGTTTTGTAGATGACTATTTGAAAGTTTGGAAAAAAAATACTGACGGCCTTTCTGGTAAAGCTAAGCTGTTATGGCAATTTTTAACGGCAATTTTAGTGGGATTCTTTATCATTGAAAACGGCGTCATTGACACCAAGCTGTACGTCCCCTTTTTTAAAGGTCCAGTAATAGATTTACAGGGATTTTATGTTTTGTTTATCGCCTTTGTTATTGTAGGTTCAAGCAATGCTGTAAATTTGACCGATGGGTTAGATGGATTAGCGATTGGTCCAATTATTACTAGTGCAGCGAGTCTCGGCTTGCTTGCTTATGCGTCTGGCCATCGGGAGATATCTCAGTATTTGTTTATCCCTTATGTGGAAGGTGTTGGTGAGTTAACGGTTATTTCTGCTGCTATTATTGGTGCTGGAGTAGGATTCCTATGGTACAACTCTTACCCAGCTCAAATTTTTATGGGGGATGTAGGCTCTCTTTCTTTAGGTGGAGCACTTGGAACAATAGCTGTCATCTCAAAAAATGAGATTTTGTATATTATAATTGGCGGAATTTTTGTTATTGAAACACTCTCTGTAATTTTACAGGTAGGTTATTTTAAATTGCGAAAAAAGAGAATTTTTAAAATGGCTCCGATTCATCATCACTTTGAGTTAAAAGGATGGCCGGAACCGAAAGTGATTGTGAGATTTTGGATTATAAGTATTTTTTTGGCAATTTTCTCAGTAGCAACTTTGAAAATGCGTTAAATATAAGGAGAATTTCTAGGTGGATAGATTTAGAAATAAAAAGATATTAATTGTTGGCATTGGCAAGACTGGTTTTAAACTGATTAATTTTTTTAATCAATTAGATTGTGAAATTAGGGTCACGGATATAAAGCCTATTTTTGATCTAAATAAAGCTGTCAAAAAATTAAAAAAAATACATCCCGCTCCAGAAATGACATTTGGCGAGCATAAAGAAGATGATTTTTTAGAGGCAGATGTAATCGTTTATTCCTCATCGGTTAATCCGTTGCTCGCGCAATTAGAGTTTGCCAGAAATAATGGTAAAGAGGTTTATAGCGAATTTGGTTTGGCCAATAAACTATGCCGAAAACCAATTATTGCCGTTTGTGGGAGCCATGGCCGTTCTACAGTTGCACATATGGTTGGTTTTACCCTCAAATTAGAAGGTAAAAATGTTTTTGTCGGAGGAACTGGCGAAAGTCCTTTTATTGAATACGCCATGATGCCTAATTACGATGAGGTTGATTACGTTATTGTTGAAGTGTCTGCAGTACAAATGCTTAAGCTTAATGATTTTCATCCGCGCTTAGTTGTGTTTACTAATATTAGTGAGAACTATTCTAAAAGTCATTTCACTTCAGTCGGTGATTATATCGAAACGAAGCTAAGTATTATTAAAACATTATCACCCGATGATACTCTCGTGGTCAATTTTGATACTTTGGCAAATAATACTTTTTTTAGAAATGCAAACTGTCAAACGTATTGGTATTCACGAAAATCTTATGCAAAAATGGGAGTCATGAATGAAATTCAGGGGACTCATTTTCATGAAAGAAGAATTCATTCAAATATAAATTATCATTCTGATTTTATCGTCTCTAAGATGAGAATTGTAGGCGTAAATAATAGAGAAAACTTACTCGCAGCGGTTACGACATGTAAGGCATTGGATGTCTCAGACGCGGCCATTCAAACTTGTATTGAAAAATTTCCCGGGATACCTCATCGTTTAGAATTTTTGATGGAGAAAAATGGAGTTTCTTTTTATAATGATTCAAAAGCAGAATCAATGGAAGAAATGTTAACAAGCTTAAAGGCTTTTAAAACCCCGGTCATTCTTATTGCGGGTGGAAAAGATAATGAAGAAATTGAGTTTGAAAAGTATACTGATGAAATCATTAAAAATGTCCGAGTATTAGTTCTTGTGGGGGAATGCAAAGAGAGGCTTAATCGCGCCCTCGGAGATCATCATCAGACCTATATTGTCGGTTCCTTTGAGGAATCGGTGCTATTCGCTTACCAAAAATCGAGGACTGGCGATACCATTTTATTGTCCCCTGGCAACGGTAGTTCGGATTTCTTTAGAGACTTTGAAGAGAGAGGAAACTATTTTAAAAAGTTAGTCTACCAACTTTAAGGAATTAATTAACTTTCGTAAAATCATAGAAAAGTAAATTTATGCTACTATATATAACTGAACATTCGATATTATGAGGTTGTATGCATAGTGTAACAAATTCCCAAAAAAACTTTATATTTTCTCTGTTGGCTATCCTGGTAACAGGGTTGATTATGGTCTATTCGTCCAGCTATATTTATGGAAAAGAAGTTTTTGGTAGTTCATTACATTTTATTTCAAAACAATTATATTTTTTGGTTTTAGGGATGGGCATTGCTTTCATCGTGTGGAAATCGAAAATTTCCTTTTGGATAAAAAATGCCAATTTATTCAATCTTTTTGCAATCTTTCTGTTGATTTTGACATTTGTACCGAATATTGGAGTAAGTGTAAAAGGGGCCAATCGCTGGTTAAACCTAGGGGTTTTTACTTTTCAACCTGGAGAATTAATAAAGTATTCACTGATATTGGCTTCATTGAAATATTTCGAGGGCTTTTTAAATCTCACCATTACAGAAAGGTTTTTACATGGGTTTGGAATGATTTTTCCGTTAGTTTTACTAGTAGGACAGCCAGACTTTGGAACGTTTTCAATTTGTTTTTTATTGATGATCTTCGTGTGTTTTTTAAGCTCATTTCCCCGCAAATGGTTCTACACTATTTTTTCAACAGGAACCCTCGTTGGAATTTTAGTTCTTTTTACTCAAGCCTATAGAGTCAAAAGAGTATTAACTTTTTTAGACCCTTGGAAAAATCCAAAAACTAGTGGGTTTCAAATAATCCAATCTTATTTAGCTTTCGCAAACGGGTCATTTTTTGGACAAGGGTTAGGAAATAGTACCGAAAAATTATTTTATCTGCCGGAAGCGCATAATGATTTTATCTTTAGTGTTATTGGAGAAGAGGTGGGTTTTGTTGGCGTTGTTTTTGTTATCCTGGCCTTCCTGTCCTTCACCTATTTCGGCTTCAAATGTGCTCTTGAAATTGGCGAAAAGATAAAAACAATTTTAGTCACATCTCTAGTTTTTACCTTGTCGCTGCAAGCTGCGTTAAATATGGGCGTGGTTTTAGGCTTACTGCCAACAAAGGGACTTAATTTGCCCTTTATCAGCTACGGAGGGTCATCACTCGTTTGTAATTTTTTTGCAATAGGCCTTATTCTATCAGCGATGAAGCATGAAAAAAATTGGCAAGGCAGCGGTGCTCTTGGTAATAAGCTTTAATAAATTATTTTAATATCTAGGAGCATTTTTGTTTGAAATAAATAAGGACACTCAAGTTCATTTTATTGGCATTGGTGGAATTGGCATGAGCGGTATAGCCGAGGTATTAATTTCACTTGGTCAGAATGTATCGGGATCTGATCTTACAAGATCTCCTAATGTCGAGCGACTTGAATCTTTAGGAGTTAAAATTTTTGGCCGCCACACAGATGAAAATATAAAAGACGCAACTGTCATTGTGTATAGCTCCGCAATTTTAAATTCAAATCCAGAGTTAAAAGCTGCTAGAGAGCGAAATATTCCTGTCATGAGAAGGGCAGAAATGTTGTCGGAGTTAATGAGGTTAAAAAAGGGTCTTGCAATTGGTGGGACTCATGGAAAAACCACCACAACAAGCATTCTTGCCACTATTTTACAAGAGTCAGAGTTTGAGCCTACTTATATTATTGGAGGGATCGTTGCCAATTTAAAGGGGCATGCAAAAGTTGGCACAGGAGAATTTTTAATTGCAGAAGCAGATGAATCAGATGGATCTTTTTTACAACTTAATCCAATTATGTCCGTTATTACTAATATTGATAATGATCATATGGATTTTTATAAAACGGAAGAGAATTTATTAGATGCTTTTGAACAATTTGCAAATAAAATACCTTTTTATGGTGTTTGTGCTTTAAATGTGCATGATAAAAAATCGATGAAATTAATAGAAAAAATGCGCCGACCCTATATTACTTTTGGTATCAAAGAATCAGAAACTATTTGTGCGGATTTTGAAGCACGGAATGTAGTTTATGAGAAAAACTATTCTAAATATGACCTTTATTATCAAAACGAATATAAATCTGTTATTGAAATTAACATGCCTGGCAGGCATAACGTCCTAAATACTTTGGGTGCTATCTGTCTTGCTTATAATATGAAAGTACCTTTTAAAAAAATTCAAAATGGTGTCAAAAAATTTGCTGGCGTTGGACGAAGATTTCAAAGTATTTTTAAAGCAGAAAACTTGGAGATTATAGATGACTATGGTCACCACCCAACTGAAATAGTCGCGACTTTAAATGCAGCACGAAGAACTAGGCCCGATGAGAATTTAATAGTGATTTTTGAACCACACCGTTATTCAAGAACGAGAGATTGTTGGGATGCCTTTTTACATTGTTTTAATGATTGTAATAAACTTTTCCTGATGCCAATCTACCCTGCCAGTGAAGACGAAATACTAGGTATAAGTTCGAGTAGATTAGCTGACGACATAAATAAACTTCATCCCGGTCTAGTAGAGTTATTAGACAATGATAATGAAATTAGTAACCTTATTAATAAAAAATATACTGATAAGACAACAGTTCTTGTTTTAGGTGCTGGCTCAATTGGTAAACGTGTCAAAAAATGTCTAAATTAGATTTAATTTTTGAAAAAAATAAAGACCTTACAAAATATTCAACGATGAGGTTAATTGCTTTTGGTGATTTATATACAGTAAAATCCATCTCTTCTCTTGTAAACTTGTTAAAGGAATTTTACCAAGACAAAAAAAAATACATAATTTTAGGCATGGGGGCGAATCAGCTTTTAAAAGAAAAATCTGATATTCCTTATATAAAACTAGATCTTCCTTTTAATAAAAATTATCTTAATCTGTCACGTTTGGAATATGAGTTACCAGCTTCTATCACGTTGAGCGTCCTTTCCTCTCATGCCATTAAGCATGGCTTATCTGGCTGGGAAGCTTTTACAGGTATACCAGCCACCTTGGGAGGTGCTATTTTTATGAATGCTGGGACAGCTCTTGGGGAAATTGGATCATTAATAAAAGACTTTACTCTCGTAACCAGAGAAGGACATTTAAAAAAAATAATAGTTGATAAAAAAACATTTAACTATAGAAAAAATAATCGTCTCAACAGTGGAGATATTATTGTAGCAGCGACATTGATTCATAAAGGTAAAGATAATCTTATACCTAGTAAGATTTTAAATTATTTAAAGAAAAGAAATGAAACGCAACCACTAAAGGAAAAGACTTGTGGTTGTATCTTTGAAAACTATCTTGACAAAAAAAATAAACTGGCAGGTCAATCGATCGATTTATTGGGACTCAAAGGATTTAGACATAAAAATATTAGAATAAGTCCCACGCACGCTAATTTTATGGAAAACCTAGGAAGTGGAACATACACTGAAGTTATTGAATTTATCTTAATTGTCAAAAAAGAGCTTCTTTTACAATTCGGAGTAGATTTTAAGGTAGAGGTGAAGTTATAATAATATAATGAAAAAGTTTTATTTTATTTTATTATTTATACCTGGATTATTATTCTCTAAAATTAACGGAAAGACTAAAGAACAATTAAAATATCGGACTGATTTTGGCAGTTGCCCATCCCGTACTGCTGGCGGATTGGCGATAAAGTTGATAAAAATATTTGAACAAAGTAAGTCATTAAGGGAAGTAAAAAAAGAAATAATATTCAGCAACCTAAGTAAAAAATACTTTCTTTCTGAGTATAATATAAAGTTTAATCCCATTGATAACTCGCTGGCGCTAAGTTTTGATTGTCCAAAGCCATTAATGAAAGCACAAATATATCGTGAAAATGGAGAAGAGTCTTACGATGCAATCTTAGTTGATAATGGAACTTTAGTTGATCCTACCTATGAGGTATTGCTTAGATCCGAAAAAAAATTGATAAAACCACTTCCCTATCTTGCCCTTCCTGTTGGAAATCTCGACAAAAGTATACGAGAAGATCTGACCGCTATTATCAATGGGTTTGGCGAAAAATTTATGAATAATATATCTGAGGTAATTATAAGTGAAGATGACACGTTATCTATAATACTTTCTATAAAGGGTCAACCATCGAGTATTTTTTTAGGCAAAGGTCGGTGGCCAGAAAAATCACAAAAGCTGATGAAAATTATTTCGTATATGGGCTTAAAGAAAAAGATTCCTGCTATAATCAATTTGACTAATGCGAAGAAAGTGGTTGTCAAGTTCAATGACAGAATCTAGAATTTTAAAAGAAGGCCGTGGTTTTCTAATTTAGAAAAACTATGGAGCAGAATGATTCTGCTAAATAAATAATGAGAAAGGATTCTCATGAACCAAAAAAATATCATTGTGGGCCTAGACATTGGCACTACCAAAGTTTGTACTATTGTTGGTATAAAAAACTCTAATTCCAAATCAAGCTCAGATCCTGATTCTAATGCAAATTTGGAAATTATTGGTATTGGTAATCATCCTAGCTATGGTCTGAAAAAAGGCTCTGTAGTCAATATAGATAAAACAGTTTTATCTATACAAAATTCTCTTGAAGAGGCCAAGCTTATGGCCGGAGTAGAAATCTATAAGGCGACAATAGGAATAGCTGGAAGTCATATTTATAGCTTTAATAGCTCCGGAGTTGTCGCGGTTAAAGGAAAAGAAGTTGTACAAGAGGATATAGATCGCGTGCTGGAGGCGGCAAAGGCGGTTGTCATTCCATTGGATCGCGAAATATTACATACAATTCCACAAGAATTTAAGGTTGATAATACAGCAGGAATAAAAAATCCAATAGGAATGTGTGGGGTACGGCTAGAAGTAAAGGTTCATATTGTCACCGGCGCCATTTCGTTAATTCAAAATTTAGTTAAATGCGTAGAGGAAACAGGTATACGTGCCGAGCATATTACTTTGCAGCCAATAGCTTCATCGGAATCAGTCCTTTCGAGTGAGGAGAGAGAAATTGGCGTTGTTTTAGTTGATATTGGTGGAGGAACTACGGATTTAGCAATCTGGAAAGAAGGAAGCTTACTTCATTCTCAAATAATACCGGTAGGAGGAAATCATTTTACCAATGATCTTGCTGTCGCATTAAAAATTCCTCACGGAGAGTCAGAGCGTGTGAAAATTCATCATGGTTCAGTTTTAGCTGAAACTCTTAATCAATCCTCTCATTTAACTGTTAAGGGGATGGAAGGTTCTTCTCCTAGAGAGGTTAAAATGAGCGTCGTTGCGAAAGTGCTAGGTGATCGGGCTGAAGAGCTCTTTGATATAATTAAAAAAACATTAAATGATCACGATCTCTCTGATCAAATTACCGGAGGAGTCGTTCTTACAGGCGGAGGTGCGCTGATCAAGGGTATGCCGGAGTTAGGAGAATATATATTAGAGAGGCCAACAAAAATTGGATATCCAAAGCCATTTGGTGGCATGACCAACATTATGCAAAATCCAAAATTTTCTACGGTGTTGGGTTTATTAATAGAAGCGAGCAAAAGAACATCAATTCACGATGACTTTCCCGCTGATAATAAAAATGCATTGATCAGTCGTTTAGGTGATTCATTAAAAACAGTATTTAAAGATATATTTTAGTAAGGGGGAAGTATGTTTGAAATATCAGATATTGAAAATAAGGTTAAAGAAGGCGCAAAAATTAGAGTTATTGGGATTGGCGGCGGCGGTTGCAACGCTATTAATACTATGATTAAAACGGGATTAGGTGGAGTTGAATACATTGTTGCAAATACAGATGCACAAGCTTTAACAGCAAGTTTGGCACCCACTAAAATACAGCTTGGTGCTGAAATAACTAAAGGGTTAGGAGCAGGGGCGAATCCTGAGATTGGTAGAAAGGCTGCACTTGATGAATATGAAAAATTGAGTGAGGTTTTACAAGGGGCCGATATGGTTTTCATCACCGCCGGAATGGGTGGAGGAACAGGAACAGGTGCCGCGCCCGTAATCGCAAAATTAGCTAAAGAACTCGGGGCCTTAACTGTTGGTGTTGTCACAAAGCCATTTATTTTTGAAGGCAAAAAAAGATCTCGGCAAGCAAATGATGGGATCATTAATCTAGAAGAGAATGTGGATTCTCTCATTACAATTCCAAACCAAAGGTTGTTGCATCTTGCCGGTGAAAATTTATCATTAGTAGACACCTTCAAGAAAGCTGATGAAGTACTATTGAATGCTGTTCGCGGTATTTCTGACTTAATTAATAATACGGGGCATATTAACGCCGACTTTGCGGATGTAAAAACTGTAATGGCGAATAAAGGGCTGTCGCTCATGGGAACCGGGTTATGTAGTGGAGAAGATCGTGCCATACAAGCTGCGACTGAAGCTATTAGCTCACCTCTTTTAGAAGATATCTCAATTGATGGAGCGACAGGCATTATTATCAATATAACTGGAAATGGTTCCTTAACAATGCACGAAACTCAAGAGGCGACTACATTGATTATGGAAGCTGCTGATGAAGATGCAGAAATAATTTTTGGTACAGTTATTGATGAGGATATGGATGATAATATAAAAATCACGGTCATAGCCACCGGCCTTGGTGGACAAGAAAGAGTCTCTGCTGCAAACCCTGTAAATGTAGTGGTAGAAGAGAGAATTATAGAGCAACAAGAGTTAACTCCGAGGGCATATAGAGAAAGAGAAGAAGTACAAGAACGAATATATGTCGATGAGACCCCTATGCGAGAACAGGTTTACGACTCAAACCAAAATAGTAAATTAGAAAAAGAGAAAGTAGAACCTAAGCAGCATGTTAATCTTGCAGAATCTATTCAAAACGCTGCCCATCGTTATGAAGAAAGTAAAGGTCGTATTCAAGAAAGACCGTACTTCAGAGAAGAAGCCGAACCAGAAGTGCCCAATGAAGGGAAATCTCGTGGGAAATCAATAGCAGAAAAACTAGGATTTATTAATTTTGATGAAGAAGAATTAGATACGCCAACATATCTTAGAAAAGATTCTTCCGAGCAACATATAGATCCAAGAATTTAATGAGCTAAGGAACGCAAACGGATTAACTTTATACAAGGTGTACGATTGTGACGGGTTTATAGCCAAAAAGCTTATTGATAAACTGGCGGATATGTATTTTGATTTTGTCTTCTAAGTCAGTGGTTTTTTTTATCTTACTCGTTTTAAGAACATCTGTGAGACTAAATTCGAATTGCTCTTGTTGCTCAGAGTTTATTTCTGGAATCCCAATATATTCAATCTTAAAGTTTTGTTTAAATTTTAATAAATCATCTCTTCTTGCAGAAAAAAGGACACAGCCACTATGACCAACTTTTCTTCTTTGCTTCAATTTTTCCCTCTTTATTTCTACCCCTTTTCCGTGAATGATAAGGGGTTCATGGGATGGCGAAGCATTGATTTTAAAGTTTAGTTCATCATCAACAATCAACTTATCATAATTTGTGAGTTTTATTGAACTTGCTTGTGGATAAACTCGATTAATATATTGGCAGTGACGTTCTAAAAAAAAAGTTTCTCCGTGAATTGGTACGATTTCCGTTGGCGCGTATTTCTCGTAGACTTCTAGCAGGTCTGCTTTACAGGGATGTCCCGAGGCGTGAATAAGGGCGTTATCAGGTGTGTATAGGGATGTACCCTTCATCGTAATTTTGTTGAGGGCCTCAGCAATCTTTTTTTCATTGCCAGGAATTGCTTTAGAACTAAATATAAAAGTGTCCTTATCAGTTAATTTAAACGCGGGATCGTTGTCTGAAATGATTCTATTTAAGGCACTTTTGAAATCTGCTTGGCAGCCAGATACTATTATCAGAAGGTTTTTATCAGCATAAGCTTTGGCAGCAACAGCTTCTATGAAAATATTTTCGTCAACGTCTAATAAATAACACTTTTTGGCCATTTGAACATAGGCAGACATCGCTCTTCCATGCAAGACAATTTTTTTATTAGTCTTTTTTGCAATGTGAATAAGTGTTTGTAGTCTGTGGATATTTGAGGAAAATAATGTAATGAATGTTCTCGCTTCTGCCAGGCTTATAATTTTTTGTAAATCTTTAATTAACTCTGCTTCGGAGGTGGTTTTATTTTTTGTACTTATGATATTCGTACTATCGCATAGAAAGATTCGTTTTTTCATGTCACAAGAAAGTTTAGTGAGTTTGTCAAAATCAAATGGTTTTTCATAGGGGCTAATATGATCAACCTTAAAGTCACTGGCATAAAAGACAGCTAATGAGTGCTTTTTGGCAGTAAAGAGTAAGCCCATTGTTTGTGGAATAGAGTGGTTTACGTGAATAAAGTCGAGGTTATAGTCAGCGAAATTAATTGAGTCATTTATACTTATAAGGTTTAGTTTAGGGGCGGCCCTTTTAAGAAAATGAAATTTTCTTAAAATAAGCTCTTTTGTAAAGTCGGTACAAAATATTTCTATGTCAGGCAAGGCGTCAAGCAAATGTGAGACAGCTCCAATATGATCCTCGTGACCGTGAGTAATAATTATTTTATTGATACTGGGCAATGTTGCATAGTTTGGAATCAAGTAATTTATATCGAATTGATTATTCTCAGGAAAGAGAATGCCACAATCAATTAAGATCATTTCTTGATCTATTTTCATTAGTGTCATATTAGAGCCAATCTCTCCGACCCCGCCAATCGGCTGTATTTCAAAGATTGATCTATTCATTAGTGTAATGTCTCTGCCGAGGCGTTAAAAGCCGCCTCAAGAATTAATTTATTATTTGGTTTATTATCTTTTTTCATTGTTCCATTTTCAATAATATCTTTTATTTTAGAAGCAAGAATCTCTGCTGCTTTACATGTTTCTTCTCCTACAATGAAATGCGCATGATCTTTCTGAGGAGCCAAATATTTTTGATACATTGGGCGTACAGTTTCATAATACTGTTCAACAATTGAGTCGAGGTTTCTCTCCCTCTCTTTGACGTCTCGATTAAGCCTTCTTGAAAACCTTATATCTGAATCTACGAGGAGGAAACACATGATATCTAAATGTTGTCTAATCTTTTGATTGTATAAGGCCAAAATACCTTCAAAAATAACCACTTTGGTGGGCAGGATTGTTTTACTATATTCGGTACGGCCATTGGTGGTGAAGTCGTAGATTGGAGCCTCAATCGGATTGCCGGCCTTGAGAGAGATAATATGTGCATAAAGTAATTCCCAATCAAAGGCATCGGGGTGATCATAATTTGGCCTACCATTCTGCGTGTGGAGTTTTGTGGGGATCGTTGGAAGGTAGTAAGAGTCCATGTGTAATAATGAAACGTTATGTGACACGCTGCTAAGCGTTTTATGGGCAAAGGTGGTTTTCCCAGAACCCGACCCACCGGCGATACCTATTATTTGCAATTGTTTTTCCTTGTTGTAGATGAATTATCATATATGGTGACTTTATTGAAGATTGATTTTAAAATAAAGGTAACAATTACATGTAAATTAAAATAGAAACCCTTTAATTACATCAGGTTGAGTTGTTAGCATAAAAATGTTAGGTCTATTGTCTATGAACAATTACTACTATCAGCTAGAAGTTTTTTTTGAAAATAATGAATTCATTACTTATACAGATCTTATTATAAAGTCCCGTCATGATTTTAATTGTGATGGTATAGAAGAATTTTCTATGGACGAAAATGAAGTTGATGAAATTTTGGGTGAAAGGGCGTATTCAGGAGGGAATCTACCCGCTGATGTTTTATCCGAAATCGATGATCATTTTGATAAGAGAAAAATTAAACGAGTGCTTTTTTTATTTTGCAACCAAGACGCATCTAAAAATGCCGATAATTTTAGCCTCTTTTTAGATGAAAAAAAAATAAAGTTTATTCGCTCAGAGAAAAATACAAAGGACTGGAATTCAGAGTGGAGAGAACATTATACAGAAATTAAAATATCTAAAAGCTTGGTTATTGTTCCCTCTTGGAAAAAAGACATGAATAAAGAAAATGAGGTTTATATCTACCCGGGGATGGGGTTTGGCACTGGTGGGCATGAGACCACGTATTTATGTCTAAAGCATTTTGAGGATTTTCTGGAAGAAGGTAAAAAATTTAACACTTGTTTAGACTTTGGCTGCGGGTCGGGAATCTTGGGGATCTCCGCAAAAAAAAGAGGCGATGTGAATGTGGATTTCTGTGATATCGATACAGATGCACTCGATAATTGCCATCAGAATTTACTTTTGAATTTTGCGGGAGAAGATTTGCAGGGAAATACTCTTGTCTCTCGTGAACGTTATAAAAATAATGAAAAATATGATTTGATATTTGCCAATATATTAGAAAATATTTTAATTGAGGAAAAAGAGGTTGTTTTAAATTCTTTAAGTGAAGGTGGGCATCTAATCGTCTCTGGAATTTTAACAGATCAGATAGAAACAATTAAAAAAGAGTATTCTAATCTTAAAGTTCTTAAGACATATGAAAAAGGTGATTGGGCTTCAATTGCATTCTCTATGAAGTAATTATGAGATCAATTTTTTTAAAACCTAATGAGGAATTTAGCGAGGGTGAAGTCTTTGTCCTCGCAGATGAACGATCCAGACATCTTATAAAGTCTGTGCGAATCAAAGAAAATGAAAAAATATTATTATTTGATGGGCGGGGAAATCGTTATACAGGAGTGATCGATAGTATAGAAAAAAAAACGATAAATATTAAAATCATTTCTAAAGCGAAAACTGAGAAGAGCGGATTTTTGGATTTATTTATTGGTCTCGTTAAAAAAGACGCACTAGAAGATATCATTAGAATGTCTGTAGAACTTGGCTTAAGTAAATTGTTTCCCCTTGAGACACAATATTCACAAAGATATGGCATTGATGGAGATAGACTTGAAAGAATTCAGGAGAGTGCGATTATACAATCGAACAACCCCTATAAAGTTCAGCTTAAAGACATTTCCAGTTTAAGGAACTTAAAGTCTGAGATGGATTCGTATGATCATATTTTCTATTTTTCCTCTATCGGCTCAACAATCGAGAAACCCATCCGAGCAGCAAAAAAGGTCGGGATAATAATTGGCCCTGAAGGCGGTTTCTCTCAAGACGAAGAGGTCTTTTTGCGGGAATTACAAAATATTAGTATTGTACACTTGAGCGTGCCAATCATGCGTGCGCCAACGGCACTTTGCGTTGCGACGGGGTATCTGTATAGTAAATTGACGCGCTAGGTTTTATATGAGAGCCTCATATAAACAAATAGAATAGGACTCTCTATGGATCAAACAAAAAATCAAGATGATATTTTAAAGAAAAAATTAAAATTTAATTTCGATAAAGAGGAAAATGATGAATTTTCTGAATTTGACTTTAAACCAATCAATAGAGGATTAGGTTTTCACAATGAACAAAAAAGAGTAACCCCTGTAATAAAAAAAAAGGAAGCCTACTCCCCTGCTATTTCTAAAAAAATACCTTTGGACCGCTCTCATGATTCACTTGCGAATTTTTATAAAAAAAGCGTAGATGTTAAACAAGAAATCTCAACTCAATCACTTGGTGCAATTTATAACAATAAGAAAGTAGAAAGCAAAAAACTAAATATCAAACCGAGAATCGTAGAGGCTCAGCTGCATCTCTGTTTTTTTGCATGGCTGATTGATGTTGCAATCATTACGCTTGCTTTCATTTTGATCTCTATTGGATTTGTCGTCTTTTCTGGGATTGATTTCTCAACATTAAAAAAATTGGTGACACCAAATGAGCTATTAATTTTTGGAGCTTTTATTTATAGTATTTTTTATATAATGTATTTTTCAATATTGGATTTAGTCTCAACACCAGGGAATGCTTTGTTTGGTTTAAAACTTTTGAAATTAAATAATGAAGAAGTAAGGGTGCCGCAAACTTTTTTGAGGGCCTGTTTGACTTATTTCACTCTTCTGTCTGGGTTTATTCTTTATTTTTTAAACTTTCAAAGTAAATTATCTGAAACAAAACTGGTACAGTCTTAATATGATATCCCTAACAGAATCATGTCAAAAATTTATTGAGCTTAATAAAGAGAAAAAAATTGTATTCACAAACGGCTGTTTTGATATCCTGCATATAGGACATGTCAACTTACTAAATCAGGCGAAAAAATTAGGCGAGATCCTAATCGTCGGATTAAATTCGGACAGCAGTGTCTCGGGGCTTAAAGGTAGTAGCCGACCAATTAATAAAGAAAAAGACCGCAAGTATATTTTAGAAAATTTAAAATCTGTAGATTTCGTAGAAATTTTTAGCGACGAAACCCCTTATCAACTTATCAAGTTAATTAAACCTGCCGTTTTGGTAAAGGGTGGCGATTGGCCTGTCGATAAAATAATTGGTCACGATATTGTTTTTTCTTATGGTGGTGAAGTCAAAAGCCTCAATCTGGTCAATGGCTACTCTACATCTTCAACCATTGAAAAATTGCAAGGCAAAAAGTAACCATAGATTTATGCTCGTGATAGAAAAACGAGTTGAGGTTATTAATGGTCCATAATTAATTTTTTTATTTCATCAGTCCTTTCAGTTTTTAAATCAAAATGCATCAATTCTGGGATAAGGGACAAACTAAGTCCCTCGTTCGCTCATGTGTTTTGATATACAGCGATAATTGCCTTTACCTGCGCTGTTAAAGCAGTCTCTTTAGCTTAAAAAAAGGATAAAGGCATCAATGAGAGTTCTAATCTATTGTTTTTATAGGTTTTTTTGAAATAAAATAATAGTTGAGAATAAAGCTAAAGTACATTTTTTATGGGTCGATAGAGTTCTTGTCTGACAAATTATGTCAAGATCAACTTTGTTTAAGGAGAAAAAATGGGCTTAAGAATTGCAACGAACATCGCTTCCCAGGTTGTTCAAAAAAATCTATCAAATGTTTCAAGTGAGTCAAAATCTCATCTTGAAAAATTGTCTTCTGGGAAAAGAATTAACAAAGCGGCAGATGATGCTGCAGGTATGGCCATTGCTATTAACTTGGAAGCACAAACAAAAAGTTTAAGGCAGGCCAGTAGAAATGCTAATGATGGCGTCTCTTTAATCCAAACAGCCGAAGGTGGTCTCAATGAAACCTCTAATATTTTGGTGAGGATGAGAGAGCTATCTGTTCAAGCCGCTGCCGATACGGTTGGTGAGAACGAAAGAAATTTAATAAATAAGGAATATCAACAATTGGTTAGTGAGGTCGATCGTATAGCCTCTTCCACCACCTTTAATGGAGCTAACTTGCTGACAGGTGATTCTGGAAAAGGAGTAATGGATTTTCAAGTCGGTGCTTTTTCAGGTGAAGAAAACAAAATACAGTTTGATTCAGATGCCAGTAATTCAACGGCAAGTAATATTGGAATAGAAGGATCAACTGTAGAGTCTAAAGAAGATGCAGGAGACTCTATTGGCTCAATTGATGAGGCCATTAACAGTATTTCTTCTCAGCGAGCTACTTTAGGCGCAATTCAGTCACGACTAAATTCTGCATCGAAAAATTTACAGACTCAAATAGTGAATCAAGATCAAGCGAGATCATCAATCCAAGACGTCGATATCGCCGATTCATCTGCTAAATTAGCTTCAGCAAATGTATTAAAGTCAGCTGCTGTCGCTACATTGGCCCAAGCAAATGCTATTCCTAATAGTGCATTAAGGCTTGTAGGATAGAAAAATTTGGGAGGGGTCATACCCTCCCCGTTTTGGAAATATTAATGAAATAATATATTGCGATAAGTAGGGAAAAATGAAGTATCGAATTTCATTTTTCGCTTTCTTAAGCCCACCCCCTTAGGTTGCACTGAGGGGGTTTTCGAGGGCAAGATTGTATAGTTATATGAAAAAACAGAAAAAAATATTTATTTATGAAATGTTGGATAAAGTTCAAAAAGGTGGGCATGAGGTTATTGTATGGTACTCGATAGATTATCAGTATACACAAGTAAAATTCAAAATCTCGTATATTAGAAAATCAAATAATGACTTCATCATTATACCAGAAAAAGGAGCAGAAATTTTTATTTCACAGGTTGTATCTGGTTCAGAAGAGTTAAAAGTTTATTTTCCGCTCCTATCTATGGTTTGTTCCAGTAGGATAAAAAAAATTGAAAAGAATAAGAATATAACTCTGGAGTTTCCTGAAGAGACAATGCTTGTTGAAAGGAGAAGTGACGAAAGGCTCCAATCATTTAAGGAAACCTCAGTAATGTTGGAATGGAAAGGGCAAAAAGATGTTCGAAGATGTTTTGATATTAGTCTTGGAGGTTTTTCAATATTCATTTCAAATAGCTCAAAACTTAGAGTGGATATTTCAAATGGTCCTATTAATGCTACTTTTAACTTTTTATCTGGGAAGATAAAAATTATATGTGAGCTTACTAATCTTGATAAGGTTAAACCTTTCAGCCAGGATTTGATATATTATGGGGGAGAAAGAGTTTCTTTCAAATTTTTGAATATAACGAAGAAAGACAAAGAAAATTTAAAGCAATTAATCGAAAGCATCTTACCACACAAAAAATCAAATTGATTTACGCTGTAAAATGACGAATAATCAGATAATGAAAATTTCGATTATATCAGACGTTCATATAAAAAAAACAGGGGATGATGCGTGCTGTCTTCTACTCGCATTTTTAAAATCTAGTGAAGTTAAATGTAGTCAAAAGATATTACTTCTAGGGGATATTTTTGATTTAATGATTGGCAATCATCAACAATACTTAACAGAATTCAAAATAATATTTGATGAAATTCTCAAGAGAATGACAGAAGGTATAAAAATTTATTATTTTGAGGGAAATCATGACTTCCACCTTTCTGATCTGTTCAAAACGTTTTGTGAGCAAAATTCCATGCAAGGGAGAGTTAAGTTTATTAAAACTTTTTGGAATATTAGTATTAATGAAAAAGAATATTTATTTTGTCATGGAGACGATATCGAAATTGGGAATTATTCATACAAGATATATAAATCCCTAATTAATAATCGTTTTATGAGTTTTATTGCTGATGAGATTTTTACATATGAAATGATTAAATTTATTGGAGATCGTGCGAGTAAAATTTCACGAAAAAGGAATACATATAAATATTCATATGAAAAGGAATCATCCAATCTTAAAATGAAGTATAGAGAAGCGAGTGAAAAACTTAGAAGGAAGCTCAAGTTTGATTATTTGGTTTGTGGACATAGTCATATTAAAGATGATTATCAATCATTAAGTGGTTTTAGGTATTTGAATAACGGATTTGCCTTATCGACAAAAAGCTTTATATTTTTTGATGGGAATGAGTTTAGCTTTATTCCTTTGACTAGTGAATAGGGCTCATTCCTTTGATAAATTTGCTTCTCTCTTTTAGTGTTACTAATTGGCTTATGGAAACCGTGCGGTCTCCACTTATTGTGTTCTTATGTACTTTCTTAATATTTATGAGCGCATCTGCCTTCGCGGCAATTTGTGGTAAATGTGTAATGGTAATGACCTGAGAATTTATGGATACTGCCTTAAGTGATTTACCAATGCATAAAGCTGTCTCGCCTCCTATGCCAGTATCAATTTCATCAAACAGAAAAACTGAGATACAATCATTCGCTGAAACAATTTGTCTCAACGCTAAAAGAATTCTTGAAAGCTCCCCTCCTGACGCTATTGATTTAACTTTATGATATCCTTCGCCTGGATTAGTTTCTGCAATAAAATTTATATTTGTGATACCATTTTGATCAAGCTCGGTTACTTTTAGAACTTCGAATTTTAAAGAAGCCCCTGTCATTTTTAATGCACGTACGCCTTTTGTTAATAATGATGAGAAGGGCAATGCCTTATTTTCTCTAGCACAATGAAGATCATTCGCAAGTTTAGTAGCTTTGGCTTTGATTTCAATAAATTTAGACTCTATCGCTGTGATAGTGTCATCGAGTTTGGAGTATTCGATAAGCTCATTTTCTAACTCTAAATATATTCTTTCTAGTTCTGTGGCGTCACATCTAAATTTTCTTTTTAGTCGTTGAATATGATCCAGTCTATCTAAAATTTCTTGTATCCTTTCGTCGGATTCATTTTCGTTGAACGATTTAGATAAGTCATAGGATAGTTCAGACAGGAATGTTTCGAAGTCTAGCAATTTATCATGGTTTTCTTTGGTCATTAAGCCATCGAGTAAATTTTTATTAAGTAGTTTTATAGAATTTAGAATGTTGAAGTTCTCACCTTCCGAAATAAGACTAAGTGCTTTCGTAAGATTTTTTGACCTAGATAAGCGTAGCTGAATTTGTTCCTTTTCGTTGATTAGCTTTTGCTCTTCATCTTTTTGTAGGTTTAGATTTTTTAACTCTGCGATTTGAAATTTGATAAAATCTTCTCTTTGCAATTTTAAATCTTTTTGTGTTTTAAGTTTACTTAAAGAAATTTTAATATTCCTTAGCTCTGTATAAATACCCTTATAGTTTCTTTTTATTTCTTTAGTTCTAGCATAACTATCTAGTAGTTCTAATTGATATTCTTCGCTAAGCAATTTTTGGTTCTCAAATTGTCCAACTAAATCAATATAATTATTCGAAACTTTTTGTAGGGTTTGTAAGTTACAGCTTTGAAAGTTTAAAAAACACTTAGATATACCATCCTTGGAAAGAATTCTTTTTATGACAATTGAGTTTCCATCTAATGGATAGCCAATTGAATTAAAAAAATCGGTGTCGGATTTTTTTTGAAATTCAAAAAATGCTTCAATTATTGCGCTCTTGGAGCCTTTTCTTATTGATTTTTTTTCTGCCCTAAATCCAATTATATATTGTAAAGCTTCTAAGATAAGACTTTTGCCACTACCCGTTTCACCAATTATTGCGTTAAACCCGTGATTAAATGAAAACTCTTGTTTTTCAAATGTTGCAAAATTTTGTAAATATAATCGTTTTAAAGTAAGTTTAGATTTAATTTCTTCTACCATGTGTGAACTTCTCTTTTAATGTGTGAAAATAAGTTCGATTAGTATTTTTAATCATCTTTATAGAGCGATTTGAACTTTTTGATATTTTTATATGCATATTATTAGTGATAGTAAAGGTCTCTTGGCCATCTAAGGTTAGGGTAACTTCAGTATTCCGATCGGGGATTCTTATTTCAACTGCAAATGAATTTGGTATAACAAAGGGTCTATTACTTAGGCTATGTGGGCAAATGGGTGTAAGTGCCAGTGCGTTAACTAGAGGGTGAATGATAGAGCCTCCTGCTGCGAGGCTATAGGCCGTTGAGCCTATGGGAGAGCTAACTATTAACCCGTCTCCGGATAGATTGCAAATATGTTCGTCATTAGCACTTATTGATAAGGTAAACATTCTTGAGATTTCATTTTTGCTTATTACTGCATCATTTAAAAAAAAGCCTTTTTGGTGGAGTTTTAATTTGTCCCAAACTTCAACTTTATAAAGACTTTGTTTAAAGATTTCTAGTCCATGATTAAAAAAGCTCGTCAAATCATCAAAAAAATCCACTTTTGAAAACTCTGTAATAAAGCCAAGGCGACCCATATTTACTCCAAAAATGGGGGGGGTCGACTTGGTCGCTTTTCTGGCAACTCCAATTAGGGTGCCATCCCCTCCTAAAGTAATGATAAGGTCCGAAACCTTATACATATCGTCCATGGTAATAAAATTTATATTTTTAAGATTGTTTTTGAAAATTTTATTGATTCTATCAACTTCGTAATCGAGAAAGTGAATTGTCTTTTTTCTTTTCAGTAACCATTTCGTTAGATTGGGAATTGTTTGTAAAAACTCCGTGATTACTTTTGGTTTGAGTACAATTGTAATGTTTTTGATTTGTTTTGCTTTAGTTGGGTTATTCAAATTGTTCTCACTGTAAAAAGGTGTCTATTGCTACACTAATTGGATCAAACGGTTTGAAAATAACTTTGCAATTATAATTTGCAGCTTTTTCTAGTGTCTGGCCAGAGCTGTAGGCGGTAATTATAATAAAAATTTCGCTGATTAATTTATTAGAATATTTACTTTTCGCAGCCTCAATAACATCAAATCCAGTTGTGTCTTGCAGCATTAGATCGCAAATAATTCTATCATAGTCGTTTTTTATGATGAGTGATATGGCTTTTCTGCCTGAAGAAGCGCTATCTACTTTGGCCCCCCTCTTCTCAAGTAATTTTTTTAAGGATTTTTGGATTAAGGCTTCATCTTCAATGAGAAGGATTTTTTTCATAGATAAACTTTAGCTTATTTTTAGGTTTAAGGAAAATGTGGCGCCTTTCATTGGCGAGTTATTTTTAAACGAAATATTCGACTTTAGCTTCTCTGCAAGTCTGCAGCAGATTGAAAGTCCTAACCCTGTACCATGAGTTTTGGTTGTAAAAAATGGTTTTAGGATTTCTTGTTCAATTTTTAGCGGTATTCCGGGCCCATTGTCTGATACCGCAATCTCAATTGTGCTTAGTATTTCATTTTTATTAACAAATATATTAATAGTAGGTTTACTTTGGTTTTTCATCGCCTGTGAAGCATTGATAATTAAATTAAACAAAATCTGCGTAATCCAAGTAGGGTTTGTGTGAACGATAAGACTTTTTTTGTTGGAGTTATTAATATAAACTATCTTCTTTTCAATTTGTTTTGTTTCACTTTTTGTTAATTTCAGGACTTCAGGGATTAGCTCTTTAATATTTATATCTGCGAAAGTTTCATTGTCTGAATACAGATTGGAAAAATTCTTAATAATATTTTGACATCTAAGTGCATATTCAGAAATGTTATTTAACATTTCACTTACTTCTTCTGTCTGTCCTTCACGATTAATCGTTCCTGCTGTTAGGTTAATCCCAAAGAGAGGGTTGTTGAGTTCATGCTGTAAGGTATTTAACAGCTCACCTAATAGTGAAATTCTTTGGAAGTGATGAAGCTCAGATTGGATGGCTTTATTCTTTTGTAAATCTATAAAAATTTTTTTATTCCCACCGAGAGACAAAGATAAATAATCGTTAATATTATCGTGAAATTGAGTAACATTGAAGGATTGGTTTTTATAAATTAGGTTGTCATATTCATCTATAATTGCAACACAGAATGGAAAATGATTCAAGACCATGACTATGTTATTGATTCTTTCATCATTTAATGACTGTAAAAACAATAATTCAAATAAAGGTCTTAGAGTCTTTGAAAATTGGTAAAATTCATTTATTTCGTCTTTCGTAGAGGGTAAAAAATCATTACGCGAAAGTATTAAGATGATCGAATGATTTTTTAAATTAAAGTCTTTTGCAAGAAATGTTCCTATTGACTTTATTAAAGGCATATTCGATGAAGAACTGTTGAATTGCTTGTTTTTAGACTTTTTGATAAGATTAAAGTAGGCATTGAAAGACTGTATAGGTGCTGACTCTAGGCTCAGCTTACCTAAACTTGAAAAAAAATAATTGTCGACTATGGATTTCCCTCTCTCATGGATTAATATTTGACTGAAGTTGTAGCCTTTGAATATTTTTAACAGTAATATATCTTTAGAAATAGTCTGTATTGTGTTTAAGATATTAAAAATATTGTTAAATTCGTTCGATTTTGCTGTTAGTTTTTTTAGCTTAACTATAATATCTTTGTTTACATCGAGCTTTATAAGCATCTTCGAGAGTTTTTTAAAGTTATCGCGTAGATTTGTTTTGTATTTAGAAGGACTCGATATTTCTTGTGATCCTGTCCGTTGTAATTGTTCAACCTTGTTGACAAATGCTCTGTTTGTTGGAGTTCTAGGAAGGGTTATGGCCCCTTTCTTATAGGGAAATGTTAATTTGTGATCATTCCATGATTGATATTTTTTTTGAATAGAATTCTGCGAAGAGAATAAGTCTAGTTGGTTTTCATCTTTTTTAGCTCTGGAATCGCTTTTATTTTCCATTGAATAAGATTATCCACCAGCTCATATTCTAGCAAGTCACAAAGCATGATGATATCATTTTTTTCTTTCGCAGGGATAAGTGCTTTTAGCACAGAAAGTAAATGAATTTCTAGCCTCTTTATAGTTTCACTCTTTTGGTACTTGATATCTATTTGAGAATGTATAGTTTTATTTACTTTAGTTATCAATTGTACAAGTAAGTCTAAAAGTTCAATAATTTCTGCAAATTCTGCATTCGCTTCAACTACCTTATTATCTAGAAAATTGAGGGATACTAATTGAATCTTTTCTATTAGAATATTAATATATTCGGTGCATGAGTCTAATGCTTCGTATGCGAGTTCAACAGAGGTTTTAGTCTGGAAATTTATGGTATTGAAGTTAGATATGGCTTTTGAGCAAACGGTGTTTTCATCTTCATTTGACACCGATATACCATCAACTTCAATCTTTGTGATGATCTCTGTCCCATTACTATCTAACTGAATCTTATCAATAATACTATCCAAAGACGAGTTTGCATTATATTCATGATTTAGTGACTGATTATTCAAGTTAATTATAGTCATGATTATTTCCTTACTTCTTGATGGAGGCTTAGTTGTGTTTTTTTCATATAGTTTGACAAGGTCTGTTCGATAAGTTCATAAAGCATGCTGCAGACGTGGGAGTTATTTTGGAATGTGAGATACGAGCTTTCAGTTAGCTCAACAATGTTACCCCCGGCGAGGTTACTTTTTTCGATTGAAAAATAATCAACAATGGGTGATAAAAGTGGGAAGGTATTTTTAATAAGAATTTGTAGACGATCTATTTCATCTATCTTACGTGACAATGATTTAATCTTTATAATATTAGGTGTTTTAAAAGATATCTCTTCCAGAATATATTGTGAATATGTTTTACCAAATTCAGATAACTCATATAAGTTTTGCAAACCTTTTGTGTAATTAAGTAATCCTTCATAGGTTGATTTGTTCAGTATGGGAAGTGGAATAGACTCTTCAATACTTGACAGGAAATACAACCAAGAAAAACGATAAAAAACCCTAAATATACACTTAAGAGTGAAATCTTCGGGATCAATTTTTTCTAATAAAAAAATATTGTTTTTAGAAAAGTTTGCTTTTAATATTTCTACTGAACTAAGCTGAAACGGAGAGATTTTTTCTCGTAAAAAACTTTTGGAAATTGATTCACCATTTAAAAGTTGATTAATGCAAGAATTGATTAGTTGATATGGAATATCAGTGTGGCATTTAAATGTATCACATTTTTCATCTGGAAAGCAGGGAAAACATGCGGTTTTAGGCGAAATGTTGTATGCCAGCGAGTGATATGGTGTCGTTTCATAGGCTCTTACTGTACCTAGCGAGATTGTAAGTGTCGGGATGTTACAATATGCTGCCAAATTCCCTACCATCGAATCGTGGCCTACAAAAATATCCGCTTTAAGCAATTGGTGAGACAATTCTTCAATTGATGTTTTTCCAGTAATATTATTGATCCTACTGGAAAGGTCTTTTAAGGTAAGTGAATTAATTATAGAAAATGAGTCATCAAGATCTTTGTCGCCACCAACCAAAGTAATATTATAATTAGGATGGTCTTTTAATATTCTGTATATAATCTCAGTCCATTTAGATACCTTCCAGTTTTTTTTATTATGCGAAGAGAAGGGATGTATGATGATATTTTCATATATAACAGTATTTTTTTTTCTTTTTTCTGGTTGGCTAGGTTTTAGGCCGAAAATTAACTTATAAATTTCTACAAGGTGTAGCCCACAAAGAGAGCCTCCCATTACGTTTGAATAAATATACTGAGACCATTTATCTATAATTGTTGGTTTTCCAAATTCATTGTAGTTGAGGCCAAGCTTGTTTTTTGCTGGTATTAGGGAGCTTAAAAAACCTGAGGTTTTAGAAAATGAAAGGTTTACTAATGCAGATATATTTTGCTCAGATAGTTTCGTTAAGAAAGTATCGAGATTAATCTTTGCATCCTGAAGAGAGAAGTCTTTTTCATTCGAAAAGAATAGGTTAGAGCTTATGAGATAAACTTTGTCGAAAATGTTTTTTGATAAAAAATCAAGAGGCTTGGCAAATTGTTTCCTGGCAATCAAGATCAACCTTATTTCTGGGTGAGTCTTTTTCAAGGTCTCGCAAGCTTGAAAAGTTTGTATGAGGTCACCGATCCTGGTGATTTGCAGCACACAGATTGTTTTTTTTTCATCTTTTAATTTATCAGGTTTGGTTAATTCACTATTATTTCTTGCGACTATGTTCATTGGCTTCCTCTTCCATAATTGATGCTAAAAAAAGGATAGAGAAGTTATCAAAGGTTAATTGCTCTCCACTCGAAGAGATTTCTTGAACTTTTTCAAGTTCTTCATTTATTATTTCTTTAATTTTTGACATTTTCACCATCCATGGTAATCGCCTATCGTCTACTGAAATCAGTAATCGTATTCTCTACGATGCGAGAATATTTATTTGTTAATGTTTCTTTTTCTATCGAGAGAACACTTTCCTCTAGGCATTTTAAAAATTTAACCGCAGTTTGGAGATCGTTTTTTAATTCATAGGAAAGTTTCTCAATTTCTTCCTTTTTAGGACTTTGAAAAGAGTCAACTCGACCTCTAAAGAGAGCGACGGGAATAGAACATAGTAAACTCATATCTGCAAAGGAAATTAATCTATCTAATGAATGGACAAACCGTTCTCCGCTTTTAGAATTAGTTTGCGCCTGCTTTAGGTCTCTAATTGTCGAAAGTAATGCCTTCGTACACTGTGTTAGTTGATTTATTTGAGAGTTTATCCATATCTTAATATCTGATGTCTTGTACTCCAAAATCTGGGAAGTAAGTTTTATTGAAATTTCTTTTGTAACAAGAGTGTTTAAGTATTGTCTCGAAATTTGTCTCGACAGTTCGTGGTCAATCTCATTAACACCGGTAATAAATTTATAATTAATCCCTAGATCATCACGCAATGAGCGGTAGAGTGAAATGCCGGGAGAAAGAGATATCTTCTTTTCATTCTTGTTATCGACTAGGGCCAAAATACACTGGTATATATCATTTGATGATATCTTATTTTCACTAATATGTGAGCTATACCTCGTAGAAAATTGAGAAGAGAGTATGTAATTGTTTGGGTTGCATGTTCCTTGTTTTAAGAAAGGTGACGAGCCTCGCGAGACCTCAACCGTCGGTGTTTCGAACAGGTCTCCTATATGCTTTATGAGAGTGTCGGGGGTTGCTAAAATATCGAGTTGTTTTATAACAGAGGGAATGGCATTCAGGTCTGCCTCAACGATCACCAAACTATTATCGAATTCTTTAGATAGTTTTTCTGCAATTTCCTTCTCTTTTTTGTTTGGTGCAATAAGAATGACGGGATAAATTTCTGGGTTGTCTAATATTTTATTTATAAGACATGAGATCTCATTGGGCTCAATTTGTTTCTCGATTGATGAAGCTGTCAATTGGATGCCTATTATTTTGGGCGCACTACCATTTATCGTATAGTGCTTTCTAATTTGTTCAAAGTTTCTTCGCGTGATAATATCATTTTTCTCAAGTGTCTTCGGTATTTTCCAAAAATTTTCATCGGGTGCAACCTCAGAAATATTGTTATAGAGGTCAACAAAATGAAAGGGAGTGTGCTTATATGAAGTAAGCACTTCGTTAAATATTTCTGACCATAGCGAGCTAGAAACTAAGTTTTTATGTTTATCATAATGTAAGCCAAATATTTTTGCAGTGGTATTATTGCTTTTTAGGTAGGAGCAAATATATGTACCAATCTTGTCGTTAGAATAATTAATTATATTATCCCAATAAATCTCATTTATAGGAAGTAGGTTCATAAGGAATGAGTTTAGCGATCTTGAATCATTATAAATCTTTTTATGCGAGAGCGTTAATATTTGCTGCCTGTCAATTGTGAAGCTTTTTTCAACCCCCTTCATCAGATCGGTTATCTTTTGGTATTCACTCATGGTGAGTATATAGATTTGTTGAGTGGGGTCATTCCCCTTTAAGTTTTTTATTAAGTTTGATGTAGACATGATATCGCCAAAACATCGAAGATTGATTATTAATGTTTTTTTCATAAGAGCCTGCTTGTTTTTTGAAGTTCGTTAAAAGCTAGGAGGATAAAATCTTCAACTACGTATTCGTCTTTTGCTACCTTGCTTAATTTATTTGAGATCTCTTTAAGTTGGATGTCTATTGGGAATTGTTTTAAGTAATCTTTTAGACCTGAATCATGGATATTCTCTATGTAGTCTCCAAGGCAGTTGGGAGCGTTGTATGTTAAGAACTCAGTAAAATATTGTTCATTCAAGTTAAAGGAGGCTGTGTGAGGCAATACCGCCGGCTTAGCTAGTAAGAAATCTACAAATTCATCAATCTTGTAAAGCTGGTTTGGTGTTTTGCCGACTAAATAAACGATTCTCTTGTCATTTAGCATTTGTTTTGACGAAGAATATTTATTGAAAAGTTCAACGTTTGGTTCAATAACGTATATCTCAAAATCATTTATTTTACTTTCTTTGAGCTTATTAATAATTGCATTTATATGGTAGCCATAACCACTTCCAAAAATTAGAAATTTAGTGTTTTTTGAAATGATGGGAGCATTTTGTGTGGTAAATTTATGCGCCTCACGAATTGGATCATAGATAGAGTGCAAAAGCACTCCGTCTGCAATAGGTACCTCTAAATTATTTTTAGACAATTTTATCTCAACAAGTTGAGATTTGTTTGTTTTCATAAAATGTCCTTTCTGTTTCTTTTAAAGAAGTCCATCGTTCCTCATCCTTAAGGTTCTGCTGGTCTAGCGATAGAGTCCTCATTGACTCCATATAATATTTCCTCATTATTTTGGATTTTTGTCAATTGCTGGAAGGAATTGCTTGGTTATTTCTATTATGGTTTTAAATCGTTCAAATTATAGCCTTTAAATTGTCGGTTTTTTAAATGTACCTCAGCAATTTCGTTCATGGCGTGTAGCCTTAACTCTTCAAGCGAATTTGATATAGCCTGATCATTTTTGTTTGTTCGTTCAATCCACTTTTGCACATCACGGTTCCAAGATATTATGAGTTCGTTGGTAAATTGAGTTGATTTTTTTTGATAAATGATGTGTGAAATTTTCTCTATTTTTATTAAAAATACTTCAATAATTTTAACCAGCCTTGTTCGATTGTTCACTTCAATGGCAATTTGGTCAATATCTTTACATTTTATATATTTAAAAATGGAGACTTTTGATTTTTCCATGCCATCCATTAGAGAAGAGCAAATCATTACTTCTTGAGTAAATTTTTCGATCATACTTTTTCCATATTCGAGTTTTCTTTCCTCAGGCTTTTTATTGCTTGAGACCAACCGTCATAAAGAATATTTAGCACATTTAAGCAGCCATCCAAGGGCTCGGCATCTATTTTAATATTAGCTTGGGTGCTTGCATACAATATATAATCATATAAAGACGAGAGTTCGTTCGCGACATTTCCTCCTACTTCGAAGTCTAAGCTGTTGTTTAGTTCGACAACAATATCCTGCAGTTTTCCTATGCATAAGCCTTTTTCTGGAATATTTTTCTCTTCTATTGCCACCATCGCTTTTTTGCAGTTTTTAATCGCTGCTTGATATAGCATCAATAGTATTTGCTCCTTGCTAGCAGTGTGTACTGAAGTTTTTTTATAAGCGCCTAAACCGTAATTCATATCTCCTCCTGAGTATTATCCTAGTTGTTGTACTGGATCTGGTCCACTGTTGCCTAAAGCGGCTAAACCAGCTCCTTGATTTCGAATTTGCGATATTGTTGATTCCAGTCTTGCAAACTTTTGTTTTAGGTTTTTTTCCTTTTGCTCTATTAATCTAGATTTGTTGGCAATCCTGCGATCAATTTGATCGATATTACTTTGTAAACTTCTGTTTCTAGCTTTTAATAGCCCGGAAGGATGCTTTAGGGCCTCTCCTATTACTGTGTTAAGTTTGCCCATAAAGCCCTCTGTTTTTATTCCCTCAGGAGATATCCATCCGGTTAAAACTTGGGCCGTAGAGTTAAAATCTTTTTTAACTGAGTTTTCAAATTTTTTATCATCAAAGGAAAGGAGTCCATCTCTTTTGAATGTTATCCCAATGTCCCCGACTCTTCGTGTCCCATTCGCGGTCTGCACATTATGAAAAACAGCGGCTCTTATTCTGCTTTCAAGAGTTTGAAGAATTAAATCCCCACCGAGTGTTTTAGATGTATCTGATGATTCATCCAAGGTATTTTGTTTTTTTATAAAATTAAGGGCACCATTTATTTTATCTACCAAATCTAGTATTTTGGTAGTAATTTTTTGTTGATCTTCAGTTATTTTAATGGAGAATTCTTCTCCAGGTTTAGCTTTTTTTAAATCTATTGTTGCTCCCTTTATTATATCATTTGTTTTATTATCCGGTAACTGAATTTCAAAGCCATCTACTTTTACTATTGCGTTTTGTGCCTCTCTTTGAAACTCAAGATAAAAATCGTCTTCCCCGTCAACAAAATAAAAATACGGGAACTCAGCTTTGTTGGATTCGCCAGTTTCCGTTAGAGAAAGTATTAACTTCCAGTTGTCCACGCCTTCTTTGCCATCATTGACAACATTTGCATTCACACCGTTTCCATTATCAGAGTTGATAAGTTTTTCTATGCCATCTAGTGACGAGTTTTCGGCGTCAACATATATTTCCTTGGTAGATCCATCTGGTAGCGTGTATTGAATGTAGCCTACGCCTACATAGCTGTCCTTTGGGTCCGAAAATCCTGAAGTCATAGCTGATGATTTCTGTGCTAGCTGTACAACCTCTATTTGGTGACTCCCAGGAAGGGCGGTATTTTTATCGACAGTAACATCAACGATACTTTCATCTGTATGCACTTTAAGTTCACGCAAGGAGCGTGCATTTGCATTTAGCGCCAAGTTTCCCCGTATATCCTCTACCAATTGAATGAGTTCGCCTACGAGGCTTTGCTTATTTGCAAATTTGCTTTTACGTTGCTCTAGTCTAACAAGTGGAAGTTTTTCTGCTTCAATTAATTGTTTAACGATATCTTTAGGTAGGCCTGTGTTGATTGAACCAAAAGAAAGTCCCAAAGCATCCTCCGTTCGGGGGGAAAAGTTATGATCTCATCCTTTGAAAACATTTCATAAGATGTTAGAGTCCCCTATTTATGCGGCTTTCAGGATAGCATCTTTGGTGAATGGCGCATAGCGCCTTAGACTAGGAAATTCATGCTTAGTTGGTAAGTAACCAAATTAGACGGTTATTATTTACCCAATTTTCAATGACTTATTATAAATGACTTTGTACGATCAAAAAGAATCTAATTAAAATGCAGCCGAGGGCCAACATTTGTGTCGTGTTTATTAAAAGCAGAGGACTTTCTTAGTCGGAAATTATGCAATATGCTATAGAAAAAAAATCCAGAATTCTTGCTTTAAAATCAAAGTTTTTTCTTTATAGGGCGCTTATCTATTTTTCTTTTTTGTTGCTACCCGTGTGGGTACAGAAAATAGAGGGGCTTCCCAATCTTTCTTTAGTCGGATTGATGTTTTTATATATTCTTTTTATGGGGAGTCAATGGTTTCATCTGGGAAAAGAAGTCGATCATAGGTTGAAAATTTACTATAGGGTTAACTCATCAATAGATCGTGTGATCTACAGGCTCATATTGGGTATGTTGATCGTTTTAATATATTTTAACTTTTTAAGCTTTTTTCCCATTAAGTGGGCAAATAATTTATTTTGGGCGACATGGGTAGTTAGTGGGATTTTTTACTCATGGCCCACTAGAGGGAAAATTATTCGTGAATCAGTTTCAAGCAATTTTAATGAATTTAGGTATCTGGACTCTTTTGAAAAAACACTTGTTGGCTTAATTGTACTAATGTTTTTTTTCTCATTACCTGAGATCAGCGAATTAACTGAGCCTGAAGCATTAAAGTTATATTTTGATCCACACGAATACTTGAATTCTCAAATTTGGAATTTTATAAAAATTAACTATATACCCTTTCATAAATATCCATTTTTAACAAAGCTTGCATGGGGGATGCATTTCTATGTTGTGCAGTTAGGCCTTTTTTTAATGGTATTTTATGCATTCTTGCGATTTTTTATCTCTCGAAGGTTATCCTTACTGGGGGTTTTTGCCCTTTTGTCGTCTTGGTCCTTTTCTAAGCTATTGGTGCATAATTTGGGTATTAGCTTTTTTTCAACTTATTCGCTTATATGGATATGGACATTACTGTGGGTGACGAAAAGCTCGACCTATAGATCAGGTTTGTTTATGGGCTTGATAGGCCTGTTAGGAACAATTATTTAT
>Ga0316206_1000379_pt1 | contig 65795 bp, 67 predicted proteins | sample 6monthpyrite_MG_FD_204942 | JGI IMG/M metagenome (GOLD analysis project Ga0316206, IMG submission 204942) | Microbial mat bacterial communities from mineral coupon in-situ incubated in ocean water Damariscotta River, Maine, United States -... | ecosystem: Environmental > Aquatic > Marine >...
CGGTGTCTCCCAGCAAACGTTATCGACCGCCTAATTCAATTGTCGATGAGTTTGAAATCAGTTGCCAAGTATTTGATGTTTGATGAAAATGACATAAATAACGAAAAGTTTTGTCAGGCAATCAGCTTGATCACTATATTGTTAGTTCATATAATGCCAAATCTTTTATGCTCGATCACGAACGCACTAATAAGACTTAATCGAGCAAAAATAAATCAGAACAACCCACTGCTGCCCATTAAACACACAAACCACAAAGGACACAACGTGAACGATCCTAACTATAATGAGCCAATAAATACCCGCCAAAACGCATCATTCACTTTCGACTGGATGAGATTTATGAGCAACCATCCGGCCGCACCGCTCGCCTTGCTCGCTACATCGCTTTTTTTTTTCGTGCTGGCATTCAGCTGGTCGTTTTTCTTTCTGTCATTTTTAGGGATCACCTTCATATCTGTGGCTTTTTATTACCATGGAGTCATAAGACATCATAAAAAAGGAGTGATTTTGCCCGTCAAAGTGGTTTCCGAAAGTCCCTTTTTACTTGCTACCTATGGTGACCTTTCCACCGGCAGTTCCTCCTATCCAGCCATAAAAATTCACAAAGCAATTAATCCTGATAACAAATATAAAACGGGTGATAAAACCGTAGCGCTAGCCCTTTATCAGGGGGAAAGCATTAAAAGACACTGGGAAGATTTTTCACCCAAACTGATCGCGAGTTCGACCAATGATCAAGCAGCCATTGCAGCAATCGAAGCGCTTATAAAACCTGCTCAATGGACGGCCTTTGAAGCCGGCTTAAGCACATTGGACACCCCTACCACACCAGGCCTCTATCGACTGTTCGATTACAATGAAAACCAAGAACATGAATATTTCGGTTTAACACGGGAGCAAGATAACAAATAAATCCCCAGCCAATACGGCACAATATTACCGGTGAATTATCATCGGTAATTAAGGCATACCAGGCTCTGTGCAAAGTAAACACGCTTCCATTTCTACAAACATTTTCAGTCCCCGTCTATTTTTAGTTAGCTCAAAAAAGGCATTAAGGAATGGGTACGTGATAACTTCCCGGTTTGGCGCTCAGATTTGGTTTGTATTTGTTCGTTCTGAGTGAACAAAAGTGCAGGAATAGTGGTTCTATTTCGAACTTTTGTGAGGGAAGAACGGGCGAAGACAGGCCGAAGATGACGACTGCATGGATGCAGGAGGTAGGGCGACTCAGGAGATCAAGCCGAGATGCGAAACCGGGAAGTTATTGCGTCGCCCATTCCTAATTACCTAAAATTGACTAACGCACAAGCAAATGTGAGAAAATAACTCATATTGAGAGTAGAGGAAAATATTCAACGCAGTACAATACGCACATCACAAAACATAATATTATCTCACTAAATTTGGAGCATTCAATGTCAGCGCTAATCTGTGGCTCATTTGCCTACGACACTATCATGGTTTTTCAAGATCAATTTAAAAATCACATTCTCTCCGACAAAACACATATGATTAACGTGTCATTTTTAGTGCCGGAAATGCGTAAAGAATTTGGTGGTTGTGCCGGGAACATTGCTTACAATTTAAAATTATTAGGTGCCGAACCAGTCCCCATGGCCACTGTGGGTAAAGACTTCGCACCCTATGCAGATTGGTTGAATCAACACAACATTCGCCAAGATCATATCAAAGAAATCGCTGATAGTTATACCGGACAAGCCTTCATCACCACAGACTTAGACGACAATCAAATCACCGCCTTCCATCCAGGCGCCATGAGTTTTGCTCATCAAAACACCGTCAATCAAGCAGAAAATATTAGCATTGGTATCATTTCTCCCGATGGCCGAGAGGGCATGATTCAGCACGCCCAGCAATTTAAAGAAGCAGGCATTCCATTTATTTTTGATCCAGGTCAAGGCATGCCCATGTTTGATGGTCAAGATTTACTCAACTTCATTGATCAAGCCCAATGGATTACAGTGAATGACTACGAAGCACAATTAATGCAGGAGCGAACCGGCTTATCTGCCGAACAAATCGCCAAAAAAGTCGACGCTTTTATCATTACCTTGGGTAAAGGTGGATCTATCATCTATACTAATAATAAAGTATTAGAAGTTCCGCCCGCCACCGTCAGTAATTTGGCGGATCCCACAGGTTGTGGAGATGCTTATCGAGGTGGAATCTTATATGGATTGTTAAACAAGATGGAGTGGGAGCTAACGGGGCGCATTGCTTCTCTGGCTGGTGCAATCAAAATAGAACAACATGGCACCCAGAATCATCATTTTTCACGATCAGATTTTGACGCACGTTTTAAAGACACCTTTGGATTTACTATCAGCGGCTAAGCATTAATCAGCAAGAATCATTGAAGGCATATTTATTGCGGTATAGTCAGCAACGCCCAATAGCGCCATAATTTTGAACGAGATGTACTCATATACGCCGTTTTGTACTGAGTATATCTCGGTGCGCCAACAATACAACGTCGAACACTTTTACACAAATGATGAGTTCATGGATTTGATGATAACATCCAACGGTGATGTAGATAATGTATAACCGCAGCCTCTATCCACAGCGAGCATTTTCGCATCACAGCGACGAACGCTCTAACATACGGGTTAATACCACATCTAGAAAAAAATTCCGGGCAACTTGTTGCCTTATGTTAGCTAAGTGTTTCCAGAAACCTAACACGACAACAAATACACCTTGTCTGCTGACTCTATCTGCATTGTTTTGTACGATTTGTTGCAATACCAGCCAAGCACTGGAAAAACAACTGCCCTATCATATGAGTCCGGTTGCCATGCTGACCGGCGACCTGGAAGTCGAAACCAGCGTCAACATTAATAAGAGCCTATCCATTGGTCCACTCTACACCAACAAAGACTATGAGTTTTCTGGAGAAAATTTAAATATTTTAGGGTATGGCATTCGTGCCGAATGGCGATTTTTAGGCACTCGATCTTCGGGGGTTTACCTTAGCCCGTTTGCCAAAGTTTGGTCATTTGGGTTTCACGCTAAAAACAATGATGAAAGTTTTCCATCAACATCCAGCTCAGTTGATACGACCACCTATGGAGCACTACTGGGTTATCAATGGATGGCGCGTTCGTTTAGCATGAATACCGGTATTGGTTGGGCGGCCTCAAATAACCACAACTCAGAACTTAGATTTACTAAACAACAACACCTCGCTAGCGAATCCCAAACACAGACCAACAGCTTTTTAATTGACCTTGCCGTTGGCTGGAATTTTTAACGCTACAATTCATTTCCCCAGCTGTACATTCCGGTGTAAAATTTCCCCATTTTCAGCCTGCGGGAAGTGCCTATATGATTCGACTCCTTTACCTATCCGTCAGCTTGTTACTACTGAGCTGTGCCACTGACCGAGCAATTCACCTATATGAAGGACCCCAGCTGGCAGAACAGCAACTGGCCGGCTTGATTATTCCTTTGGAAATCGACTTGCTTTCCGTTGATGGAGAACCCGTTGCTACACCATTTTTTGTTGGCGAACAAGTTCACTACCGCTTAAAAGCAGGCCAACATGATTTAATTGTGCGCTACAAAAATCTTTTTGAAAGTGATGGCAGCAGCCACGAAATCATCACCTCACCAGCAAAACTATTTCACATCGATATGATGAAAAACCAATCCTACCGCATAAAGCACTCAATTCCCCAGGATTTGACGACGGCAAAAATGGCAATTAAAGATTTCCAACCTTGGATCGAAAGCAGCACACCACCACACCATATACAATCAAAAGCCGTGCCTTCCACTTTTAAAACATCGAGCTTATTTGGGGTACTAAAATCAAACAATGATCTAACAGCAGGTACATCAGCAGCCTCCAGCACACAAGCAAGGGATAATATGCAACCGCCACTTGAGCAGTTAAAACATTGGTGGCAAAAGGCGAGCTTGCAAGATCAACAAAGCTTCGATGTATGGCGTAACAGCCTTGAACAAATAGACAACTAAATATAGATTATAATTAAATCAATCACTCATTAGCAGTCAGCTATACCTTGACTATTTTTGTAATCGATATTCTAATAGCGGCTATATAGCAATAGTTGCAGGTTGCTGAGTATAACACCTAGCGCAACCTTGATAAAAAATGTGCTAACCAAGATATCAAAATAAATGGCACCCTCTCGCACTACACCAATGATAACCATTTATAAATGTAACAAAGGATATCTATCACATGAATCACAAGAAACTTGCTATAAGTGTCGGCGCATTGACACTGTTAGCCGCCCACAATGCCCATGCTCTGCTCATCGACAATTTTAATGATTCGCAGGTAACATCAGTTTCCGCTACTGGCGTAGACAATACCTCATTAGCTGCCGGTTCCTTCATCGGCGATAGCCGCACACTACAAGTTGATGTTTCCAGCAATCCTGATGCTAATATCACCACCGCAATCAGTTCAGGTACCGGCATTCTCAACTTTGCCAAAGGACCCAGCACGTTGGCAACCAGTCAGGTATCATGGTCCGGGATTGGTTTAGACTTAACCGACAGTGGCACACAAAATGGGTTTGAGTTCGTTATACTGGAAAACAATGCCCCTTTTGCCGACCTAACATTCAATGTCAGTGACGGTACAAATACGGGTAGCTATAACATGGAGAATGTCGCATTTATCCTGAGTGGCTCACCAGAGACATTCCAAATCGAATACAGTGCATTTTCTGGCACGGTAGATTTTAGCGCACTTGATTCATTATCGTTATTCATTAACGGCGCCGATGCAGGCAACGGCGTTGATATGATCTTTGATTTTGTTCAAACGGCAGTTATACCACCAACCGGACCACAACCACCGGAACCACCTGCTGCTGGTATCCCAGAACCCAGCTCACTTGCGCTGTTAGGCCTTGGATTAATTGGTATTGCTCGTAAATATTCGCAAAAACCAGCGAACAAAAACCATCAATAGCAATAAGCTCAGCGTTGCATAACGACATCTTCAAAATAAAACTCCCACATTAAAAAATGCGGGAGTTTTGTCATCCCAAATCCGCAATTCATCCCCTAAAATCAAGCTAAATACCCCAGGTGCTTGGCATTGATAAAGCCACCCAGTCGTGCTTAAATTTATCATGATGCTCCTCCATTTCTATATTAATGGTAAAGCAGAATAGAGAACACGATCTGCAAAGCACATATTTTCAACACCAAAAATAAAGATACTCGTGGCGTTTGATATTTAGGTGTTGAGTGCGACGCATATTTTCGTTCTGGCACCAAAAGTAGGCGCTTTAGGCGAGGCGAAACGACAAGTCATAGTTATTCTTATGGCGCGAAGTTTCACCAACAGTAGGCGCATTAGGCGACGCCGCCAGGGCGGAAATAGGCCAGCAATAAAGCCTAAATATCAAACGCTACGAGTATATCGACCACAAGCATCACCGTCTGAGCACATATTAAGGACTATTTAGCACAAATTTTTATGGATATCACAGACCGCAAACACCCACACCACGGCCCCAATGAGCTGCTTTTCCAACCGCTCAATGCAAATATACTTATTGATACAGATGGACATATTATTTTTGCCGATACCGCCGCATTAAACATGTTTGCTTACTCAGAAAAACAGCTATTACAGCGTAACATCCATCAACTTGTTACGGGTGAACGGATTAATTTCAACAGTCTTTCATCAAATCCCGGCTTTTCAGCACTCAATAACACCATCACGGGCTGTTATGGAAAAAAATCAAATGGCAATATTTTTTCATTCGATGTCAAAATCAACCCACTGACAATACAGGGTCAATGTTATACCAGCCTCATTTTACGAGACAATATCAACAGCCAAAACATTAAATCATACAAAGAAATGATGTTGGCTATCATTGAAACCAGTCCTGACTTTATTGCCACATTTGATCTGGAAGGTCGTATCATTTATATGAATCGTGCTTTCAGAAAAATATTAGGCTATGAACAAGAACAAGATTTGTCTGACAAAACCTTACCCGGTCTTTTTTCCCACTCACAATTAGACAAATTATTAAATGAAAGCCTCTCTACCACTTTGAGTGAGCCTAGCTGGTTAGGAGAAAGCTTGTTAATCACCAATGACGGGCAACCATTAACAGCCTGCCAATTAATCATGTTACACAAATCAAATATTAACGGAGAGCAATACATCTCAACCTTCATGCGGGATATTAGCGATCGCAGTCGCATGAAAGAAGAGCTCAAGCGCGCTAAAGAAAATGCTGAAGCGGCCACACGTGCTAAAAGTAAATTTATCGCCACCATGAGCCATGAAATCCGCACCTCACTCAGCGGTTTGCTTGGCATGGCACAGCTATTACGAGAAACGTCTTTAAATGATGAGCAACAATCTTATATTGAAACCCTGCATGGTTCCGGTCATTTACTATTAACCATCGTTAACGACATTTTAGATTTCTCCAAGAGTGAAGCAGGCAAGCTCGCTCTGGAAAGTATTGCCTTTGACCTTGAACGACTGACTCATGATGTCAATCATTTTTTAAAAACACAGGCAAAAGAAAAAAATCTGGAACTGATTATCGATTACCCCACTCAATGCCCTAAACACTTTATCGGAGACCCGGGTCGGATTCGACAAATTCTCATGAATCTCATTAACAATGCCTTGAAATTCACCGAGCAGGGCCACATTCTAACTCGCATTCAATACCATGCTATCAAACCAGATCAATATCAAATCAAAATAGCGGTGCAAGACACAGGCATCGGCATTCCTAAAGAGATACAAGCCCAATTATTCAACTCTTTCAGCCAGGCCGACACATCAACCACCCGCCACTATGGAGGAACGGGCCTTGGCTTAGCCATTTGTAAACAACTGGTTCATCTCATGCAAGGAGACATAGGAGTTGATAGTCAAGCCAATCAAGGCGCGACTTTTTGGTTTCAAGTGGCACTGCCCATCGCCATGCCCATCGCACCACTCCCTAAAGTAGGCTTAGTAGGCTGCCGCACACTCCTGATATCGCCACATCAAGTCAGCGAAAAAATCATTTCAGAGGTGCTAAAAAACAATGAAATGCACGTTGACCTCACCAGCAATACAGAACAAGCACTGACAAAACTACAAGCAGCCCACTCACCATATCAACTCATCATTTACGATCATAATCCTCATCTAGCAGATTGCGAACAATTTGCTGAACAAATAAAGGCAACTGAACACTTTAAAAAAATTCCCATGATGCTGTTAACCTCCACCGCTCAACGTGGCGATGCGGCCTATTTTAAAAATTTAGGATTTCGTAGTTATTTGCCAAAGCCGATTATTGCTGATATCTTCACCAAAACCTTGGCGAGCCTGCTGGGTGCTTATGAAAAAGCCAGTGATGGCGACGACTTTTTTATCACACGTCATTCAGTATCTGAAGAAAGCACTCCACTTAAAGCCTCATATGAACAGTTCAGTGGGCATGCCTTGTTAGCAGAAGATGATCCAATTAATCAGCAAATCACCAGCGCTATGCTCACTAAACTCGGGGTAACCTTTGAGACCGCCAACAATGGTAATGAAGCCATTGAAAAATGGCGTAAGCAGCAATTCGATGTGATTTTGATGGACTGCCAAATGCCACATCTTGATGGCATTGCTGCATCAAAAATTATCCGGCAAGATGAACAAGGATCGAAAAATCACCTACCGATTATTGCGCTCACCGCCAATGTACTGGAAAGCGATCGGCAAACTTGCCTCCAAGCAGGCATGGATGATTTTTTATCAAAACCCTTTGATCAAGAGGATCTGAGAAAGGTTTTACTCAATTGGTTAACAATAGATAAAAAATAAGCAATGGGTGTCGCTACGCGCCACCCACCCTGCATTTAACCCTTCATGGCGTGCAGCAATCCTTCGCCCAACTCAACGGGAGATTTCACAGTATGAACGCCGGCCGCTTCCAATGCCGCAAATTTCTCTGCTGCGGTGCCTTTACCACCTGCGATAATCGCACCGGCATGCCCCATCCTTTTGCCTTTCGGCGCTGTCACACCGGCAATATAAGCCACCACCGGCTTGGACACATTAGCCTTGATAAACTCCGCCGCTTCCTCTTCCGCAGTGCCGCCAATCTCGCCCACCATAACAATCGCTTCGGTTTGTGGGTCAGCTTCAAATAAAGTCAAACAATCAATGAAATTCATACCCGGAATAGGATCGCCACCGATACCAATACAGGTGCTTTGACCCAATTTTAAATCGGTGGTTTGCTTGACCGCTTCATACGTCAAGGTGCCCGAACGAGACACCACACCAATTTTGCCCGGCAAATGAATGTCACCCGGCATAATGCCAATTTTACATTGGCCAGGGGTAATAATGCCTGGACAATTCGGACCAATCAGTCGTACATCCGCCGCATCAACAATCATTTTTACCTGCAACATATCCAGCGTTGGAATGCCTTCGGTAATACATACGATTAACTCAATACCGGCATCTACCGCTTCCAAAATGGCGTCTTTACAAAAAGCCGCTGGCACATAAATCACCGACGCTTGTGCGCCAGTATCAATCACTGCTGCTTGCACGGTGTCAAACACCGGTAAACCCAAGTGCTGTTGGCCACGCTTTCCTGGCGTCACCCCACCAACCATCTGGGTGCCATAGGCGATGGCTTGTTCTGAATGGAAGCTTCCTTGCTTACCAGTAAAACCTTGGCAAATCACTTTGGTATTTTTATCAACTAAAACGCTCACGGAATCTCCTTTATGCCTTCACAGCGGCGACAATTTTCTGGGCAGCCTGTTGCAAACTTTCGGCGGCAATAATTTTAAATTCACTTGCTGTGAGGATTTCTCGCCCTTTTTTCGCATTATTGCCTTCCAAACGAACCACCACAGGCACCTCAATACCCACTTCCGCGACCGCACCCACAATACCCTCGGCAATCATATCGCAGCGCACAATGCCGCCAAAAATATTCACCAGAATGCCTTTCACCTGCTGATCTGACAAAATGATTTTGAAGGCTTCAGCCACCCGTTCTTTGGTGGCAGTACCGCCCACATCTAAAAAATTAGCCGGGCTACCGCCAGATAATTTAATCAAATCCATGGTCGCCATGGCCAAACCCGCCCCATTGACCATACAACCAATATCACCCTCCAAAGCGATATAATTCAAATCCCAAGCTTTGGCGCGATTTTCTCTTTCATCTTCTTGGCTGCTATCACGCAGTGTTTCCAATTCCGGGTGACGATACAGTGCATTATCATCAATATTGACTTTGCCATCTAAACATAACAATTGACCGCTGTGAGTCACCACTAAGGGATTGACTTCCAGTAAGCTTAAATCTTTACTGATAAACAAATCCGCCAAGCCCATCAATAATTTTGCAAATGCTTTGATTTGCTCACCCTGTAAAGCCAGACCAAAGGCTAATTGCCGACACTGGTAGGGCTGCACGCCGACCAATGGATCGACCACAATGCGCAAAATTTTCTCAGGCGTTTGTTCCGCGACTTTTTCGATTTCGACCCCCCCTTCGGTGGAGGCCATAAACACAACCCGACGCAATGAACGATCCACCACAGCACCTAAATAAAGCTCTCGATCGATATCACAAGGTTGTTCAATCAATAACGAATTGACCGGTTGCCCTTTGGCATCCGTTTGATAGGTAACCAGTTGACTACCCAGTAAATGCGTTGCGGCATCCACCGCCGCCTGTTTACTTTCTACGATTTTGACACCGCCAGCCTTACCACGGCCACCGGCATGCACTTGAGCTTTCACCACCCACTTATCCCCGCCAAGCTGATCTACTGCCTTCTCAACTTCAACGGCGCTCGTTGCCACGTGGTATCGGGGAACCGCCACCCCAAAGTCAGCAAATAATTTTTTGGCTTGATGCTCGTGTAAATTCATTGAAACTCCCAAAATAAAACGAATAACTTTGGCTAAGGAATAAGTAGCCCCAAAGAGTCAATAATATATTTATTTCTTCTTTTTCTGCACCGCATGCAAGGGCCGGCCACTGACCGACAAGGCCGCTTCATGTAAGGTTTCAGATAAGGTGGGATGAGCAAACATGGTCATCGCTAAATCTTCACTACTACTGCCAAAGTCCATGGCAATTTTGGCTTGCATAATCAATTCTGAACATAGTGGCCCAATCATATGAGCACCCAGCAAACGATCGGTCTTTTTATCCGCCAAGAGCTTAATAAAACCATCGGTTTGCATCATGGCACGCGCACGACCATTACCAGAAAAAGGAAATGTACCTACCTGATAATCGATACCGGCAGCGATTAATTCTTCCTCGGTTTTGCCAGCCCAAGCAATCTCTGGTGACGTATAAATTACCGAAGGAATGGTCTCATAATTGACCTGGGCAAAATGCCCGGCAATTAATTCCGCCACCATAACACCTTCTTCTGAACCTTTATGCGCTAACATCGGTCCTCGCACCACATCACCCACCGCAAACACACCAGGCACACTCGTTCGACATTGCTTATCCACCTGAATAAAGCCACGTTCATCCAGTTCCACACCCGTATCCGGAGCCAATAAATTATCCGTATTAGCCCGACGACCAATGGCGACAATCAATTTATCCAGCCATTCTTTATGCTCACCTTGCTCATCGCGGTAGCTCAATTCCAGCTGATTATCGATCACCTGACAGCCCGCAATTTTTGCCCCCATGCGAATATCAAGGCCTTGTTGGGTAAACAAACGCAGTGCTTCTTTGGCGACTTGCTGATCAGCATCGGGCAAAAAACTGTGACTGGACTTTAATAAAAAAACTTGTGAACCCAACCGCTTCCACACGCTGCCCAACTCCAAGGCAATCACCCCGGCGCCAATAATTCCCAATCGCTTAGGCACCTCTGAAAACGATAAAGCACCCGTTGAATCAACAATCAACCCCTCTTGAAAAGGCGCTGCCGATAGCGGCGTCGGTGAAGAACCGGTCGCAATAATAATATGTTTTGCTTGAATGGTTTCTGTTTTATCTTCACCCAACCAGCTAACTTCGACCCGTTTATTGGCTAATAACTTCCCGCGCCCAGAGATAAAATGAATCTTATTGGCCATGAATAAAGCCGCCACACCTTGGGTAAGCTCACGCACGACTTTATCTTTGCTGGCTAACATGGTCGCCAGATCGAGTGAAACCCCCTCGACATTAATGCCATGGGCAGCATATTGGTGTTGGCCTTTCTCAAATAACTCTGATGATTCAATTAGTGCCTTAGAAGGAATACAACCCACGTTTAAACAGGTGCCACCGGGAGAAGGCTGCTGATCCGCATCCAACCAATCATCCACACAAGCGGTGGATAAACCCAATTGCGCACAGCGTATGGCCGCTACATAACCTGCGGGTCCAGCACCGATAATGACGACGTCAAAATTTTTATTCATATTATTCAACCATCAGGAAAATTGAAGAATTACACATTAAGCAGCATGCGGGCAGGATCTTCCAACATGTTTTTAACCGTGACTAAAAACTGCACAGCTTCACGCCCATCAATAATTCGATGGTCATAGGACAAGGCTAAGTACATCATGGGACAAATCACAATTTCGCCATTCTCCACCACCGGTCGCTGTTGAATTTTATGCATACCTAAAATAGCACTTTGTGGAGGATTCAAAATGGGGGTGGATAATAACGAGCCAAACACACCACCGTTGGTGATGGAAAAAGTGCCACCGGTAATTTCTTCCATGGATAATTTACCGTCTTGTGCTTTTTGCCCAAACTCAGCGATCTGCTTTTCAATATCCGCCATCGCTAGTTGATCAACGTCCCTTACGATAGGAACCACTAACCCACGCGGCGAACCCACCGCCACGCCAATATCATAATAACCATGATAAATAATTTCATTGTCATCAATAGAAGCATTGAGTTCAGGGAACTGTTTTAAACCTTCCACCACCGCCTTGATGAAAAAAGACATGAAACCTAAACGAACACCATAGGATTTTTCAAAACGATCCCGATATTTTGACCGCAAATCCATCACCGGCTGCATGTTCACTTCATTGAATGTGGTCAGTATCGCTGCGGTTTGTTGCACTTCCACCAAACGCTCTGCGATTCGTGCCCGCAAGCGGGTCATCGGCACTCTTTTTTCAGGTCGATCCGCATCCATAGCGATGCCGTCTGTTGACGGTGGCTTGCTCGGATGGGTTGGCCCAGACAACTGCTGCTCCATGTAACGCAACACATCTTCTTTCAAAATACGGCCATCTTTTCCCGTGCCGGTAATATCTTTCACATCCAGACCACGCTCTTCGATCAATTTGCGTGCGGAAAGCGTTACAATCTCCTCTGCCGTCGACGCCTCCGGGCTTGCTGTCATTTCTTCAGCCACGGGCTTTTCTGTTATCGACGTTGGCCCAGCCACTTTACCCGCCACCTCCGGCCCTAACAAAGCAATCAGCTGATGAGACACCACCGTCGCCCCTTCTGCTTGCAGAATCTCTTCAAGCACACCATCGTTAGGAGCTGGAATCTCAAATACAACCTTGTCAGTTTCGATATCCGCGATGATTTCGTCTCGGGCAACCGAATCACCGGGTTTTTTATACCAAGTGGTAATCGTACCGTCATTGACAGACTCCGGAAAACCGGGAACCTTCACTTCAGTTGGCATAGACTTCCCTTTTTTTTCATTGTGCCAATATCATGTCTACATTCAGACGACCAAGGATAATTTAAATAAAGCCATTAAGAATGGGCTTGCTAAGGAATGGGCTCGCAATAACTTTCCGGTTTCGCATCCCATCTTCCGCTCATCTTGGCCCGTTTTTCCCTCACAAAAACTCGAAATAGAACCACTATTCCTGCATTTTTATTCACTCAGAACGAACCAATACAAACCAAATCTGGGCGCCAAACCGGGAAGTTATCACCAGCCCATCCCTAAGAAACAGCAAAAGCCTCGTTAAGAAACTTGTTTAATTGCTCAACATGCAATCCGCTATAACCCACCGCCGAGGCCGCCGAAGAAGGCCTCCCGATATAAGAGAGTGATGCATGGCTGGGTGTAATCTTGCGCAAATAATGCTGATTAGCATCCCATGCCCCCTGATTACGCGGTTCTTCCTGGCACCAGAATATCTCGCGGGCCTGTGGATAACGATTCATTTGCTGTTTTAACTCATCGCGAGGAAAAGGATATAATTCCTCCACTCGAATAATGACCACATCGTCACGCGCCAATTCTTGCCGTTTATTAGCTAAATCATAATACACTTTGCCACTACACAATATAATTCGAGTGACATTTTTTTCCGCAATGTCAGCGATCTCAGGAATCACCGTTTGAAACTCACCCTGAGCAAGCTCGTCTAATTGGCTAGCCGCCAATTTGTGACGTAATAAACTCTTAGGCGTCATCACAATTAACGGTTTGCGACAGGTAAAATGCATTTGGCGGCGCAACAAATGAAAAATTTGGGCAGCCGTTGTTGGTATACAAACCCGCATATTACGTTCTGCACAGAGCTGTAAAAATCGCTCTAAGCGTGCTGAAGAATGCTCTGGCCCTTGTCCTTCATAACCATGCGGCAACAACATCACTAAACCATTTTGCCGATTCCACTTTTGCTCCCCAGCACTAATAAACTGGTCAATCACCACTTGCGCACCGTTGGCAAAATCACCAAATTGCGCTTCCCATATGGTTAAAGTCTCTGGATCGGTAGTAGCATAACCATATTCAAATGCCAAGACAGCCATCTCAGATAACAGCGAATTAATCACTAAAAATTTTTCATGCTCCGGCCCTACATTACGCAGTGGTATATATTTGGAGCCATCTTTCTGGTTATATAAAATCGCATGACGATGAAAAAAAGTCCCACGCCCACTATCTTGCCCCGATAAGCGAACCGCATAACCTTCATCAATTAACGTAGCATACGCCATGGTTTCTGCAAATCCCCAATCCACAGGAATTTCACCCAGCCCCATACGGCGTCGATTGGCATAAATTTTTTTCACACTGTGATGTAACTCAAAACCATCGGGCAATACATCAAGGCACTTGGCTAACTGACCAAGTTTATCCATCGCCACCCCAATCCCTGCATCGATCTCACAGTCAGTGGATAAATAAGGCGCCCAGCGAATGGCATAAGGATACTGCTCAACATCATATTCACTGAGATTATCGACCACACAATCTCCGTGATCTAACGCGTCACGGTATTCATTCATGTATTGCTTGGCTTCGTCTGCACTTAAGATATTTTCGGCGATTAATTGTTCTGCATAAATTGCTCGCGTAGTGGCCTTTTGTTTTATTCTTTGATACATCAGTGGTTGGGTGGCCGATGGCTCATCGGCTTCATTATGACCGTGCCGACGATAACACACCAAATCAATCACCACGTCTTTACGAAAAGCCATACGATAATCAAGCGCCACTTGGGTGATGAATAACACCGCTTCCGGATCATCGCCGTTAACATGAAAAATAGGCGCATTCACCATCTTGGCCACATCCGTACAATATGACGTCGAACGGGCTTCTTTTTGGCTGCTGGTAGTAAAACCAATTTGATTATTAACCACCACATGAATGGTGCCTTTGGTGGAAAAACCGCGTGACTGAGACATATTCAACGTCTCCATCACCACCCCTTGGCCAGCAAAAGAAGCATCGCCATGCAACACAATCGGCACCACTTGGTCACCGTTGGTATCGTTACGCCGTACTTGGCGGGCTCGTACCGAACCTTGCACCACGGGACTGACAATTTCCAAATGCGATGGATTAAAGGCCAAACCGGTATGCACAATACCACCTTCGGTGTCGATGTTAGACGAAAAACCCATGTGGTATTTCACATCCCCCGAGCCACTCAACTTTTTCTGGGACTTGCCTTCAAACTCTAAAAAAAGCTCGGCTGGCGTTTTTCCCATGATGTTCACTAATACATTTAAACGGCCACGATGTGCCATTCCGATAATGACTTCTTTCACACCGAGCGCACCACTACGCTGAATAAGTTCATCCAATAACGGAATCAAACTATCAGAGCCTTCGAGTGAAAAGCGCTTTTGGCCAACATATTTAGTATGCAAATAACGCTCTAAACCCTCAGCGGCAGTTACTTTCTTCAATAACTGTTTTTTCACTTCTGCTGGAAAATGCGGTTTACTTTGCACACTCTCAAGACGCTCCTGAATCCAGCGTTTCTCTTTAGTATCGGTAATATGCATGTATTCAGCACCGATACTGCTACAATAGGTTTGCTTCAAAATAGATAAAATTTCACGCAGCGAAGCTTTTGCTGTGCCAAACAATGACCCCGCATCAAACTCGGTATCGAGATCCGCTTCATCCAAGGCATGCCGAGGCAATGGCAACTCAAAAATTTCCGTACTGATCTGCTCATTGAGGGGATCGAGTTTTGCCAATTGATGACCGCGAAAACGATAGGCATTAATTAATTGTAATACCCCGACCTGCTTGCTTTGTTGCTCAAAATCATGTGCCGTGCTCGCTGCCGTCGCAGAAAAATGGCGCGGCTGCTGCGCCATTTTCTTGAATATTGCTCGAATCGCGGTGTGAGAGACTTCTTCTGTTTTGTGACTGACTGGCGGCAAACTGGAAAAATACGCCTGCCAAGACGCATCAACGGAATTAGGATCATCTAAAAAACGTTCATACAACTGTTCGATATAAGCCGCATTATTTCCCGAAATATGCGATGTGCTCGCCCACAAGGCCCGCAAATTTTTATCCTTAGTCAAATCGTCCATAACCTTCCACGTAATATTTTCCAGCAAGTTTGTCGTTGATAACTAGCCATTTTCATTCTCTGACACTCACCCTATTCGACCACAATACACTCCCAACGTCTCCCAAATAATAGCAACCCGAATGACATTTCATACCGCCATCGAGATACGATGATTCATTCAATTTTTGGATCTATCGATTCTCATGAAGTAAAGATGAAATGACTTGAGCAAATCCTTTCATCCTCATTCCTTAAACTAGTCAGACAAAAAAATACCAAAGATCGTCCAGCATTATTTCTGGTTCGCGTTTCCATAGGGAATAGTTTGCAAAAAAGACGCCGTTTTTATCATAATCACGAGTCCTAAGAATTTACGTTTGACAATGCGGACAATAAAAAGTCGATCGCTGGCCAATTTTTAATTGTTTTATGGTCGCACCACAAGCATAACACGCTTGCCCAGCTCGCCCATAAACTTGTAATTTTTGCTGAAAATAGCCTGGCTTGCCTTCCCCGGAAACGAAATCACGCAACGTCGTCCCCCCCAGTTTAATCGCATCGGATAACACTTGTTTTATGGAGAAGATCAATTTTTCAGCGCCCTTCTTTGACAGACGGCTTGCTTTATGTGTCGGCCGAATACCTGCCATAAAAAGCGCTTCATTCGCATAAATATTACCCACTCCCACCACGATCCGATTATCCATAATTAACAGCTTAATCGACACCGTACGCTTACGCGATTTGCTGTATAAATAGCTCGCATCAAAATCATCTAATAACGGTTCTAGCCCTAAATGCTTGAATAATGCATGCTCATGCAACGCATCGGCTAACCACAATACCGCACCAAAACGACGTGGATCACGCAACCGCAAACACTGCTGACCGGCAAAGACAATGTCCACATGGTCATGCTTTTCCGGTGTTACATCAACCGGACAAACCCGCAAACTTCCTGACATCCCCAAATGAATCAATAAATGTCCATGATCAAACTGAAACAATAAATATTTGGCTCGCCGATGAATAGCACGCAACGTGCAGCCCTGTAAGGTATCAGGCAACTCGGCTGGAATTAGCCAACGCAGCCGAGCATTACGAATTTGCACACTTGTCACAGATTTGCCGGTTAACAATGGCGCAAGCCCACGACAACTGGTTTCCACTTCAGGTAATTCAGGCATGATCTTATATTAAGCTATCGTTGTTCATTCACTGTACTAAGGAATGGGCAACGCCTTAGCGTTGGCGTCTTTTCAACCAAACCAAAACACCGATCGCTAAAAAGGTCGCCGGCACCACCAACAAAAAACTAATCCCGATGATAAACTGCCAAGTGCGAGATAATTCCAGTGAGCCATCCAGGGTAGTTTTGGCAGGAATCGCAATCAACGCATCATCATTAACCAGCCAGTTAACAAGGTTCAGCGCTAAATTCAGATTACCACTGACACCTAAATACGCATCCGATAGAAAATCTGCATCCCCGATCACAACGATCCGTTGTTGATCATTATCTGCCCGTCGCTCCTCTAGCAAACCACCGATATCGGGCTCATTAATCTCTTGCGCCGCAGCAGCTTGTGCCAGATCATCCTGCTCTGCTACCATAAGATCGCTATCATCGTCATCACCAAGCACCGTGCGCATGCGTGATAACGACACTCCCATGGCAATCGGCCCAACAATGTCTTGACCCAGATCCAGTCTTATTTCACCAGACTCATCGGTTTCAAGCCAGGTACGAGGCAAGCTTTCCAGGAAAATCGCCTCATCCCATTCGCTATCACCACTAAACTCCAAACCACGAACTGCGGCAAATAAGGTACCTACCGTAAAGTTTTGGGTAATCGCATGGGACGGATAATCAGGCAACACAATAAAGCGAGGATCGCCCAGTTGCTGGCTTTCCAAATCCACTAAAACCCCCGGCAATGCTTCGATACCTAATTGTTCAGCAATGGGCTCCATGCCTTTCAGGCTACCGGGTTCCAGCAACCATAAAACATTACCATGGTTATCGATAAAATCCTGGATCGCTTGTACTTCCCCCGCTAATAGCTCATTACGCGGATCGGCAATAATTAGCAGAGACGTATTATCAGGCACTTGCATCGCACTCATCAGATTTACGCTACGAACTTTCAATCCCTTTTTTTCCATTAATCGAGAAAAATTCGCAAAATCATAATCCGCTGTTCCACGAAAGTTACGCTCATCATGCCCTTGCAAAAATACCAACCAACGATCGGCATTGCGTACTAAACGGTAAAAGGTATTTGTTATGTTTTGCTCATTCAGCGGAGGAGTGACTCGCTCACTACGACCTTCATATTCAAGCAACATTTCACCATTACCACCAATTCCCATCTCGCGTGCTAAACCCGGTTCCGTTTTAGGGTCAATAAACTCAACGGTAATATCGGGCTTATAACTTTGGTAACTACTCAATAACGCTAAATAGTCCCGTTTAACTTGCATATTGGCTTCAGAAATAAAGATTTTTATGCTCACTGGGTGATTCATTTTATCCAGCGTTGTCAACGAAGCAACTGATAGCGTATGGCGCTGGTTAGCCGTCAAGTCTACCTCGACATGATACTTTACGCTCAACCAAGCAATGCTACCGATAGCGCCCAAAAATACCAAAATAAATAATACATTCTGCAGTTGAATACGACGCTTAATTTTTGGAGTCACTCGCATACTTTTAATTATCCTAATGTTGCAATCGATCAGCATCAATACGGCGAATACTTAACACTAGAAAAGTCACAATAAAGAGCAAATAATAGACAATATCTTGCGAATTAATCACTCCCTTGAGCAAAGATTGGTAATGCCTGAGCAATGACAAATACTGCAACACGTTGCTCGCCTGATCTTGGCTCGTGCCCGCCCAGTCAATAATCCAAAGTAATAACAGTAAACCAAAAGTGCTGACCGCTGCCACCACCGGTTGCACCGTTAATGTCGACATATACAGACCCACCGCAGCAAAACTCGCCAATACTATAGTCAGCCCAATAAAACCGGAAAATAACATCCCCCAATCAAGCGAACTACCTACCAACAACGACAACGGCATGAGCATAATAGATAATAATAAAACGAAAATAAGCGTCATAATCCCTAGATACTTACCTAAAATAATCTCGGTCATGGAAATGGGCGCACTAAACAATAAGCATAACGTCTGGTTACGTCGCTCCTCACTGATCAGACGCATGGTTAACATCGGCATCACTAACAACAAAATCACTGCCGCGTTAGCAAACACCGGCATCACCACCACTTCAGTCACTCCGGGTGCATTGTCCATCAGTACCAAACGGCTCTGCGCCTGTAGATACATATCTGCTTGACTAAGAAATAGATACCCTAAAATAAATAGACTGACACCGAGAATACACCATGCCAAGGGTGATAAAAATAAACTTCTCACTTCTCGCGCAGCAAGTGTAAATATCATTATTTAGCCGCCTTTATTTGTGTTAAAACATTACCTATTAAGTATAGTGTGAATAGCCTTCGAACAACATTGTCTACCAATAAGTTATCGCGGTTTTTGCCCAAGATATCGATAATGTCCGCTAATCGGATAATCAAATAGCATATCGTTGATCTTTGGGCCTGAGCCGATATTATGTACAATGAGAGGTCGCTTGCTGTCGGCGGAGTTGTCATCAATGACAATGCCGATGTGAGGCAAGTTCCCTGGTAACACCCAGGTAACTAAATCGCCAGGCAAATAGTCTGCGGAATTGTCAGTCACCGGTAGCGTCAAGCCATGTCTTTTAAAGAACACCCGCAAATTCGGCACCCGACGATGATCAATATTTTTATCCGGTCGAGTCAACCCCCAAATTCTATGAGATGGATAAGCGCTAAAATTTATCCTCATATCTTCATGCACCGCCTGTTGCAAATCCACCCCCAGTTGTCGAAATGATCGAATGATCACATCGGTACATACGCCTAAATGGGCGGGAATGTCACCATTGGGATAATTGATACCAAAATAAGATCCATCATAGGTCACTTGGTGCAAAGTACGTTCTTTGGCAGCGTTGACTAACGCACTAGCAAATGTTTGACTTGATACACCCGCCCAGGCATTGCCTAATGACAATAATACAGAGCATAAAAACAAGGTTTTCACGCGCAAAAAATCTCCCCCTCTAGCTCTTAAATCTAATCACTTCGCGATTTCCACAGATTCGAATAGCAAATGTAGGTTAAAATAAGCAATGACAAACAAAAACCATAAGTTAACGGCTTCGGAGTAATAAATCGATAATGAGAGTGATCAGCGCTAACGTAAATGGCATACGTTCTGCCGAAAAAAAAGGCTTTTTTGATTGGCTGTTAAAGCAAAATGCAGATGTCGTTTGCATCCAGGAAACCAAAGCACAAGAACACCAACTGGATGATAGCATTTTTTATCCAAAAGATTACCATTGCTACTATTTTGATGCAGAAAAAAAAGGCTATAGCGGTGTGGCGGTTTTTAGCCGCGTCAAGCCCGATAATATCATCACTGGGCTCGGCTGGGAACGCGCTGATCAAGAGGGACGTTATCTTCAGCTAGACTACCAAGGTCTGAGTATTGCTTCATTTTATTTACCTTCCGGTTCTGCCAACGATGCACGCCAACAAAGCAAACTGGAATTTATGGAGCAACTGTTGGAGGTATTGAAAAAATTCCGTCGCAAACGCCGAGAATTCATTATCTGTGGTGACTGGAATACCGTGCACCAAGAAATTGACATTAAAAACTTTAAAAGCAATCAAAAAAACTCAGGCTGCACTCCGCAAGAACGCGCCTGGATCGATGATTTATTTAACCATACCGGATACGTCGATGCATTTCGCGTGGCCGATCAACGTGCCGAACAGTACACCTGGTGGTCAAACCGTGGTCAAGCTCGTGAGAAAAATGTCGGCTGGCGCATTGATTATCATATCATCACCCCTGGCTTAAAAGATAAAGTGCAACACGCTGCCATCTATAAAGACCAATGGTTTTCAGATCATGCCCCACTTACCCTCGACTATGATTTATTATTGTACAATAAAGCCACTAAATAACAGGAGATCCACCATGAAAGCTGAGTTATTTGATATTCTCGATCTCGTCTTTAGCTTCTGGACCGGCCTTGCCGTTGTGGTAGTTATTCTATTAAAAACATCGGTTAAATTTGTCCCACAGAACCGTGCCTATGTTGTTGAACGGTTCGGCAAATATCGAATCACTCTGGTAGCTGGGTTAAATTTCATATTCCCTTTCATCGACAAAGTCGCTTATAACCGCTCACTAAAAGAACAAGCGATTGATGTCCCTAGCCAAAGTGCAATTACCAAAGACAATATTGGCTTAACCGTTGATGGCGTGTTGTATTTGAAAGTATTAGACGCCTCTAAAGCCAGTTATGGCGTGGAAGAATACACCTTCGCGGTCACTCAGCTGGCCCAAACAACCATGCGCTCTGAAATTGGCAAACTCGATTTAGACAAAACATTTGAAGAACGTGACACGCTAAATACCGCCATTGTGCATTCCATCAACGAAGCTGCCGAACCTTGGGGAGTCCAGGTGTTACGCTATGAAATCAAAGACATTACCCCCCCGCGCAGCGTATTGGAAGCCATGGAAAGACAAATGAGAGCGGAGCGCGATAAACGCGCCACCATTTTAGAATCAGAAGGGGAACGTCAATCGGCGATTAATGTGGCAGAAGGAGATAAACAAGCCAAAGTACTCGCCGCAGAAGCAGATAAAATCCAACAAGTCCTAAGAGCAGAAGGCCAAGTTCGCGCCATTGAAATGGTCGCCATTGCAAAAGCCAATGCACTTCGCAGCATTGGCGAAGCCGCTGCCACGCATGAAGGACAAAAGGCGGTGCAGCTCGACCTAGCGACCCAAGCCATTATCGCTAAACAAGCCATTGCCAAACAATCAACCGTTGTATTAATGGATGGCAAAACCAATGAAACCGCCAACGTCGTGACAGAAGCCATCGCTATTGTCAGCGCAATGAACCAAAGCAGTGAATTTACTCATTCTCCGACAAGGACCAAAGAATGATCGAATACTTCGACAGCCATCAATATGCATTTTGGTTTAGCTTGGGTTTTGCTCTGCTCGCTATTGAAGCATTAGTACTCGGCTTTGCCACCGGCGTATTGATTTTCGCCGGTATCGGTGCCTTATTAACCGGTGGCTTACTCTGGCTCGAAGTCATACCCCTTACCTGGCAAGCCAGTATTGCCAGCTTTAGCATTAGCTCCACCGTCATAACCGCAATCTTATGGAAACCCATGCAAAACTTACAAAACAAAAACGCAACACCAGCCAAAGACAATACCAGTGACTTAATTGGTCATACCTTTCGGCTAACCGACGCCATCACCGTAACAACACCCGGCTCCGTCCGTTTTTCAGGCATCGAATGGCGTGTTGAAATTGACGACAGCACAAAACTCAAACAGATTGACGCCGGTAGCAAAGTCGCCGTTCAGTCGGTTGATGTAGGTGTCTTTCGGGTACACCCGGTAGACTGACAACATTTGGCGAAAACTTATCGTTTATGGCGCTGCCCACCATAGGCAGGCTTCGAGGGTCGATTTAATGCCCATCGCAAATAAAAATAACCTGCTATTCCCGACAAAAATGACCCTAAAATAATCCCCAAACGGTCATCAAACATAAGATTGGCGCCGGTTTCTTCAAAAGCCAACGAACCGATAAACAGGCTCATGGTAAAACCGATACCACAAAGGATCGCCACTCCGTACAAACTTTGCCAAGTCATTCCTTTAGGCAATTGAGCAATACCAAGCTTGACACCCGCCCAACAAAACAGAAAAACACCCAGTTGTTTGCCAATAAACAATCCCATGCAAATACCTAATGGCACTGGGTGCAGCAGTGCATCCATCCCCACACCATCAAGTGATATACCCGCATTAGCAAAAGCAAAAAGTGGCAACACCCCAAATGCGACACTGGCGTGTAAACTATGTTCTAACTCGCGCAACGGAGAATTTTTCGGTGACTTGGCATTGCGTAAAGGAATAAAAAATGCGCAAATGACCCCCGCTAAAGTCGCATGCACCCCCGACTTCAATACCGCCACCCACATAATCAAACCAATCAACACGTACGGCGTCGTCTCCATCACCCCTTGTCGATTCAATATATACAATGCCACAATACAAAAAGCGGCCACGACCAAAGACAGCACAGACAAATTACTTGTGTAAAAAATGGCAATGATCACAATAGCGCCAATATCATCAAAAATAGCTAATGACACTAAAAATATTTTCAAGCTGAGCGGTACTTTTTTACCCAACAATAAAAGAATACCCAAAGCAAAGGCAATATCTGTCGCAGCAGGAATCGCCCACCCACTTATCGCCTCCGGATTATCATAATTAAAAGCAACATAAATCATGGCAGGAATCAACATACCGCCAATCGCACCGAGGGCAGGTAACACAATATTTTTTGGCTCAGCCAACTCCCCCTCAAGGACTTCTCGCTTTAATTCCAGGCCAACCAGGAAAAAAAACAGCGCCATCAGACCATCATTAATCCACAGCAAAAGGGGTTTAGCAATGATCAGTTCACCAATCCGGATTTCAACAGGGACATCAAGCAACATGTCGTACCAGTGAGACAAGGGTGAATTCGCCATGATCATCGCCAAAATCGCAGTAAACAATAAAATAATACCGCTGGCAGATTCCAATTTAAGAAAATCTTTGATTATACTTGTCATTTTTTGATTAATTAACTTCCAATACATTGTTTAACAGGCAGCTCCTAACAATCCTAGAATCCGCAGTTGAACAGCCTGTGGGGTATGCCAAATGGCGTTGAACGATAGTCTTCGCTACCTCACAATCAAAGCAACGCTCATGCGAACTCATCCCGCTTTCACGACACCGTACCCTGGCAAATCGTTAAGGAATGGCTACCGCTTGAACGCTTGTTTCGTGATTTTCTGAACAGGTCAAGTTAACAAAAATATCTTCCAATGACATTTTTTCTGGAGTCAACTCATACAAACCCCAATCCTGCTTGACCGATTCTTTAACGATGAAATCTACCGGATTATGATCCGGATGATAGTGAATTCGCCAGTACTGCGAGCCCAGCGGCTCAACCTCCACAACATCAGGTAATGCACTGAGTTGCTCAGCCGATGGCGGAGAGCGAAAACCAACTTTGAGATTAGAGGCTTGCATTTTATGCTCTAACCCTTGAATAGTTTCTGTCAAAACCAACTGACCATCGTTGATAATCTGTACACGATCACAAATCGCCTGCACTTCCGGTAAAATATGCGTCGACAAAATAACACTATGATCACCACCTAATTCACGAATCAGCGATCGAATTTCACGGATTTGAATCGGATCTAAACCCACGGTTGGCTCATCGAGTATCACCACATCAGGCGAATGAATAATCGCCTGAGCAATCCCCACCCGCTGTTGATAACCTTTCGATAAATTACCAATGAGCCGACGCCCCACTTGCTCCAAGCCACAGCGTTGTTTCGCGTTATCTAAAGCCGCACTCACCGCTTTTGGCAGAATACGGTTAATGCGCGCACAAAAGGTCAAATATTCATCGACCGTCAACTCCCGATATAAGGGCGGCTGATCAGGAAGATAACCTAATGCAGCCTTGGCTTGCTTCGGACGGTCTAACAAATCAACGCCATTGATGATAATGCGACCAGAGCTGGGTGCTAAATTACCGGTGATTATTTTCATAGCGGTCGATTTGCCAGCACCATTAGGCCCTAAAAAACCCATCACTTCACCTCGCCGCACCTCAAAGCTAATATCATTCACGGCGCAGTGCTGCCCATAATAGCGGCTCAAACCATCCACTTGTACCAGTATTTCTTTTTCCATTGAGTTAACGATAGCGCACAACCCTAATAAATAAGTGAAGAAGCGAAATGATCAAAAAAAACGCCACCCCGTAAAACTGGCCGTCGGTAGCCAAACACACCCTAGCCAGCTGAGCGTCGCATCACAATTAGGGAAATTATAACAAGAAACATGGAACAATGCAGTGGCCACAACGCAACCTGAAAAAGCAGCCAATCGCTGGATAGCGCCTTATCCAACACCAAATGAGTCTGAAACAAACCCTTCTTTCCAATATGAGATGAAGGCAGCGCTCAACTTTTGATCATACCCCATTGATGCAAACCATCCTCCGATACATAACCATTGTCATTAACAACACACACGTTGCCGCAATGACAGCAGGAAATAATACCGTTGTGACGGAGTAATTTTCCAGCGCCATAATGACAATAAGGTTACGTGTCGTAAAAAGCGTAAAAAATAACAATGATTCTGAATACGGATATCGATAGGCTTTGTTAATCGTTGGTCCAAATCCGAGAACATCCACCGTTGTCAAAATAATCACTGCCCATAACGGATCAGCAGTAAAATACCAAAGTGGCAAAGATGCCATTGCAACAACAAAAAACATCCAGTCGGTTTTGGTGATAGTGATATCCGACCTTTTTATATACGCTAACAGTGCAATACCTATTGTAATAATTCCTGAAACGCCTATTGGCCAAGCCCCCACTCCCCCGTTATCTTCGAGTTGCGCCAAAAATACAACAAATGTCGTTGATCCCCAAATCACCCAAGAAAACACATGCGGTTTTATTTTCCCCTGCATGATTGCACGTATATATGGAAAAAACGCAATCAATGTCAGCGCAATAGCCACTGCACTGAGAATTTCTTTGTACACCATATGGTACTGACTTCACTTTATTGTTTTAGCGGATTGAAATTTTTCTGGGCTACCCAATATCGGTTATTAGATTCTATTTTCAGCATTCTTTGACCATTCACGAATCGATACAATTTCCTCTTCTACTATACCTATCGATTCAAGGAAATCCTGATGGGCTTCCGGTGACATTCTTTCGAACTCAATATGCCACTTTTGCATACCCGCCTCATCCAGGCCTGCCGCTGCCAATAAAGACACCCATATTTCTTTAGTAATCATTCTAGCGTCTCTTATCGAATGATCATTCTCTAAAATTTTAAGAATTACCTTTTGTTGATTTCTAAGCGCCTGAATTTCATTATTAATCGCAAATAATCGACGCTCAAGAGAAAAATTAAGCTCATCACCCTCCTTATCAAGCAGCAGCGCAATGGACTTTAGTGACAACCCCGCATTACGGAATAACGATATTTTATCCATTTTTTGCAGATCACTATCGGAATACAATCTGTAATTTGACTTGAATATTGTTTCTCTTCATATTTTCCTTTCCCTATGAAATATTCTTGTTGAAGCTAACAACGAAAATCATCCTATACCTAAAACGTAATTGTCAACCCGTGAAACCGCCAGTCTAAAACCTACATCAACCCATCTCTTCTACCATCTTCTTAATCTTCACTGCTTTTTCAAAATGATTAAGTTGATTTGTCATTATCCACCATTCAGCAGCCTCCATTAATAATGTTGGATTATCATTCTTATTGGCAAAAAACGCATAAAATGATAGCCCGACATCCGGTCCTTTATCCTTGATTTTTCTATTGCAAACTTCAATTATGGTTTGTCTCAAACTTTCTCTCATAATGTGCTACTTATTTTCATCCAAAACATGGGTCAATTAACTATCGACCCTGCAATACAACCAGTTGATGTATTCATTGCCATATAGTATTCATTAACTAACTTGCCGCCTACATTTAAAGAGCCCATTCGTTCACCTTCTTTTACGAAACCATACTTTGTATAGAGTGCTATTGCAGCTTCATTATTCGTGCGCACGGTAAGCTCAATACGTTTGATGCCAGCACCTTCAGCTCTAGCAATGACCGTTTCCAAGAGCCTTGAACCAATGCCTTGTTTCCATTTTGATTTTAACACGCCAATTACTAGCGATGCCACATGGGAATTTCTTCGTTGCTGATTGCCAGCTAACACACAAACCCCAGCTACTTTACCAAAGTCAGCAATAAGCATTAATCGATTTGAGATTTTAGAAAACGAATCAATAATTGCTTCTTGTTCAGATGTTGTTATTTGCCGCTCTTTTGGCTCAAATAACATGAAATCTGATTCACTATCCAGCTTTGCAAATAAAACCAAAAGCGCTTCGGCATCAGATTTTTTAGCTTCTCGTATATTCATAACATTACCCCGATAACCTTGCCCATAAACTAGTCATCGTTGTACATTTCATTTACCTTAAAGTAGTCACCTTCGAGGATTTCTTTTTTTAGTTTATGGTACTCTTCGTCCGAAATAGCACCTTCATCTCTTGCGGTCTTCAACTCAACGAGTTCCTGTCCGATAGTAATTGTCCTGCTATAATGAAGCGTACCGTTGTTAAACATAGCGCAACCACTGTGAACCCCAATAACAACGATAAGCAGCAATGATTTCAATAGTCTATTCACTTTCTATCCCCTTGCTATCTAATATTATAACGACATTTCCCTTGTTGCATCCTTGATCAACATAACGATGAGCCTCCGCAGTCTGTTCCAAAGGATAACGTTTATCTATGATAGACTTTATCATTCCCGCCTCAATAAGCTCTTTTAGGAAAACTAAATCTTCAGTCTTATAGTTTGAAAATTCAAAGATGACTTGTTTGCTACTTGTCATTGACGTCCATAGTCCTCGAATCATCGATAACACCCGTGGGTTAACTAAAAGATAGCGTCCATTTTGTTTTAGCGATTTTATACTACGTGAAAACGAGCTGTTGGCTATCACGTCAAGAATAATATCATAGGTCTTACCGCTTTTGGTGTAATCTTCTTGGGTATAATCAATGACATGATCTGCGCCCATCGAGCGCAGCATGTCCAACTTCTCCGTGCTATCTACGCCAGTCACTTCAGCGCCAAAGTACTTGGCAAGCTGCACTGCAAAAGAGCCTATATTTCCACAAGCCCCATTGATAAGCACTTTTTCTCCAGGCTGAATATTTGCTCTTCTAAGATAATGTAATGCATTCAGCCCCCCAGTAGGCACAGCAGCGGCTTGTTCATAGGTCATATTCGCCGGTTTTATTGCCATCCCACATGTGCTCGGCAGACATGTGTACTCAGCATAAGCACCAAAAACAACACCGGTAGCTGCGAAAATCTGATCACCTTTTTTAAATAGATTGACATCTTTACCGACATCTTCAATTTCCCCGGCTAACTCTTGCCCTAATATAGGTGCTCTTGTCGGTCTTATGAGACCCATATATATTCGAAAGGGGAGCCAGAACCAGATTGGGAATTTGAAACTTCGAAGTTCACAGTCCCCGGCGACAACTGTTGCCGCATAGGTTCTTATCAGCACTTCATTGTTCTTGGGTGTTGGTTTTGCTACCTCTTTGAACTGAAGAACATCCGGTGCTCCGTATTTTGTGTAGACAATTGCTTTCATAAGTATTCCTCTAAGGTTGGTTGAATTTGGCCATGTTAAATAACTGGCGTGATTGCCAGCAATCTCAATTATTCATAACGCAATGAACGGATAGGGGTGGCTCTAGCAATGTTAATCGCATGACTAGCGACAATGGCCCATGCGGTCAAAATACCCACTACACTTGCCAGTAATATCACGGGTACCACAAAGCTAATACGCTCAGGAAAGAAATCGAGATAGAGGCTGGATGCCAAATAAGCCAATGGCATGGCAACTATCAAGGACCACATGACCGGCTTGGAAAACTGCCATATCAACATACTCACAATCTGATCCACCCTGGCACCCATGACTTTACGAATACCAATTTCTTTGGTGCGACGCTGCGCCATAAACGCAGCCAACCCAAACAAACCGATGAGGGCGAGCGATAAAGCCACGCCAGCAAAGGCCGCGAGCACATTATTCATCCCTTTGAGTATTTTAAAAAAAAGGTTGAAATAATAATCCAGGAACGATCGCCGAATCGGGTAATTTTCGATGACGCGCTCCCATACGGCGTCAATATCAGTTAATGTTTGATGTAAGTTCTGTCCGCTCACCCTAATTGACGCATAAATATGAGCCTCGGGTCTGATTAAAAAGGCGATAGGCTTCATCTTAGTGGATTGGCCAAAGAAATAATTATCTGGCTTCAGGCCGATGATGGTATATTCACGAGCCTGCGAATTTTGTTCGTCAGGGATTTTGTAAAAAGACCTACCGATGACATCCATACCCCCGTTCTCACCTCTTCCAAGACCCAGTTTTTCAGCGGCTAACTGATTGACCACCACATTAACTTGTTCAATCTCTTTATTGAATACATCATTGGAAATATTAAGATCGAATGACCGTCCGGCGAGTAATTCAATATCGAATACCTCCATAAAATCAACGTCAACGGATACCATGCTGATGTTAAAACCAAGTGTTTCATCACCCAACATCGGCGTCACTTCACGCACTCGACTTATATCCCAGAATGGCACAGTGCTGGAGAATGTCACCGCTTGAACATCAGCTAATGCAGTGAATTCCTGGCGCAGTGTTTCGTGCTTCTCCTCTATCATTTCAGCATCCATGCCTTCCAACACCACGATCTGGGATTTGGGGACGTGATCGCTTAGCGCTTCCACTCTCTCGTTTTGGAAGTACATTATCATAACCATCGCCAGCATAAAAATAGAGATGGAAAATTGTGTCGCAATCATAAAACCACGAAAAGTACTTCCCTTGCGCCCTTTCAATAGAGTGTTGCGTAGACTATCAATCGGATTAAGTCGGGAAATTAAATAAGCAGGATAAGCACCGGCTAACAGACCCACCGCTATCGTAGTGAGTATGAGCCATGGCAGAATACTTATATAATTGAGGGTGACTTCCCTGCCAGTCCAGCCGTTATAAGCCGGCACTAACAGCTCGATGCTGGCAAGCGCAAGAATCATGGCGAAACTGCTGATCGTTAAACTTTCAACGAGAAACTGTGCCATTAACTGCGCCCGCCCGGCGCCGAAGGTTTTACGCAACCCCACTTCTCGGGTGCGAGAAAAACTTTGTGCTGTTGCTAAATTCGTATAGTTGACACAGGCGATAATTAAGATCAATAACCCCAGTAATTCAACCGATTCAAGCACAGGCATTCCAAGTGAATCCCAAACCATGATATTGAGTTCAATGAGGGGACGTACTTTTAAAGCGCTGACCTGCTCAAACTCTTTCGCAGGTGCATGGCGCTTCAATACGGCATTAACCTGATCTTGCAACCAGATACCGTCTCGATTTTCTGGCAATAAAACAAAGGTCATATCTTCTGGGTTGAAGGTTTCCCATTCCCCTTCCATCTTGAAATCGTCAATGCTGATCAATGCCTCTATTGAGGCAATGGCGGTCAAACCAAAATTAGGCATTAAGGAAGATTCAAAAGAATTTCCTGCGGGCAAATCTTCTATCACAGCAGCAATACGCATATCGTATTTATGCTCCAGAGATATAACCTCGCCCAACACATCTTGACTTCCAAAAATCTTTTGTGCAGTCGATGCCGTGATAATGAGCCCACGAGGGTCATCAATCGCGGTGGGGTCACCATAAATATATTGAAAATCAAAAATACGCGTGAACCCGCTGTCTACAAAACGAATACCTTGGTAGTAATGATCATTATTAACCGTCAGAAGACGTTCCTTGAAAAGGGCACGAGCCACCTGTTGCGCTTCTTCAATCTCCACGTCGAATATTGGACCGTAGGCTGTTCGGACATTCGGCATCTCAAGAATGTTCTCACCCGCCGTTGGAGCAATAACACTACCTACCAAATAAATACGATCACGCTTTGAAAACATACTGTCATGATTGTACTCGTAAGAAACAAGTAGGGTACTAAATAAAAATATACATAACCCTAGCGCTAAACCCGCAATATTAATAAATGCATACAAGCGGTGTTTCGCTAAATGTCTAAGCGCTAACTTTATATAGCTGGATAACATTATCGCACTCCTGTTAAGACACAGCGCGCAAGCTTTCGGTAACCACCTGCCCATCAAATAAATTGATCGTTCTGCGGGCATAATCGGCATGAGCCGCCGAGTGAGTAACCATCACAATGGTGGTCCCTTGTTCATTTAACCCCTGCAACATTTCCATCACCTCCTGACCATGGGCACTATCAAGGTTGCCAGTGGGTTCATCCGCCAGAATCAAGGCCTGATTTCCCACGACTGCACGGGCCACCGCGACTCGCTGTTGCTGCCCACCGGATAACTGTCTCGGCATATGTTTGGCGCGATGGGCAATACCCACTCTATCCATCACCTCGGCAATGCGTTGTTTACGTACTCGGTTGCTGATATCGTGATAAAGCAGCGCGAGCTCAATGTTTTCTGCAACCGACAACTCATCAATCAGATTAAAATTCTGGAATATAAATCCGATATTGTGCTTACGGATTTTCCCTGATTGTTTTTCACTATAGTGCGTGACATCTTGATCCATAAATTGATATTGACCGCTGGTTGGATTATCCAACAACCCAATCACATTGAGTAATGTGGATTTACCACAACCGGACGGCCCCATGATGGCGACAAACTCCCCGTTATCGATTTCGATATTAACTGAATTCAGCGCAACCGTTTCAACTTCATCAGTGCGATAAACTTTGCAAAGCTCGTGTAATTTCAACATGCTATTTCCCTTTGAAAAATTTAATGTCTATCCAGTTTAAGTCTGTCCATTTCTTTAAACCCTAACGTTTCAAAAAAAAGTGAGTAAAAAAGCTTTAGTTGCTGTATATAAGGGCGAAAGCTTCCGCGTCCTGCTTACGCCCCTTACCTACATCCTTGTAGGCAAACGGAAGTTTTTCTAAATCGATCCATGTCACTCATAGTGAGTTTTAGAAAAAATGAGTATTCGTCCTTAGATGCAGTAAATAAAGCAATGAAACGGTTTTTAACCAGTTTTTTTTGAAACGTTAGGGTAAAAAGCTAACATAGGAAGAGGTAATCACTTCCTCCTCAGATGCTAAGCCCGCTAACACTTCAATAAAACGATTATTGCGTCGGCCCAAACGGATTTCACTGTAAAACGTTATTTCAAAGCCCGTGCCAATATGTAACCTATTGATAGACAATTATTATTTTTAGCTCACGAAAAATCCATTCGAATTTGAACAAGAAAAGTGTTCGCTATCGGACATATGCTGTACGTTAGTGAACAGTGGATTCCGAGCTCGGCTTTTCTACACCAGGGCCAACTCTCTTGCCCTGGCCACCGCCTCGGTTCTGCGTTGCACCCGCAATTTGGCAAATATTTTTTGGTTATGTCCTTTGACTGAACTCAAAGCAATGCAGAATTTATCTCCGATTTCCTGGTTTGAAAGGCCTTGAGCAATAAGTTGTAATATTTCCAGTTCCCGTTTGCTGAGGGGGCTGGGGAATGAAGCAGCAGATGGTTTTTGCTCTTTTGCTCGTCGCTTCTGGTATTTCATTCACGTCGCCTATCCCTAAAGTAATCGAAATATAATCGGCATTCTTAGCTCCGTTGCGACTTTTTTATTCTCCACCTTTGCAGGCAGAAAGGTCGAAGCCATCAGAGCTTCTTTCGCTGCTTCATCGAAAGCTTTACCCGCCGAATTAAGTACCGTAACCCGATAGACTTTACCCTCTTTACCAATTAAAACGGCTACCTTGACGATACCTGTTTGTCCTGAAGAACGCATCGCTTCCGGATAAATCAAGGCTTCTTTATGTAAAAACTGAGGGCCTTGTGTCAACTTAAAAACCGGAACGGGTATCGGCAATGCGGCTTCTGTTTGCTGTTTCGCTATAATTTTTTTTTGGATTTCTTTAGGCGCTTTCTCTTGAATTTTTTCTGACACGTTTTCCTGCAGCATTGCTTTCGGTTGAGGAATCTCTTTTATCTCAAGTGTTGCTTTTGCAATCATGGTCTTTTTCGGTATTTTTTTCTTCACCGGCTTAGGAGGTGATGCTTTTTTCACTGTGCTAGGTTTTACAGGTTTTGGCTTTTTGACCGGCGTTGGTTTCGGTTGCACTTTTTCAGCAACTTTGGTCGATTTCTGTTGAGGAGTTTGCAATGCCATCATCTCCAAAATAATCGGTGGCTTATCCTCTTTTAGTAGCCATTCAGTCTTAAATAATAGAGGAATTGACAAAACCAATAAGACAGGAATTAACATACCCGCGAATACTGCAATGCCACGATAAGCTATATTGAGTTTATACAGATTTTTCATCAGCCGCTAATCCCAGCTGCTTGGCACCACTGGATTTAGCGGCATCAATCACTTCAATCAAGGCTTCTGTTCTTGTCTGTTTATCCGCCTGAATAATCACCGGCAGGTCACTATTGATTTGCAGTTGACCTTTCAATAGTCGCTTAAGATCATTGATGGTGACCGGTTTTTCTTGATAATAGGCCTTACCGTTTAAATCTATTTTAATGATAATGTTTTTATCGGTTAAACTCACCGCATGTTCTGATTCCGGTTTTTCAATGATGATGCCGTCCTTGTCCGGAAATACCGTGGTCACCATAAAAAAGATCAGCAATAAAAACACCACATCAACCAAGGGCGACATATTGATTTCCGGTCCTTTGGCTTTTATCGTTGGGAGTTTTAACTCAAGCATTGGCGTAAACTCCCCGATAAAATGAGATATCTCGATGTAACACCACTTGCATGGCTTGACCGGTTACATCCATTAACGCATTCACCCGGTTAGCCAACAGGTGATGAAAAAAGATCACTGGAATCGCGATGATCAGGCCACTGGCGGTAGTGAGCAGAGCTTGAGAAATACCTCCGGCCATGGCATCAGCATCACCGCTACCTTGCAGGGCGATGACCTCAAATACATTGATCATGCCAGTGACCGTGCCCAATAGGCCAAGCATGGGTAACAGTGACCCCAAAACACCGATGGTTGATAGGCCATTATTCATTTTTGGCATAATATCGCTCATGTGAATATTCATTTCTTTAGCGATATCTTCTTTATTATCGACTTCCTGCCAGTTCACCTTGTCAAACAATTGTGCAATGGGACTGTTTGAACGATTTTTTTCTGCGGATGGGACAAACAACTTATCCGCTGTCAGGTGTCGATAATCCCGTTTAGCACTGCGGGTTAAGCTCAGTACATATAGGCTTTGCCAGCTGAGTAACATCATGGCTAATATGGCAACCGCTAAAATAACCCACATAACAGGGCCACCACTTTGCATAATCTCTAAAAAGCTAATTTTCAGCTGTGTTAGTAACTCCATTGCTTTCTCCTTTGTCATAAAGTGTAGGATGGGTAGAGCAAAGCGAAACCCATCAATACCAAGCTACCCAATGTCGGTGATTAGGTTCTCGATTTGGATTACGCCTAGATAGGCTAATAAAGGCACAGGGGTCGTTGCGATGACAACGGTTATCAAGAAGCCTAGCCAAGAAAAGGAACGATTGATTCCACAGATTAGAGCAATGCCACCTCCACCGCCGAGAATGAAGTTACCTGGCAAATTAAACAAAACACCTAAGACCGCGTAACGATATTTAACCAGATGTGCTCCCAACCGATCTTTCAATCGATCCCCCAACGTGGAGCGACTTAGCAAATGCCGCATCCAATGGTCACCCTCTGCCTCTATATCCGATGAAGCCACGCCAAACTGTGCTAGCCAAGCAAACACCCATTGTCGAGGCAACAAATGTCCAATAGCAAAAGAAAGATTTAATCCAATCACAGTGCAAAGATAGACAAAAATAATGCCTTCTTTTCCAAAAAGACACATAAGTACCAACCCTAGTTCAACCCCTGGTATAAAAGGCAAACTCAGCAAAATAATATAAGCCAATCCACCGATAAAGAGGATAAAACTATGCCACTGAGTTGGCATGCTGTTTACCCATTCAGAAATCTTATCTAGCTGTGAAAATTGGGCATACCAGGCCAGGCTTGCTCCTAGAAAGAGAATCACCAAAACAATGAATAACATTCGATGGCGCTTTTTCATCATCAAAATAGCTTGCATTATATAATTTAAGAATCGCTCGGTAATCATTGACAGTCTCGGGAATAATAAGGAATGGACACCCAAATTAATCACTTAAAATTCCATCTCAACGCCAGCATAAGGGAAAAACGAGAAACCGATGACTTCAGTGGGATTGCTTATGTTTTGATAATCATCACCGTATCGATAGGCAACGACATTCTTGGCGAATGTCACGTTTTGCATATCAAGATAGAATTTTAATTTGGACTGGTTAAACAAGACTTCACGACCGATACGCAAATCCACTTTGTAATACGTCGGCAACCGTTCCGCATTGTGTTTACCATACTCCGGGACCCAACGACTATCGGGATCATTCAGATCTTCCCGAGATCGTCCAATCACTGCCGTATAGGGCTGACCAGAATGAATCAGCGCCTTGATACTTGCGTCCCAACGCTTCCAACTGCCAGCAAAAGATTGCCCCCAAACCCCAGTGAGTGTTAACGGTTGATCACCTGAAAAATCTCGTGTGACGCCGGTAATCTCATTGGTGCGATTTGATTTAGCCCAGGAAAGCGATAACCAGCCAAATTTACCTTGGCTTGGAGTCCGTTTGAGAAATAAATCAAATCCATACGCCTCGCCTGTACCGCGATTGGCGTAGTTATCGGGAGGATCATTTTCATCAAGTGCAATCACCAAATTTTTCATGGGCTTCTGATAGATTTCGGCTTTAATGTGATAGCGCGAGTTGATTTTATGTTCGACGCCAATGATTCGGTGCTCCGTTTCTCTCATCAACAGTGATGGATTGCCCAATGATTCAATTATCTGCAATTGATCCGGCATCTGGATATATTTCCCCCAGCTCGTCATTAACAAGGTATCCGCTGATAGCTGGTACTCCAGCGTAAGACGTGGCGATAATTTGTGCGTGCGGAATCCACCAGTCACCCCGATATTGGTATAGCGCAAACCCGTTTGAGTCGTTAGCCAGTCCGTCCATTGTTGACGGTGCCTAATATAGGGCGAAATCTCAGCGGCTTTAAGCTGCTCTTTAAATCTATATTTTTGTTGTTGGCTAAACGTAAAATCAGGATTGTTTTCGGTATAAGCGCGAAATGTATAGAGATCCACCGGCGTCCATGTGTAACGACCTGATAGACCCATACTGGTTTGTGAATCGGCTTGAGATTGCCAATTCAACTCCGGTTGGACATGCAGCGTTTTCTCTTTAGTATTTGCAAAAATAGCTTGCCCCTGTTCATCAACACCACCGCCCACTTCACTTTTATGATGCGAATAAGCCAAGGCAGTGATACTCTTCCATTGGCTATTCCAACGCTGTTGCCAGGTAATACCCGCCGTTTGATAGGCCATTTTTTCACGTAATTCACCGGCTAAATGGGGATCAATTTTCGTTGTACTACCCGGCTTCATTGCCAATTCGTCCCCCGCAGTAAACACATAACCATCAAGATAACCTCCTTTGAGCTGATGCCGATAAAGGGCTTGAAAATCGTAAAAGTAAGGTACCAGTAGTATCTCGCCCGGATCTGAGTCGTCAATCAATTTGTTAATATCGCTAGGAGAAAATACCAGATCCATATAACTACGTCGTCCCGCAATAACAAAACTATCTGCCCCCGCTTTGCCTACCGGCCCTTCAATTAAAAATGAACTCATGATGGTTGAGATATCAAACTGATAATGCATTCGATCGTTTTTCGGTGCGCGTAATTTAACATCCAAAACACCACCGAGTGCATCCCCATATTGCACGGGAAAACTGCCCAGAAAGACATTAATATCTTCAATCAATGATGGGTGAATGGTCGACTGGAATCCGCCAAAGTGATAGAGATAACCGATCGGTGCATGATTGACCCAGGTGATATTTTCGTTACCATTGCTACCTCGCATATAAACTTCTAACGAACCCTCTTCAGCCTGTGCAATACCTGGCAACGCAACGATGGCTTGCAGGGGATCTCCACCGCCGCCTGCGCTCTTACTTAACTCCGAGGCGGAAAGTGCGATCTTAGATGTCTTCTCCATGAGTCGCTGCGCCGTTACTTCCATACCATCCCCTTCAATGCGGACCGGTTCGATATAAAAAACCCACGGACTTTGATCCTGATCAGTAACAAATTCTTGTGTTGCGTAACCCGTGGCGATGACCTTGATGCGTTGCGCAATCTCAACATTGCTGAACTTAACAAGCCCCGAAGACGAACTGGTCTCATAGTCTTCCGTCTCCATTAACACGACGGTAGCGCCTTCCACGGCTACCCCACTCCCCTTTTCCTTGATGATTACACTGAGTTCTGCCGAATACAGTATCATTGGATGTAGCAACACTAGACTTAACAGTCCCGCACTTATTATCAATATTTTGTTTTTCATTTTGCTACTCTTTGCCATCGGATGTGAAAAATTTAATTCATAGCAAAAGCCTTATTACAAAACTCGCGCCAACAGATAACACATTGACTTACAAAGCTATTATTTCAGAAAAAATGAAGTACAGATAATTGCACACCAAGAAGTGTACGAATACGGACAGTTGCTGTGCGATAGTGAACAGTGGATCTACGGGAAGTCAGCGAGGATAAAGCACGGCATTGCGCATCAATCGATACAGAAAGGATCTCGATATATTGTATTGATTTGCCAGTTGGCTGATAGCGCCATCAGTGCCCTGAGGAATGGGTACCTGTATGACAATGTTGATGCGTATAACAAAGAGATGTAATTGATCATTTTACGGATATTTTGTATGAAAAATACCCATTAAAATTTCAACAAGTTAATATAGAAAACCTTTTCACCCATACCTTATTTGTTTTTCATTATCGTTATCGCATACAATATCGATTGGTTCTTTAATGGGTAAAGTAAAATAAAATTTTGTTGTACCATCTTCTTCATTTTTAGCCCAGATTTTTCCTTTGTGATCTTCTATGATTTGTTTACAAATTGAAAGCCCAAGCCCGGTCCCCCCTGCTTTTGTTTTCGTTTTATTGCTTTGAGTGAATTTATCAAAAATAACTTCTGTTTCATCTTCAGGAATTCCCACACCTGTATTACTGATGCAAATCTTTAAACTGTTATTTCCATCCTCATCATTCGAAGAGACTGAAATTATAATTTCCTCACCAACATTTGAAAATTTAATTGCATTTGAAACAATATTGGAAAAAACTTGGTGGATTTTATGTTCATCAAAAAAAGCAAGCGAATCCTCTGTCAGTGCATCGTATTTAAGTAAGACATTATGTTCCTCTGCGAAAGACGAAAATTCTGAAAGTGTATAATTAACAACTGCCGCAATGTCATGAGCAGACATCCTATACTCCATTTTCCCTGCTTCCAGTTTTGAAAGATCTAAGAGGTCATTTAATAGATACATTAATCGCCCCCCACTATCAACAATCTCTTCAAAATAAGATTCTAGTTTGTTAATTGAAATTTCTTTCTTTTTAGTCTTTATGTCCCTCACTCCAAATTTAGCAAAACTTAAAACTCCATGCATAGGAGTCCTAAGCTCATGACTCATGTTGGCAAGAAACTCATTTTTAGCAATATTGGCAGATTCAGCTTTTTCTAAGGATAATTCTAGCCTGCTATTTGCATCAGATAACTGTTCGTATTTGTTGACAAGATCATTTTGCATTTCATTTATTTTGTCTGCAAGTAAGTCAAATTCGTCGCCGTATTTTTTTTTGCGATCCAACACCAAGTTCATGTTAGCCTGGTAATCTATCGACTTAACAAACTCTATTATTTGGTATAAGTGTGTCGTGAAAGCACGTGTAAAAAAGGCAAGAAGAATAAAACAAACAATGGATGTTTTTATCATCTGTCCAAGCAAAATGGTAAATGCTTTCTTTACATAACCTTCTCTAATGTTTCCAATATTCAAAGAAACTTCTAACTCTCCTAAGGTGCTTTCATTTTTTTTCAGCACATAATTTTCAAACCGATAAGACTCGCCCTCATGTTTTTTACCATGAGAGTAAATTATATTGTTTTCTGATTTTAAAATAATATGTTCGATATTATTTAATCTTTTAATACTTTCTAATTGGATATCAATAAAATTATTATTAAATTCCCAGACGCCTTGGATCAAAGGTGGGATATAACTCAATTTAATTATTTTGAACTGATCAACTGCTTTTTCCACATCTTGTTTATATTCAATAAAAATTTGAATGGATGTAAAGAGTAAAGTCGCTGTTGAAGTGATTAACCATACCCCTGTCAAAAGCTTAAATTTTATCGAGTTTTTACTCGTATTATTTTTTTTAAACATCTTTCAATCCGCTTCGGTTTAAAATGACAAGAGGTGTGACAGTATTAACTTTTAAATTTTTTGTTATACATTTTCTTAATGTTTACAATGGTGTCTTTTGTGATCTTTCTTATGGCACCACTTTGTTGCATTTCGTTCAAAACTTTTTTCAACTTTGGTATTAGCTTCACATTTTTTTTATGCAAATAATGGTAGAGCGGTAGCGTCTCTAAAACAGGGCCAGTTGGTTTTATTGATTTAAAACCAAATTTTTCTATGGTGATATCCCCATTGACCCTATCTGTAATAACAACGTCGAGACGATCACTTTCTAGCATTTTGAATAAGCTATCATTGCTTGTCACAATCTCTCTTTTTGGTAAATTTTTTGAAACGTTTTCAACCTGGACATAACCACGTTGAACACCAACCCGATAAGGCATTAAACTGTTAACGCTATCAATTTTTATTGCTTTGTTTTTTGTAAAACAAACAATATCAAAATCCATGATTAACGTTGGTAAGCGAATCAAATTGAATAGCTTCTTGTTTAAGCTTTCAATTCTAGCCAACTCTCCATCCACCTCTCCTGAGTTAGCCGTGACTAATGCCCTTGCGGCCGGTTGCTCAATAATCTGAATATCGATGTTACCCACTCTTTTATAAGCTTCTCTCATTATTTCTTCAGCAATTTTAGGGAAGATTAATCCATTTAATGTAGTAAAAGTTAAGTGTGTCGTATTATTTTGAGCAATAGCGGAATGATTTAACAAAAATAGAATTAAAATAAAATACAGTCTTTTTCTAAAAAATATTTGTTTATTCATGATGCCTGGTTCATCTTGCATTTCTGCAAACCTTATTCTCTTGCTCTTCTCCAGCGCCACTCGATAGTTCAGTACAAGGAAGTAATATCGTAAAAGTAGTGCCTTCCCCTAACATTGATTTTACCGATATGCTACCTTTGTATCCCTCTATCATTTTTTTGCAAAAAGAAAGCCCCAGTCCTGTTCCAGTCATTTCGCCGTCACCGGCTCCTTTTTTTGTTGTAAATAAAGGGGTAAACATTTTTTCAATATGATCTTGGCTTATTCCTGTTCCAGTATCTGAAATTTTGATCCTGATATCCCCCTCCTCATAGTCTGTCGATATGGATAAGGTTCCACCTGAATCAGCCATCGCCTCAGTCGCATTTTTAATTAAATTCCCCAAAACTTGATTGAAATGCACGCGAACCCCAGTGTATTTAGGAATATCTTGAAAGTTTGTTTCAGTATGCACTTTATATTTATAGGTATCGTTTATTTTAATAAAATTTATTTCTGTTTTAATAACTTCGTTTAAATCAATATTATCTATTACATCCTCTTGCGTGCCTTGCACAGCATCTAAAATCGATTTAATTATGTCTAATAAGGTAGTTACCCCGTTATCGATTTTAGTTAAAAATTCCTCTTCAGGATATTTATTCAAAAGGATTTTAGTATAAGCATTAATAACAGTAATAGGATTTTTTAAGTTATGAACAATTTGTGCTGAGTTCATACCAATATATCGCATTCGCTCTGATTGGATTAATTGATCTGTACGAAACTTGATTTCATCTTCTAGTGATTCATTCAAACGCTGAAGTTTTTTTTGAGTTGTAAATAGCTGTACAAATATGTTAATTTTCGCTAATAATTCATCGGGGTCAAAAGGTTTTGTAACATAATCGTCTGCCCCCATTTCATAGCCCTTTAATCGCTCTTCAAGCATGGCTTTCCCTGAAACCAGAATGATTTTTGTCAAATCAAAACGTTTATCATTTTTTATGATTTTACAAACTTCATAACCATCTATTTCTGGCATCATTATATCAAGTAGAATAACAGCAGGCACAAAACCTTCCATTTTATGCAATGCCTCTTTACCACTTGAAACACCTATAAATTGATAATTATCATCAATTAAATTCTCGGTTATTAACAAATTTTTTCTTTCATCATCTACCGATAAAATAATTTCTTTTTCACTTTCCATAATTTATTTCTTTACTTAGATTGATTTTATTTTTCATTACCCTTGCCCTAATTTAACTAGCATTTTTGATTTGAGTGAGGGCGAATAAAAATCAAGCATACATGGCTGCCTCGAAGGATTAAACTGCTGATCAGTTGGCGAGTAATGCAAAAGCTAAACCAGAAAGTCATTAAAGGTCAAATTACTGGCAGCGACGATCGCATTGATTTGCCAGTTGGCTCATGGCACCATAAGTGCCTATAAAGAGACGCGAAACTGAACGTTTTTCGATCATTTTTCGTGCAAACCATTCCTAAACTGTCAACTGATCAATGACGGCCGCCGATTCATCAGAGGTTCCCTTGAATAACGAAAAACGTATTTTAATTGTCGACGACGATGAGGACATTCTGACCGCAGGCAAACTGCTGTTGAAAAGACACTTCGGCGAAGTCGTGACCTGTAATCGACCCGAGCATATTCCCCGAGTGATGGCCGACCGAGCTTTTGATGCGGTATTGTTAGACATGAACTTCTCGCCAGGGGAAAGCAGTGGGCAGCAGGGCTTTGTGTGGCTAAAGCGTCTACTCGAAATTGATCCCGATGCGGTGGTGGTAATGATCACCGCACATGGCGGCGTCGATATTGCCGTCGAAGCGATGAAACATGGCGCAACGGATTTTATTTCCAAACCCTGGCAAAACGAGAAAGTGATCGCTACCTTGTCAGCAGCCGTGCAACTTCATCAAAGTCGCTCAGAAGCAACGCGTTTAAAACGCAGTAATCAATTGCTTGTGGAAACCTCTGGGAGTACCAGGCAAAGCTTGCTTGGCACATCAAAAGCGATGGCAGCCGTGCACTCTCTTATTCGACGTACTGCACCCACTGACGCCAATGTGCTGATCATCGGTGAGAACGGCACGGGTAAAGAGCTAGTAGCGCGTGAACTGCACCAACACAGTCTACGCTCTGATAATGTCTTTATGTCAGTTGACTTAGGCGCTGTATCGGAGAGCTTGTTCGAGTCGGAATTGTTTGGTCACAAAAAAGGCGCGTTCACCGGGGCCAACAAAGACCGCATCGGGCGTCTGATCGCAGCCAATGGCGGCACTTTGTTTTTGGATGAAATCGGCAATATTCCCCTGCATCTACAAGCCAAGCTGTTAACCATACTAGAACAACGACAAGTGACGCCCTTAGGTAGTAATCAAGCCATCGCCATTGATGTCAGAGTCCTCGCCGCCACCAATATCTCTAGAGAAGCGCTGAGTGACGAGAAAAAATTCAGGCAGGATTTACTGTTTCGTTTGAACACGGTGGAAATTACCTTGCCACCGTTACGTCAGCGAATGGAAGATATCCCAGAAATAGCCGCCTACTACGCACAACTTTATGCGCATAAATATCGCAAAGCAGAAAAACAATTCTCCGCGCAAGCACTTGAGACAGCCAAAGCTTATCATTGGCCAGGTAATGTTCGGGCTTTGCGCCACGCCGTGGAGCGAGCAGTGATTCTTTCCGAAGGTGAGACACTTGAGGCCACAGACTTACAACTCAATACAGTCGCACCAGCAGAACGGAGGGAATACCAGGATTTATCGAGAACAAATCTGATGAACCATGATAATAAACCCCATGTCACGGAAACCACGCCATCAGAAGACTTGCATTTGGAAAGAATGGAAAAACGCCTGGTTGAAGCGGCATTACAACAACATCGATACAATATCAGTAAAGCGGCAAAAGAATTGGGTTTAACCCGAGCCGCCTTGTACCGACGGATGGAAAAATATGGTTTCTAATCGCTTTGCCCTCTTGATGATTTTTCACGTCACATTGCTCACCGTCACATTGATTGGACTGAGTGTCGCGCTAACAACCGAAGGCTATCATAGCATCACTCTATTGTTGGGAGGGATCACGGCAACGCTGGTGTTCGAACTCTATCGTCATGTCAGTAAAACCAATGCCGAACTCACTCGTTTTTTAGAAGCAGTCCGCTACGAGGATTTTGGTCAGCGTTTTGGCTCATCTAACCCAGGGACCCATACTGGGGCTGGCTTTGAAGAGTTAACCAAAGTATTTGGCGATATTATGCAGCGCCTTAAGACATCCCGTCAGCAGCAAGAAGAGAATCTGCAACATCTAAAATACCTAACAGAGCACATCCCTGTGCCGCTATTGTCGTTATACCCAGATGGTCATATTTTATTACATAACAATGCTGCCAGGCGTTTGTTTGGTAGCGTCCATGTGAATAAGATTGAAGATCTAAAAGTTTTTAGCGCAGACTTCTTCGATGCAATCAAGAACCTTAAGCCAGGCCGTCGCAGGTTAGTGAATTTTTCCTATGATGGGATGAATAGGCAAATGACGGTCGTTGCGACTCAAATCGTGACCGGAACGATGAGTGAGAACCTGATTAGCCTGCAAGATATTCAGAGTGAATTAGACGGTGCTCAGTTGCAAGCTTGGCAGGATTTGGTGCGGGTTTTGACCCACGAAATTATGAACAGCATTACCCCGGTCGCTTCATTGTCGAAAACCGCAACGGATCTGGTGGACGACGTCCGTCTCAAGCTGAACGAAAATGCAAGTGCCGATATTGTGCTGGAAGAACTTGAAGACGTGCGCCGCGCAGTGGATACCGTGGCCCGACGTTCCGATGGCTTAATGCAGTTTGTACAAAGCTACCGTAGCCTTACACTGCTGCCAGCACCGCAAAAAAAAACGTTATTATTGACGGATTTATTTCAACGGGTAAACGAATTGCTTGCGGGCCACTGGGCAACCAAAGGCATCGATCTCACCATCAAAGTAGAACCCGAGAGTTTGCAGCTTTTTGCTGATCCCGATTTACTTGAACAACTGCTGATCAATCTTTTACAAAACGCCGAACAAGCGCTGAGCACTTGCCATCATCCACAATTGCTACCTCATGTCACGATTACAGGGCGGTTAAATCAGCGCGGTTATGTATTGATTGAAGTGGCAGACAACGGACCGGGTATTCCTAGCGATATTGCCAACGAGATTTTCGTGCCATTTTTTACGACAAAACCTCATGGCTCCGGGGTTGGCTTAGCATTAACTCGCCAAATTATGATCGCCCATGGGGGTAGCATTACGGTAAATAAATCAGATATGGGTGGTGCAAAATTCACTTTGATTTTTTGATGGCCATGCTATTTGTCTAGCGATCAGAGAGCTTTTGATTTCAAGTGCCGATATTAATGAGGGAGACAAACAAACGTTGCGTACTGATATCAAAAATAGCTTTAAAGACAATTTTCACAATCGGCATCATTTGTTTAATATAGGTTTGGTGGTGTTTTTCTGAAGTTACTTTAAATGGGTTTTGTGGAGCTGACTTTCCTGGCTTTTTATCAGGCGATAGGAGACCGAAAGTCAGTATCCTAATTGATTTTATTTCTACAGCAATATTCATGGTAACTAAACATTTAGAAGCTGGGCTGTATTGCACGTATGAGTTAAATTCAAGAGCAATTAAAATTTGCCAAATACTATACTTGCCGTAGCAAGTAAATCCATAACACTAGGCGATATCTTCTAAAAAAGAAGATATCATTTGATCTTTTCCATAAAATTAAAATTTTAGTTCGCTACTAAGCTCCAGACTTATAACAACATTTCCTTTTTTATGCCCATTATCAACATAACTGTGCGCTTCTGCTGTTTTTTCTAACGAATAACGCCGATCTATCACCGTTTTTAATTTCCCTGCGTCAATCATTACTTTAAGCTCATTGAGAAGTTCGCGAAGCTCTGATGGAGGCCGCAAGCCTGTGGCTGAAAATTTCGCTTTTTTACTGCCGATCTTTGAGGTCCACAACATTTGAAAAAGCAGTGCAAAACCAAGCACCGGTGAGAGATAAAGACCGTTTTTCGTCAATGAGTTCTTGCAATCTAAAAATGAACGTTTGCCCAGGGTGTCAAAAATAATATCATAGGTTTCCCCTGATTTTGTAAAGTCCGTATTCGTATAATCAATCACCTTATCAGCTCCGAGAGATTTCACCATTTCTACATTTGATGTACCGCATACTGCGGTAACATCTGCACCAAAATATTTAGCCAGTTGAACTGCCGAAGAACCCAAACTGCCAGAAGCACCATTAATCAGAATGCGTTGACTCTGTTGAATATTACCAATCTCTCGAAGAAAATTAAGTGACGTTAATGCACCATCACATACGGGCGCCGCTTCTTCATAAGTCATATTTTCTGGCTTTATTACTAACACGCCTTTTTCAGGAACACACACATACTCAGCATTAGTGCCTAATCCTAAAACAATTTCACCAAAAACCTGATCACCCTTTTTAAATAACGTTACATCTTTACCAGCAGATTCAATTTTTCCAGCCAGACCGGTTCCTGTAATCGGGTTTTTTGGTTTCATTAATCCAATAAACAGCCTGCCGAATAAAGGACTTCCCTTTCGCATCATGCTATCAGCCGCAGTTACACTGGATGCATGAATTTTTATCAATACTTCATTATCCTTAGGAACAGGTTTTTCCACTTCTTTAAGCTGAAGCACTTCCGGTGACCCATAGTTTTCATAAACAATTGCTTTCATTTTATTAACCTCGTAAATAAATATATGTTTGGTAAAATATTCACTAGCTTCATTGCTATTTCTGGTTTCACTAAACTTCTGTGGACTTCAACGTAATTCTGTCAGGCAACTGGGAACTAAGCCCTTTCAAAAGCAACCACAAGCAAAATGATAATTATCACTAAATAAGCAAATCCTGAGATTCTTGCGTATGTGACTGGCAACGTATTAAGACTGTTAGTATTCATTCGAATATTTCCTTTTCAATAATTGTTGATTTATATGGGTTTAACTTTATGATCTGCATCTACGCAATTAACAGATATCAGCGGCAAACCCAGATCTCGTACTTTTTTTAATAAGCCATATAACAACGCCTGATCGTTCGTTTCACTGGTCAAAACGGTATTACCGTCATCTTCCAAAACGATGCTGACACCATCAAACCAAATCTTCCATTGATGGCTTAAATGGCCCTGGATTCTAATTCGGTACACTCTAGGTTTTAGATCCACTTTCTGAGTTGCTGTGTTTGACATGACCAATACTCATAATAATTAACTTACGGATAGTATTGGCGCTACACGGTGTTATCGGGTAGACACTTTAGTGTTAGTTTGAGGTGTTATTTTTAGAGAATATCGAGGGATTTGGCTCTTGCGATGGCTTCTGTGCGATTTTTAGCCTGTAATTTGCTAAATATTCGGCGATTATGCCCTTTGATCGTATCCAGCGCGAGAAAAAGTCGTTCGCCAATTTCACGGTTAGAAAGTCCCTGAGCGATCAATTGCAGCACTTTTAACTCACGTTTGCTTAACGGATCGTTCGGTATATTAGCAACAGAAGACACTATAGTTTGCCGGTTTTCCTGTACATCAGAATCAAACGCACATAATAATTTACGAACATAAATAGGTGTTATGCCTTTAGATTCAGCAAGCGATAATAAATCAAACATATCACTCCCTTCATCAACAAATATTCTGATGTAACTTTCGGGTTCAGCCAGCATCAGGGCTTGTTGAAGTGATTCAATCGCATGTGAAGGCTCATCTTGCGCTTGTAAACAAAGCGCCTGCAATATAAATAATTCAATCAGACTACCCGCTCTTTCACCCTCTTTCGCTGCAATTAATAACTGCTGAATAAATTGTTGAACATCCTGCATTGTGTGATCATGCTGATCGTTTTTAAATTGAGCTTTATACTGTGCAATATATGTTCTCACCAGAGTAATCTGATTAAACTCTTTTAAAACAGCGGGTCGATCTTTTAAAGTTAGATTTTCAGATTCTATCCAGGAAATCACTTTATTTAAGTTTCCTTGACGAATCCACAGTCGTGCTTTTAATCCGGCAACAGTTTGTAAATCAGGTAATGGTCCCCGATAATAAAACTGCTCTGCTTCATCTAACAATTCGAGAGCTCGATCAAACTCTCCCAGCGTTTGTTTTAATCGCGCCTGGCCAAGACGAAAACGATATGGCCAATTGGGTAAACCCGCCTGCTCTCCTAATTGCTCGCTTTTTTCTAGATGTTGAATTGATGCGGATAAGTCATCTTGTTCTCGGTACAACTCGCTTAAACCTAAATACAGCTCTGCCGTGCCTTGTAATACCGGCTCACCATAATCTTTCACTCGTTTTAACGTTTCTTTATATAAGCTAATTGCTTCTAGAAGACGTCCTTGCATAATACGAATATCCGCTAAACCAAATGTACCACTGATAGCGAAAACCATATTTCCTGCTTTTTGCAAACTCGCCATGCCTTCGGCTAAATATTTATATGCAGGTTCGAGTTCCCCCTTACTCCAATAAGCCAACCCTAATAATGCAGAAGCGGGGCCTCTTGAAATATGATCTGACACCGCTAAAAGTGAAAGCGCCTGACTTGCGTGTTTTATGGTATCAGTTATATTACCCAATGCCTGGGCGAGATAAGCGCGTGCGATTGCAATCGTCGCCGGTAAAGATTGAAATTCCTCTTCATCCTCAACGACCATTTCATTTGAATTTGTTTGTGGCTTATTCAGCCAGTTTTCTGCATCTTTTAATTTTTCTTCAGCAGCCTCTAACTCACCAATATTCAACAATTCCCAAGCGTATCCTGTGCTCAGCACAGGCCTGACTCGTATGAATTCATCAGGCAAAGACTTTACCCAGCCTAGAAACGTGTGACTTTGTAAAAACCCACGATGAATAGCCGGCCATTCACCTTCAATCAAACCTGCAGCTAACTCAAAATCCTTAGCGGCAAAAGCATGTTTGATTGCATCAGACGACAGACCATTTTCGGCGAACCACAAACTTGCTCGTCGATGCAATTCAACAAGTTGATGAGATAGCACTTCTTTGGAACGCGCTCGGAGTACATCTGCAAACAGATGGTGGTAACGATACCATTGCCGTTTGTCATCCAGTGGAATTAGAAAAAGATTGATATTTTCCAGGTACGTCAGTGTTTCCTGTTCATTTATAACAAAATCAGACAAAAGTGCTTCACATAGCGAAGTACAAAATCGATCGAGTATTGATGTGCGTAGTAAAAACGTTGTCACATTTTTGGATTGCTGGTGTAATACTTCTTCAAGTAAGTAATCCAACACGAAACGATGACTGCCAGTAAAATCGTTAATAAAACTATCAATATCTTTACGTCCCTGCAGAGATATTGCTGCTAACTGTAAGCCGGCAACCCAACCTTCAGTACGAACTTCCAAGGCATTAATATCTTCAGGTGATAGGTTTAAGCTCATTACCTGATTGAGAAACTCTGCGGCTTCAGACGAAGTAAAACACAAATCCGGCGCACGCAACTCGGTTAATTGTCCCTTGGCACGTAAACGAGCCAGTGGTATTGGTGGGTCTTCTCGAGTTGCCATCACTAAATGCATGTGTACAGGCAAGTGTTTAATTAAAAAGTTAAGAATATGATCAACAGGTTTGGCATCGATAATATGATAGTCATCAAGTACAAACACAAACGATTTCATCATGGTACTAATGTCATTCAATAACATCGTCAGAATAGAATCTATCGATGGGGGTTGAGGTGATTGCAGTGTATTCAACACACCCACCCCGACGTCTGCATTAATCGCCTGCAAGGAAGAAATAAAATACATTAAAAAACGCGTAGGCTCATTATGTTCTTCATCCAGCGACAACCAAGCAACCGGCCGGTGGCAAGAAACAATCCACTCGCTGAGTAATGATGTTTTGCCACAACCTGCAGATGCTGAAATAAGCGTCAGTTTATGGTGCAAACCATCACTCAATTGTTTCGTGAGCCGCGGTCGAAAAATCGCTTTAGGCCCCGGTGGCGGAATGAAGATTTTTGTGGTTAATATGGATGTAGACATGGATTAATTATACATCGAATAACGTCTGTATCAACCTGTTTGTGAAGGCAGCGATTGATCCCAGTACGGCGTGTCAGCCTGCATATGTGACGACAGAAAATCAAGAAATGCACGAACCTTCGCCGTGAGATATTGACGATGAGGATACACCGCATATATGGATATTGGAATAGAGTATTCCACGACCGAAGCCACGGTGAGTTCTGTATTACATGTACATCTCACTCATATGCCCTATTCCCATTCCATTTTCTCAACGATACTTGTTGCGTTTATTGCGTGGTTTGTTATTAGTAGATACTTTAACAAACCCAAAATCGCAATTGCTACTGCGATTTCTTCACATGTACTACTTAATCTATTCACACACGGTAAATTTAAACTGATTTCAGAGGAAAAGTTGTTCTATGCAGACATGCCGATGACATGCTAAAAAAATTACCCAAACGTGAAGATATTGTAGAGCGCGTGCAAACACAATTATCAAAAGCCTTGCGTGGCGGCAATCCGAGTATCGAAGCGATTGCAGACGCATTAAACATGACAACCCGAACATTACAGTGACACCTGAAAGAAGTCAATACATCGCATAAGGTGTTACTAGACGACATGCGCAAAGCACTCGCTCAACATTATCTTGAGGACCCACATATCGGGGTTTCCGAAGTCGCTTATTTGCCGGGCTACTCTGAACCCAGTGTATTTCATCGCACATTTAAACGATGGTTTGATATGACGCCCGGTGAACTAAGGCTGCAGTAGATTGCAATGCTTTCAAAAACGAACATTAATTCCACTATCTAATTTATAGCCACTTTTTATCGTGGCAAAGTCATCATCGGACTTTAACCAGGTGAGTTGTTTTTCACTGGCGTAACTACCGCCGATGTGTAACCAAACTAAGGGGTAAATATTGTATTCAACAACAACGCCCGTATCGATACCCGATATAGCTAGAATATCTTTTTGATTGTGATCATAATAGCTTGCATAAGAAAATTCAGCTTTAACAATGCTATGGAGCTTTTGAGTATGAATTTTTCTCAAAGAAAGATAAGAAGGAAGTAAGGCATCTAGCACATACGATCCCCGTGAATAACTTAAACCGAGCGTAGGTAATAAAACGTCTTGGCCAAAGTTTGAATTGTGCATGATACCCAGTTTATAGACTTGCCGACTATTACGTTTATAAGCCAGCGTTGCGAAAGAAAATGTTTTCTTGCTGTTGGCGCTAGCATTGACATTTTTCTCAGAAAATAGGCCATAAGAGAGATAAGCATTCCAATACCAATGAGGGTTTATTTCACTGATCGCATATAAGCTGGCATAAACGCCGGAATAATGGTTTGATATTGCGTTAGTTTGTAACGAATCGAATTGATCACCCATATATCCGACTCCCAACGCAGTAAAGGATTTTGGGTTATTGGTCATCAGTATGGGACTCGCATCAAGCCAGGTTTTTTTGTGATACATGGTCAAATCACGGGTTTTATTATTATCCAGTGTGACATCGGTTTTAGTTGACGCAAGATCTTGTTTCAGTAACAACCCCGCTGGCATGGGTTGTCGCTCAACCAAAAAGTCTCGATACTCTGGTCCGGCAGCGTTAGCTTTTAGGCTGGTAATGGTCAACAGGATAAGAAATATTGTAAACTTCAGCATATCTGCTTTCCTTTTTTAATTTTCATAAAATTGTTAAATGATCGTTTCGTTAACAAAACGCCTTGGGCTAGGCAGCGCTTGCTGCTGCGGATGACCGATACGAAATGGCATAAGTACTTGCCATTGCGATTGATTTATCAGGGCTTGCAATTTCTCAGCGAATAGAGAATTTTGGCCTGATCGGTAATCATGATCAATGCGTTCAGGAATTTGATTAACCGGCTGCATGGCGAGCCCTTTTGTGGTTCCCCATAAGTGCATCCTTTGCCAATATCGTCCTCCCTCTACGCGCTGGGTATTATCGTGGTTATTTTTAGCCACAATGATGCCCACCTTATCCGTTGTTTCACGTAATTTCCTCATGGCATCAAGAAAATATTGATCACCCGATTCTCTTGATATCGGCGGTAACATTTTTGCGATAGCTCGCATTGCAGACGAGATTCCCGTGGTATCTAAAGAGATGCCATCTTTTTTTGTTTGTAGCTCTTGCCAATTTTTTCTCACCCAATGAAAGCTAGCCTTTGACTGGTCTTCGTCATCAATAATGGCTTCTGTTGCTTGAGTATTCAGATTAAAAAAATGATCTCTGTCTGCTTTTTCATCAAGCCATACCAGTTTAACCTGGCTAAACTCACCGCCTAACATACTGAGTGTATTTTGAACGTTGGTTGAAATAGGATTTGTTATGTCATGCGGACCTCGATTGGTATGACGATGAGGAATCGCCTTGTATAGATCGGAGATAATAGCTGGGTTATTTTTCAACTGAATACTTGCTACATGGGTCAGGCTTGATGGATCAGGAAAGTAGTCCAATTGATAGGAATAACCATTGGCCTTTGCGGCAAGTAAAAGATTTTCTAATGCGCACCCGACTCCGATATGCATTTCTCTCAACAAAGGGTCAATTGCACCAATATTTCGTTGAGTATCAACGTAGAGATTGATTGATAACTCTGATACTTGAAATAGCCAAGGCTGAGTATTGTGAGGACTTGCGGCCAGGATTGCGGAATGCACAAGACCGATTAATCCGCTGCTATGTTGTGTCTCCCAGTTAGCCCACTCCTGGTAGGCAGGACCTTGACTTGAGCTAAAAACACCTTGATCAATAGCTCGCCATACCGTGCCACCAGCCATTAAAATTGATAAAACCCCGGCCCCTTGGATGAATTTTCGACGATTCATGCGCTCACTCCTCTTCTATTAATGAATTGATTGTGTGATGGGTATAGAATACGGTGAATGAGGATGGGCGACCATGATGGTTTGAGACATCAACATGACGATTCGGGACAATGTGATAAAACAAGAACAGATATGAAAAGAGACCTCACGATACATGCGAGCTTTGTAAAAGAACTATATTATTACGCAATTGAGCAAGGTGCACCGGTTGAATCATTAACAAAGATGACAGGATTACAAGCAGAGCACTTCAATAACCTGGATGCGCGAATTCCAGTGCAAAAAATTGCTGCACTTTGGCAGGCTGCCGTGGAATTAACGGCTAATCCTGCTTTAGGATTACAGTTGGGCGCGAGTTCTCATCCCAATAACGCCGGGATTATTTCGTTGGTTTGCATGAATAGTCCAACTTTGAGTGAAATGATATCAAGAATTATTCGTTATATGCGTTTAATTGCAGAGTCTGATCATCATGAACTTATTGAAAAAAATACGACTGTCGAATGGTTTTTTCAAATTGAAGCACCAGAATGTTTTACAACATACGCTATTGAGCGTAGCTTTGCGATGGCATTGAATTGGGTCAATACGTTTACCGGGATAACAATTGAGCCCCTTGAGTTACATTTTCAGTATCGGGCACCAGACTATCTTGCTAAGTATAAAAAAGTGTTTTCTTCTCCACTGCTTTTTGAACAGCAAAGCAATGCTATTATATTTGATAAACAAATATTAACTTTACCCGCAAAAACGTATAACGCCTACCTGGATGAATTGCTCCAGCAACAAGCAACGAAATTATTGCAAGCATTGGGCACTGACCACGGTTTAAAGCAACAAACACAAAAGCTCATCATTAAGCAACTGCCAACAGGTAATTTAAATGTCGAAGCTATTTCTGTAAAATTGAATATGAGCCGACGAACCCTGGCAAGAAAACTAAAAGAGGAAAACACTTCTTTTCAAGACTTGGTGGAAAAAACCAGAAAAGAGTTAGCCACTGACTATCTGCAACAGCACACACTCAGTATTAATGATATTGCTTTTATGTTGGGTTTTTCAGAAAGCAGTGCATTCTCCAGAGCCTTTAAACGCTGGTTTGGTAATAATCCTCAAGAATATCGTAATGCTTTAACCAGCAGATAATCGCTTATTCTCAATAACCGCAGTTCTACGTATTGTTGAATCCGTTAATCAAGATATTAAATACAGTAATATGATTTGTCAGGTTCACATAATTGAATGGTGTTTTTTTATTCGAACCGGATCATAATAAAAACTACGTATCCGCAGAATTTTTGTTGTATGATAGGCATCATATTTTTTCGAACCATTTACCAGGATGAATGTTGTGATACCTGCCAAAGCGTTAACACTTGCTACCATAGCAAAACCTGTCAGTGTGCATTTATTTCCTATTGGGACCATTGTTGTTGGCGGGTTTTTGGGCTGGAAATTCTGGCAGCAACAAAACAAAATAAAGCACGTTGAAAAGCAGCAGGCCAAATTATCCCAGCAAATTGAACAATTACACAAACAACAAGCCACAGAAACCATCACACCAAAAACTAATATAATTTCACCGAAAAAAACATATGTATCCAAAACCAATGAAAATAGCTTAAAACAAGGCTTGTTTGAACAAATAATTCACGACAATATAGAACTAAGACAAACGATTTCAAATGGAAAAGCACATGACTAACACATATCATATTGGGATTGATTTAGGCACTAGCCAATCCTCTATTACCACGTCTACTGGCAGCCGCCATACAATAAAAACTTGCATTGGCTATCCCAAAGATGTAATTTCACACAAACGTTTGGGCAAAGATCATTTAATCGGCGATGACGCTTTAGATAATCGTTTAGCGGTGGATTTAGTCTGGCCGTTGGCGGAAGGGGTGATTCGTGATAACGAACAAGCCTTACAAGCCACTCGTTTGATTTTAGAACGATTGATTCAACTCAGCCTGCCAGAATTACAACAAGGCGACCAATTGTATGCAGCGATTGGTGTACCCGCACAAGCCAGTATTGTCAATAAACAAGTCATTATTGAAATCACTCAAGACTTTATCCACAAAATCCTGATCGTCAGCGAGCCGTTTTCGGTGGCTTATGCCTGCAACCGTTTTGATGAATGTTTAATCGTCGACATTGGTGCCGGTACCATTGATTTATGTCGTATGCACGGAGCAGTACCCACAGCCGATGACCAAGTGACTTTAAAAACCGCTGGCAATTTTTTAGATGAAGAAATCAGTAAAGCCTTAACCGCACAAAATCCTGACGTGCAATTAACTCCCAAAATCATTAAAGAAATTAAAGAAAAATACGGTTTTGTTTCTGATCTTTCTGACCCTGTTAAAGTCACGCTCAATAGCAAGGGTATCCCTAACGAATATGACATTACCGAGTTATTAAGAGATTGTTGTTTAAAACTTACTGACCCTGTCAGTGCAGCAATTCAACAATTAGTGGCTTCGTTTGACCCCGATTTTCAAGAAAAATTACGCCATAATGTTATTCTTGCAGGCGGTGGCTCACGCTTGAAAGGCATCGATATTGCGGTTGAAAAAAGTTTAGCCGCCTATGGTGGCGGTAAAGCGGAGTGCGTACCAGATGCTGAATATTGTGGTAGCGTCGGCGCATTAAAAATGTGCATAGAAATGCCAGAACAATATTGGGAAAAAATTTAATCCTTGTTAACCGACATTGATTACCAGTACAGTTCACTATTGAATATGCCGAAAGGCATATTCTTATCAACGACGAAAGCAAGCGAACGCACAAATTGCAATTTTTTGGTACTGCACACACCAGTCACTTCAGTCCCGTATGATTTGGCTATCTGCACGGCAAACGACTCCACACCACCCGATGCACCATTAATCAAAACCTTTTGTCCTCACTGAATCTGCCCCTTATCGCGAAGTCTCTATTTTTATATTCAAGCAGATTCCAGGGCACATTTTTCCCACTGTTCGACGTTGACACCCTTAATCAAAAGCCACAAGGCAAGTAACAATTCCCCCCAAAACGTATAGAGGACAATCGGTTCGAAGCTTGGAAAAAAAAAGAATGTAACAGAATCTATCAAATAGCCAAAACACCCAACAATCAACAAGACACCCAAGATTCTGGGAAGGAAACCCGACTTGATAACTAAATAACCCATAGGAAATAACCACAGGCCCCAAAATAAACCCGCGATATTAATTCCATGTTCGTGCAAATCAAGAAATAACATCAGCTGAGCTTGCAACTGAACTATTTCAAATGCTGCCAAGTAGTCAGCATCGCTCAATAGTCGCAGGGCAGCAAATTGGTTAAGCTCATTGAGCATCGTGATAGGGACGCTAACCAGAAAAAATATCACCATAAGAGCAGCATAGTTTCTGTTAACAGGCTTGAGTAACTTGTATAAAACTAGAACCAGCAATATGTTAACTATCTGGGCGATTAGAACGCTCATAATGCTAAGACGAAATGGCGATACAGAAGCCATAATATTATTGGCTGTTGTTACAGCATCTCCGGGCACAATAAGATTGGAATGACCATACATGCCGAAGAAACCGAGAGGCACCATAGTTAGATACAAGAACCCAGCCACTCTTGCATAAATAAGCGGCGATATTTCGACGGTATGATTTGTCATTTGAATCCCTCCAAATTTTCGTTTGCAGATGTTGAAACACTGGGTTGCCCAATGTCGCTATATCAAGCTTCAAAACTTAATATCAAACAATTTTACCTTTGCTATTCGTTCTTTTCTCAAATACTTAGAATGCGATTTATTATATGCATAGGTTGCTCCTATAGATAATCAGAGAGGGACACCTAAAGCATTATAATAGAAAGCCCCTACTTCAGAGCTCGGTTCACCAAAAATCATGTGTGGAAGATATACTATAATAGGAACCAAAAAAATACCTACATATGATCCACCCCAAGCATACAAAAACTCTCCACGTTTGTTTCCTAAAATACCCGCTAAATATACCCCAAACGCTGTCCCTAGTTGAGGACCAATTAAAAACCCCCAGTGCCCTTGTTCAGTAACAGAGTCCTTAACTAAGGACCATGTAACAGACGTTCCTAGTATTGCTCCTGCAATCCCTAATGTTAACTCTCCAGAAATTTTTGCTATTTTTTTTGTCGTTGTTTCTTGATTAACAATTTTTTGTTTGTCACTTAATTGAAGTTGATTTAAGGCACCATATGAAAAGTCTTGTTTCGCAAATACTGGGCTAAAACTAATCGCTATTAATATAATTAGTATTATTTTTAAATTCCACAGTATCGCTTGCAAAGAGAGTCGATTTTTATACAAACTTTTCATATTATTACGCTTCTCATTCGGGTATGACACCGTATCCACAGTGTTTAAATTGCTGCGCTCAAATTTGGTTTCTATTATGAAGGAATGGGCTACGCAATTAGCCTTCCGCTCAATCGCCCTTGTTGTATGTTTTAGCTTGCTGACGCCTCATGAAGCCTATCTAAAACTCTTGTCGCCCAAGCACTGATATTTGGGCGTGCTGAAGCAACATAACTTTGAAGAACCGGTTGTGCCGTTTCAACAACCTCAATATCTGATAACAGCATCGCCAGTGCTCGGTCACTTATGCCAGCAGGTCCGCCCTGAAGCAATGCAGCGCAAATCGGCCACGTCACATCAAAATTGCCTTGATCATGTAAAGCCTGCCAATGCTGACAACCAAACCCATCAATACCTCTAGAAACATCTAGCGCTGCCAATGTCCATATCGCTAGCGTGTCTTGATCATTTCCCTGAAGTAGCAGATTACAGTAATCATCTAGTTTGTGTATCGTGGGACGGCGGTTTGTGTTCGTCCAAAACGGGTCAATTCGAGGAAGCTGGTTGAGTCGGTTCAGAGACTCCAAGATCGTCCCAATAGCTTTCTTACAAAATGTCTCACACCCCGGATACTCCGATGCATAACCTGAGCTAAGCAAACCAAGGTTGTCTATGAGATAGTCATGAAGCTCTTCTTCTGTTGGAATCTCATTGTCTAGTTTTATCATGGGATTTGTCACGCATAATGTTTTCCTTAAAAAAGGAAGATATTTTATTAAATTCAAGATTATTTGATGCAAGATATTTAGTTGATTGGTCGCATCCAGCACAAGCTAAAACAACCAACATAATTAAAAATATTCGCTTTACTTTATTCATGATTACAGTCCTTGATATTGAGAGGGTGAGCGGTCACTCAGAGTTTAGAAAAAATGAGGCGTAATAAGGGTCCGCGAAGTGGTCTCGTTCAACAATACGACAAGGCTATGGTTCGCTTTGCTCACACAATATAACCTTATTTGTTATGTAGTGAATTTAGATTGATAGGATGAGTCGCAATCCTTCATCTAACTCACCAAGTTGACTTGGATTAAGACGACCGATTTTTTCGGTTATAAAACTTTTGTCTAAAGTGATAATTTGAGAAACATTAACGACTGATTCTTTTGATAGTCCAGTCCCTTTTTTAGGCAGTGTTAAATTTCCAGGTGCTAAACTCAATTTTATATTTGAAGTAATTACAACAGCAAGAACAGTATTTATTTTACTTTTATTAAACGCATTAGAAGAAACGATGACAACGGGTCTTCGATAACCAGGTTCTGAACCTCTTTGAATCTCCATTGAAGCCCACCATATTTCTCCCCGCTTAATCACCATTTTTCTCTTGGTATAGACTTTGATTGCAAATCTAACAATTGCTCATCGAGCGTTGAATCAGTTTCTTCATACACAAGATTCAACTGCTCTGTAACATTTTTATTTTTGTGTGCTTTCAAAAACTCTTCAACAGCTTTGGCATAAAACTCACTACGAGATATTCCCAGGCGTTTTGCAACACCTTCTGCCGCTATAAAGATTTTATCTGGGATAGATATCGCTGTTTTCATGAAAAAAGTATAACTACAGTTATACCCTATGTCAATTTCTATTTACAAGACCTAATTCACAAATAACCGGACGCCGATATCGAAACCCATTTGAAGAACAAACCATAAAACCATCTGAAACCCTTCAGCCATAAGCCGCCACTGAAAAGGCATTCCGATCGATTATCTTTTGTAGGTCGAATATCAATTTCTACAATTGTTGCACCATGGTCAAATGCTGCTTGGATTGACTCAACCGTATTTTCGATATAATGATGGGTGATTTTTATAATTTTTCTGGCTTCGCATCCATAAAGCATCTCATTTCTATCCTCAACTTTTCGTATGTTTTTTCCTTCTTTGATAGAGTGCTGATGAACACCTCTATGGGAAATTATCTCAAAATTATGTTTTGATTCTATTTCATTACCTCAGGCTGTTGTGGAGGCTGGGGGAGAGAAAAAACCCCCGGCTATCCGATTAGATTTCGATTGTACCGACCATATACATAGCTGCTTTACCCGATATTAGCACCCTTTCACCTAAGTAAACACATTTCACTTCTCCACCTCGTTTTGAAACCTGCTTTGCATTCATACTATTTTTATTCATTTTATTTGACCAGTAAGGCATAAGTTGTGTAAAAGCCGATCCAGTAACCGGGTCTTCATTAATTCCGTACTTTGGAGCAAAACATCTTGATACAAAATCGAATTTTTCAGATTTTGATGTTATAACCACGCCTCTTAAGTCTAGTTCTGAAAGAAGACTGAAACTAGGATTAGCATTTAGAATTTGTTGTTAATTTTTAAAAACGACGATATAATCTTCGGACTTTAAACACTCTACTGGAGTATCACTAAACGCGTCCAATATCTTCTGTGGAATTTCACATTTTACAGGCGATTGTGACGGAAAATTCATTTCCAACCACTCGTCATTTTGTTTAACCCTAAGGGGGCCACTTTTTGACTCGAACAATATTTCTTCTTTTTCGTATCCTAATAGATTAAAAATTACATACGAACTTGCTAACGTAGCATGGCCACATAAATTTACTTCTTGAACAGGCGTAAACCAACGGATGTGATACCCACTACTCGTTTGAACAAAATACGCAGTTTCTGATAAATTATTTTCAGCCGCAATAGCTTGCATTAATTCATCAGATAGCCAATCTTCGAGGGGAATTATCGCTGCTGGATTCCCTTCAAGAGTTTTATTTGCAAAAGCATCTATTTGATAAATATTTAATTTCATTCTATACCTTCGCGAAATCTAACATTGCCGTAACCGGACGCCGATATCGAATCCCAATATCTGACGCCAATCCGTTGTATGTTGCTAAAAAGGGGTCAAATCTTTACATTTACCATTTTATCTAGAACAATTAGTTGGAAAAATAGAGTGTTAGCACATGGTAGCGTGAATTTGGCTTAGAATTTTAATAGTATAAGTAAAGATTTGCCCCCCCTAATTTCGACGGTATCATCGGTCATGATCACATTCTGCATATCACCCAAGAGCGTATCATTGACTTCCCCGAGTCCTTCGAAGCTAAAATCAGGCATACCAAAATCAATACCGGCAATATTTGAGCTCAAGCCTTGTAAAGGCATGGGCGGGGGTGCATTGCGTTTTTGTGGTTTGGGTTGTTCCAGTTTTTTCACATCAAAGCTAACCGTCTGGACTTGCTTTTGAGACGGTGGCCGTTCGGAAAAATGATTCATGAATATAATGTAGGTTCTTACAGGTATTTTTATTTTTTATAAAGTAAACGATGAACTTGCCGCAAGCGTCGAAGTACATACACACTGCGGCAGTTTAGTCGGCTTGTGTTGCAAAAATGTGACAGCGTGATGATGCGGTTTTGTGAACTCAGCCAATATATATTTTGCGAGATAAAAAAGATTGTAATAAATTTGTCATAAAGACATGGTATACCTTTCGTGATATCACTGAGCAGCCAATTTAAAGTTAGATAACAATGACGAAAAAAGTACTGATAGTCGAAAACGAAAGAGATATCCGTGACCTATTGGAAAGTGTGCTAATACGTTCCGGCTTTGAGGTGGTTAAGGCGAAGAATACCTCTGAGGCATGGGAAACATTATGCTCTCAATCGGTAGGATTAATCTTATTAGATTGGATGTTGCCTGGACCAAGTGGCATTGAATTTGTTAAAAGAATGCAAAATGATGACACAACCAAAAACTTGCCAATTATCATGGTTACCGCGAAAACTGAGGAAAATGATAAAATTACTGGGTTAAGCGCCGGCGTTGATGATTATATCACCAAACCTTTTTCGCCACGCGAGCTGGTTGCCCGGATTAATGCGGTGATGCGGCGTTTGACTTTCGAAAGGAAGAAAAAGAAATATGAGATTGAAGGTCTGATTCTTGACGTGGAAGGGCATCGTGTGTATTCCGATAACAGAATCATTGCCATGGGTCCGACCGAATTTAAATTATTGAAGTTTTTGATGGAAAATCCTGAACGCGTATTTTGTCGTCAGCAAATACTTGATCATGTCTGGGGTCATTTTATTTACGTGGAAGAAAGAACGGTGGATGTGCATGTACGCCGTTTACGTAAAGCCTTGGAAAGTACTGGTCATCAATTATTCATTCAAACGGTCCGTGGCGCAGGTTACCGGTTTTCAGTCGCAATTCAGGCCCAATCCTTATAAATGTAAGGTGTATCGGTTGTCCCATGGTTGGGTATGACATTGTCGAGCCAATTGGCTACGGCAATAAAATAATATGCCCAAATACGAAATGTGGTTTCCTCATAACAAGTCTTATTAAAAGCATCTCTATCATGGGACGAGGCTTTTTGAGAAATGAAAATTAAATAATTTGCCCAGCTTGCTTGTCTGTTCGCTTGTCGCGGGAGTTGAGCTAATCCCCGCTATGATCTTGGCAATTTGTGCAAGTTCTTTCGTTTCCACTCGCACTCCTAAGTTTCGGCAACATACTTTTAATCAATCTGAAAATAATAACCAATAATTATAATTAAAATTTTCACTCTCCAAATGAATGCCTGGAACTTCGGTTAATCAACGGACAGGGATTGCTTTCATGAAATCATATTTTGAATTGTTATTTTTTTTGCTGGTATGCCTTTGGCTAAGCGGGTGCTCAGATCAGCAGCAAACGGCAACAACAGCGTTGTCACCCAACGCAAGACAACAGGTAACCGGTGTAGGCATACAAGCCTTTACATTTGATCAAACCCTATTTGATAACGCAAGTTTTGCGTGGGGTGGTTTACTGTATGACCGATGGTGGGTGAGTGATGCCACCGGTGCCTTGAATCCAACACCACCGGAGATCGAATCGAGCAACCATCCGCTTTGGCCTGTTTTCAACAACAAAAGAGAATTGTCGGCCACCTGGCGCTGCAAAGCGTGTCATGGCTGGGATTATATGGGTCGTGCCGGGGTATATGGTAAGACGGGTGGAAATTATGATACCAATATTAAAGGGCTGATTCCGGCAGAGAATGGAGATACTCCGCTATTTACCACACCAGAAGATATTTTTTCAATTATTGATGTGGGCTCCATCAACAATCCTGACGATCATGCTTTTGGTAATTTTATGGATGTGCAAGCACTGCATGCCATCACCAAGTTTGTTTGGACCATTCAGCAAGAAGCGGCCGCAGGAAAATCACCCAGTACGGTGATTGACCGGAATACTAAATTTGTTATTGGAGGTGATCCAAATAACGGTGCGCAGGTGTATCAATTACCAGCACCGGTGCAAGGTGATCTCACCGTCGGGCAGGGTGGATGTGGTGGTGCCGATTGTCATGGGGATCAGGGTCGTGTCATCGATCTTGATGCGCCGAATCGATTTTTTCTAGATACCTATGCGTGGGACAATCCATGGGAAGGTTTACACAAAATTCGTTTTGGTGACCCCGGTGAGACACCACCCATGCCGGGGTTAGAATATTATGGAAATCCGCAGCTAGATTTTCAAGCGGCGGTTGATGTGTTGCGTTATCTCCAGGATGGACTGATTGCTTCGAGTAAAAATTTTGATATTCAACGTTATGTGGCAAGTGTTGATCAAATGAATAAGGATTTTGCACGCGGCGGTATTTTGTGGGACAAGTGGTGGGTCGGCACCGATGAAACGGTGGTGCTAAGCCCTCCAGGGAATACCGAACCACATTCATTATGGCCAACGATCAATACCACCCAAACTGGGGATACGACTTATCGTTGTAAAGCTTGTCATGGTTGGGATTATTTGGGGGTAGCAGGTGTTTATGGTAATCCATCGAGTAGTTATTATACCGAAATCAAAAGCATTGTTGTCACGCCGGATAGTGTGGTTCCAAATTTAATCGCCGCCCAAGATATTTTTGATTTTCTGAAGGCGGGGGAAGTGAATGCGCCAGGGGATCATGCGTTTAATGGTATTTTGAGCAATGATGATATTTATGCGTTAACTCGTTTTATTAACGTAGTACAGCAGGAAGCCTTTGATGGCAAGTCGGTCGCACAGTTTATTCAACCTTGGGCAGATATCGATCCGGTGCTAGGTTATGCCAAAGTGATTGGAGGTGATTCTTCCAAGGGCTTAGTACATTATAATTTGTTACCTTTTGATCCCGCACTTGCTGATCCTGAGACGCAAGGGGGATGTGGTGGCGAGTGTCATGGGGAGGATGGCCGGTTGATTGGTTTTGACGAAGATGGTGTCATTCTTTATGTCGCGGATTATGCGTATAAGGCACCGGCTGAGCTGTTACACAAAATACGATTTGGCCATCCAGGCAGTGATATGTTGGGGTTTGCTGATTATCAAATTTCGCATTTGAATTTACAAGTCGCAGTGGATGTTACCGCTTATTCACAAGGCGGTTTGGCACGGGAAATGGCTAAGGGAGGGCGCTTATTTGATAACTGGATGGCCGAAGCGAATCTGCCGTCACCGACAACTCGACATGCGCTTTATGATTTACAAGCGATACCCGATCCTGTTGCCACAGATGCCGATACCTGGCGCTGTGCTTTATGTCATGGTTGGGATTATCAGGGACGAGCAGGTTTGCAAAACAATTTGATCGCGCTTAAATTAGCACGCAATTGGGAGATCAGCGAAGTCTATCATACCTTGAAACACGGTTATGTTGTGCTCGATGCTGGGCAAGCGATCAGGGTGCACCAATTTGGTAATTGGCTGCAAGAAGTACAGTTGTGGAGCTTGGCCGAATTTATAATGAATGGAATGGTGGATACTAGCAATTTTATTCGGAGACTGGGTACCGCCTATCTCGGAGATAGTACAGCCGGACAGGCCATTTATCAGGGGGCATCTTTGGCAACGGTAGATGGTAGCGCCTTCGATTGTCTAAGTTGTCATGGCAGTGATGGTCAGAGTGTAAGCTCAGTGAACGTGTTCGATACCGCTTGGCAAAACCCCTGGCGTTTTTTCCATAAAGTACGATTTGGCGCAGCAGGTACCCCGATGCCAGGTGTGATGGATGTTATATTTACTGACAATAATCATCATGGCAATAACCATGACGCTGTTGATATTCTGAGTTTTGCGCAAACACAATAAGGGTTGGCTTATCCCGCGATCTTGCGTGATATTTGATCATGCAAGATCGACTGTGCAAATAAATTCTCATTTCTTAGATTGACTCTTCTCCTTATAACCTTGCTTGATCCTCGGTGTGGAATGAGATGAATGCGATTCATTTTGCGATACTCATCACAAAGGCCGTGGTTTTCCTCGATTCCATGACTTAGCATCAGCTCATCAAGGTAAATTATGAACATACTGTGCCGATAATCTCGTGGGAGGACAAAATCGCGACTGTCGATAGGGTCAGGCCTTGCATTTCACAAAAATGTAAATTGTAAGGCCTGACCCCGCTCACCACATCCATACTAAAAATCTCCCCCAGGGTTTTTATTCGATCCACCAACCATTGTTTTCGATGATCAAAATTCTTGCCGGTGACCGGATCTTCCCCACACAGGAAGGACCTGCGTACGCATCGGCTTACCATGTGATAATAGGGGGTTGATTCTAAATCAATCGAGCAATGTCTGGCGAAAGTCATGGATGGGGTCTCTGCTTTTTTTGTAATAGATATTTTTTGTTATTTGTCTTTATCTAATAAAAAGATGAGCAGGTGATTATTTGTTGGTCAAATTATTATGGATGTCCTGGATTTTTATTTTATTACCCTTTATTATTTAATTCGGTGGTTTCGGCCGAGGCTGTGTGAAAACTCAATTTACGGAATGATGAGCGTCCACGATATGGAGATAACTAATGAGTGGGTTTATTAAAGGTCAAGACCGTAATCAAGCAACACTATTTCCTGAGCGACTAGATGATTGATTCGTTGCCAGACGAGTGATGTAATGATAGGGTATTACGACAAAGCCCTTTGGTAATTAGTCCGTCAGTTTCCCTTGGTAATGACACTTTTACAATTTATTTAAATATTGCGTCCCCAGATTTACAGAATTTATTATTTTATCAGTACATACTAAGAAAATCTGGAGTTAAAAATCGCTATCTTTGTGCCAATACAAAGTATCAACAACTACCCAGTTATCTTTCATCTTACGAAACCAAAGCGTTAAGACACACTCACCTTCCATCCATGATGCTTCGTTAATTTGTATCGATTGACTCTCAGGATTAGATCGAGGAAACAAAACTTCTAACTTTCCACGAAATTCAGTTATAGGACCATCTTTCATATTAAATGTTTCTTTACTCGAAGCAGAGCCAAGTTTGGCCTCAACTTGTTTAAAAGTTTTATCCATCCACTCCGGTTTTTCGACGGGCGTGCTGCATAGCGAAGCATTCATTTTAGTCACCAATTTAGTTGTATCAGAACATGCGGGAAAACTTAAAAAACAGAACATAAATAGCATATTGCAAAAAAATAGTTTTGGGTATCTCTTCATTATCTAACCTTATTTATTGCAAATTTATTACTATGAAAATAGCAACAGATCTTGGTTCATTATCTAATACTTCTTACTGAAAAAGTTGTATCCGGTATCATCGTATTAAGCTCGTCTAATATTGTTTGAAAATGTCGATCTCGAAGTTGGCTACCCACATTCATCATGCTAGCATGATCATTCGTATGCGCGCTCGCCGCAGGATATTCATCTCCCCGACCCAAGACTACTGTATTACCGGCGGCATGTCCAAATTCATGCGCTACGGGAATCTGATTACGGCATACCCTTGGCGCACCCGCGCAATTTACTCTAGTTACAAAATCATTGGTGTCTAAGTTGATTATGCGAGTATTCCAAACCACGTTACTTCTGGCAAAGGCACCGGCAGCGATTTTTGTAACATTCACGTTCCAATGCTCGTGAGCGGTAACTCTTCTAATATCGAGATTAATAGACACCCCGCTTGCAACATGTCGCCTAGAAAATGACGACCCACCTACCACTCCCAAAGTAGCTCGATTCGACCAGGCAGACCAAATGTAAGAATCCGTGCGATTATGGAAACTTGTTTTTTCAGCCGCTGTCCATGCTGACTGCCCCGCTGCACGTAACCAAGAGTAGTTCCACTTTTGCTGCAAAAATATGTGCCCCAGTGTCGTATCAAGGTCAATATCACACCACGGCAATCTTTTAACGACGTGTCCCATTAGTTATAACCCCTTATAATTAGCCAGATTTTTTCGGTAGTGTCTCTCATTGACTGTTATGATAAATTAACCTATTATTAGTGACTTATCTTGACTGACTGGAGAAAACCTCATGTGCCATCCCATCGACCACTTCTGCTGTCAAAATTCAGATTGTCCCGCCTACGGACTCAGAAATCAGGGAAATCTTGGCTACGAAGGGTACAGTGGAAAGAAAAAACAAATCCGGATGATTCGCTGTAAGACATGTTTTGCCCGTTTTTCTGAACGCAAAGGCACGCCCCTTGAGCACTGTCGTTTACCTAAGGCGAAAGCACT
>Ga0316206_1000380_pt1 | contig 65792 bp, 48 predicted proteins | sample 6monthpyrite_MG_FD_204942 | JGI IMG/M metagenome (GOLD analysis project Ga0316206, IMG submission 204942) | Microbial mat bacterial communities from mineral coupon in-situ incubated in ocean water Damariscotta River, Maine, United States -... | ecosystem: Environmental > Aquatic > Marine >...
TGATGCACGCCAAAGTGTTCACTTTTGAGCCTGGCTCCGTACGTAATGGGTTACACGCCGACGGGCTCTGGGGTCTCTTCGTAGGCTTCGATCGGGGGGCAGGTGCAGATCAGGTGGCGGTCGCCGTAGCCGTTGTCGATGCGCTTGACGGCGGGCCAGAACTTGTTGGCGCGGACGAAGGCTGCGGGGAAGACGGCGACCTCGCGGGAGTAACTGTGCGTCCAATCGCCGGCGACTTCATGGGCCGTGTGCGGCGCGTTGAACAGCGGGGCGTCGTCCTTGTCGGCCTTGCCCTCTTCGAGGTCGCGGATCTCTTGGCGGATCATCAGCAGCGCGTCGCACAGGCGGTCGAGCTCTTCTTTCGACTCCGATTCCGTCGGCTCGATCATCAGCGTGCCCACCACGGGGAACGACATCGTCGGGCTGTGGAAACCGAAGTCCATCAGGCGCTTGGCCACGTCCTCGGCGTGCACGTTTGCCGACTTCTCGAAGGGGCGCAGGTCCATGATGAACTCGTGCGCGCACATGCCTTGCGCACCGGTGAACAGGATGTCGTACTCGGCGCTCAGGCGCTTCGCCATGTAGTTGGCGTTCAGGATCGCGACCTCGGTGGCTTTCTTGAGGCCAGCCGCGCCCAAGAGCGCGCAGTACATGTACGAGATCGCCAAGATGCTGGCGCTGCCGAAGTTCGCCGCCGCGACAGCGAACTCGTCCGCGTCGCCGGCTTCAGGGGCGCCGGGCAGGAACGGAATGAGGTGCTCGACGACGCCGATCGGACCCACGCCCGGGCCGCCACCACCGTGCGGGATCGCGAACGTCTTGTGCAGGTTCAGGTGGCAGACGTCGGCGCCGATGTCGCCGGGGCGGCAGAGCCCGACCTGTGCGTTCATGTTCGCGCCGTCCATGTACACCTGCCCACCGGCCGCGTGGATCATCTTGCAGATGTCGACGATCGCCTCTTCGAAGACACCGTGTGTCGACGGGTAGGTCACCATCAAGGCCGCAACCTTGCCATCGTTCGCCTCGAGCTTCGCCGCGAGATCCGCGACGTCGATGTTGCCCGCCTCGTCGCAGGCGACGGTCACCACGCGCATACCCGCCATCACGGCCGAGGCCGGGTTCGTGCCATGCGCCGAGGTCGGAATCAGGCACACGTTGCGATCCCCCTGACCGAGGCTCTCCTGGTACCGCGCGATCGCGACCAGCCCCGAGTACTCACCCTGACTGCCCGCGTTCGGCTGGAACGACATCTTCGCAAAGCCCGTAACCTCGCACAGAATGCGGTCGAGGCGCGCGATCAACTCCGCGTACCCCTCGGTCTGATCGGCCGGCGCATGCGGGTGCATGTTCGCGAGCTCGGGCCACGTGATCGGCAGCATCTCACTCGTCGCGTTCAGCTTCATCGTGCACGAGCCGAGCGAGATCATCGAGGTCGTCAGCGACAGGTCGCGCGACTCGAGGCGGCGCAGGTAGCGCAGCATCTCGTGCTCGGCGTGGTAGCTGTTGAAGACGGGATGCGTCATGTAATCGGTTGTGCGCGCGTGCGCGCCGGCGACGTCCGCGAACGAGTCGGCTTGAGTCCCTGCCGCGGCGTCGAGCTCGGCGGCCGTGCCGCCGAACAAGGCGAACAGCTCGACGACATCGGCGTAGCTCTTCGACTCGTCCAGGCTGATGCCAATCTTGCCCTCGCCGCGCAGGACGCGCAGGTTGATACCCGCCGCGCGGGCCGCCGAGAAGAGGCTCGCGGTGTCGCCCACGGAGACCTCGATGGTATCGAAGAACAGCCCGTCCGAAACGCCCACGCCCTTCGCCGCAAGCGCACGCGCAAGGATCGCCGTCAGCGCGTGGATGCGCTCGGCAATCGCCTTGATGCCCGCAGGTCCGTGGTACGTCGCGTAGAAGCCCGCCAGGTTGGCCAGCAGGACCTGGCTCGTACAGATGTTGCTGGTCGCCTTGTCGCGGCGGATGTGCTGCTCGCGCGTCTGCATCGCCATGCGCAAGGCCGGCGCGCCGGCCGAGTCGACCGACATGCCAATCAAGCGGCCCGGCATGAAGCGCTTGTACTTATCGGACGTCGCCAAGTACGCGGCGTGCGGCCCACCGAAACCCATCGGCACGCCAAAGCGCTGCGTCGAGCCGATCGCCACGTCCGCGCCCCAGGTGCCGGGTGCCTCGACCACAGCCAGCGCCATGATGTCGGCGGCGCACACCACCATGCAGCTCGCCGCGTGAGCGCGCTCGGCAAAGCCGCGCCAGTCGTCGATGCGTCCGCGATCGTCCGGGTACTGCACCAACGCGCCGAACACGCGGCCCTTGTCGCTCGTAAAGTCGAAGCTGCCAGCGTCCCCCACCACGACCTCGATGCCCGCCATCTTGGCGCGCGTCAGCACGACGGCAATCGTCTGCGGGAAGCAGCGATCCGACACAAAGAACACGTCGCCTTTGCCACGCTGCGCGCGCAGGCAGAGCGTCATCGACTCGGCCGCAGCCGTCGCCTCATCTAGAAGCGAGGCGCCCGCCATCGGCAGCGCCGTCAGGTCGCTGACCATCGTCTGGAAGTTCAAGAGCGCTTCCAAGCGGCCCTGACTAATCTCCGCCTGATACGGCGTGTACTGCGTGTACCAGCCGGGGTTCTCCAGCACGTTGCGCTGCACCACCGCCGGCATCACGGTGCCGTAGTAGCCGGCACCGATGTAGCTCTTGTTGACCTGGTTCTTCTGCACGACGCCGCGCAGCTCTTCCACGAGCTCGGCCTCGCCGCGCCCGTTCGCAAGGCCGGCTGACTCGTCCAATTCGCGCCCGAGCCGAATCGACGCGGGCACGGTCTTGTCAACGAGCTCATCGAGGCTCGCCAAACCGAGCGTGCCTAGCATGCTGCCGATGTCCGCCTCGCGCGGGCCGAGGTGACGACGGGTGAACGTATCGAGGGGGCGCTGAAAACGGCTAGACATGGCGGTCACAGGGATGCAGGTCGGACGTGGATTCAAGGATTCGAGCCAACCATTCTAGCCAAGAGTTTCGCCAAAGGCGCAAGCGTCGGGCGAGAGCTCCTTGGGACTTCGCGCTTGTCGCAGCTAGGGCACTAGGAGCCCGCTTGTCGGCCCGCTCAGCTGCCCGTCGGCCAACAGAACCTGGGCGCTGACCGGCAGGCCCAGCAAGCTCGGAATCAGCGGCACCGGAAACTGATAGGACTGCGAGACATCCGACGGGAAAGCACCTGCAAGGGTAGCCATCAAGGGGTCCAGGAACACCCAGTCGCCGCCAAGGGCGATCGGTTCGCTGGGGGTCTGCGGCGCAACGAACAGGAAGCCCACGACCCCAGGAGTCACCGTGGCCGGTGCGCAGCTCGGCGCCACGGCATCCCAGCTCAAAGCCCAAATCCCACCGAGCGGGATCGCGCCCGTGGCCTGGGTCAGTCTTGAGCAAGACGTCTGCGCCAGGTTGCCCGTGACCACGAAGGCCTGCCCCGAAGGCTGAGTCCCGCAAGCGACGGTGGAGCCCACGCCACAGAGCTGGCTGACGTAGCGCTCCCACTTCACTCCGATTCCGCCGCTGACCGTCGAGTTCCAGCTGTGCACGTCTTTGGCCACAACACCGTCGCCGCCGCGGCCGCCCCAGTCCGAAAGGCTGGCCGGGCACGCCTCAAACGTTGTCTCTGTGAGCGAACCGCCGGCGCCGCCTTTCACGGTGCTGTCGATCAAGAGTACCGACGTCGAGGGAGCCCGGATTCCAGCTTGGCCATCGATGAAGAACGAGGCCGGACCACACGCATCGATCCCCGCCGGCCCACCAACAAGCTGGCTGTTGATCACCGTCAGACGCTTCACCGATCCGAGCTCGATCGCGGGGAAGCTCAATGTGATCATCCCACTAGGTTGCGTGTTGTTGTGCTCGATCGAGCAGCCCTCAAGCCAAACCGAATCAAACCCGCCACCCGACAAGGTGGGCGTCCCATTGCTGTCCGTGTGGGAGTAGCGGATCTTGAGCCCCAACAAGAAGACGTCGCCCGAGCCCGGACCGTTCAGGACCAGGGTCTGGCCAAGCTGCGGGATGTCGATGTTGCAGACCGGCTCGCCAATGATGGTCAACGGCTTGTCGATCACGATCCCGAAACTCGAGCCGCCCTGATCGACGGGGGTCTGAATCCGAATCGTGTCCCCCGGAGCTGCGGCGGCGATGGCTGCCGCCAAGTGCGGTTGATCGGTCGGCACGAGAATCGTGCCCGCTTGAGCCGAGCTCGCAAGGGCAAAACCGAGAGCGAAGAGAAGGGCGAGACGCATGAGTTTCCTCAGGGGGAGTGGGGCTTGGGACGAGCCTCATGATCCCCGACAATTCGGCGTTGCGGAAGGCCCTTTCTGGCGAACCGGAGCCACGGGGTTCCAGGGAACCGGCTGGGCATGGCGAGCGCATGAAGCGGGACATTGCAAGCACGCCACCGGCTGAGCGGACCGCTCTAGCGGCAGTCGCGGGCTAGGATCGCCGCAGGGCTAGATGGAAACAAACCAGTGGTCGGGCGGCGTCCTTAGGAAGTCCTCGATCTCGATGCCGCCCTTGCCCACCAAGAGCACTTTCTTGGGATGAAAGGCCTCGTCGAAGGCCACGAGGCCCGGCTGGTGTTCAGTCGTTCGGCCACTTTTGACCTCGATCGCCACAAGGGTGCCCGCTCGCTGAAGGACGAAGTCAACCTCTTGATTGTTGTGCCGCCAGTAGAACAAGTCATAGAGACCGCGGCTTGCACCCGCATACAGGTGCGACCCAATCGCGGACTCGACAAGGTGCCCCCAAAACGTCCCGTCCACGCGCGCCTCTTCCGGCGAGAGCCCAGAGAGAGCCGTCATCAAGGCCGTGTTCAGGACCTGCAGCTTGGGGCTTGAACCGCGGCGGCGCACGGCCTCCCCCGCGAACTTCGAGAGCCCGGCGACCATCCCCGCACCGGCAAGGAGATCGAGGTAGTGCGCCAGCGTTGTGGTGTTGCCAGCGTCTTGCAATTGGCCGAGCATCTTGTTGTACGAGAGGATGCGGCCCGAGTAGCGACAGCTCAGCTCAAAGAGCCGCCGCAAGAGTGCCGGTTTGCGCACGTTGGAGAGCAGGAGCACATCACGCGAGATCGTCGTCTCGATGAGAGAGTCGAGAACGTAACGCCGCCAGCGCTGCCAATCCGCGGCCAAACGCGCGGCGCCCGGATAGCCACCAAAGAAGATGAACTGGTCCAGGTCGAAGCCAAAGGCCGCGTGCATTTCATCGAAACTCCAGTGCGTGATCGGCAGAACCTCGAAGCGCCCCGCTAGGCTCTCGGTCAGCCCCGCCTGCATTAAGAGGGGCGCCGAGCCCAAAAGCACAACCGAGAGTTGCCGCCCCGCTTGGCCGTCCTCGTCCCAGAGGCGCTTGACCGTCTCCGACCAGCCTGAGACCTTCTGGACTTCATCGATGGCGAAGATGGCCTCGCCATCCCGGCGGGCGAGGCCACGGGCCTGCTCCCACTGGGCGGCGAGCCAGGCCGCATCCCGCAACTCGGGTTCGTCAGCAGACACGTAGTGGTAAGGCTTCGCCCCTTTGCCAAGCGCCTGATTCACGAGGGTCGTCTTGCCGACCTGACGAGGCCCGGCTACTACCTGAATGAAGCCGCGCGCTTCCTCCAAACGCGTCGCGAGGACAGCGGCGGAGTCGCGCTCGAACTGCCCTGAATCTTGGGTGCTCATCATAATGAGTAAAACTACTCAACATAGTGAGTGTTGTCAAGGGAGCGATTTAAGTGGATCATATGAAACGACTTACGTTGCAGTGGCGTCGGGCGCTTGGTGATCTGTCCCAACTTAGCAGCGTCCATTTTTAGCGTGCGAGCGCCCGCATGAGCACCCGCCTCGACCGAAGCGATAAGCTCGCGCGCAGGCCCAGGAAACGGCGGATGCGGTTGGCGAACAGGCGCGGCTCGGCCAGCTGATGCACGAGGTTGGCCGGGGTCAGGTAGTAGCTGAGGTAGCTCTTCTTGATCGCGCTGAGCGTCGCCGCGTCGACCAGCGTGTAGGTGTCGGGATCGGCGGGCAGCTCGCGGTACGGGAGGAACTGCAAGGTTGTCGGGCGCAGGATGCGGGCCCAAGCGCGGGTCTCGTGCAGGCTCTCGGGCGTGTCGCCGGGAGCGCCGACGACAAAGTAGCCGCGCGTCTTGATGCCCAGCTTGCGGCAGATGTCGAACACCTCCTTGGCGCGGTCGAGGCTGGGCAACTTGTTCTTCCAGTGCGCGGCTTGTTGCTCTGTGCCGCCGGTCTCGACGCCAAACGACATCGCGTCGAGGCCGGCGCAAGCGAGCTTGGTGAGAAGCTCGTTGTCGACGAGGTTCAGCGTCGTCTCGGCCCAGAACGTGATGCCGAGGCGCGCGTCGATGATCGCGTCGGCCAGCTCGATCACACGCTTCCGGTTGACGGTGAAGGTGATGTCGCGGAAGACGATGTTCTTCACGCCGTGGACGTGCACGATGTCTTCGAGCTCGGCCATTACGTCCGCGATCGGGCGCGTGCGGTAGTGGCTGCCCTGCGAGAACTCGTACGCGCACAGGTCGCATGCAAACGGGCAGCCGCGGCCGGTCTGCACGGTGGTGATCGGGCCGCGCATGCCGGCGATGTGATAGCGCTCGTTGGGGAGCAGGTGGCGCGCGGGCAGCGGCAAGGTCGCGACGTCGATCACACGTGGGTCGGGCGGGTTCGTGTGGAGCGCATGGCCGTCGCGCCACGAGATGCCAGCTAAGTCCGGAACGGTGCCGGCCTCGATTGCGCGCACCAGCTCAAGTGGTTTGTCGTCGTTCTGCGAGTCGATCGTGAAGTCACACGCGCCGTGCGCCAGGATGCGCTCGGCGTACAAGTGCACAATCGGGCCGGTGAAGTAGACAAGCGCCTTGGGGCAGGTCTCTTTGATGCGCTTGGCGAAGGCCAAGTCGGTGTCGAGGGTCACGAGGCTCGAGATCACGCCCACGAGGCGCGGCTGCGCACGCAGGATGCGGCTCAAGATCGCGATCGCATCGAGGTCCTGCGCCTCGCCGTCGATCAGGGTGACGTTGACGCCTTCGCGCTCGAGGATCGCGGCCTGCCACGCAAGTGGCAGCGGCGGATACAGGAGCGAGTCGCCGACCTCAAGGCCGAAGCCGCCCATGATCTCGCGGCAGAACTTGCGCGGCGAAAACGACGGAAGGTTGCAGAGGAGGACGTTCATGTTGATCAAGGCTCCTTGAGGCCGAGTGGGTCGTAGCCCTCGATGCGATAGTCGGGGACCAGCCAGTCGCCGTCGGCGGTGAAGACGGGCGTTGTGATCGCGAGGCGCACGGCCTCGGCGTCGGCGGAGTTCGCGTCGAAGATGACCCGCACGCGCGCAAAGTCAGTCCCCGGCCACGTCTCGAGGCGCAGGTAGTCCGGCAGCGCGAACTCGTCGTCGCGCTGCATGAAGTTCCATAGACCCGTCGAGCTACCGCGGCAGGTCACGTCGCTGACGCCGAGCTCGACGAAGGCCGTCTCGGCTGGGGCGATCCCGCGCTCTTTCACAAACGAGGGCAGCGGCCACAGGTGATCGGCCGTCGCGGCCGCCGTGACAAGCACCAAGATCGTCGCGATGACGCCGGTCTGCGGCAGCCGCAATGGCGCGGCCCCCAGCTTCGGCCCGAAGGTCAACGAGCCCTGCGCTTTCGGCGGGCAAGCTTCGAGGCACTCCATGCAGCCGTAGCAGCGCGCGTGGTTCACGACTTCGACTTGCGACACGGGGATCGCGACGGGGCACACCTTGTCGCACAGGCCGCACGACGTGCACGAGTCGCCGTGGCGCTCGATGCGGAACAGCCCAAAGCGCGGGACGGGATTCATCACCGCGGCCATCGGGCACAGCCAGCGGCAGAACGGAATGCGCACAAACAAGGAGCCAACAAGGACCGCGCCGAGGGCGACGTAGCTCCACATCGTGATGTCTTTGCCGTGGCGGCTGATCAGCGCGTACACCGGATCGAAGCCGCGGAACAGAAGCTCGGCCGCCTTCCACGAGATGTACAGGATGTACAGAAGCAGCGGGTACTTCAGCAGGCTCAGGATGCGGTCGGGCGTGCCGGTCACGTCTTTGGGTTTGAAACCGAGGCGCTTCGCCGCGTCAAAGAGAAGCTCCGAGATCGACCCGATCGGGCACATGTACCCGCAGAACACGCGCCGCAAGAGCAGCGTCAAAAGCAAGACGCTGGCCAGGATGTAGAAGTTGCTGACCCCCAGCGAGCAGAGCGCCGTCCCCGCGGTCACGTATTCGTAGGCCGCCTCGACGCCCCCGAAAGGGCACCAGGCCTCGGCGTTCGCGCCGAGGCCAAAGACGGCGACCAACGTGACGACCAGGAAGCCCAACTGCACGAGGCGGCGGCTCCTGTGCATAGGACGGCTCTTCTGTTTACCCACGACGCGCGAGCACTAGTTCTTGTCGCCGGAGTCCTTCTTGTCGTCGTCCGAGCAGCTGCCTTCCGTGTCCTCTTCGCCGCAGGTTCCGGCGCTCGAGCAGCCCGCGCAGCCGCCGGCCTTGACCATCGATTCGGTCTTCCATACCGACGCGAACGCGGGCGTTCTCAAGGCCGCAAGGTCGCGACGTGTGTGCGAGTAGCGCTTCAGGGTCGCCAGCGGACCGGCGGGGATCTTCTCGAAGCACGTCGTCAGTTTTGCGGCCGCGGCGTCGGTGTCACCAACGAGCGCCAAGAGGCACGACTGGTCATAGAGAAGCTGCGCGTCCGCGTCTTCGGTGTTCGCGAAACGCGCGCTGAGGACCTTCGCTCCGTCGAGGTCTTTTTGGCGCGCGAGGCCGATGCCGAGCATCACGTTGGCGCGCACGGTGCGCTCTTCCGGTTTCAGTGCCTTCAGTATTTTCACCGCGTCGGCGTTGGCGTAACTCTCGAGCTCGCTCTCGGCCAAGTCGATCGCCACGGCGGCGGTCTTGAAGCGCACGAAGCGCAACTTGTCGACGGCCACGGCCTCGCCGAAAACCGCGTGCTGCATGTAGTAGGCGCGCAAGCTCGAGGCGATCTTGTCCCACTTCGCCGTGTCGTCGTACACCTTTGGCAGCGCGCCGCGCAGCACCTTGACGCGCGCGACGAGCGCGAGCTCCTTGCGGTAGAGCTCGTTCTCGGGGTCGGCCTTCGACGCCTCTTTAAAGGAGTTCATGGCGCCATCGAAGTCGCCCGTCGTCAGGACAGCGACCCCGTGATCGTAGGCGGCGGTGGCGACCTTGTTCTCTTCCGCGCGCGCGCCAAGGGACAGCGTAAGAAGGCAGACGACAGGGATCAGTTTCGAGACGAGACGCATGGCTGGCTCCGACTGGAGGACTAAAACGGGACAAATGGACCTGGAACTAAGAATAGGCCCCCTCGCCGTAAATACGGGTGAATCCAAGCGACGAATCAGGCCCCTTCGGGACGCCTCGTTCCAGCCGAGTGCGGGGCGGGGCAAGCCCCACTCTGGAGGCAAGCTCTGCCTCGCTCTCCATGCGACTCTTGGCGGACAGTGGGCGATGGAATGCGGTTTGCGGCATGCCGCCGAATCCGCGGCGAGGGCTAAGATGCGGGCATGCCGATTTGGATCCAAGGTGGGACGCTTGTGACTGCGGAGGGCGCGCGGCGCGGGGATGTGCTGTGCGACGCAGGGCGGATCGCGGCGGTGGGCTTCGCCGAAGATGGCGGGCTGACTCCACGCGGCGAGGACGAGGTGATCGACGCGGGCGGGCAGTTTGTGTTCCCCGGCGGGCTCGATCCGCATGTCCACTTGGAGTTGGCGTCGATGGGGACTGTCAGTAGCGACGACTTCGAATCGGGGACGGCCGCCGGGCTCGCGGGCGGGACGACTTCGATCATCGACTTCGTGACGCCGGCGCGCGGCGAGCCGATGCTGGCGGCTCTGGCCGAGCGGCGCGCGGCGGCGGCCAAGGCGTGCAGCGACTACGGGCTGCACATGTCGGTCACGTCTTGGGGCGCGGACTCGGCTGCGGGCATGCGCGCGTGCGTCGAGGGCGAGGGGATCACGTCCTTTAAGACGTTCATGGCGTACAAGGATTCGATCGGGGTCGGCGACGACGAGCTGGCGGCGATCTTGGCGCATGCGGGCGAGCTCGGCGCGCGGGTCAACGTGCACGCCGAGCTGGGCGACGAGGTCGAGCACAACCGCACGGCCTTGTTCGACGCCGGGAAAACACAGCCGAAGTACCACGCCGCATCGCGGCCGCCCGAGCTCGAAGGCCGCGCGGTCGCGCGCGTGGCCGGGCTCGCGGGCGCGACGCCGCTGTACATCGTGCACGTCACGTGCGAGGAGTCCGTGGCCGCGATCCGCGCCGCGCGGGCCGCCGGCGCGAACGTGATCGGCGAGACGTGTCCGCAGTATTTGCTGCTGGACGATTCCGTGTACGACGCGCCTGGCTTCGAGGCTGCGGCCGCGGTCATGTCGCCACCGATCCGGGCGAAGCAGCATCAAGCCGCGCTTTGGTCCGCGCTCAAGGACGGCACGCTGCAGGTCGTCGCGACCGACCACTGCCCGTTCAACATGTGCGGGCAGAAAGAGCTCGGCCTGGAGGACTTTAGGCTGATCCCCAATGGCGCCGCCGGCATCGAGCACCGCTTGAGCCTCCTCTATACCTACGGCGTTCTTGAGGGCCGCGTGACGCTGCCCGAGTTCGTCGACCTGACGTCGACGCGCGCCGCGAAGGTGTTCGGCCTCTACCCGCAAAAGGGCGCGATTGCGCCCGGCTCGGACGCCGACTTGGTCGTGTGGGACCCCGCTGCCACGGGCACGATCTCGGCCGCCACGCACCACCATCGCTGCGACACGAACCTGTTCGAAGGCTTCCGCACACAAGGTGCGCCGTCGGTCGTGATCGCGGGCGGTGTGATCCGCGCCAAGGACGGCGAGCTGCGCGCCGAGCGCGGCGCGGGCCGCTACCTGCGAAGGGCCAAGCCCTGAAGAAGCGCTCTCTCCTTGTCGCCGTTTTGGTCTGCGCGCTGTGGTGGGCGGCGCTCAGCTCGGACTGGTCGATTCAAGGAACGTGGAGTGACACCGCGGCTCTCTGGCTGATGACGCTCGTTGGCCTTTGGCTTGGCCTCGTGGTGCACCGCACGGCCCCCAAGCTCCTCAAGCTTATCTGGATCCTTGTTGCGCTGCCGGGACTGCTGACGCTGCTCATGGCGTTTCCCGGGATGCTCGGAGTCATGTTCTGGTTGGAACAACAAGGGAGCGAGCGTCCCATCGAGGTCCTGCCCCAACCCGATGGCCCGTGGACCGCCCGCGTTCTGTTGACAGATGATGGCTACATCGGAGGGGGCGACCATCTTGAGCTCACCGTGCGACACGCCTGGCTGCCCTTCGTCGAGCGCACGCTGTCGAGGGGTGAGGCGGCTCTCGATCCCGACTCCGGCTTGGGCCGCCCGTATACCAGCTGGCTCCCGGGAGGGCGCGTCAACCTCAATGGCGTTCGCCACGGCAGCGGCAAGTTCGAGCCCTCCGGCATCGACTGGCACGCGCCCATTTGCATCGCTTGGCCCGCTGCGGCCGTTGGCTTCCTCCTCGACGACTAAAGGCGCGGAACCGCTCGCTTCAGAGCGAATGACGCGAAGGACTCGCTAAACTGCGGAGATGGAAACTACGCTCGAAACGGTCGCCTTCACTCTGAACGGATCCGCCACTTCCATCGAAGCACGGGAGGGTGAGTCGCTCATGACAACGCTGCGCGAGCGCTGTGGGATTCTGTCGATCAAGGATGGCTGTTCGCCGCAAGGGCAGTGTGGCTGCTGCTTGGCGTTGGTCGATGGGCGCGCGGTGACAACCTGCGCGATGCCGGTGGCGAAAGTCGAGGGCAAAGAGGTCGTCACGCTCGAGGGGCTCAGCAGCGAAGAGCGCGCGCTGCTCGCCGACGGCTTTGCCGAGGCTGGCGCGCTGCAGTGCGGCTTTTGCACTCCCGGATTGGTGCTGCGCACGAAGTTCTTGTTGGACAAGAACGCGGCGCCCACGCGGGACGAGATCGCGAAGGCGATCGACGTGCATCTGTGCCGTTGCACCGGCTACACGAAGGTGATCGATGCGATCGAGCTCGTGGCCTTTCGACGGCGCGGCGAGGCTGTGCCCGCGCGGCTGACCGAGCACACAGCGCCGATCGCGCATCCCGATCACAACGAGCCCGTGAAACCCGGTGGCGTTGGCGATCGCTTGGAGCGTTATCGCGCCCACGCGCTGGCGCTCGGCGAGCGTCCGTACGTCGCCGACATGCAGCGCGAGGGCTTGCTCGCCGGGGCCGTGCGGCTGTCCGATCACCCGCGTGCCAAGGTGCTCTCGATCGATACCTCACGCGCGCTCGCACACCCCGGCGTCGTCGCGATCGCGACCGCCGCCGACGTGCCCGGCGAGCGCTGGTATGGCCTGATCGAAAAGGACTGGCCCGGCTTTGTCGCCGTCGGTGAAGAGGCGCGCTGCGTGGGCGACTTCATCGCTGCCGTCGCCGCCGTCGACGACGCGACCGCGCACGCGGCTGCCGACATGATCGAGGTCGAGTACGAAGTGCTTGTCCCTGTCACCGACCCGCTTGCCGCGCTCACGCCCGGAGCGCCGCAGGTGAACCCGACGCGGCCGAACGCGATGCAGCACACGCAGATTCGGCGCGGCGACGTGCGCTCGGCCTTCGCGGATAGCGCGCACATCGCGACCGGCGAATGGGAGACGCAGCGCATCGAGCACCTGTTCCTCGAGCCCGAGTGCGCGCTCGCCGAACCCGGCGAGAGGCCCGGCACCATGAAGCTGTACACGCAAGGCCAGGGCGTGTTCGACGACCGCCGCCAGTGCGCGGCGTTCCTCGGCATTCCGGAAGACGATTTGTACGTCGAGCTCGTGCCCAACGGCGGTGCGTTCGGGGGCAAGGAAGACATGGCTGTGCAGCCGCATGCCGTGCTGCTTGCGCACATGACGGGGCGGCCGGTGAAGGTGCTCTTGACGCGCGAGCAGTCGGTGCGCGTGCACCCGAAGAGGCATCCGATCACGATGACCTACAAGGTCGGCTGCGACGAGGACGGGCATCTGACGGCGCTCGAGGCCGAGATGCTGGGCGACTCGGGCGCGTACGCTTCGGTGGGCGCGAAGGTGCTCGAGCGCGCCGCGGGTCACGGCGCCGGTCCTTATAAGGTGCTGAACGTCGCGATCGATGCGATTGCGGCGACCACGAACAACCCGCCGTGCGGCGCGATGCGTGGCTTTGGCGCGAACCAAGCGTCGTTCGCGCTCGAGGGCTGCATGGACATCCTGGCGGCGAAGGTCGGCATCGACGGCTGGGAGATGCGCATGCGCAACGCGGTCGGCATCGGCGACACGTTTGCTAGCGGGCAGGTGTTTGAGAAGTCGGTTGGGCTCAAGCAGACGCTGATGGCAGTGCGCGACAAGTACTACGCCGCGCGCGAAGCGGGCTTTGCTGTGGGCATCGCGTGCGGCATCAAGAACAGCGGCATTGGCAACGGTGCCGAGGAGTGGGGCAAGGCGCGGATTGTTGTCGAGGACGACCTGACGGTGTCCATCTACAACGGGTACACCGAGATGGGGCAAGGGCTCTTGACCGTGCTGACGCAGTTTGCGGTCGAGGTGACCGGGCTCGACGCGAAGATCTTCCGACCGAAGGTCGACTCGACGTTTGCGCTGGGTTGCGGACAGACGACGGGCTCGCGCGGGACGCTGTTTGCCGGCAACGCGGTCACGAGCGCGGCGGTGAAACTGCGCGCGGCTTTGGACGCGGGCAAGACACTCGAACAGCTGCGCGGCGAGGTGTTTGCCGCCGACGTAATCATCAACGACACGACGGCTCCGGGGCCGCTGAAGCCCGGCGTGACGAAGATCAAGACGCACACGGCGTTTGGCTTTGCGACGCAGGTCGTGGTGCTGGACGAGAAGGGCGCGCTCTCGAAAGTGATCGCCGCGCACGACGTCGGCCGCGCGGTGAACCCGGCTCTGTGTGAAGGGCAGATCGAAGGCGCGGTGCACATGGGACTTGGTTATGCCCTGACCGAAGAGTTGCCGTGCGAAGGTGGCTGGCCGGTCACGCACAAGCTGCGCGAGATCGGCGTCTTGCGCGCGCGCGACATGCCCGAGGTCGAGGTGATCCTGATCGAGGATCACGAGCCCGAAGGGCCGTTCGGTGCCAAGGGTGTTGGCGAGGTCGGGCTGGTGCCGACGGCCGGCGCAGTCGCCGGTGCGCTCGCCGCGTTCGACGGTGTGCGCCGCCGCAAGTTGCCGATGAAGGGCTCGCCCGCTGCCGAAGCGATCAGCGTCGGGCGCATCAAGCGAACGAAGCAGTCAGAAGCGTAGCGCTCCCCATGCCGACGCCGAACGAACCCCTCCAGGCTGGAGCCTCTGGAAAGCCAACCGACTTCGCACAAGTCGGCGGCGGTTTCGCCAACGCGCACACGCACCTCTACAGCGGCCTGGCGCCCTTCGGCATGCCGGCGCCCGAGCCCACGCCGACCAGTTTCGTCGAGATCCTCGAGCGCGTCTGGTGGCGGCTCGATCGCGCGCTCGACGAACGCGCGCTGCGAGCCAGCGCCGAGTGGTACGTCACCGAAGCGCTCAGCCTCGGCACGGTGGCGTTGATCGACCACCATGAGTCGCCCGCTTTCATCGAGGGCTCGCTGGACGTGCTCGCCGAAGTCTGCGAGCGCCACGGCATGCGCGCGCTTCTTTGCTACGGCATCACCGAGCGCAACGGCGGCGCCGACGAGGCGCGCCGCGGCCTCGCCGAGAACGAGCGCTTCCTCGCGAAGCTCGCCGTGGAGCCCAGCCCACTGCTGCGCGGCGGCGTCGGTATCCACGCCGGCTTCACCGTTTCCGACGAGTCCTTGCGCGAGGCCGCAGCCCTCGCCGCCAAGTACAAGGCCCCGCTCCACATCCACGTGGCCGAGGATGCCACCGACGGCGACGACGCACGGCGCCGCGGCTACGCCGGCATCATCGACCGGCTCGACAAGACCGGCGTGCTAACACCCGGCGCGATCCTCGCCCACGGCGTGCACCTCGAAGACCGCGAGGTCAAACTCGCCGCTGAGCGCGGCGTGTGGTTCGTGCAGAACCCACGCTCGAACACAAACAACGGAGTCGGCCAGGCGACGGTGCTCGAACGCGCGAACCTCGCAGACCGCGTCGCTCTCGGCACCGACGGCTTCCCCGCCGACATGCGCGCCGAGGCTGCCACGCTCGAAGTGGACACACTCCGCGCCCAGCGCCTCGCCACAAGCCGCAAGCTCGCCGCGCAACTCTTCGGCAACCTCCCCCCCGTCACCCCACCCGCCCCCGATCAACTCGAGGCCGCGAAGCAAGCCGCCCAGCCCGAGGCCACGCGCCTCTGGGCACGCATGCTGAGCCTCTAGACCCGGCGCCCCGCGCCCACCGCACCGCGAAAGCTATGACTCAACTTGGACTCGAACGCACCATCACCAATCGCGAGACCTACGACCGAACGGTCGAGCGCTTCCGCGCGGACAACATCCTCTTACCAACGCTGGCGCAGCTCGCGGATCCGAGCACGATCCCAAGCGAGGTCGAAGCTGCCCTCGCGGACGTCGACCCCGACACGCCGAACTCCTTGAACCTGTTCCGCGTGCACTGGCACAACGACGAGGATCGCAAGACGCGCGTGGACGTCCCCAACTACGTCGTGCTGCCGAAATCGCTGACCGGCGTCGATGCGCCCATCCTCGTCGCTTACGGCAACCGCTTTCCGATGATCCACGCGCACAAGGTGCTGGCCGCGTATGGCTGCCTGGTGCCGCGCCTCGTCACCGGGCAGTTCGACACCAAGAAGCACCGCGCCTTCTGGCCGTCGACGGGCAACTACTGCCGCGGCGGCGTCGCGATCAGCCGCATCCTCGACTGCCACGGCGTCGCGATTCTGCCCGAGGGCATGAGCCAAGAGCGCTTCAACTGGCTCGACGAGTGGACCACCGATCCGGCCACCGACATCATCCGCACGTTTGGTGTCGAGAGCAACGTCAAGGAGATCTACGACGAGTGCAACGAGCTCGCCAAGGATCCGAAGAACGTGATCTTCAACCAGTTCTGCGAGTTTGGCAACCACCTCGTGCACTACTCGGTGACGGGCAAGGCGCTCGAGCACGTGTTCGAAGACGCGCAGCAAGCGCACCCTGGTTTGAAGGCCGCCGCGTTTGTGTCGGCGACGGGCAGCGCCGGCACCATCGCCGCCGGCGATGCCTTCAAGGACAAGTACGGCACGCGCATCTGTGCCGTCGAAGCGCTCGAGTGCGCGACGATGCTGTACAACGGCTACGGCGAGCACAACATCCAGGGCATCGGCGACAAACACATTCCGTACGTGTTCAACGCGATGAACATGGACGTCGCTGTCGCGATCTCGGACACGGCGACGGATTCCTTGAACGTGCTGTTCAATACCGAGGTCGGGCGTCAGCACCTGATCGAAGAGCGCGGAGTACCGGCCGACGTTGTGGCTGCGCTTGCGAACTTCGGGCTGTCGAGCATCTGCAACGTGCTCGCCGCGATCCAGACCGCCAAGGTTCTGGGACTTGGTCCGGACGATGCGATTCTGACCGTCGCCACCGACGGCGCGGCGATGTACGACACCGAGCTCACGAAGGCGACGGCCAAGTTTTTTGGCGACACGGGTTTTGGCGCGGAACAGGCGCAGCGCGTGTTCGAGGAGCGCCTCGTGGACATCAGCACCGAGCACGCGCTCGTCCTGAGCGACATCGATCGCACGCGCATCTTCAACCTTGGCTACTACACGTGGGTCGAGCAACAAGGTGTCGACATCGCCGATTTCGAGGCGCGCCGCGACCAGAGTTTCTGGCGCAACCTGCGCGAGCTCCTGCCAATCTGGGACGGGCTGATCGAGGACTTCAACGCGGCCACGGGTGCCTCGGTGAGCGCTTCCGCCGATGCCTAAGTCGCGCGCCAAACTTGTGTGCGGCGGCTGCGGCTTCGAGGCGGCGGCTGATGCGCTGCTGACGTTTCGCTGCCCACGCGCAAAAGAGGGAGACGACATCGATCACATCATCGAGGTCTCTTTGCTCGGCGATTGTGCGGGGCTTGGCCGCGACGGCATCGATCGTGTCGACCATATTGATAGCGGCGTCGATGCCGACTGCGAAGCGGACGATCCCAACCCGTTCGTGCGCTACCGCGCGCGCAGCTTTGCGTATGCGAAGGCGCGCGAGTTTGGCATGCGCGATGCAGACTTCGTGCAGCTCGTGCGCGACCTCGACACCGCAGTCGAGGCCAGCTGCGGCACCGGCTTTCGCGTCACCGAGTGGGACACCGATGCGGCATTCGAAGAAGAGACCAGTCACCCGTTTGGGTACAAGGACGAGACGGTGGGTGTCGCCGGCTCGCACAAGGCGCGACATCTGTTTGGACTCGTCATCTTGATCGAGGTCGCCGAGCGCGTCGGCCTGATTTCGCCGGGTAAGCTCGGTAGCCCCGAGTCCCCGCTCGCGATCGCAAGCTGTGGCAATGCAGCTCTAGCGGCGGCGGTCCTTGCGCACGCGTGGAAGCGCAGCTTGCGCGTCTTCATCCCGGCGGATGCCGACCCCGCCGTGGTCTCTGAGCTCGAGCGACTTGGCGCCCAGATCGTCACGTGCCCACGCACGCCCGACCTGCCTCCCGGCGATCCGTGCGTGCTTGCGTTCCGCGCAGCCGTAGCCTCCGGCGCGGTGCCCTTCACCTGCCAAGGCCCAGAGAACGGCCTAGTCATCGACGGCGGCAAGACCCTCGGCTACGAACTGGCGGAAGCCTTCGAAGAGGGCGGCACACCCGACCGCTTGTTCATACAAGTGGGTGGCGGCGCGCTCGCGAGCGCGACTTGCCAAGCGCTTGAAGAGACGCTTGGCCTGGAAGGCATGCCTATGATCCACGCCGTGCAGACGACAAGCTGTCATCCGCTCGCCACCGCCTTCGAGGCGCTGCTGCGCGAGATCGGCGACGACTCGCCGTCGCCCGACTTCTTCCACGAGGCGCGCCAACATCGCTCGCGTTACATGCGGCCGGTCACCACGCCAGTTGTCAGCATCGCCACCGGCATCCTGGATGACGAGACGTACGACTGGTTCCGCGTCGCCCGTGCGATGCTGCTGACCGGCGGCAGCCCAATCACGGTCACCGAAGCGCAACTTGAGGATGCGCGCGAGCACGCTGCACCCGACGCCGACGCCACGGGCGCCGCCGGACTTGCCGGTTTCCTTGCGCTGCTTGACCAAGACGAGCTCGAGCTGGGCGAGAGTGCCGGCGTCCTCTTCACCGGCATCGACCGCAACCCCGAGAAGCCATGAGCACAACCCCTTCTCCGCCTAGCCACACCGTCCGCGTCGCCATGACCGAGACGATGAGCATCTATGCACCCATGCCCGAGCGCGTCGAAGACTTGATGCAGCTTGACGGCCACTTGGAAGAGCTGCGCGCCGCAAACGTCGCTCATCACATCGACCTGATCGCAAAGGCCGCAGCAGTGGGCGCGAAGGTCGTCGGGCTCGGCGAGCTCTTTGCCGCGCCCTACTTCGCCCTCGGCAGCATCACCGCCGAAGTCCGCGAACTCTGGTGCGGCCTCGCCGAAGACGCCAAGTCCGGACCGACGATCACCGCACTTTGCGCGGCAGCCCAAAAGTACCAAGTCGTCTTGGTCGCCCCCCTCTTCGAGCTCGATCCCCACACCCAAAAGCGCTTTAACACCGCCGTGGTGATCGACGAGACCGGCCGCGTCCTGGGCAGCTACCGCAAGAACCACATCCCCGCGGGCACGAACGAACAAGGCACGTTCCAAGAGACGCTCTTCTACGGTCCAAGTGACGGCGCGATGGCGAACGACCCGACCTTCAACGTGTCCAGCAACGCGCACTACCCGGTCTTCAAGACCTCGGCCGGCAACCTCGGCATCGCGATCTGCTACGACCGCCACTTCGAAGGTGTCGTGCGCACGCTAAGCGCGAACGGCGCGCAGCTGATCTTCTCGCCCGCAGTCACGTTCGGCGCGCATTCCAAACGCATGTGGGAGCTCGAATTCCAAGTCGACGCCGCCCGCCACAACGTCTTCATTGCGGGCTCGAACCGCAAAGGCTCCGAGCCGCCGTGGAATCAAGAGTTCTTCGGCGCCAGCCTCTTTTGTGGCCCCACCGGTGTCATCGAGCGGCTTCCGGCGCCCTATGGCCTCGTCCTTGCAGACCTCGATTTAGGCACTCTGAATTCGGCCGCAGGCTCGGGCTGGAACTTGGGTCGCGACCGACGACCGAGCACGTACGCCGAGTAGGTTGGCCCGCTCGTCCGGCCTCAGCGGCTACGCGAAGCGCGCAGGCTCGACAGCACAAGGAAACGTGAACCGCATCTCTAGGACGCCATCGCGAGCACGGCATGCAGCAGCACGTTCGCGCCCGCTTCGATGTCGGCTTCGCTGGTGAACTCTTGGATGTTGTGGCTGATGCCGCGGGCGCTTGGGACAAAGACCATCGCGGTTGGGCAGTTCGGCGCGAACATTTGGGCGTCGTGGCCCGCGCCGGATGGCAGGCGCTTGACGGTGTGCCTGAGGGACTTCGCGGTGGCTTCGACTAGGTCGACTTGGGCGGGGTCGAAGGCCACGGGCGCGAAGCGCGCGAGCTTGCGCGACGTGACGGTCACGCCGTCGCGAGCGGCGGCGTCTTGGATGAAGGCTGCGGTGCGCGCCTCGGCGTCTTTCAGCACGGCGTCGTCTGTGTTGCGCAGGTCGACGGTCATGGTGACGTCGTTCGCGATCACGTTGACGAGGTTCGGCTTGAAGGTCATCGCACCGACGGTGGCGACTTGCGGCTCGCCGAATTCGGTCGCCAAGTCGCGCACGAAGCAGACGACTTCGCTGGCGACGAGGCCCGCATCGTGGCGCAGGCGCATCGGCGTCGTGCCCGCGTGATTCGAGACGCCGCAGAAGCGCCACTCGGTCCACGAGATGCCCTGCACGCCGGTGACGGCGCCGATCGTGAAGCCCTCTTCCTCCAACACCGGTCCTTGCTCGACGTGCAGCTCGAAGTAGGCCGCCGCGCGGAAGTCGCCGCAGGGCTCATCGCCGGCGTAGCCGATGCGCTCAAGGTCGTCGCGCACGCGCGTCCCGTCGATCCCGATCGTGTTCAGCGAGACCTCGAGGTCCAGCGCGCCCTGGTGCACGCCGCTGCCGAGCATGTCCGGCGCAAACCGCGCGCCCTCTTCGTTGGTGAAGAAGCCGACCGCGACCGGGCGCTCGGTCTCGATGTTGTGATCGGCTAACGTCTCAAGAACCTCGAGCCCGCCGAGCACGCCGAGGTTCCCGTCATACGGCCCGCCGGTCGCCACGGTGTCGATGTGCGAGCCCATCAGCACGGGCCTCTCGGTGCTGCCGTCCTTCGCGGGGCGCACCGCGATCACGTTCCCGATGCGATCGACGGTGACCGTCAAACCAAGCTCACGCATCCACGACACGACAAGGTCGCGGCCGCGGCCTTCCTCGTCGGTCAGCGCAAGCCGGGACACGCCGCCGCCTTCCAGAGCGCCGATCTCGGCAAGCTGCTGAATCCGCCGCGAGAGGCGCTCGATTTGAATCCTTGGGGTCGTTGTCTCTGTCGTCATTGGAGTTGCCCTCACGCGGTTGCTGCAGCGGCCGCCATGTTCAAGTAATTCGGTGTCTGGCTTGCGAAGACCGCGTCACGCACCGCAACCAGGATGTGCATATAGGTCAAGTCAGCGACGTTGTCGCCTTCGATTTGACCGGAAGCCGTTTCCAACGGAAGCGTGGGATCGAGCTCGAGTTCAAAACCCGGCCCGCAGTAGCGCACACCCTTCGCGCACGGCGACAGTTGAAAGTCTTGACCGCCGAAGCGCCCGCGCACCGTGCCATTGGGCTCGAGCACAAACCCGTCCAGCTCGGCAAACAGCTCCCAGTCCGCCACCGTGCGGAAGAAGCGCGGCTTCACCACATACGGGCCACCGTCCTCGGGGCAGAAGATGTCGCAGTTGCCACACTCGTTGCAGAAGTCCGCGAAGTTGGCGTACTGCGTGGCCTTCTCGGTCTCGAGCCGGCCTGCGGCTTCGCTTGCGAATCCCGCGGCACCATGGCGCAGCTTCAGGATCGGCACGTCGAGCGCCGGAAGGTCGAACACGAAGTTCGCGTTGTTCGGGCAGACGGGCACGCACTTGTCGCAGGTCGTGCAGTCGAACAGGTCCAAGTGCTTGCCGATCTTCTTCGGCGCGCGGCTGTTCTTCGCAGCGCTATAGCGTTCATCGGCTGTCGCGCGCGGCACGTAGTCGGCCGTGTTCAAGAGCGCCGTCTCACGCACCCACGCAGCGAACAGCTCCGGACCCGCAGCCGCCGCCAAGTCGCCGCCGCCATTCCACGCCGCCTCGCAGGGCCCGAGTGCGCCAAAGTCCGCCGCCCCCGACGCCACCCACGCGTTCATCAGCGACTCGCCGCCGTGGCCAAAGGCGCGGATCACGAACTCGCCAATCGAGCGTGCCCCGACCGCCGCCATGCGCGCCTCGAGATTCGTGAAGTACTTCGCCGCGCGCCCATAACCGCCAGGCCGCAACAGATCGGTGCAGACCGTGACCGGCACGATGCCCAGCGCCACGGCGTCCGCGAAGTTCACGCGATCGATGCCGCCCGAGAACGAGATCGGATAGCGCGCGCCAAACACCTCGCGGAAACGCGCGACCAAGTTCATCGCCAACACGTGCAGCGGCGCGCCCGATAGGTACATCTCCTTCTCGCTACCGGGGAAGAAGTCGCGCCGGTTCTCGACGATCAGTGTGTTCGTGAACTTGACCCCAAAGCCGCGGCCAAGCTCGGTGGCCAGGTCGCCGAGGCGCACGACAAACGCTGTCATCTCGTCCCACTTGGTGTCATTCTCAAACGCCTTCTTAGGCACGACCAAGTCCGTGTACCCAAGCTCGTCTTCCAAGAGCTCGCGCACGCGCACAGGGCCAAGCAGCGTCGGGTTCAGCTTCACGATCACGTCCAAGCTGTTCTCGCGCATCAGGAACGCCGCGATGCCCTCGATCTCATCCGAAGGGCAGCCGTGGAACGTGCTGAGCGTCAGCGTGTTTGACAGCCGAGTCGTGAACTCGAGCGCCGCGAGCTGCGGATAGTCCGCCAGCACATCGGCGCATTCGTCTGACAAGAGCTCGGCGCGGAAGCGCTCGACCAGCTCGCCCGCATCCTGCATGCCCTTGATGAAAGCCTGCACCGCATCCGTCTTCACGCCGGCGAGGTCGTAGCCCACGCTCATGTCGAACACGACGTCGCCTAACACCGCGCCGCTCGCCACAGCAACGGGCACCTCGCCCGAGGCGCGCAAAATCTCGATCAGCATCGAGCCCTTCACGTACTCAGCCAATGACTCTTGCAGGCGCAGCTCTTGGCTCCACTCGACGTTGAAGCCGACGGTTGCCATGTCGATACACGGCCGCGGAATCTCCAGCGTGTCGAGCACCTGCACGGTCTTCAGCTCCATCACCCGGCAGCCCGCAAGCCACGACAGCACCAGGTTCTGCGCCATCTGCGACTGCGGCCCCGCGGCGGGGCCCAGCGGCGTGCCAGCCACATGACCGTGGAACGCGACCGACAGGTCCAGGGGCTCTTGCGTGCCCAAGAATGCCTTCGAAAAAGGCAAGTCGAAGACGGCGGATTGCCCGCGCGCCTCACGCAGCATGCGGCGCACAAGGGCGCCAAAAGGATAGGGTCGCAGCTCAGCCATACCGGCAGTTTAGCAATGCCGGACGTGGGATTCGGATGCGCACAAGGCGTAGACGAACCATTTCGCTAGAGTGGCGAATCGCACTGCCATGACTGCCACCACAACAGCTCCCAATCCTCGCTCCACAGCGTTCCTGCTTAACAAAGAGGTCGCCTACGACCTCGGCGCTCCAGGACGTCTTCTTTTGGATGCGTTGCGGCGCGACCGGCGTCTTGTCGGCACGAAAGAGGGCTGCCGCGAAGGCGACTGCGGGGCGTGCGGTGTGCTGCTCGGCGAGCTCGACGCGCACGGCAGCGTCACCTACCGCGCCGTGCCTTCGTGCATGCTGCTTGTCGGCCACGCGCGCGGGCGGCACGTCGTCACGATCGAGGGCTTGGACTTGCCCACCGAGCTCACGCCGCAGCAACAGGCGATCGTGAAACACGGGGGCAGCCAGTGCGGCTTCTGCACACCGGGTTTCGTGGTCAGCTTCACCGGGTTTCTGTTGAACGCCGTCGAGTTCACCGAGGACGAGGCCGTCAGCGCGATCGGCGGCAACCTCTGCCGCTGCACCGGCTACGTGCCACTTGTCCGCGCGGCGCGCGAGCTCGCGACCCAGTTCAGCCAGCTTGTCCCGCCCGGGCCCGAACGCATCGCCGCGCTTGTCGCCGCCGGCGCGCTGCCCGAACACTTCCTGCGAGCCCAAGCGCACCTCGAGAGCCTCGCAAACGAAGCCCCGGTGACCGCCGACCCCGACGCGCTCCTAGTCGGCGGCGGCACCGACCTGATCGTGCAGCGCGGCGCCGCGCTCGACGCGCAAGCGCCCGACTTCGCGCTGCCCACAGAAGCTGCACGCCAGCCCTTCATCGAGGCCCAGACGCTCGTCATCCCGGCCGCCGCCACCTTCGAAGATCTGCGCCGCTCGGCCGCCTTCCACAAGGTCTGGCCCACAGCCGCCAAGGACCTCGAGCTTTTTGCCTCGGCCCTCATCCGCGAGCGCGCGACCGTCGCCGGCAACCTCGCCAACGCGTCCCCCATCGCCGACGGCACCGCCATGCTGCTCGCCTGCGATGCGCAGCTCGAGCTCACGGGCCCCGGCGGGACACGCCACGTCCCGCTCGCAAACTTCTACCTTGGCTACAAGCAGCTCGACCTCAAAGAACAAGAGCGCATCCACAACGTGCGCATCGCGCTAAGCGCGAGCCGCGAAGTCCACTTCGAGAAGATCTCCAAGCGCACATACCTCGACATCGCCACGGTCAACTCCGCGATCGGCATCACCGCAACCGACGACGGACTGATCGAAGCCGTCACGATCTCGGCTGGAGGCGTGGCCCCAACCCCGATCACACTTCCCAAGACAGCCGCCTTCCTCGCCGGCAAGCAGCTCACCTCGGCACTGATCCTCGAGGCCACCAAGGTCCTCGACACCGAGCTCGCCCCCATCGACGACGTGCGCGGCTCGGCGGCCTACAAGCGCCTCGCATTGCGCCAGCTGTTCCTCGCGCACTTCCTGTGCCTGTTCCCCCGGCTTGTCTCCGAAGCCGACCTGATGGAGCCCGCGCGATGAGCCTCGACGCCGGCCAGCACACCCGCGGCGAGTCCGTCTTCACCGACGACCTCCCCGAGCCGCACGGCACCTTGCACGGCGCACTCTTCACGTCGCCGATCGCGCACGGCAAGCTGCTCAGCGTCGACACCGAGGCCGCCCTCCGCGCGCCCGGTGTCGTCCGCATCTTCACCGCCGCCGACGTGCCGGGCCAAAACCAGATCGGCGCAATCGTCCCCGACGAGCCGCTATTCGCCGAATCCGGCCTGCATCACATCGGCCAGCCGATCGCCCTCGTCGTCGCCACGACCCCCGAGGCCGCACGCGCCGCGCGCGATCAAATCCAGCTCGAGTACGAATCCCTCAAGCCCATCATCGCGCCGCGCGAAGCCGCACGCGCGGGGCACTTCCTCGTCCCCTCGCGCACGATCACCACTGGCACAGCTGATCTCGACTCTGTCTTCGCCACGTGCCACACCGTCGTCAGCGGCAGCTCATCAACCGCCGGCCAAGAGCACCTGTACCTCGAGACCCAAGCCGCGCTCGCGATGCCCATCGAAGGCGGGCGCCTGCGCATCTACTCGGGCACGCAAGGACCCACGGCGGTGCAGCGCGTTTGCGCGCGTGTCCTTGGCCTGCCGATGAGCGCGATCGAAGTCGAGGTCCGCCGGCTCGGCGGGGCCTTCGGCGGCAAGGAAGATCAAGCCACGCCGTGGGCCACGTTCGCGGCGCTTGCCGCGCTCCCGCTCGGCGTGCCCGTCAAGGTCGTTCTGCAGCGCGAAGAGGACATGATCTTCACCGGCAAGCGCCATCCGTACGAGGCCGACTGGCGTCTCGGGCTCGACAAGGCCGGCAAAATCGTCGCCTTCGAAGCCGAGCTGTTTCAAAACGGCGGCGCGTCGGCCGACCTCTCGCCCGCGATCCTCGAGCGCAGCCTGTTCCACGCCACGAACAGCTACAACGTCCCGAACGCAAAGATCACCGCGCACTCGTGCCGCACCAACCTGCCACCGTTCACCGCCTTCCGCGGCTTCGGCGGCCCGCAGGGCATGTTTGTGATTGAGAGCGCGCTCTGCGCGGCCGCCGAACAGCTCGGCGTCGATCGCGAGACGCTGCAGGCGCAAAATCTACTTCGCGAAGGCGATTCGTTTCCCTATGGCCAGGTCGCCACCAACTGCCACGCGCAGCGCAGCTTCCACGAGCTCGCCGAGCGCTTCGACCTCGCCGCACGCCGCAGCGCCGTCGACCAGCACAACGCCACGAACACACGCCATAAGCGCGGCCTCGCCCTCATGCCGGTCACGTTTGGTATCTCGTTCACGAACAAGATGATGAACCAAGCCGGCGCGCTGGTGCACATCTACTCGGACGGCAGCGTGCACGTCGCCACCGGCGCGGTCGAGATGGGCCAAGGCGTCACGACGAAACTGCGCAACATCGCCGCGCTCACACTCGCCTGCGAGCCGGACCGCGTCACCATCGCCGCGACCTCGACCACCACCGTCGCGAACACGTCGCCGACCGCCGCCAGCAGCGGCGCCGACCTAAACGGCATGGCCGTGCGGCTCGCCTGCGAGCAGCTGCGCGCGCGCCTCGACAAGCAGCTTGAGCAGCAACCAGACTCGAGTTGGAACCAGCTGATCGAGGCGGCATTCACAGCCCGCGTCTGGCTCTCGGCCGCGGCCCACTTTTCGACCCCGCACATCAACTACGACAAGGACACCGAGTCCGGCAGCCCGTTCGCCTACCACGTTTTTGGCGCGGCCCTGTGCGAGGCCACCATCGACTGCCTGCGCGGCACCTACACCATCGACTGCGTCAAGATCGTGCACGACGCGGGCAAGAGCCTCGCGCCGCTTGTCGACCAAGGCCAAGTCGAAGGCGCGCTTGCGCAAGGCCTCGGCTGGCTCACGCTGGAAGAGCTCGCCTTCGCACCCGACGGCCGCCTGCTCTCAAACGCGCTCGCCACCTACAAAGCCCCCGACATCCAAAGCATGCCCCGCGATGTCGAGGTGCACTTCCTCGAGGACGCCGAGAACCCGCACGCTGTGCTCGGCTCGAAGGGCATCGGCGAGCCCCCGCTGATGTACGGCCTAGCCGCCTATTTCGCGATTCGGGACGCTTCACGAGCTTTCCGCCCGGCAGGCACGAATGTTCCCGCGCTCCTCGACGCCCCGCTGACCCCCGAGCGACTGCTCCTGTACCTGCACAGCTAGCCGCTCCAAAATAGACCCCGCATGAACATCCTGATTGTCGAGTCGAAGGCCAAGTGCAAGACGCTCGAGAAGTACCTCGGCCGCGACCAATGGCGCGTGATGGCCACCGGCGGCCACATCGAGCGCCTGCCCGTTGACCGCAAATTGCACCCGCCGAAAGAGGTCCGCAAAGCCTACTGGTCGAACAAACCCGGCGAGCTTCCCGCCCCGCCATGGTTCTGGACCGAGCGCGGCGAGGCGGCCATCAACGCGATCCGCGACGAGGCCGCCAAGCACGACCAAGTCACCTTCTACCTGGCGGCCGACCCCGACCGCGAGGGCGAGCGCATCGCGTGGCACTTGGCGCGCCTGTTCGACCCGCTTGGCCCGTGCCATCGTGTCACCTTTAAAGAGATCACGAAACCCGCCGTGCTGGCGGCCGTTGCCGACCGTGGCGACGTCGACCAGAAGCTGGTCGACGCCGCGCTGATCCGCACGTTCATCGACCGCGTCGTCGGCTGGCGGGCCAGCAAGATCGCCAAGCGCTACACGACCACGTCGACCAACTCGATGGGCCGCGTGCAGACCCCGACGCTTGGCTTTGTCGTCGATCGCGAGCTCGAGCGCGAGGCGCACGTGCCCGTCAAGTACTTCGAGGTCCACGCCGTCACCGACTTGTGCGACTGGTCCGTGCGGTTCCACGAGCGCAAAGACGCGGACGCCTGGGTCGATGAAAAGCAGAAGTTCCACGCGCATCGAACGTCGAACTCCGCGCTGGCAACAGGCGCATTCGAAAGCTTGACCGCCAAGCAGCACGTGCAGATCACCGAGGTCAAGGAGCGCAAGAAGTCGCAGGCTCCGCTGCCGCCGTTCAGCACCGACGCCTTGCTGCAAGCGGCGGGTAGCCGCTGGGGTTGGTCGCCGAAGAAGACCGCGGCGCTCGCGGGGCAGCTGTACGAAGCCGGCCACCTGACCTACATCCGGACCGACTCGCATCGCCTCGCCGCCGAGGCGGTCAAGAGCGGCCGCGCGGTGATCGCGAAGGCGTTCGGCCCGGAGATGGTCAAGGCCCAAAGCCCAGCCGCCGGCGCGGGCGCGCAAGACGCGCACGAGGCCATCCGCCCAACGCGCCTCGCCCAGATGAGCGTGCCCGGCGTCGAGCCCGATGCGGCCAAGCTGTACGCGCTCGTGCGTGCGCGCACGCTGGCGTCGTTGATGATCTCGTCGGTGCGCATGACGCTGTCGATGCAGGCCTCGTGCGAGGGACTTGCCGTACCGCTCGAAGGCAGCGTCGGTTGGTACTCCGAGCTCGGCTGGCGGCGCGCCTTTGCGGCCGGCGGCGTCGGTGCGGCGGGCGACACGACACCCATTCAAGTCGAGGTCGGCACCACCTGCGACCTGACCGCGGGCGACGACGAGCACCCGAACCCGAACCTGCGCGAAGACCAGACCAAGCCGCCCGGGCGCTACCGCGCGCACACGCTCGTCAAGGCTATGAAGGACGCCGGCATCGGCCGCCCGTCGACCTACGCGAAGACCGTCGAGCGCTTGGAAGAGCGCAAGTACATCACGATCGAAGATGGCGCGCTGAAGCCCACCACAAGTGGTCGCAACATCTGGCTCGAGGCCGCGCCGCTCTTCCGCGTCGACGACGGCCGCGACGCGTTTCAGCCCGAGTACACAGCGCAGATGGAGACCTTGCTGGACGAGGTTTCTGTCGGCAACAAGAGCGCGAGCGAGGTCTGGGAGAAGATCCTCGAGGAGTTCAAGAGCGCGCACGAGGCCGCCCGGACTGCCACCAAGACCGGACCGCTTGTGCCGCGCACCCGCGCGAGGCTCGAGGATTACCTGTCGGCCGCGCCCGAGCTCGCCGCCGAGCTCGGCAAGCTGGATTCGCTCAGTGAAGAGCGCGGCCGCGAGCTCTTGGACGAGATGCGCGAGCGCGGCATCGCGCTCTTGCCCAGCGAAGGCCAGTTGGACTTCCTGAACAAGCTGCTTGAGGACACCGGTCTCGAGCTCGAGCAAGCCGTCGAGGACGCCGACCTAGTCCTCACCGCTGCCGCGCCGAACCGCGCCGAGACCAGCAGCCTGATCGAGCACCTGAAAACCAAGCGCGACGAGAACCAGACCCCCAGCGCCAAGCAGCTGCGGTGGATTGTCGACCTAACCAAGAAGGCCGGGCTCGACGAGCGGCGCGCCGCCGATCTTGTGCACCTGACCAGCTTCGAAGAGCTGACCGGCGGCAAGGGCGGCACGGCCAGCGCGTTGATCGATGCGCTCAAGCCGTTTGTCAAACACACGGGCAAAAAGACAGGCAAGCGCACAGGCAAAGCCCAGCCCAAGCCAACCGAGAAGTAGCTGCCTACTTCGGCGCCGTGTCGATCCCCAGCAGCGGGAAGTCGGCCGACGGCTCGTGCTCTTCCACCATCCGCGCAAGCATCGCGGCCACGCGGTCTGGGTTCTCGGCCGCAAGGTCGTTCTGCTCTTCGATGTCGCTCGCGAGGTTGAACAGCTCGGTGGTCGGACTCGTCGTCTTCAACTGGCGGCGCACCAACTTCCAGTCGCCCACGCGCAGCGCCTGCTGGCTGGAGTAAGCCGGGAACTCCCAGTAGAGCTCGCGGCTTGGATCGCCGCCGCAGTCGCCCGCCAGGACCGGCATCAAGCTGTGGCCATCGAGGCCCGGACTCGGCTCGACTCCGGCCGCCTCTTCCAGCGTCGGCATGAAGTCCCAGAACGCGCCGATCGCGGTGCTCTCGGTGCCCGCCGGCACGCGTCCGGGCCAGCGCGCGATCATCGGCACGCGCAAGCCGCCCTCATACACGCTGCCCTTCGCGCCGCGCAAGGCACCGTTGCTCTCGAAGAACTCCGAGTGCGCGCCGCCGATGTCGTACGTCGCGCCGTTGTCCGACGTGAAGATCACCAGCGTGTTGTCGTCGACACCCAGCTCTTCCAGCCGGTCGAGGAGACGCCCGATGTCGCGGTCCATGCGCGTGATCATCGCCGCGTACGCCGCGCGCGGATGCTCGTGCGGCAGGTATCCCTTCTTGCCGTCGTAGGCCGGATCGTCCCACTTCCCGACATACTCGGCCAGCGAGTCGTCCGGCACCTGCAGCGCCAAGTGCGGCACGGCAAACGTCCACAACAAAAAGAACGGCTCGTCGCCATCCGCACCGACCCAGTCCACCGCGTCCGCGTCCATCAAGTCCGGCGAGTACACCGCGCCCATCTCGTTCTTCCACACGTTGCCCGGCAAGTCCACGCGCTCGCCATCCTTCCACAAGTGCGTCGGGTAGTAGTTGTGCGCTTGGCGCTGGCACAGGTACCCGAAGAAGTGATCAAAGCCTTGAGCGTTCGGCTCACCCGTCGAGCCCGGTCCCCCGAGCCCCCACTTACCAATGCACGCCGTGCGATAGCCCGCCGCCTGCAGGGAAGTTCCCAGCGTCCGCGTTCCAACGGGAAGCGGCTGCTGCCCCTCGGCATCGAACTCGCCCCAGCCACCGGCCTCCCAGTTATCACGCACGAGCGCGTGCCCCGGATGCTTGCCCGTCAACAACGTGCAGCGCGACGGCGCACACACCGGACTGCCCGCATAAAAGTCGGTGAAGCGCATCCCCTCCGCGGCCAGCGAATCGAGCACGGGCGTGCGAATCTTCTCCTGCCCATAGCTCCCCAGGTCGCCGTACCCAAGGTCGTCCGCAACGATCAAGACGATGTTGGGACGCGCGGCTTGCGCAGGAAGAGAAGCGACACTCGTGGCCTGACAGGCCGCGAGCAACAAGAGCAAGACCACGCGTGAAATCGACATGCGCCCATCCTACTCGGCGAGCGCGCCCAAAGGCATTTCGCAAATCGCTGAGCGCCCTTGGAAGTGTGCAACTTGCTGAGCGCCCATAGGAGTTTCGCAAATCGCTGGATCCCCGAAGGAGTTTCGCAAATCACTGAATCACCCATTCGCGCGGTGGTGTCATCTTCATGGACGCCCAAGAACACGATGCCCACACCTTCGACCCCACCACTCGGCGAGCTCCTCGAGCACCGCGACTTCGTGCAGCGCCTCGCGCGGCACCTGGTCCGTGACGAGAGCGCGGCCGACGACCTCGAGCAAGATGTCTGGATCGCAGCGCTCAAGCGCCCCTTGCGGCTCGAATCGGCGCGCGCGTGGCTCACGCAGGTGACACGTAACTTAGCGTCCAATTCGGCCCGAGGAGAGGCCCGCCGAAAGGCCCGCGAAGCCGCCGTCGCTCGCTCGCGTCCCGAGGTCGGGCTCGAACAAACCGAGCGTGCCTTCGAGGTCCTGAAGGACGTCACCGCCGCGGTCGAGAGACTCGACGAGCCGTACCGCGCGACGATTCTGTTGGCGTACTTTCGGGCGCTGCCGCACGCCGCCATCGCCGCCGAAATGGCTGTGCCGGTCGCCACGGTGCGCACCCGCTTGCGCCGCGGTCTCGAGCGCCTGCGTGAAGACCTCGACCGCAAACACGAAGGCCACCGCGCGGCCTGGCTCGGCGGCCTCGCCGCATTCGCGGACCTGCCCAAGCCCGCCGCCCTCGCCACGCAAACCGCAGGTACGAGCCTGCTCACCACCACAGCCCTCATGGGACTCGCCACGAAACTCACCGCTGCGGCCGCCGCAGTCGCCCTCGTCTGGATCTGGAGCCCGTGGCAGGCAACGGAAACGCAGCCCGGCAGCGAACCCGCTGCTGCACTCGAACCCGACCTGCAACCGAACCCCGCCGAAGCAGCTCTTGGCGTCACGCCCCACTCCGCCGAAACCACCGGGCGAAGAGAAGCCATCGACACAGGCGCGCAAGGAAGCTCAGTCTCCCTCTCCGGCGCGCCCGCAACCCACGGCTGGTTCGTCGCTTGCGAGCTGCCTGAACTCACCAAAGAGCAAGCCCAACAGACCACCGTGACGATCCGCGGAGAGAACGGCTACAGGTGGCCCGACGAGCTCGTCGCCACGGGCAACTTGGACCCCGAAAGCACAGTCAAGATCGACGTCACCGAGCTGCTGCTTGGTGGCAACTTTGCGCGCACGCCTTTGCATGCGCTGCTCGTCACGGCCACGTCGCCCATGCACTTGCCGACGACGCTGCGCTTGCCGGCCTCTGAAGAGCATCACGTCATGGCCGAGCCAGACGAACTCGAAGCCGACGTCCTCTGGCACGCGGAGCTCGGGCTGCAGTCCGCAGCCGTAGTCACCGGAGTCGTCCTTCACGAGGACGGGAGCCCGGTCGCCGGTGCACTCGTGACCGCGTGGCACGCGCCCATGATCCAGGGCGCGGTGGCCGTGGGTGTGCCCACAAACTCCGACGCCCAGGGCCTCTTCCGCTTGAAGCTCCCCGCAACCGGGACGTACGTTCTGGCCGCCTTGGCCGAAGGGCTCCAGCCCGCTAGTCAAGAGGTACGCGTCGACCTCGCACAGAAGACACCTCTCGACGAGCCCTTGGTCCTCGCGGATGGAGCCGTCCTAGCTGGAGTCGCCCTCGCCCGGGGACAGCCGATCCCCCTCGCGCGGGTCTCGGTCGGACTTGTCTCGCAGCGCACCGACCACTTTGTCGAAGCGATCGACGCCCGCCAGAATCTCGTGCTTCGAAGCGGCGCCCTTTGGCGTTCGCGGACAACAGTGACCTGCGACGAGAACGGCGCGTGGATCGTCGCGGGCCTCACCCCAGGGAACTACAAGGCGCTGGTCGCCGGAGTGCCCAAGGAAGGAACAAGGCTAAGCGGGTACCCCCAAGGCGAGGTCATCGTCTCCGCCCCCGCGAGGGACATCCAACTCGAGTACGGCTACGCCCGGATTCGGCTCAACAGCAAGACCGAGCTCCCCACCGACAAGGACGGACACATCGCCATCACCCAAGCCAAGCGACCGCCCTTCGTGTGGAGCTTCTCGACGCGCAACCCAATCCGGGTCATTGCCGGAACACCGGGCGAAGAGGTCGCGGTTCGGATCGCGCTCTCCGGCTTCGAACCTTGGGACTCGACGATCACCTTCCCGGAGGCCGGTGCACTGCTCGAGATTCCCTTCGAGCTTGCCCGCGGCCCGGCACCCGGCTCTCTGTCTCTCGAGATCACCTCGGACGAACGCGAGTTGCCCAAGCATCTCTGGCTCGGTCTCTATCCCGCCTCCGAAGGAAGCCACGAACTCCTGCACGACAAGATTGTCGATGTCGAAGACGGCAAAGCCCACTTCGGCGAACTGATGCCCGGCCACTACCGCGCCAAGTTGCGCGTCGTCGAGGACTACGCCTACTCCTCACCTTCCAACTACATCGACGCGGAACTCCAGATCGAGATCGAACCAGCCAAGCAGCTGAAGCGCGAGATCCTTCTCGAGCTCGGCGGCAAGCTGAGCCTCTTCGCCCACAACGCGAGCGGCACACCGCTCCCCGCTCAATACGAGGTCCGAGACGCGCAAGGCAACAAGCTCGAGGCCCGCGTCGTGGCCACAACCAAGGAGGTCATGCAGTCCAACACGTGGCAGCTCTCCACTCGCGCGCCGAACCTGTCCTACCCCAACCTCCCCGCCGGTAAGTACGAGCTTGCGATGTGGCTCGACGGCTACACGCGCAAGAGCGCCGCGTTCAAGATCCAACCCGGCGAGACCACCGTCATCGACTGGCAGCTCGACGCCGAGTAGCGCGCGGCTACTCCTTGCACAAGCCCGCGATCTGCGCGCTTGTCACGTCCACGACAACCTCGCTCTCAAGCTGCCCGGCCACAACCTCGATCACCTGTTTGGTCTTCACCCAGGCACTCGGCAACAGCGGCTCCCCAACGCGGAATGCCGCGACCGAGAGCGAGTACTTCCCCGGCCCTGGAAACTCGGCCAAGTGCTCGGTGGGCGTGACCTCGGTGCACGCGCCGTTGTGCACCAAGCTTCCCCCAAAGAAGCCGCGCGACTGCCACGGCGCCCCGCCGATCTCAGCTATCGAAAACGCCAGGCGCCAACCCGCTGGAGGCGCAACGGGCAGCCGCAAGCGTACGGTCGGCGCCGACTCCAGATAGACGTCCATGTCCGCCGAGACTCCCTTCACGTCCGCTTGCCCGTAGCCGTTGATGCGAAGGACAAGGTCCACGGGCAATGCCGGTGGCGTGACCGTGTACTTGTCCTCCCAGAGCGAGTCGAGCTCCTGAATGCGCTTCCCCACTCGCATGCCCACAAGCCCGCGCACATCACTCCCGAGCCGCAACCCATCGGGCCCGAACAAAGTCAACGTGACCGAGGGCAACAGGCTCTCGAGCTCAAGGAATCCCAGCCGCCCGTCCTCCAAAGTCTCGCCCGCCACGACCCGCAGATCGTCGATCACCAAGGCCGGCTTCGGACTCGACCGCTGCCGAACCGTGACGCGGTAGAGGCCCGCGGGCACGCCCACCCAGCCAAACGTCTCGCCCGCTTCCAGGTCCTGCTCGATGTCCCAAGCCATCTCTTGGTTCCGGTCCGCGAAGGCCATCGGCACCAGCTCGTCCGGCAGCTTCGTGCCCGCCACATCCGGCTCGACCAACTTGAGGTTCACGCGCCAACCGGCCCCAAACCCAAAGCCCGCTTTCCCGCGAATCCCTCCCCCGCGCTGCACCACAAGCCGCAGGTCCAAGTCCCCGGTCCCAGCCTCGGTCCACGGCGAGGTCACCAAACGCGCCTTCATCGCGCGCACGTGGCACTTCATCGGCGGCATGTCCCGCGAGAAGTGAAAGCGCCCCGCCTCATCGGTCCACACGGTCGGCCCCGGCGGGACGTTGCCGTTGATCTTATCCGCCAGGGAGCGCCCGCCCATTGGCCCAAAGTACAGGCCCACCTCGACGCCCGCGCCGGACACCGGCTCGCCGCGCTCATCGACCACGATGCCCGCCACCTGCGGCGTCGCGTCGCCCATCACGATGTCGCCGAGCTCGATGCGATTCTCTGTCAGCTGCCCTGCGAAGTCGGGACTCATCCCCGTCCGCGAGTCGCCGCCCTCTTCCGCGATTAGCATCAGCGCGGCGGTCGCGCCACCACTTCGAATCTGGTACGACTGCACCGGGATCGAGAAGCGCCCCAGCGCGTCCGTCCGTACATCGGAGAACCCACTCCCGCTCGAGCCCGCCGCGCTCTCGATCGAGAACGAGCCGCTGATCTCAGCCTTCGCCACCGGCTCTCCATCCCCGTCAACAAGCCTCCCGCGAAAGACCGTGCCCGAGTACGACAGCGGAAAGTCCACCTTGGCAATCCCATCCGCATCGGGCTTCACGTCGAACTCGACCGCCTCCGCCGACCAGAACCGAGGCGCATCCTGAGCCAGGCTCAACCGCACTTGCGCTCCAGGTGAAACCCGCGAGAACTCAACCCAGTCCTCGTCCGCCCACGCACCCGCCGGCGCCTCTTCTCCGACGACCTCGAGCTTGAAGCGCATGCCAGAACTGTCCGCCATGTACGGCAGCCCTCCATCGTCCACCAAGTGCGCGCGCAGCTTGACGCCGCCGTTCGCCACAAGTGTGATCGGCTCGCTCGGCAGCGCCAGCATGTCGAGCGCCACTTCAGACACATCGCTTCCCAGGTTGCGCACCGCCGCGCGCGCCTCGTGTCCTAGCGAAGACCAGTTACCCACAAGGTTCGCGAAGTAGAGAGCGACGTAGCCATTGTCGTCGGTCGCGCCTCCCGAGCGCGTGTACCAACGCTCCCCCACTTCCGACTCGAGGCTCACGTATGCGTCTGCAAGAGGCGCGCCGCCGCGGTCCTCGACGAACACATCCAAAGTGCGCGGCACGGCAATACCGATCCGAATCGGCTCCTTCTCCTCGACTGCCTTCTCTGCGCTCGAGCGCGCGAATCCCACACGCTCGCCATCAAACGCAAACAGCATCGGTCGCGACTCGCGCAGCGGCAAGTAGACCCGCCCGTCCTCGTCCGCGCGATAGAACGTGCCCGCCGCCAAAAGGTCAGGATGCAGCTCTTAGCGCTCGCCGATCGTGTCGAACAGGTCGCGCAAATGCTTGTCGTTCGAGTCGATCTGCATCACCTCCGCTTGGGGCACCGACTCGTCGGTCCCGATGGCGTACACGTCAACCATGTAGCCGCGCCGGCCCGTGTAGACCTCGAAAGCATGTTCTGTGCGTGCGATGGCCTCGTCCACGAGCGCCGTACGCTCCGGCTCATCTAGGGCCTGATCGACGGCTTCATCAACGGCAATCTCAGGCGCAAGTTGCAGCTCTTCGCCGGTCTCACCCACTTCTTCGATTGCGACGTCTTGTGGTCGGACTTCACCCGGCAAAGTCGAGGAAAGGCCGAAGAGCCAAACGCCCACTCCAGCGAACAGAAGGATGGCGAATACGACTACAAGGTTCTTGGGCATGGAGCGGCCAGCGAAAGGGGAGTGTCTTGGAATGTGCAGCAACGATCCGCGTGATGGTCGCCGGCGTTCACGGTTTCGAGCAGAGGGAATCGAGGTCCTCTTGGTCCACGTCGAGCTGCTGCAGCTTGCCGTCGGCGGCCTGCGTGAAGTCGAGGCCGGCGCTCACGTCCAAGCCGGTGCTCGGGTCCATCCAGTCGCCGGGTTTGACGGCTCCTAACAGGAACGTGTGCTCGCCTAAGGACAGCGGCCTGAACGTGAACTCGCCGGTTGAGTCAGGGCCCAGATCGGCCGGGCCCATGACGTAGCCATTCGATCTCCACGGGAGAGCGCCTTTGCGCTCGGCCGCGATGCGGAGCTCCCAGCCCTCGGGGACGACCAGGTCTTGAGGCAGGGCGAAGCTCAAGGTGGGCGCAGCTTCCAAGTGGACGGCGACCTTGCCTGACGCTCCGAACAAATCCGCGCGCAAGTAGCCACTCACCATGACGGCCAAGTCCACGGGCACGCTCGGCACACTCAACCTGGTGCGGCTCCCGTTGAACGAAGCCATCTGTTCAATGGCCATCGCGCTGATCACGCCGACTCGCCCGCGTACCGCTTGCGAGAGCGGCTTGCCGTCGGGGCCAAAGACCTCGATCTCGATCGAGGGCATCAGCGCGCTGAGGTTCAAGTTTGTGATTCGCGGGTCTTCGAGTGTCTCGCCCGCGACAACCACGAGGTCGTCGACTACCAGGACCGGCTCCGGGTTCTCGCCCTTGGTGACCAGGACGCGGTAGGTTCCGGGAGGCAAGCCGGCCCAACCGAACGGGGTGCCTTCACGCAGGGACTGCGGGCGCAGTTGCGCCGTGCGTCCGACTGCATTCGGTTGCTGCAGGGTCGCAACGCGCGTGGGCAGCTCGACACCGGAAGCGGACGGCGCAACAAGTTCGAGCGCTGCAAGCCAGCCGCTGTTCGCCGCGCTCACGCTGCCCTTCAAGTTGCCGCCTCGCGTGAGGACGAAGCGCAGCTCTTCCGCGCCCGAATCGAGCGTCACGACTTCGGGCAGCGAGTAGCCCTCTTTCCCGACGTCCAAGTCGAAAACAAACGGCGGGCAGTCGATACGCAGCTCGAAGTGACCGTTGGCGTCGGTCTGCGCGAGGCCCGGTTGAAGGTTGCGCAGAAGCGGGGCGACCTGGGCGGTCGGTTGGGCTTGGCGATTGGGCGTCGCCTGAATCCGCGCGCCTTCGATGGGCTCACCAGCGGCGTCGACCACGGTACCCGCGAAGTGAACCGGGGGCATGCGCAGCACGAGGTCCCCGGCGTCCACGAGGGTCCCGACTTCGGTGCTCGCAAGGGGCGGCGTCTCGCCCACACGGGGATCGGTCGTGCCGCAAGTGAACGAAAGCCAGACCTCAGAGGGCGCCTCGCCGCTCGAAATGAGGTCGCGCTCGGCGAGGCGCGCGACGAACGTACCGTCGCTCTCAACTTGCACGGGCCCCGGACCGCGTGCGCCAAAGTGCCCTGAAGCGTGGTGCGTGTGAGTCGTCAGCTGGATCGAAGAGGCACTAGTTGTCGCGCCACTCTCGTCGAGCAAATGGCCCACCACGGTGAGACCGTCGAAGGTGAGCTGCAGATCGACGTCCGTGCGGTCTTGGTCTTGCACGGGCACGACGTAGTCTTGCGTCATGTCGGGCCAACCCAAGAACGAGTTGCCCTTGAACGTGAGAGTCCCGCCGGCACCTATGGGCTGACGCCGAAACAGGTAGCCATCTTCGGTGGCTTCGGCACGCAGGCTCTTCGAGTCGGGGCTGCCGAGTTGAGCACTCACGCGCGCGTTTGGGACATCGGCGGGAAGCCCGAAGGCGTCGACGAGGTGCACCAGCACATCGACCCCGCGACCGACGACGAGACGCACGGGCTCGACCGGGACCGCCTTGCGATCAAAGGCCTCGAAGCTAGGCTCGGTTCCCGGGTTGTCGACTTGTACCCGCGTCGGCTTTTCGTTCATGCCCCAACGACCCAGCAGATTGGCGTTGTGGATCTGGGTGCGGCCGGTCGCGTCGGTCGTTGCGCCGTAATAGGCGCGCCACTCGCCCTTGGACTCGTTGGCGATCCCGACGAACGCACCTTCGACTGGCATGCCCGCTTCGTCAACCACGAGGGCCGTCAGCGTTCTTGGTGTGTCGATGGCGATCACGAGCGGCTTGCCGCTCTCGGCCAAGGGGTGCGGGTCCGTCAGCGTGTAGCCGCGGCGCTTGCCGGCGAGTGCTGCAAGCAGCTCGTACTTGCCGGCGAAGGGCAGGTGCGCTTGGCCGGCCTCGTCGGTCAAGTAGTAGAGGCCGCTGGCGAGAACCTCGTCCGGAAGCTGGCCGGCGGTGTCGAGATTCCAGTACGCATCATTCGCGCGGGCTCCGTCGGCGGAGTAGGCGAGCACCTCGGCGCCCGCGACCGCTTCGCCGGTGAGGGCGTCACGCACTTCGACCGTGAAGCCAGCCTCGCCGGTGTAGGTTGCGTACTCGCGAACGGGAGCAGCGGGAGGCGCGATCTCGGTGCGCTCGGGTTGCGTCTCGGCGATGGGTTCGGTGGCCGGCTCCATGGCGGGCTCGAGCTTGAGCTCGGTTGGCGAGTCGGGAGCCTTGTCCAGCGGGACCTCGCTCGCGGTTGTCTCGAGCGCGGGCGGCGCCGCGGTAGGCGCCTCGTGATCGAACGCGAGCCAGACACCGATGAGGAGGGCGAGGGCGACAAGGACAAGCGCGAGAGGATTCTTGGACATCGTGCGGGGGAGGGGGCTTCGGAGAGATCACTGTAGCAGGCGGTCCTCGGGTACGCGCAGGATCGGAGCGCCGTTAGACTGGGCGGCTCATGAATTGGCTGTTTGTCAAAGGGCTTGCGCGCGGGCAGGTGCACTGGGATCGGCTGCCCGAGATCTTCGCCCAGGCCGTGCCCGAGGCGCGCGTGTTCTTCTTGGACCTGCCCGGGGTTGGCGAGGCGACCGACCGCAAGGCGCCGGCGACTGTGGCAGGGATCGTCAGCGATTTGCGCGAGCGCTTCGTTGCGCTGCGCGAGTCGCACGAGGGCCCGTGGTCGATTCTTGCGATCAGTTTGGGTGGCATGATCGCGATGGAGTGGGCCATGCGCCATCCCGATGACTTCGAGCGCGCGGTCGTGATCGTGTCGAGCGCGACCAACGTGTCACCGCCGTGGAAGCGCCTGATGCCCGAGACGCTGCCGGGTTATCTGCGCGCGCTGGGCACGAGCGACCTCGCCACACGCGAGCGCATCACGCTGGGCACGATCACGAACTTCGAAGAGGGCCGCGAGCGGCTGATCGAAGAGTGGCTGAAGCTGACGGACGTCTGCCCGCTGCCGGCGGCCGCAACCGCCAAGCAGCTGCTCGCCGCGAGCCTGTGGGCCGCGCCCGACAGCTTGCCGATCCCGACCCTGTTCCTGGGCACGGACGGCGACCGCATGGTGCACCCCTCGTGCACACCCAAGCTGGCGAAGCGCTTTGGTGCTCCGCTTGTGATGCATCCGGACGCCGGCCACGAGATCCCGCTGGACGATCCGGTGTGGGTTGCGGACCAGGTGCGCGAGTGGCTCGACGGGGCCGAATAGCCCAATTTCAGGCTTTTTGAGCCAATTTCGGCCTCAAAGTGTCTCGAATGGCCCTGATCGGGGCCTCATCGGTGCCCCTCGCGCGACGGCGGGGAGCCTTCACAGCGCGTGCCTGAGCCTCGTTTGAGTCCAAGCCTCTTCCTCGCCACAAGGCTTCCCTAGGGAAATCCCCAAGTATTCCGTACCGCCGGCCAAAAGACGCACTAGTCTAGAGAATACCACTCCCCCAAGACCGCTCCACTCCACCCTCATCCCCGCGCATCATGCTGTCCGCAATCCTTGCCCTCTGCCTGGCCCCCGCCGTCCAGTCGACCTACATCAGCCAGCCGCCCGACCACGTCAACGAAGGCATCTACTTCAGCGACCAGGCCACCTATGACCCGGTCTGGTTCACGACTCAGTTCATCGCTGAGACCTTCACCATCCAAGAGACGGATGTGGTCACCCCGAAGACCCTCGTCTGGTGGGGCGCGGACTACAAGGCGACCTTCACCGGCGCCGACTTCTTCCAGATCGAGATCTACGAGGCGGACTCCGCGGGCCTCCCCGGCACCGCGATCTACACGTACAGCGGACCGCAGCCCACGGTGACGCCGACTGGGTACGTCCCCTCGGGCCAGGCCTACCCGTGGATCGAGAAGCGCTACGAGGTCAACCTGACCGGCGTCCCCACGCTTGGACCCGGCTTGTACATGGTTGAGATCCACAACGACACCACGTTCACGTCCGATGGGACCTGGGGCTTGACTTTGGGTGTCTTGGACCCTGTCGCCGGCACCGCCGGTTCCGTCTTTACAGATGACGCGGGCCTGGCTTGGTATCCCATTACCCGGAACTTCGCCTTCGAGCTCGCCGGCGACGTCTCCTCGGTCATGACCGCGAACGTGCCCTCGGTCTCGGTCACCGTGGCCGGCTCGCAGCAGTTCAGCATGAACGCCGGCAAGAGCCACGCCTTCGAACCCTACCTCGTGCTCGGAAGCTTCTCCGGCATGGCACCCGGCTTTGACTACGGCGGCGTGCACCTGTCGCTGAACATCGACGCGTACTTCAGCTACGTCCTCACGACGCCCAACAGCCCCGTCACGCCGAACTCGTTTGGCGTGCTTGATGCCAACGGCATGGCGACGTCGGCCTTCATCCTGCCCCAAGGTCTGTCGCCCGCCCTCGTCGGCCTCCAAGGCGCGCACCTTTTTGTCGCGCTGGATCCGGCCACGCTCGACGTGACCCTGGTCAGCAACGCGGTGACGGTCGACCTCTTGCCCTAGAGCGGCAACAGCCGGCAGCAGCGCGCCCACGGTTCTCATCAGCAGGGAGCCGTGGGCGCTTTGCTAGCTGGTCCGCCACTCGAGATGAGAGCGGGCGTGACGGGACGGAGGCCCCGGAGTGGGCCGGGAGGTGCGCAGACGAGCGACAGCTATCATATGTGAGCGTAAAGATCATTCTGCGGGCTTGATTCGATCACCAATGATCGTTTTTGGTCGGAATTCCTGGTCGCATGGCCTCTCTCGCCCTCACGGCCCTAGAAAACGATCATGAAAGATCGGATTCAAGTTGAAATCGGTTCGAGTCGATCATAAATGATCGTATGGAAATCACTTCTCTCACTCCGAACGAAGCAGCCCAGCTCGAGCTCGGTCGCCGGCTTGAACAGGTGCGCAAGAGCCAAGGGCTCTCTCAGGAAATGCTCGCGGCCAAGGCCGGCATCGGCGTGGCGACCCTGCGCAGGATCGAGGACGGCCGCGACGCGCAGCTGAGCTCCTGGCTCAAGTTGCTTAGGGCTCTGGACATGGAAGCTGCGATCGATGCGCTGCTGCCCGAGACCTTTCGCTCGCCGATGGCCGAGGTTCTGCCGCGGGGCAAACGCGCGGCGCGGCGCAGCGATGCGAGCTTCAGCTGGGGGGACGAAGAGGCGTGACAACGGCCACCGTGAAGCTCTGGGGGACGGCGATCGGCTACGTGTCAATGGATGCGGGCGAGCGCTTCGCGCGCTTCGAGTACGACCCCACCTTCGCCGAGGCAGGCATCGAGCTCGCCCCTCTGACCATGCCGGCGCGGGGGCACACGATCTTTCGATTTCCAGAGCTGGCTCCGCACTCGTTTCATGGATTGCCCGGGCTGTTGGCGGATAGCTTGCCGGATCGCTTTGGTTCCAAGTTGGTCGACGTCTGGCTGGCTCAGACCGGCCGGCGGCGCGAGGACTTCAACGCCGTCGACCGCCTGTGTTACACGGGGACACGCGGGATGGGCGCGCTCGAGTTCGAGCCCGGCATCCGCGCCGAAGTGAAAGGCGACCGTCCGCTGGACGTGCAGCAGCTCGTCGAGCTGGCCTCGCTCGCCTTTGCCGACAAAGAGACGCTGAAGGCGCGGCTCTCACCTGATGGCGGCGCTCAAGCGCTGCTCGACATCTTGAGCGTGGGGACGTCAGCCGGTGGCGCGCGCGCCAAGGCCGTGATCGCCTTCAATCCCGCCGCGCAAGAGGTGCGCTCGGGGCAGCTGCAGCTGCCCGCGGGTTTCGAGCACTGGCTGATCAAGTTCGACGGGGTCGCGTTCAGTGGCGACTGGGGGATTGCCGACCCGGCGGGATACGGGCTGCTTGAGTACAGCTATTCCCAGGTTGCCAAGGACTGCGGCATTCAAATGACCGAGTGCACGCTCCTTTGCGAAGGCGGCCGCAGTCACTTCATGACGCGGCGTTTCGATCGGGATGCAAACGATCAGAAGGCCTTCGTTCAGACGCTCGGCGCTCTGGCTCACTTTGACTACTTTGAGAGCGGTGCTCACTCGTACGAACAGCTCTTCATGATCATGCGGCGGCTCGACCTCCCGCAGGCTGCGATGGAGCAGCAGTTTCGCCGCGTGGTCTTCAACGTCGTCGGCTGCAACCAAGACGACCACGTCAAGAACGTCGCCTTCATGATGGACCGCAAGGGACGCTGGGAGCTTTCGCCGGCCTACGACCTGTGCCACGCCGAAGGCAGCGACTTCACACGCCTCCACCAGTTGAGCCTAGGTGGCAAGAGGAGCGACTTCACCCGCACCGACCTGAAGCAGCTCGCCGATTACGCTGGCCTCCCGCGCGGCCGCGACAAGCGCATCCTTGAAGAGGTGTTGGACGCCTTCGCCAAGTGGCCTGAGCGTGCCAAGCAGCTTGGGGTCCCCAAGCCAATCGTCAGCCACGTCCTCAGAACCCTGCGGATGAGCTGGTAGGAAGAGTTCCGTCCACCTAGGCCGAACTCACGCGCCGCTCCACGCCAAGAGCTCCGTCGTGAACTGATCGCTGAGCTCTTTGGCGTGCTCGATCTTCGACTGTCGGCCGCCGACCTCCCACGTGTGCGAGAAGTGGAAGACGTTCCACCCGGGACGAACGTCGAGCCGGGGTTCCCGGGTGACCTGGAATGTGAACGTTGGCGAGTCTTTGTAGCCTCCGCGGAAGGAACGCGTGATCGCGGGCGTGTTCGGGAACACCTCCTCGACAAACCCGTGCTCGGCCAGCCACTGATCAAGGCGCGCCTCGTACGCTTCGGTTTCCGTTGTGGTCTTGGTGACATGAGCGCCGGCGACCATCTGCCAGGACAAGTAGTGTCCGTAGACCACGTTGGCCCCGGTGAGAAGCGGCCCCACAACAAGGAAGGCGATCACGGACCAGCTGAGGGTCTTCAAGTTCCAACTTGATGTGCGCCGAGTCGCGCGCCCCTTCGCCGCAAAAGCGCGCACGTCTGGCGGCGAAGCTCCTGAGAAGCGGCGCGTAGGGTCGGCGACCGGGGCTCAGCAGCTCCCTTCCTTATCAAGCGGAACCGCTATGGAATGGCTCCGGCGCACGCAGCAGTTCCAATCGCTTGCTCGCCATCCCCGAAGGATGTTCCAAATCCGGGATTCGGTTCAGGATGGCGGAGGAGGGCGCCCGATAGGAGTGTTGCTGGGGTGAAGTTTCTGTCATGGAGGGCCCCCCAGCAAAGGGATGAAGACACAAAATCGCAACCGCCTTGTTCGGTGCGCGGCGCGGCCAAAGGGCAAGCGCAGCGGCCTAACGCTCATTGAAGTCGCCGTCAGCATGATGGTCGCAGCCACTGTGTTGCTCGCTTCTGCGCGCGCCTTTACGGCCACGCTTAAGGCAAGCAATCAGGCTCGCCGGACGACCGATGCCGCCGTCTTCCTTGAAACGGCAATGGAGGACATTGGCGCGCAACCGTTTGACGCCGTGCTGACACTGAACGGCGAGACGCTGTTCGATGGCGCCGACCTCGACTCGTCGCACTACACCATCAGCTTGACGGTGTTCCTGGTCGAGCCCCGCCTCTTGCAGGTCAACGCCGAGGTGTTCGACCAGTTCACCGGGCGTGTTGCCGGACGCCTCTCTTCGCAAAGGACACGCCGATGAGCGCCAACCGTCAACGTCGCCGAGGCTTCACATTACTGGAGGTCGTGATTGCCACGACGATCTTCACCGTGATTGGCTACACGCTGCTGCAGTCGGTCGCGCTCGGCGAGAGTTCGCAAGCCACGATCCAAGGCATTGCTTCCTCGAACAAGTGGACTCGCGAGGTGCACGACGTCATGTCCAACGAGCTAAAGGTCTCGGACGACGACCATATCCTGGTGACGCAACTGGCCGACGGCAACACGCAGCTTAGCTGCATGCACCGGATTGAGGTCGCGGGTGTTCCGGCGTGGGGTGTCTTTGACGCAAGCCTCGGCGACACGGTCGAGGACCAGAACCGCGAGGACTGGCAGATTCGATTCACGGTCGAGGAAGTTCCTGCGATCGGGGGCGGCGCCGAGCGCGCCCTCGTCCGGCAGCTGATCGACGCAGATGGCACGATTCAGACAACCAAGGTGCTCGCGCGCGGGTTGCGCGACGGTGCTGCGGATCCACCGGGGTTTGCAGCCGCAAAGGTTGGCGAGATGTGGGTGATCCAGATCACGGAAGAGGGACGAACCAATGATCAAGCGGGGAAGAGGACGAACTTTCATGTCAAAACGCGGAATTAAGGGGTTACGGAGGCGCCCGGCATCTTCGAGGGAAGGGGTCGCGCTGGTCTCAGTGCTTGTGGTGTTCGTCAGCCTCGCGGGGCTTGCCTACGCGGCGCTCATGACCTCCACCATCGAGGTGAACGAGTCGCGTCGCAGCGTCGACAAGGTGCGCACAAAGTTCCTGGCCGAGTCCGGCTACGAGCGCGGGCTGGAGTACCTCGCAAGCGCCGTCTCACACAACGCGCTGGGCAATCCCCTGGATGGCATCAACGGGCTATTTGCGGGAGGCGAGTCGGTGACGCCGTACCTCGGCGAGCCCGTGTTGCAGGGCCCGACGCAGGTCGGCGCGTACTCGGTGACGATCAACCGCGTGGCGCAGACCGCTGACTCGGTCGACATCGAGATCAAGTCAACCGGCTACCTGCCGCTGGCACCTGGCGCGCTGGCTTCTGGTCAGGCTCTGGGCGACTGGGAGGCGATCTCCGTCACCGTTCACTACGAGCTCGGCCCAAGTAGCGTGTTCGACTACGCCTACTTCATCAACAACTGGGGTTGGTTCTACGGCAACACGATCAACGCCCATGGCAACGTGCGCAGCAATGGGCAGTTCGACGTGGCCAACTACACGCCGCTCGTCGCAGGGCAAGCGCTGTACGACTCGGTCAACTGGGACGGCACGACGGCCAGCCTCGTCGGCTACCAGGACGACAACGAAGACGGGCTGATGGATGGCAACGACGGCGGCGTCTGGTCCGCATGGGACATCCTGCGCGCCTCCGGTTTGCAAGGCAACGGCGGCAAGGCTCCGAACCAACACGAGTTCAGCGAGAGCGTTCCGATGCCGAACTTGACGGACCTGTCGGGGTACGAGGAGGCTGCGATCGCCAACAACACGACTCTGTCGATCGGAGGCGTCCAGGTGAGCGACGCGGTCTTTGGCGACGATGCTGGCGAGACGGGCAACCTGTATCTTGAGGGCACTCTGGCCGATCCGATCGAGCTGAATGGTTCGATCGTTGCGCAAGGCGACGTCATCATCAAGGGCTACGTGACCGGACAGGGCGCGATCTATTCGGGTGGGAACATCTACTGCCCCGAGTCGGTGATGTATGTCAACGGGCCCGGAAACCCACTGCCGGAAGGGCTCACGCAAGCAGAGAGTGAGGCTTGGCTCGCGGACAACTGGGGAGATGACTTCCTGGGGCTCTTCGCGAAGGAGAGCATCGTTGCGGGCGACTTCACCGACAATACTTGGCGCTACTACGTCGGGCACTGGATGGCGAACAGCCTCAACAAGTCGATCGAGGATGCGGGCGAGGACGGAATCCCAAACACGTATGCGGGTCTCGACGGGATCGTCGGGACAGCGGACGATGATGTGCTCGAGGGTGACGGCATCTTCACGATTGAGTACTACACGCAACAGGACCTCGAGCTTGGGCTGATCCCCGAGGGCTCTTCGGTCGACGATCCGATCCCGGGGACCGGCGAGGACATCGACGGGGACGGCGTCTTTGACGACGGGATCACGCTGAGTGACCTCGACCTTCCGGGCAGCCTCAATCAAGGGACGTGGGGTGGCAACATGCCGGTCGCGGGATTCGGCGACTACTCGGACATCTCGTCGCTGTATGCAAACCAGCTGGATGCTGTGCTGTACACGAACCACACGTTCTGCCAGACGGTGCTGGGCTCGGACCCGATGGTCATCAACGGTGCGCTCGTGAGCCGCAACGAAGACGTGGTGTATGGGACGCCGGCGTTTGACATCAACTACGACATCCGGCTCTTGGGTGGCAACTCGGGCATGGCTGGGGATCTCCTGCCGCAGACCCTGAATGCACCTAGGATTACGCGCTGGGAGGTTCTGCGGAACGACCCGAACCGCTACATCGAGGTGCAGCCGTGAGAGACTCTCGGTTCTGGCTCGGCGCGACGCTTGCCCTGGCCCTCGCGGCCAGTGGCGCGCGTGCGCAGTCTCCCGAAGCGGCGGGAGCTGACGGCGACCAAGCGACGAAGGCGCACGAGTTCAGCACCGAGGACCGCTGGCTCTTGGACGGCCGCGATCGCGAGATGCTGCACGCCGGCATGCCGGTCGAGTTGATCGGCATCGACGAGGGCGACGCCACGTTCCGTACTCGCACCCCGATCCTCGCCAACTCCGACCAGGCGATCGTGCGGGTCGACGCCGACGAGAACTACGCGCGCCGCCTTGCCATGTACGAGACGGGCGAGCGCTTCCACACGCCACCGCCTCGCGCTGCGGGCGCCTCGGCGACGGACTACAATCGCAGCCGCCAAGGATCTGGCACCGCAGCCGCAACATCGGCGACAACCACGCCTGACGATCCCGAAGGCGACGATGCGGGAGGCGCACTGAATCTCATCAGCCTGCTGTTGAGCGCGGGCCTCATCGTCCTGATCGCGATCAAGCGCAAGTAGCGGCCGTCAAGCGCGGCCCATCCGCAAACGAAGCCGGAGCAAGTTGAACTTGCCCCGGCTTCGTTTGCGGATGGGCCGAGACTTGACGGCCGCGCTGGGCGGGCGTTACGCCAGCGCTTTCGAGACGATCTCGAACACGTCCTTTGACAGGCCTTCGGTGGCGACGATGCGCTCAAGTTGAGTCTTCATCAAAGACTGGCGCGACGCATCGAAGCGGCGCCAGGTGTTGAAGCAGCTGACGAGTCGCGAGGCGATCTGCGGGTTCAAGGAGTCGACCTCGAGCACGCGGTCGGCGAGGAACTTGTAACCCGTGCCATCCTTGCGGTGGAAGCCTACCTGGTTGCCCATGGCGAAGGCGCCCACGAGCGAGCGCGCGCGGTTCGGGTTTTTCATCGTGAAGTCCGGGTGGCCGTACAGCTCGATCACGTTCTCGACAACCATCGGATGCGAGTTCGCCGCTTGAACCGTGAACCACTTGTCGAGCACCAACGGATCATGCTTCCACTGGTGGAAGAAGGTATCGAGAGCCTCTTTGCGCTCGGGGATGTCCTTGCCCGCAAGGGTCGCAAGCGCAGAGATCTGGTCGGTCATGTTGTCCGCCTCTTGAAACTGCGTCGTGGCCATCGCGATCTCGTCGCCATCGCCTTCCGACTTGGCTCCGATCAAGCTGCAAACGAGAGCGCGGCACGAGTTGCGCAAGCTGCGCTTGCCCATGTCGATCTTGTCGTAGCGGTAGGCGCCGGTGACCTTCGAGGCCGCGAACAGCTCGACGAGTTCCGCGTGGTGCGCCCGCGCGAGCGACTGCATCACAAACGTCCGCGCCGTGTGGATCGCGTCGGGGTCGATGACCTCAAACTCTTGCGCCAATGCGCGCTCGGCGGGGATGCCCATGGCGCTGGCCTTCAGGGCGTCGTCCAGCTGGGTGTCGGCGAGCAGCTTGCCGTAGGCAGCGTTGAGGCCAGCGTCCATCGCCAGCTCTGCGCCCGCCTGCGCCTTGCCGATCAGCTCGACCAGCACGTCCTTCATCAATCGCTGCCCAGCTTCCCAACGGTTCACGGCGTCCGCGTCGTGCGCCATGCGGAAGGCAAGGTCCGCGCGCGACTCGGCCATCTTCAGCTTCACTGGCGCCGAGAACTGGCGCAACACACTCGGCACGGGCCGCGTGTTGATGCCGGTGAACGTCACGCAGGTGCGCGGCGCTGTCAGCTCGATCACCGCTTCAGTGGCACCATCGACAGGCACCTCGCCATGCAGCGCGAGGTCGGCGCCGGTCACGGGATCGAGCAAGCCGAGACGCACGGGCATGTGCATCGGCTCGAAGTCGCCCTGGCCCGCGACCGGGCCGCGCGACTGCTCGAAGGTCAGCGTGTACTCGGACTTCGCCGCATCGAAGTTCTCCGTAACTGCCAGGGTCGGCGTGCCAGCCTGCGTATACCAGCGCTCGAACTGCGCGAGGTCGCGGCCGTTCGCATCGGCCATCGCCGCGCGGAAGTCGTCGCACGTGACAGCGCCTCCGTCGTGGCGCTCGAAGTACAGGTCCATGCCTTTGCGGAAGCCTTCCGCGCCCAGCATGGTGTGGTACATGCGGATGACCTCGGCACCCTTCGAGTACACCGTCGCGGTGTAGAAGTTGTTCATCTCGATGTACGACTCGGGGCGAATCGGGTGCGCCATCGGACCGGCGTCCTCGGCGAACTGGCCGAGGCGCAGACCGCGCACGTCTTCGATGCGCAGCAGCGCTTTGCTGATCATGTCGGCTGAGAACTGCTGATCGCGGAAGACCGTCAGGCCCTCCTTCAACGTCAGCTGGAACCAGTCGCGGCACGTCACGCGGTTGCCGGTCCAGTTGTGGAAGTACTCGTGCGCGATCACACCCTCGATGCCTTGATAGTCACCGTCGGTCGCCGTGTCCGGACTCGCCAGCACGTACTTCGAGTTGAAGACGTTCAGACCCTTGTTCTCCATCGCGCCCATGTTGAAGTCGTTGACCGCGACCACCATGTAGATGTCCAGGTCGTACTCGAGGCCAAACACCTCTTCGTCCCACTTCATCGACTTCTTCAGCGACTCGAGCGCGTGGTCGCACTTCTCGATGTTTTGCGGCTCGACCCAGATCTCCAGCGCCACGTCGCGGCCCGACGCCGTCGTGAACATGCCCGTGTGCGCGCGCAGGTCGCCCGCGACGAGCGCGAACAGGTAGCTCGGCTTCTTCCACGGGTCCTGCCAGACGACGCGACTGCGGCCGTCCTCAAGCGTCGAGGCACCGACCTTGTTGCCGTTCGACAGCATCACCGGCAGCTTGTCGCCATCGCCGTCGATCGTGACCGTGAACTTCGCCATCACGTCGGGGCGGTCGAGGTACCACGTGATGCGGCGGAAGCCCTCGGCCTCGCATTGCGTGCAGAAGTTGCCGGACGACTTGTAGAGGCCGGACAGTGTCAGGTTCTTCTCAGGCAACAAGGCGACGGTCGACTCGAACACAAACGTCGTCGGCACGCCGGGCACGGTGAGCTCTTCAGCAGCCGCGTCGAAGTCGCCCGCACAGAGCTCGCGCCCGTCGATCGCCACGCGGCGGGTGTCGAGCTCTTCGCCCATCAAGACCAGCGCCTTCGAGCCATCGTTGACGTTGGCATTCGCGCGCATCGTCAACTTGCTGTGCACAAGCGTCTCGGTCTCACCAAGTTCGAAGTGCAGCTCGACGGTGTCGATCCAAAAGTCGGGCTCTTGGTAGTCCTTGCGGAAGATCGACTGGGGCGGTGCGGTGGCGGTTGTGCTGGGTTTCATGGCTCGTTGCGTTCGGGGTCTTAGAGAGGCAGCCGAACAGGATACAACTCGCGCCGGAGCGTGGGTTTGATCGAGCGGAACCTATACGGACAATTGGCGGGAAGACCCGGATTGAGGCTACAAGTACGTCTGCGTGACGACGACGCTGACCGCGCAGTTCACGGGATCGACGGCTTGCAGCAGGACGCTGAGACCTGAGATGCCCGCGGGCAGCGTTTGCGGCAGCTCGATCCGGCCGTCGCCATCGGCAAGTGTCGCGCTCAAGATGAAAGGCGCCGCGATGCCTGCGTTGAGCCCCGTGCAGCCGGGCACCGGCGTGGGGCCCGCGGCGAAGCCGAAGATGATGAACGCCGTCGCGCCGGGCTGGAAGCCGAGGCCAAACAGGGCAGCGTCGGCGCCCGCGATCGCGGGTTGGAAGCCGGTGAGGCGCGGCGCGCTCGTGATCGGCGTCAGGCGATAAGCACGCGTCGAGCCGCCGAGCGTGCCGGTGCCACAGATCTCGCCCAGGTTGTTGATGTCAGCGGCGCCGTCCAGAAACCAGCCGGTTCCCGTCGGGATCGACGCGTTCAGGTCTTCGGGCCCCGCACCGGTCCAACGCGTCGCGCGCTCTTGGCCCATGCTGTCGTCGGTCGCACCCACGATGTTGCCAAACTCGTTGATGCCACTCGCGCGGCCTTCCGCTCCGCCAAGCGTGCCCAAGTCCACCGCGCCGCCAGCTTGCCACTTCACGGGTCGCAGAGCTGCCGCTGGCGAGACCGACATCCCCGCGATCACGCTCGAGTCATTGATCTCGCGCGGGTTGATCCAGTTGCCAGCGACAAAGCCCAGGTCGACCATCGGCCCGCCGCCCAAGGTCACAAAGCCGCGTGTCTGATCGAGGCCGTTTGTCGACGTGCCGATGACCTCGTTCCTATCGTTCAGCGCTGTACCAAACGCGCGCAGCCCGCCGAGCGTGCCGAGGTCCGACCACGCACCACCAGGCTGCCGCAGGTACGCGCGGAACTGCGCAACGAACTGGCCGGGCACAAACATCGAGTTGTCGCCGCACACGAAACCGGCGCGGTTGATGTCGTTCGCGTGACTGAACTCCAAGAGGCCCGCGTGGATATCGCTGGTGACGCCGCTCTGCCACAGGTAGCCATGGATCTTCGTCGGGCCCGCGGTCGAGTGCCCCACGACTTGATTCAGGTCGTTCACACCACCGCCAAGCGCGAGCGCGGGTTTGATCGGATAGATGTGCTGCAGCGCTCCGTCCCAAAGGAAGCTGTGCACCTTCGGCGTGCCGAACCCGCCGTTGAGCTCGTTCGTTCCGTGCACGTGGCCGCGGTCGTTCAGTGCGACCGCACGAACCGTGTGCAGCGGATTCGTGCTAAGCGAGCCGAGGTCCACGATCGTGTAGCTCTGCGCCGCGCCGGCTTGCGCAAGAGTGGCGAGAACGGCGAAGGAGGCGAGGCTCTTGAGGGCGTGCGAGATCGGCATGACGTGCGCGGGGTTGGGGGCTAGGTGAACTCTAGTTGATGCCTGACGACCGGCTGCGGCGGAGAAAACTCGGAACAATCGCGCGGCGCCCGCCGTATGGCCTCCGCTGCGAGGAGAGGCGCGCAAATCCAGGCATCGGCCCGCGCGAATGCCCTTCATGCTTCACCCCCGAGCGATTTGGTTTAGCCTCTCCGGCGCGATGAATGACCTCGACCTTTTGCTGCACCAGACGCGCCACGTTTACGGGTGGCTGACGTCCGCGATTGCGGATGTCGATTTCGCGGCGGCGCGGTTTGCGATGGGCGAGCGGCCGTCGATCGCATGGCTTGCGGGACACATGCTCGTCAACGCGGACTCGACCGCCTCGGCCGTGGCGGGAACCACGCGCGCGATCGAGGCCCATTCGGGCTGCGAAAGCGCAGCCGACTGGGACGCGCTGCGCGACTCCTGGAGCGCGCACTCGAGCACGTGGCTCGCGGCCTTCGAAGGCCTCGAGCCCGGTGACCTAGATCGCGCACCCTTGGTCGAGATCTTGCCCGACTTCGCGGACAAGCTGAGCGACCGGCGCCGCTTCTGGAGCGGGCACGTGTTCCACATGGGCTACCACCTCGGTCAGCTCGGCAGCTTGCGCGCCGAGCTCGGACTCGGCTGGTGGACGAAGTGAAAGAGCGCCGGTTCGCGATCTGGATTCTGCTGGGCGTCACCGTGGTCTGGGGGGCGACGTTCTTCTGGATGAAGCACGCGCTCGGCGCAGCAGAGCCACGACTGGGCAAAGAGGTCGCGTCGGGCCTGTTTGTGTTCCTGCGTTTTGGGCTCGCATCTCTGCTGCTGCCGGTGATCGCGAAGGACGCGCGCAACTGGTCGGGGTTCAGCCTAGGCCTTTTGCGCGATGCCGGACTCTTGGGTGTGCTGCTCTTGGTCGGCTTCCTGATCCAGATGATCGCGCTGGCCGACATCACGCCCGCGGTCTCGGCGTTCCTGACCAGCCTGTACGTGATCTTCACCGCGTTCCTGTCGCTGTTCTTCGCGCGCCATCGCCACATCAGCCCCGCGCTTCTGTTTGGCGTGCTGCTCGCCACGCTGGGCGCCGCCTTCATCTCGGGCCCGCCGCAGCTGAACTTCGACATGGCCGAGTGGCTCACCGTCCTCTGCGCCTTCCTGTTCGCCGGCAGCATCTTGGCGACCGACCACGCGACTCGCACCTACCCACCCGGCAAGGTCAGCCAAGTCTCCTTCGCGACCGTCGCGCTAGGCGCCGGGATGTTCCTCGCGTACCTCTTGATGAAGAGCGGCGCACCGCCCCTCGCCGAGGTCGCCGGCGTGATGCTCGACCCCGATTTCCTCGTCCCATTGCTCTCGTGTTCGCTGCTGGCGACCTTGATCGCGCTGACGCTTCTCAATCACTTCCAGCGCTACGTCTCGCCCGTCCGCGCGGCGACGCTGTACTCGCTCGAGCCCGTCTGGGGCGCCGTGATCTCCGTCGGCATGGGCGCCGAGACGCTGAACCCATGGCTGCTCGGCGGCGCTGGCGCACTGCTTGCCGGCAACTTGATCGCCGAGTTCGGCCCCAAGCCTGCGCCGTAACCAAAACCTGGGATTCCCCCCCGTGTTCGCGGCTTGCGCCCTATACATGAGGTGGAGGAATCCCATGAAGCACCTAGCCCCTCTCGCGCTCGCGTTGACCTTGATCTCCGGTTCCAGTTGGAGCCAAAGCCTGCAGCAGAAGGTCTTCGGACTCGACACAACGGCCGGCGACCAATTCGGCATCAGCGCGTCCATCCAGGGCAATCGCGCCGTGCTGGGTGCCATGAGCCAAGGGTTCACCTACGCGAGTCGTCCCGGCGCGGCGTACGTCTTCGAGCGTAGCGCCGGCAGCTGGGCAGAGACCGCGAGGCTGTCGAGCCCCGTCCCCTCCAACATCGAGAAGTTCGGCTCGGACGTCGCGGTCGATGGCGACCGCATCGTGGTTGGCGCGTACGGCAGCTACCTTGGCGGCGCAGCCTGGACCGGCGCGGCCTACCTGTTCGAGAAGGGCCCCGGCGGCTGGGCGCACACGTTCACGTTTCTGCCCGCCGACACCGCCAAGGACCAACTGTTCGGTCACGACGTCGACATCCAAGGCGATCGCGTGGTGATCGGTGCCGAGACGGACACGAATGCGGCCGGCTATCGCGCGGGCGCCGTGTACGTGTTTGAGCTTGTCGGCGGCGTGTGGCAAGAGACAGCGAAGCTGATCTCGACGACGGCCGGTGTCAACGCGCGCCTTGGCGTGTGTCTCGACCTTGACGGGGATCGCATCCTGGCCGGCGCTCCGCTTGCCACGACACCCGAGCGCGCCTTCCTCTTCGAGTACAACCAAGGCACGTGGACCGAGACCCACGGCTTTCTCGGGACGGGCCCCGTGCCCGCGATTGGCTTCGGGCAGTCCGTCACGCTCGAGGGTTCGACAGCCGTCATCGGCGCGTACGCCGAGGACGTCATCGGCTGGCACACCGGCGCCGCGTACGTGTTCGAAGAAGACGCCCTCGGCTGGACGCAGACCCAACGACTGCTCGCAGCAGACATGCAGGTCGGCGCCCACTTCGGTCGCCGCCTCGCGCTCGACGGCGACGTGCTCGCGATCTCGGGCCATCGCGAGAACGTCCCCGGCGCCGCTAACGCGGGCCGGCTGCATCGCTTCGAGCGCGACCCTGCGGGCTGGCACGAGCTCGGCACAACCATCGCGGCGGACGCAGTCGCCGAGCTCAGCCTCGGTCAGCCCATCGCCCTCTCGGACGGCACGCTGCTCGCCGGCGCGCCGATGGACAGCTCGATCGGCGTCTCGCTGGGCCTCGGCAACGGCACGGCTTACTTCACGCGCTTCGCCACCCTCAAGACGACTCCCGCCGAGCTCTCCCTCGCGGTCGGCGGCACAGCAACTCATGCGCTGAACCTGACCGCGCAACACGCCAGCGAGCTGTACATCCTGTTCGGCTCGACCACCGGCATCGCGCCCGGCGTCGCGCTGGGCGCCGTCGAGCTCCCGCTCGCGGTCGACGCATTCACCTCAGCCTTGCTGCCCCTCGCGGGCAGCTCCGCCGCGCCGGGTTACCTCGGTCTCCTCGATACCACCGGCCAAGCCACCGCGCAGCTCGTCGTCCCACCGGGCACATCCCCCGCGCTCGTCGGCCTGACGCTCTATCACGCCGGCCTCACCCTCGACGCGCTCGGCAACGCCTCCGCCGCAACGAACCCCACGCGCATCGAACTGCTGCCCTAGTTCGCGTCGAGCGCCTCGCGTTTCTCGGCCGCGACCAGAGACTTTCGAATCCCCGGCCAGCTGCTGCGTATTGTGAACCCATGCAGAACGACCCCGAACGCCCGCACGTCTGCCCGGCCTGCCAACAGCCGATGATCCCCCACGAGGTCAAGGGCATCGCTCTCGAGATCTGCAACGAGCACGGCACGTGGCTCCCTGGCGACCAACTCGGCCAGATCGTCACGCGCGTCCAGAAGGAGGCGCAATCGCAGAAGTCCAGGACGAAGCGGCTCACTCGGCGGCTCATTCAAAGGCGCCGCAAGGAACGCGAGGGCGCAAGTAGGTCCAAGCAAACGTCCCTCGTCGGCGCGCTCTTCTCGGTCATCTTCTCCTAACGAAGTGTCAGAAAGGTGCGGACAAGAGGTCCGCCACTTGGGCGTCATCCAGCCCTTGGTGGATCTGCATCGCCTCGACCGCATGCCGCATCAGGTCCGTTGCAGTCAGACCCGCACTGTCCGATTCCGCGCGACTTGAGATGCGACTCTCAGCGCGCGAGATCTCCACCTCGGCACTCGCTGCCGACTTCAGTGCGCTCCCCAGCGCCGCATCACTCGCACCCAGATCCACCTGCGCTTGAGCGACGACCTCAACCGCGGCGTCGATCTCCGCGAGCGCGCCTTCCGCACCACCTGAAGTCGCGACGTCGAGCGCATCCAGATTCGCCAGCTGGTCCCCATCTGGCAGTTGCACTGAGACCGGTGCGTCAGCATCCGGGTCCACGACCACCTCGACACTCGCACCTGAGAACAACTCGAGCCCATTGAACTCGGCTCCCAACTGATCCGAGATCCCCGCCTTCAACCCCTGGAACTCGGCGTCCAGGTTGACGCGATCCTTGTCGTTCAGCGTCCCGCTCGCGGCCTGCGTCGCCAACTCGCGCATGCGGCCCAAGTCCTCAGACACGCCGCTCAACGCACCACTCGCCGTACGCGCCACATCCATCCCGGCCGCCGCATTCTCTCGGCTCTTGGCAAACGAGTTCCCGCGTGCACGCATGCGCGCCGAAATCCCCGCCCCCGAAGGGTCGTCCGACGCCGTCACGATGCGCCGAGAGAGCCCTAGGCGGCCGATCCGCTTCTGCGTCTCGAGGCCCGCGCGCATCTCAAACGGTTGCATCGCTGCCCGATCGCCAAATCCCTTCAACTCCATAACCGCTTCCCCAAGCAGATGATCAGTCACCGCTTCCCCGCGGCGGCCGCACACATTCTCCGTGCTCGGCACTTAGGTTGTTCGACAGGTCCCGCGTGAAAACCCAAGTCGGACGGGACTTTCTCGCAATCTATCTCGCCGGCTCGGCGGGAATCTCAAGCCAAAAGCGTGAGCCCTTCCCCAAGGTACTCAAGACCCGTGCCTGCCCGCCGTGCGACAGCGCCACGTGCCGCACGATCGAGAGCCCAAGCCCCGTCCCGCCGAGCTCGCGCGAGCGATCCTTATCGACGCGGTAGAAGCGCTCGAAGATGCGCTCGAGATGCTCATCCGCAATCCCTGGGCCTTGATCCTCAACCGCAAGCCGCGCCGCGCCACCCAACACGGCGACCTCAACCCGCACCACCGTGCCGGGCCCGGAGTACTTGATCGCGTTCTCGACCAGGTTCAACAAGGCCGATGCCAACGCCGCGCGATCGCCGTCCACGAAGACCTCGATCGGAGCATCCAGCTCGACCCCAATCCCCGCATCCGTCGCGAGCGGTGCGGCCTCGACCATCACACCGCGCGCAAGCTCGCGCAGCCCGACACGCTCGCGATGCGTCGCCGCCCCGTCCCCCTCGGCGCGCGCGAGCGCCAACAGGTCGCCAATGATCGCAGCCAGACGGTCCGCATTGCGAATCGACTTGCCCAGAAACCGATCGCGCATCTCAGCCGGCAAGTCGGGGTCATCGCGCACCGTCTCCAAATACCCACGGATGCTCGTCAGCGGTGTCTTCAGCTCGTGCGACACGTTCGCCACGAAGTCGCGCCGCACGCGCTCAAGCCGCACGAGCTCCGTGCGATCCTCCAGCACCAGCACGCAGCCTCCCGCTTCCGTTTCGCCGATCGGCGCCGCGCGCAGCTCAAGAACCCGCGGTGTCCCTGCGGTCCCGACGTACACGGTCACGCGGCTCCCCTCGCGCTGCCCCAGCGACACGCAGCGAGCGACAAGGTCCAGCACTTCCGCCTGGCGAATCACATCGCCAAGCAGCTCGCCTTCGGGCCTCTTCACCGCAAACTCCAAGAGCTCGTGCGCGGCCTTGTTGACAAGCACCACGCGCCCATCGCCATCCACAGCCAGCACGCCATCCGCCATACCGGCAAGGATCGCGCGCTGCTGCACAAGCTCGCGTTGCACCTCGCGTCCGCGCTCTTCCAATCGAGCCGCCGTGGCGTTGACCGCCTCTTGAAGGGCAGAGCGAGCCCCGGAACCCGACGCCTCGATGCGCCGACCCTCCGCGCCGCTGACGGACATCGAGCGCACGAACTCGGCCGCCTCTTCCAGGGCCCGCTGCCTGCGGCGCGCAAGAGCGCTCGCCACCACAGCTGTCGTCAACAGCACCGCTCCAAGAGCGGCCTGCCAGATATCAACTGCGCCAAGCATGGGCTGAGAGGATACTCGCTACACCGGCGCTTCTGTGAAGCGATACCCCATCGAGCGCACCGTCTCGATCATGTCGCGATGCGCGCCGAGCTTCTTGCGCACCGAACGGATGTGCGCATCGACGGCGCGATCGAGCGCGACGCCCGCGTCTCCACGCGAGGCCTCCATCAAGTCATCGCGGCCATACACGCGCCCCGGGCGGCGCGCCAGCGTCCAGAGAAGCTTGAACTCGGTCGCCGTCAGATTCAGCTCGGCCTCTTCCATGAAGACCTTGTGACGCACGGGATCCATGCGCAGCGGCCCACGCACAAGCGGCTCGGCGTCTTCGTTCGTGGACTCGACGCGCTGCTTTCCACGCAGCGCCGCTTTCACGCGGGCGACCAGCTCGCGCGGCCGGAACGGCTTCGAGATGTACCCATCCGCACCCAGCCCAAGGCCCAGCACAACATCCGCCTCCTCCGCCTTCGCCGTCACCATCAGCACCGGCACGTGCGCCGCCGTCTCGCTGCTGCGCATGGTGCGGCAGATCTCGAGCCCATCCATCCCCGGCAGCATCAAATCCAAGAGAACCAGATCGGGCACCTCGCGCAAAATCATCTCGAGACCGCGCTTCCCGTCGCCCGCCCCGGTGACCTGAAAGCCCTCGCGACCGAGGTGGTATTCGATCAGCTCGCGGATGTCCTCTTCGTCCTCAACAACAATGATTCTGGCGCCTTGCATGTCTTCGAGGTTAGAGCGACTGTGTGAAGGTCCGGTGAAGAATCCGTCGCCGAGCTACTCGCCGCCCAACTTCTCCAGCACGTCGTCCACGCCGGATTCGATCCGGCCCGGCACCCCGCGATCGCACTCCTTGGCCAACCCATCGAGGCCCTTTTCGAAGTCGGGTCCCACAAATCTGTCGACCACCATCGACATCCAGTGGCCGACGGAGCCGTCCTCACGACCCCACATCTTCCACGTGACCTCGACGCCGCCATCCACGTCCGCGTACGTGATCGTGCCGTGGTCGGGATCGCCGCCACTCCCGAAGTCCAGCGCGTACTCGATCCCGCCGGCCAAACTCGCCTCGGTGAGCTCAAGACGCCCCTGCCCCAGCTTCGGGCCGTCCCAGGAATAGGACGCGCCCTTCCCCGCCAACTCGCCGTCATAGCTCCATTTGCACTCGGGATCGCGGGCCGCGGTCCACGCCGTCCACTCGGGCCACGTGTGCAGATCGGCGACGTACGAGTGGATCAACGCTCGATCGGCCTTCACAACGCGGCTGCGGCTGACCGACCAATCGCCGGACAGAAAGAAGCCGATGACGTAGAGCAGAAGCAGGAAAATCAGCAGGCGTGCGAGAAACTTCTTCATAGGAATCGGGGCGTCCGTAGGGGGTGAAGCTCCGAGTCTAACGCAGACAAACGCACGGATTCCCGTGGACGCGTTGGAACCGAGGGCCCAAATCCTTTATTTGTGGTCTCTCAGCGGCTCAGAAAGCAACTATGAAACCTCGTCCCGAACTTCTCGAGGCCTACAAGGCCACCACGTACTTCGTCGATCTCCCCTCGGGCCGCGTGGCCCTGCGCATTGGGGAGGTAGCGCTCGAGTTGAATGACTTGATGATCGAACACGAGGTCGGCTCGTGGGCCTTCATCACGGCCTGCAACCCGCTGTCGGAGAAGCTGCCCGCCAAGGACAACCACAAGCGCCTCGACAACCTTCAACAGGAACTCGAAGAGCGCGGGATCGAGACCTTCCCCGGCGAAGGCGTTGGCGACTCGGGCGCGTGGCCGTGCGAGCGCAGCTACTTCCTTCTAGGCATGAACCTGGAAGAGGCAAGCGCCCTCGGACGTGCATACGGGCAGCATGCGATCGTCTTCGGGCGCTTCAATAAGGCCGCTCAGCTCGTCTGGTGCAACGAGTAGCTGCGCTCGCTACTCGATCTCTTGAGCCAGCGCTAACAGCGCGGCCTTGTTGCCGATGTTGCCCGTGCCGTCGGCCTCCAGCGTGATCCGCAAAGGACCGCCGGTCATCTTCTCGGCATAGGTGAGGAACACAGGGTTCAACGTCATCTCGTAGGCGTACGCCAAGGACGACCAGATCTGAAACGCGTCCAAGTATTGGTCGACGCCGTCGGCCGGCACATCGCCCGGCGTGCAGTAAGGCACAGCACCGGCGGCGAGCGGCGCGACCGCAAGGTGCGAGAACGGCGCCGAGTTGCCGGGATCCCAAGCCATCGGCGCGATCATCCCGTAGTAGGAGTCGTGCAGGATGTCTTCCAGCATCGCCGTGCGCGTCGCGTCCACGCCTTCGAAGGCGCGCTTCTGCATGCCGCGGATCGCGTTCTCAAGGATCGCCCCTTCAATCGACTGCCGCGCCTTGTACTTGCTGTCGAACAGGTGACTGATCACCTGCGACTGGATGATGCCGCTGCAGTCCGCCTGGCCGGCGCTGAACGTCTCGGTGATGATCGCCATCCAATCGCGCGTCTCGGCGCGCCACGCGTCGTCCTTCGACAGCGCCATCGCCGCGTTGTTCGCATCGATGCCCCAGCCTTGGCCGCGGCCGATCACGAAGCCCTTGCCGGGGTTCGCGGCGACGTCGTTCACGTCCTGCATCAGGCCCGTGGACTGCACGTGCTTGTAGAAGCTGTTGAAGTGCTCGTGGTACTCGAAGTGGAAGTTCTCGGCGGACATCAAGATGTCGTCCTTCGAGATGGCGTCGTTGCCCAGCCACGCGAGCGCCTTCGGGGTGTGCGTGAAGCGAATCAGGTGCTGCGTGTCGTGCGCCTGGTAGCCCAGCAGCTCGGCCTCGTAGCTGGGCTGCAGGTTGTTCGCCTCGACGTACTCGACCTGGAAAGTCGGCGCGACGTTGTAACCAAACGGGTCCGAACCGCCGTTGTCCTTGCCGTTGAAGTAGAAGAACGGCACGTAGGTGTAGTCGGTGCCCTGCTCGAGCCAGTTGGCCACGCGACTCGGCTGGCCGTCGGCGTGATACAGCGTCACCGGCATGCGGTCCGCCGCCATCCGGTGGTTGTCCATCAAGTGGTGGTAGCCATCTGCCGAGCGTGCAGCGGCGGTCCGTACACCCTGGTACAGGTTGATCTCGGCACCGCCGGTCATGCCGCCGTAGCCGATCCCAAAGGGATGCGCCCAGCCCAAGTTGCCCGCAAGCACGGGGTAGTCCGCGCCGTGGGTTCCGTTCACGAGGTCGGAGCGCAAGTTCTGGAACTCCGCGCTCAGCGTCGTGCGCAGACTCTCCAGACCGATGTGCTCAAACGTCGGCAGGTCGTGCGCTTGCGGGAAGTAGCGAGCGAGGCCGGGGTAGTTCCAGGACAGCAGCTCAGCGCCGGTGCCGGAGTCGGTGGCCTTCTTCACAAAGGCGAGGCCCGACAGGTCCAGCATCGACTGCGCGCGGTTTGCAAGGGCCGCGGGAGCAATCGCAAGACGGCGATGGAACTGCCCCTGGCTGGGCATCACGTGCATCGTGCCGTCGCCGATCGGCTTGACGATCGGGAGGCGCTTTCCGCCGCCGCCCGAGTACAGGTTGCCCACGAACGGATCGACGGCGTCTTGCAAGACGACCCAGCCGTTGGGCACTTGAATCTCGAGGTCTTCGAAGTAGACCTTCGACAAGGGATCGTCGGTGTCGGTCGCCGTGTCGTTGCCGTCGGCGCCGTTGTCGAAACGCACGTCCAACAAGAGCACGCTCTCGTTCGCCGACACGCTCATGTAGCTGTGCACGCCAAAGAAGTGCGGCAGGGTTCCGGTCGTGCCGGCAGCGGGCGAGACGGGCATCATCACGTCAAACGTGCGCAGCTGCGACACGACCTCGCCATAGCGATACAGCTTCGCGTTGGCGCCGGCAAGCGGGCGCGTCTCGTACTTGTGACCGAAGACGTCGGTGCTGATGATGCGCAGGTTGGCGGGGTTCCCCAGCAGACTGGTGAGGTCGGCCGGGATCGGCGTCGCGCCGGCGGCGAGGTCCTCGATGCCCGCGGTGCCGGGGCTCGCGGCGGGCGCGTGGGGCGCGTACTGCACCTCGTAGGTCACGCGCGTGCCGTGGGCCACGGCGGGGTCGCGACGGACGCGGGCCAAGACCTCGATCACGTCGGCGCCCAGCTCGTCCTGGGCGTAGCGCGAGACGGTCTCGACCTGAGCGGGGACGACGGTGCCGTCGTAGTCGACCACGGCAGCGGGGACCTGGCCATCGGCCGACGGCCAGACGCCGGGGGGCACGGGGAGCGTCGCGCGCAGGACGAAGTTCGCCTCGTCGGGAACCTCAAGCTCGACCATCGCCATGGGGGAGCCTGGCTCAAGAGTCACCGTCGGGAACTCCGGCGCACCGGTTCCTGGGCCGGGCCCTGCGTCGTCGCCAGTCGTCACACTCAACGTGCAACTCTCGCTCACAAATACAAACAGCGTCAGCGCCAGCGCCGACTTGATCAATCGATTTCCCATTGCCCCTTCCCTTGGACGTGTGCGGCCGGTGTATCAGGTGGAGAGCCCCTGCCAGCCGCGTTGGTTGTTCCACAAGACATGTCGCCCGGTGGGGGTACGCAGATGGAGCCAAATGGGATTTCCTGTCCCAAATGGGCCATCACGCGGCTTTTTCCGAGGCGGCTCGCCCAGGCTCGGGCGCACTAGACCTTCTCGCCGAGGGCATGACACGTTCAAGCGCGTTAAGCTGCCGACATGAAGGAAGTGTCAGCTCCCGCGCGCCGGCTAGGCGAAGCGCTACTGGCGTTCGCTGTGGCTTGGGTTCTGCTCGGCTTCAGCTCGCCGGCTGCGCGAGACGCCGCGGCGGGTCCGGGAGCGCGCTTTGACGTGGACGAAGCCGAGTACCTCGCCATGGGCGTCGCGAGCACGGCGCAGCTCTTCGGCGAAACCGATGCGGCGGCCGGTGAGGCGCGCGATCCCTGGCGCGGCGGCATCCATGCCACCACCTTCGGCTTCCAGAGCCCGGGCCTGCCAAAACTGCTCTTCGGCCTGGTCGCGCGTTCCGCCGGCGTGCGCCAAATCGACCCCGCGGTCTTCCCGCGCTTCATCCCCAAGGAGCTGTCGAAGGGCGAGTTCAAGGCGCGCCGCTTGGCCGCGAAGGCGCAGCTCGAACCGGCGCTCGACCCCGCACGCGAAGTCACCCGCTTGCTCGCCGCCGCCATCGCGGCGCTCCTGTTCGCCGCCGCCCACCGCATCGCGAGCACCTGGCACCGCCCGACCCTCGCGGGCACCCTCGCCGCGCTCCTGTGGCTGGCCTCGCCGGCCGCGCTCGAGGCCAGCCACCACGTCCGCCCCGGCCTCCTGCCGATCCTCTTCTGGTGCGCGATGCTAGTCTGCGCCCTCGCGGCCCCGCTCCGCGCCAAGCCGCTGGCCCTAGGCCTCCTCCTCGGCCTCGCCACCGCCGGCAAGCTGAACGGCGCCCTCGCCGCGCCGCTGATCCCGCTCTTCCTTTATCTAGCAGGAGCCCGCGGAGCCAAACTCGCCGCCGCCACGGCCCTCGCCGCGGCTCTCTCGATCGCCGTCTTCCTCCTCTTCGCGCCCGGCCTGTGGCACGACCCCATCGGCGGCATCTCCCAAATCCTGCACCTCTGGCGCGGCGACCTCGCGCACCAAGCCAGCCTGTACGGCGCCGACGTACACGTCCCCACAAACCGCCTGGAAGCCCTCTGGGTCGCGCTTTTGGGCCTCGCCAAGCACGCGGGCCCGCTTGCGGGAGTCGTGCCCTTCGCCGGCGCCGCCCTTGCCCTTTTTGGTGCAGCTACACTCATTCGCGGCGCGCGGCACTCCGCCGCCGACCGTGTCGCGCTCGCGTGGTGCCTCGTCCTGATCGTGGCCTCGGGCCTGATCCTGCCGCTCGATCGCCTGCGCTACCTCACGCCGCTCACGGCACCCGCAGCGCTGCTCGCCGGCCTCTTCCTCGCGCGCCTCACGGCCCCCCGGCACACGCCGGAAGCAGGCCAGTCCGCGCCCTAGAGCTGCTCTTCGACCGCCTCGATCTTGTCCTGCACGGTCTGCTCTTTATCCGTCCGCGAGCCCAGCCGGATCGTCGTCGAGATCCGCGCCGCGCCGGCCGCATGCAGCTCTTCATGGATACGCTTGATCGCGGCCATCACCACGTCATAGTCACCCTCGATATTCGTGCCGTACCCGTGCAGCATCACGGGCAGGCCCGTCTCTAGGAGGATGCGGTGCGCATGGGCGACCTCCTTGCGCACGCTCACGTTGCCGGTGAAAGGGACGACGCACAGATCAGCAATGACGTTCATGCGCCGAGGGTAGCGTCTTAGGCCGAGGCGTGGCCCCGAAGCTCCATGCAACATCTAAGCGAGCGCGCTGCGATGCCCAGCCCACCTCAGGTACGGTAGCGCCATGATCAAGTATCTCGGCTCCAAGCGCGTGATCGTGCCCCGGCTCGTCGAGCTGTTCGAAGAGCTCCGGAGTACGAGCGGCGTCGAGCGAGTCGCCGACCTCTTCTCGGGCACCTCGCGCGTCGGCCACGCCCTCAAGCGCACCGGTTTCGCCGTCACTTCCAACGATCACAACCGCTACGCCGCGACGCTCGCCCGCTGCTACGTCCAAGCCGACCTTGAGACGCACAAGGATCGCGCCATAGACCTGATCCAACAGCTCAACCAGCTCGCCCCCGCCCCCGGCTACTTCACCCACACCTTCTGCGAGAAGGCGCGCTTCCTCCAGCCCAAAAACGGCGCACGCATCGACGCGATCCGCGCCCGCATCGCCCACCTCAAGGACACGGGCGCGCTCGGCGACACCCCCAACGGCACGCTCACAGAAGAACTCGAAGCGATCCTGCTCGTCTCATTAATGGAGGCCGCCGACCGCGTCGACTCCACCACCGGCGTCCAGATGGCCTACCTAAAATCCTGGGCCACGCGCAGCCACAACGACCTCGAGCTGCGCCTGCCCGACCTCCTCCCGCGCGCCAAAGCCGGCCCGGGACGCGCGCTCTGCCTCGACGTCAACGAAGCCCCCGAAGCGACCAAGGCCAACGCAGCCAACGCAGCCAACGGAACCAACGGAGCCAACGCAGCCGACGCAGCCAACGCAGCCAACGCAGCCAACGGAGCCAACGGAGCCAACGGAGCCAACGGAGCCAACGAAGCCGACGAACCCCCCGGCGCCGCCGCGCTCATCGCCAACGAGGTCGACGCCGTCTATCTCGACCCGCCCTACAACCAGCACAAGTACCTCGGCAACTACCACATCTGGGAGACCCTCGTCCGCAACGACGAGCCCGAGGCCTACGGCATCGCGATGAAGCGCACCGACTGCCGCGAGCGCACGAGCCCCTTCAACTCGAAACCCCGCGCCGCCGCCGCCCTCCACGACGCCATCAACGCCTGCCTCTCAGGATCCCGAGTCCGCCACCTCGTCCTGTCCTTCAGCAACGAGGGCTACCTCACGCGAGAAGACCTCGAGTCCATGCTGCGCCCGCACGGCAACATCAAGGTCCTAGAGCTCGACCACAAGCGCTACGTCGGCGCCCAAATCGGCATCCACAACCCCGCCGGCAAAAAGGTCGGCACCCCCGGCCGCCTGCGCAACACCGAGCTCGTGTTCCACCTCCACCGCGCCCCGTAACGAACGAAACCAAGGGTTCAGATCAAAAAACCACCGGCGATTCAGCATAATTTGCTAAAACTGTAGGCGTAATTGCTACAGGCCCGGTCGCTATGGATGAGTTGCTCCAAGCCTCTAGAATATAGTTTCCAGGTGCCAAACCGTTCAACGTGAAAGTCGCGTCACTCGCAATGATGCAAGTTGCCTTTTCCTGAAAGTCCTCGGTCAGCAGGACAAGGGTCTCCGTCGCGTTAGACCCTTGTGGGATGGACTCAATCGCAGGCCTAGCAAGTACGAAGTCCGCAGTGGGGTAGAGTGTCTTGGAGATGAACCCGGAAACACTACCAGCCCCGGTTGAGTTCAACATTACGCTTGCACCTCTTTGAATCTCGACTGCTCCGATACGTCCAAACTCCGAGCTAACGATGGCCACTCTAAGCGGCCCTAACGCTCCCCACGAGTACAGGTCCAAGTGCCCGGAAAGTGAACTTACAATCCCCGTCGACGAGAGCAGGCTTTCATAAGGCCGGTACCCCCAGTCCGGGTTCTCGAAAACGATCCGGGATGGCACGGGAACCGCTGCCGATAAATCCACACCAGCAATCCATGGCGGCTGGCTTTCTTGCAGTACCCCTGTATCCAAAAAGAACTCACCTCCTTGGGCTGCCGCTCCGCCCGAAAAGAATGCCCCAGCGCCCTCAGCCGGATCAATAAATATATCATTGCCGATGGACGCAGGATTAGCGGAAGATTGCCCAGGAGCCGCCACGATCCCAGTCAAAACAACTACGTGAATTGGACGTGAACGGACAAACCCGGACAGGGTCACGTCGGCTTCGAAGTCACCAAGGGCATCTGGCTGCGCAGTAGCGCCCGACACGAAATCGCCCTGCTTTGCGGCAACTCGAATCTCATGCGTGATGGGTAGTCCAAATCTGTCCTGCACTTTTCCGCGAATCTTGATCAGGCTCCCGTCAGACCCATCCGGAAAATGCACGTCGCTCGACAAACTCGAAACAACAGCTGCAGCAGCAACAAGGGTCAAAGCCAAAGTCCAGGACACTAGGAGAAACTTATTATTCATTGTGGGAAGTATGGTGCAATCAAAGGGAGTTAAGGCTGGCGCAATCCCTCCCGATCACGGAGTCGCCAAGTAGGAGACCGAGGAGACGGGGTCGCAACAGAGCCAGAACAGAAAGAGGGGGCTACTGGGTTTCGTGTGGAGTAGCGGGGATTGGGTAGAGATCAAGACCTCCGAGATGGAACATGATGGCGTCACGGAATCGAGCCCGATTGTGGTAGCCGT
>Ga0316206_1000381_pt1 | contig 65376 bp, 52 predicted proteins | sample 6monthpyrite_MG_FD_204942 | JGI IMG/M metagenome (GOLD analysis project Ga0316206, IMG submission 204942) | Microbial mat bacterial communities from mineral coupon in-situ incubated in ocean water Damariscotta River, Maine, United States -... | ecosystem: Environmental > Aquatic > Marine >...
CTAGGGCCGCACGCTCCAAGCGCTCCCGCACCCCCCGCCTCGCTTTCCTCGTCTGAGGTTGCTTCACTTTTGAGGTGGGGTGCCTTCAGGTTCTCAGAGGCCTTCCTTTTGATCTAGGGGGGCTTCTCTTCTTTTGCGGGAGCCCTTCGGGGACTCTTGGTTGGGCTTCAGATCATTCCAGGGGCTGTCCTCTGCTCCAGCTCGATGTGGGAGCGCGTCGCGGCGGCCGTGGCTACAGACCCCGTCCACTTCCAGACGCGCTGGCTCCTATCCCTCCAATGAAGGTGACCTTCCATACTGGTTCGCAGCAGGACTTGCCGTGGCTTTCTTGTCCCTCTGCTTGTTTGCCCCACCGGTCCGAGATTGTTGAGGGCTCCTTCTGAGGGGCGCGGTAGGATCTTTGCGTTCCCTTTTGGCCCCTATTGCTGACTTATGCGCCGTGCCCTGACTCTCGCTGTTCTCGCTTTGTCCTCGTGTGTTGTCACTCGGAACGTGCAGGATCCGACTGTGACGCTGCACACCTCGGGTGGAACCGAACTTGGGGTTTCAACTCCGATCGGCGTTGTTTTTCTTGGCCGGACCTCCCACTCCGGCGAGGTGGACATGACCGTCTGGTTCGGGGACGGGCCGAGTATTGAGGCCTCGATTATCGAACCGCTTGGGGACGGGCTCTATCTGGCTCAAGGCGAGATCTTGATGCCCATGGCTGAAGTCGCCTTCATGGAGCCGGGGCCTGGCGATCGCATTTTCGCTCGCGGGCGGCGCGGGGCTGAGGTGTGGGAGGTCGAGCTCTTTCCCGTCGACGACCCGCGTGTCGAGGGCCTGGCATTCCGCAGCGCCAAGACCTTGCCGAACTCGGTGGATCAAGTCGGCGCTGGCGTCTTTTGGCATGACCCCGACAGGGATCGGAACCTCTTGATCGGGCTCATCTCGGGCAGCGTGCAGGTCGGCGAGGGCGGACCTCGGTACGTCACGGCGATCGGTGGCGAAGGGCTCTGGCGCCTTGTGGCACACCGCCAAGACTCCTCCAACGAAGGTCACTTCGTCTATCGCGACGACGTGCTGTAGCGAGCCTCTAGATCCGCCAGAAGCGCGGCAGGAAGAGCACGACAACCGCATAAAACTCGAGTCGTCCGAGGATCATCAGAACCGATGACAAGAGCTTGCCCGCCTCGGGCATCCAGCCAAAGTTCTGCGTCGGGCCAACCATGTTCAGGCCGGGACCGATGTTGTTGAGCGTCGCAAGGACGCTGGTGGCCGCCGTCACGGGTTCGATGTTCATCGCGGTCAAGGCAAGCGTTGCCGCCCCGGCCACCAGGAACCACATCCCGAAGTAGCCGACGATGCCACTGACCATCTCTTCATCAAGAGGGTGGCCGTTCATGCGCACGAAAAACCGAGCGCGCGGACGAGCGAACAGCTGAAAGCTGCGCAAGGAGGCCTTCGCCAAGACCATGAAGCGCACGACCTTCAGTCCCCCACCGGTGGACCCGGCGCAAGCCCCGACAAACGCGAGTCCCATCAAGAGGACCCGCACGAACTGCGGCCACTGATCGAAGTCCGCCGTGCCGTAGCCGGTGCTCGTCTGCACGCTGACGACCACGAAACTCGAGTCGCGCAAAGCCGAGGAGATCCGGCTGTAGTCGGGCAGCCCACTTGCAGAGGCCCCGTTCGAGCCGCCCCAGAACCACAGGACCAACGTGATCACCGTGATCGAGCCAAGGATGATGCCCGAGTACAAGCGCACCTCGCTCGAACGCCAAGCCAGACCAAAACCGCGCTTCGCACCATGGCGCAGAGCGCTGTCGTAGACCGCGAAGTTGATGCCTGCCAAGAACATGAACAGGGTTGTGATGCCCTCCACAACCGGCGAGCGGAAGTACGCGATGCTCTCCGAGTGGCTCGAGAATCCGCCTGTTGCGAGCGTCCCGAAGGAGTGCACAAGCGCCTCGAACAAGTCGAGGCCCGCAACCATGTAGCACGCCACCTGTAAGCCCGTCAGGAAGATGTAGGCGCGCATCAAACCCATCGCGCTATCGCGGACGCGCGAGCGGACGGCCTCGCGCGAGACGCCCGGCACCTCGCTGCGGAATAGGCTGCGACCACCCGAAGGGAACAGCACCACGAACACCAAGACGATCCCGATCCCACCAAGCCAATGCGTGAACGAGCGCCAGAACGTGATCGACCGATCGAGGGCATCGATGGCCTCGCCACTCAAGATCGTCGAGCCCGTGGTCGTGAACCCCGAGACCGCCTCGAAGAAGGCATCGGTCATGCCAAGGCGCGCATCCGAGAACACAAACGGCAACGCGCCGATCAAACCGGCCACAAGCCAAGAGAGCCCAACGACGGCGAGCCCCTCGCGCCTGTAGAACTCCTTCTGCCCCAGCTCGCCGCGTTTGTAGTCGTAGCGGATCTCCCGAAAGAAGAACAGCGCGCCACCGACAAGCAGCAGAAACTCGATCGCGAGCAAGCTGTGATCGATGTGAAGATTGCTGAGCCACGAGACGTGGTGCGCGAGCTGCACCAGATCCTCGCCATCACCAAGTGGTGACAAGAACAGGAAGAGGACGGCCACCAATGAGGCTCCCAACCGTAAGAGGTTCGGGCGCGTCCCTAGGCTCGCTTTTCGCTTCTCCACCCCCTTGCCCCGGCTCTTGAGGTGCACAAGCCCATAACCGAGGAACCCCGAGATCAGCGCGGCCCGCAGGCAAGCGGTGAAGGCGTGATGCTCGTTGTACCCAAGGGCGACACCCGTGGGAACAAGCAAGAAGATCGCCAGCAGGAGAAAGACCTGCCCGATCAAATGGAGGACTGCGTGGTGATTCAAATAGGCCGGCTCTTAGGCACGCCAGAAACGCGGAAGGAAGAGCACAACAAGAGCGTAGAACTCTAGACGGCCCACGACCATCAAAGAGACGCAGATCAGCTTGCCGGCACCCGGCATCCAGCTGTAGTCCAGGGACGGGCCGACTAGGTGCAAGCCGGGGCCGAAGTTGTTCAAGCACGAGAGCGAGGCGGTCAGCCCCGTCACCGGATCGATGCCCACGCAAGCCAAGAGGAAGGTGCCCAGGATGCACGCCATCATCCACATGACCCCGTAGCCGATCACGGTCGAGATCAAACTCTCGTCCAAGACGTTGCCATCGAGCCTCAGGGGAAGCCGCGCTCGTGGCCGCGCAAACTGTGAGAAGCTGCGCAAAGACGCCTTCACAATCACGATCAGGCGCACGACCTTCAGGCCACCACCGGTCGAACCCGCGCAGGCGCCAACAAAGGCCAAGATCATCAAGATGACCCGCGCGAACTCCGGCCAGCGGTCGAAGTCGGCGGTCACGTACCCCGTGCAGGTCTGGACCGAGACGACGGTGAAGCTGACGTCGCGAAGCGCTCGCCCAGCCTGGCTGTAGTCCGGCAAGTCCACCCCCACCGCACCATTCCCACCACCCCAGAACCAGAGCCCCACGGTGATGACCAGGATCGACCCCGCCAGCATCCCGACGTACAGACGCAGCTCGGAAGAGCGCATCAGCGTCCGGATCCCACGGCGCGGCCCCAGTCGAAGCGCCGTGTCGTAGTAGGCGAAGTTGATCCCGGCCAGGAACATGAACAGCATGGTGATGAACTCAACCGGCGTCGAGTCGAAGTACCCAATGCTCTTCGAGTGGCTTGAGAATCCGCCCGTCGCCATCGTCGAGAACGCGTGAATCACCCCCTCGTAGATCGAGATGCCCGCGATGCTGTAGCACACGACCTCGATCACGGTCAGCCCGACATACACGCGCACAAGCGCCCACGCGCTATCCCGCACGCGCTGGTAGGAAGCCTCGCGATCGATGCCCGGGACTTCACTGCGGAAGAGGCTGCGCCCGCCTGCCGGAAACAGGATCACAAACACCAGCACGATCCCAATGCCGCCGACCCAGTGAGAGAACGCGCGCCAGAATCCGAACGCATGCGCCAGAGCGTCCAGCCGCTCGGCCGGCAGGATCGTCGCTCCCGTGGTGGTAAACCCCGAGAACGACTCGAAGATCGCATCCGGCAGATTCGGGATCGTGCCCGACAGCAGGAACGGTAGCGCGCCGCCAAGACCGATCAGAACCCATGCAAGCCCGACCGTGGCAAGGCCCTCGCGCCGATAAAACTGCTTCCCGTGTGCCCCAGCCTCACGCAGATCGCGCCGCAACTCGGCGATCAACCCAATCAGGAACACGAGCAAGACTCCAAGCTCAAGCCCGGGTCCTAGCGGCCCGCTGGGAAGGCCGTCCAGCCAATGCTCTAGAAGCGGTAGCTCGCCGCTTGCGCCTCCTAGTGGCGCAAAGGCGACAAGCAACGAGGCGCAGACCGCAGGCCCAAAGGCCCAACTCAAACCGTGCTGCTTCCCCACCCCAAGACCCCGCGCCGCGTGTCGGATCGCGGCCGTGCCCAACATCGCGCAGACTAAAGCCGAGCGCACAAACGCCCACCAAGCTGTGGGCTCTGACCACAACAGCCCAATGGCGGCAGGAGCGAGCATCAGTCCGGCCAAAAACAGCAAGAGCTGCCCGAGGACCCGCAGAACGGCAGACCGGTTCATTCGGCTACGTGCTGATCCTGCTCACGGAAGATGTCCTCCACCGCGCGAATCTCATCCGGCAGAATGAACAGGATGACTTGGTCGCCATCTTCGATCACGCTCTCGCCGTTGGGGATGAAGACGTCCTCCTTGCGCACGACTGCACCAATCTTGGCGCCGTCAGGCAGACCGAGGTTCTTCACGCGGCGCTGCTTCTTGCCGCCCGCGAAGTGCGCCTCCATCTCGAGGACCTCGGCTCGGCCGTCCGCGATCACAGCGATCGACGAGACCGACTCCGAGCGCACAAACCGCAGGATCTGCTGCGCGCACTGCAGGCGCGGCGAGACGGCGACATCGATGTTCATCAGGTTGTAGACGTTGCGGTACGAGCGCTTGTTCACCAGCGCGACAGTACGGCCGACGCCTTGCGAAGCCGCCAGCTGACACGCGATCAGGTTGTCCTCGTCATCGCCGGTTGACGCGATGAAGACGTCCACGTCACCAATCTGCTCTTCCAAAAGGAAGTCCAAGTCCGTCGCATCCCCGTTCAAGACAAGCACGCGGCTCGAGAGCCGCGTCGCCACGTCCCGCGCGCGATCCGAGTCCTGCTCGAACAGGCGCACTGAGATCCCGGGCAGCTCATCGAGCCGCGCCGCGATGCTCGCGCCCGCCGACCCACCACCCATGATGACGACCTTCCGCCGCACCTTCACCGGCTCGCCCGCCAGAGCCTCGAACTCGTCCAAGCTACTGCGCTTGCCCACGACGTAGACGTGGTCGCCCAGCTCCAGCTCGAAGCCGCCGCCGGGCACACTGACCTCACCATCGCGAATCACCGCGACCAACATCACTCCTGATGGAAGCCGCAACTTCGCCAGCGGGCGCCCGCCCAGCTCGGAGCTCGGGCTAATGCGCAGGCGCCGTAGCTGAACCTGACCACCCGCGAACGTCTCAACCTCCAAAGCGTGGTTTGTCGCCACCGTTCGCAGCACCATCTCGGCCGCAAGCTCTTGGGTCGAAAACAAGACGTCGTATCCAAGCGCGCCCTTGTAGAAGAACTGAAAGCCCTTCAGCCGCGACATGTCCTTAATGCGCAGGATCACCCGCTTCGCGCCCAGCTTCTTCGACAACACGCAGGCGAGCATGTTCACGAGGTCGTTGTCCGTCGCCGCCACGACGATGTCCGCTTTGGGCACCCCCGCCAGCGTCAGCTCTTCCGCCACGGTCGCGTCGCCGCCGATCGCCTGCACGTCGAGGCTCTCCTGCAGCTCGCGAATCCGCTCGGGGTCCTTGTCGATCACGCTCACGCGGTGCTCGCCTTTCGACAGCACGTCCGCCAAGTGGTGTCCCACCTCGCCCGAGCCGATGATCACGATATCCATTGGTTCCCGTTCCATGTCGGGCACCATACGCCCCCGCGCGAGGACTTTCACCCCCGGAATGGGCCGCTCCGACACCTCTTCCAGCCTACCGGCCGATTAGGATTCACTCTCGGGCTACGCACAGCCCCCTGCATGAAGCTCACCATCCTCGACAACCGCGACTCGTTCGTCTGGAACCTCGTCCACCTCGCCGCCGCTCTAGGTGTGGAAGTCGAACTTCTGGAGGCGCGCACGACGGCCCTCAAGGACCTCACAAACCCGCCACCTGCAGCGCTTCTCATCGGCCCCGGCCCAGGCCACGCGCGGGATGCCCGGCTCTCGCAAGAGCTCTTCCGCGCGCTCCCCAAGACCCCCATCCTTGGCGTCTGCTTAGGCCACCAGGCCCTCGCGCTCGCCCACGGCGCCACAATCGGCCCGGCCCCCGAGCTCGCCCACGGCCGCCCGATCGAGGTCCATCACAACCAAACGGCCCTCTTTCGTGGCCTGCCCAATCCGACCCGCGCAGGTCGCTACAACTCGCTCACAGTCGAGCCAGCCAGCCTCCCGCAGACGCTGACGATCACCGCGACGTCCCAAGCCGGCGAGGTCCTCGGACTCGCTGCGACCGCAAGCCCCCACTTCGGCGTGCAGTTCCACCCCGAATCCATCCTGTCGGACTGCGGCCCGCAGCTACTTGGCAACTTCCTCGCTCTCGCGCGCGTCGAAGCGCACTAGACCCGCGGTCCCCACTCGGGCCAAGGCCCGCCGCGCGGTCGCCGCCCCTCGTGATCGGGCCGCTTGATCACACGCCGCGTCACGAAGTTGTACACGGGCTTCCCCGTCGCCATCCACACGCGCGCCACAACCCCACGCTCGCGCGCTTGGCTGCGCCGCGTCGAGTCCCGCAACCGATACCGCGCCGCATGCTTCTCGACATGCCGCAAGTCCTCGGCCGCACGCCTCTTCAAGCGCGCCGAGCCGAGCCCATGCACACTCGCCAGTTGAAAGTCCACAAGCGCCGGCCGCCCATCCGGCTGCACCAAAACGTTCGGCTCTTTGTGCAGATCGTTGTGCGCAATCCCACGTGCATGCAGCGAAGCTGCAAGCTCGGCCAAGAGCTCAAAGAAGTTCTCCGGCAACACGTCCGCACGGTGCAGAGGCACACCCGCGATCCAGCTGCGAAACAGTTCACGCCTGCCGTTCACGGCGACAAGTCCCGCAATCCCGGAAAGCCCGCCATCGGCACTCAATCGACCAAGCGCGCGCGCTTCCCGCACAAGCAAGAGCCGCGCAATCGGCCCCATGATCCCCGCCGCCGCGCCTCTCCGAATCACCTCGCAGCCATCCAAAGTGCCATACTCGATCGAGCCCAAGTCGTCCTGCTTCAGGACCTCGATCAAACGAAACATCGAGCTCACTGCCACCGTGCAAGCATCGCCTTGAACGCCAAGCTCAAGTAACCCTTGCGCTGAAACTTCGGCAAGTCGCTACCCAGCTCGAGCACCTTTCCGAAAGCCACACGCGCCTCATCCTTGCGCCCCAGCGCGCGCAGCGCTTTGCCGCGCAAGTACAACGACTTTGGGTTGGCGCCGTGATGCTGGTCGTGCTGGTCCAAAGCCTCAAGCGCTCCCTCAGCTCGTCCCAAGGCCAGCGCAGCGTCGGCCAACCCAAGGTACGCCCCGCCATAGCCGTGAATCGGACTGTCGGCGACCACGCGCGCAAAGTAGCTGCCCGCCTTCTCGGGCTTGCCCAAAGTCAGCATAGCGCGCCCCAAGCCAAACGCCCAATCGGACACCTCGGGCTGCCCGGCGAACGCGGCCTCGAGATGCGGCACGGCCGCGCGCACGCGCCCGCTTTGCAGGAGCATCGTGCCCAGCTTGCCCTCGTTGTTCGGTGTCTCCACCACACCCAGGTCGCGCATGCGCTTCTTCAAGAGCGCGCGCTGCACGAGCTTCTCGCCCAATCGCGCCAACAACACCGACACCAGAATCGCGACGGCCCAATAGCCAAAGATCCCCAGCCGGCCCAGCACGGGACCGACTACGGGCATCACGACAAGGAAGCGATACGCCACAAGGACGAGCGCGAAGAAGCCAACGAGGCGCAGCATGTCGCCGAGTGTAGCGTTAGGCTGCGCATTGCCATGCCAGCTTCTCCCCGCATTGCTGTCGCGATCGAGCTCGCGCGCGCCCTCGGTGGCGTCGCGCTGATCCCCCTTCGTGTCGCCGGCTACCTCCTCCAAAAGCGCCGCCTCGACGACGAGGCCCGCCAGGATCTTGCCGCCGAGCCGCCTCCACTCGCCGAGCCTGGCCCCGCGGCCCCCGCCGACCTTGGCCGCCCCTTGCGGATCTTCCTCTCGGCCGCCGAGCACTCAGGCGAGATTCACGCCGCCAACCTGATCGACGCACTCACCGCGCGCGCAAGCGAGCTCGGCCTGCCCACGCCCGAGTTCCACGGCCTCGGCGGCCCGGCGCTCGAAGAGCGCGGCATGCTCTCGATCGGCAACCCCGGCGCGCGCGCCGCCATGGGTTTCGACGGCGTCCTCAAAGCGCTCCCGTTCTACCTGCGCCTGTTGACCGCAACCACGCGCCACTTCCAAACCTGGAGACCCGACGTCGTCCTGCCGGTCGACTCCCCCGCCTTGCACGTCCCGCTCGGGCGACTTGCAAAGAAGAGCGGCGCCCGCGTCGCGCACTTCGTCACACCGCAGTATTGGGGCTGGGCCCCATGGCGCGTGCGCAGCTACACGTCAGCTGTCGACCTCGGCCTGTCGATCCTGCCGTTCGAGTCCCGGTGGTACGCGCGTTACAACGTCCCCGCGATTCACATCGGGCACCCGCTGCTCGACGAGCTCGCCGCGCTCGGCGTCGAAGAGCGCAGCGCCCTGCCACAAGATGGCCCGCTGATGCTGCTGCCCGGCAGCCGCGCAGGAGTCGTCTCGCGCAACTTACCGTGGATGCTCGAGCGCGTCGCCGAGCTGCAAGCGCTGCCCGAATTCGCCGACCTCGAGGCGCACCTCCCGCACTCGCGCACCGATCTCGACGAGCTGTTCGACAAGCTGATCGCGGCATCACCCGCGCGCCCGCATAGCGTGAAGCGCGTGCGCGGCCCGCTGCACGAGGAGCTCGCCAAGGGCAGTGCCGCGCTCGTCGTCTCGGGGACGGTTGTGCTGGACTTGCTTCCGCACCGCCTGCCCGCCGTGGTCCTGTACCGCCTCAAGAGCGGCCTGCAGGGCTGGATGCGCGACCACCTATTGTCGGTCCCGTGGTTCACGTCGGTCAACCTGCTCGCAAACGAAGAGGTCCACCCCGAGTTCGGCTTCCACGGCGACGGCCCCACAAGCGAAGTCACTGCCGCCCTGGCCCGGGCCTTGAGCGACGACGCATGGCGCGCCCAAAACTTCGCCGGCCAAGAGCGCGCGCGCAAAAACCTGGGCCCCACCGGCGCCGTCTCCCGCGCCGCCGCTGCGGCTCTCGACCTCGCTTTAAAGGAGCCGCGCGCATGAGTGCAAAAAACTCCGAACTACCCCTGAAGAAATCTGAAGGGGCGGAGTACGGGGATGCAATGGAGATTCACGCAACCCAACTCATGCAAGCCGCCAAGTCCGGCGACGAGGGCGCCTTTGGTCAGCTCGTCGAGAGCGTCAAAGGGCGTGCCTTCGCCGTCGCAAGCGGCCTCGTCGGCTCTCGCGAAGATGCGATGGACCTGTGCCAAGAGGCCTTCACGAAGACCTGGCGCGCGCGCGGCACGTATCGCGAGGGGGCCCCATTTCTGCCGTGGTTCCACCGCATCCTGCGCAACACCTGCTTCAGCTTCCTGCGCAAGAAGGGCCGCATTCAAGGCCGCAGCCTGAGCGCCGCGCAAGCTGACGATCCCGACTGGGATCTTGCCGACAACAGCGAACCACCCTCCGCCGAACTCGAGCGCAGCGAGACCAAGAAGCTGTTCTGGGAGGCCGTCGGCCACCTGTCCGCGCGCGACCGCGAGATCCTGATTCTGCGCCAGTTCAAGGACCTGTCCTACCGCGAGATCTCCCACGCGCTTGAGGTCCCCGAAGGCACCGTGATGTCGCGCCTGTTCCACGCCCGCCGCCGCCTGCGCGAGCTGCTCGAGCCGCACCTAAACGGTGCGCTCAGCGACTTCGCGCCTCCCCAAGAGGGCTCCAAGTGACCGCCCCCCACCCGAGCCGCGATGAGCTCCTTGCGATGGCCTTTGTGGACGACCAGCTCGACCACGAGGCCCGCGCCGCATTCGCGCTGCGCTTGCAGTCCGAGCCCGAGCTCGCCCGCGAAGTCGCCGCCCTCCAGCGGCTCGATCTGATGGCCCAGCACGCCGCGCCGGCCGAGCCCATCGACCTCGCCTGGCAAGCCATCGACTCCGAGCCAGCCCAACGCGCCGTCCTCGGGTTCGGCTGGCTGATCCTTTTCGCCGGCATCCTTGGCATGCTGGCGATCCTCGTCCTGAACTTCGCGCACGCGGACCTCCCGCTGTGGCAGAAGGCCTGCCTGGCCGGCGTCTTCGGCGGCCTCAGCCTGATCTTCTTCGCCATCCTTCGGCGCCGTCTCCAGAGCCGTCCCTTCGACCCCTACACCGCCGTCAAACGATGAAGAAGCACCTCTACACCACAGACGACGTCCCAGGGTTCCACCGCACCGAGGCGCTTGGGCTCGTGCGCGGCTCGAGCGTGCGCGCGCGCCACCTTGGCCGCGACCTGACCGCCATGTTCAAGAACATCGTCGGCGGCGAGCTCGACGAGTACACGAAGCTGATGGGCGAGGTGCGCGAACAAGCGCTCGACCGCATGGCCGACGAGGCGCGCGCACTCGGCGCCAACGCGGTCGTCGGCGTACGCTTCGTCAGCACCGAGATCGCAACCGGCGCCGCCGAGGTCCTCGCTTACGGGACGGCGGTCAAGCTGACGCCCAAAAGCGGCACGGACAGCTAGGCAAAGCCAAGCGCAGCCAGCCCGCGCCGCGCCCAGTAGAACCAGAATCCCGGCACTTCGCGCGCCAGGTAGAGGTGCCGGCGCGCCAGTGGGCGCGTCTCGTTCGCGGGCACCGTGCGCACGTCGAGGCCCTGTTCCCAAAACGCCATCTCGACACGCGGTAGATGGTAGGCATGGCTTACGGCATACACCGGGCCCGCTTGCACATCATGCGCCGCGTGCCGCGCGGTCGCACCGGTCGAGAGTCCCTCACGATCCAGTTGCAACGCAGCCTCGGGCACACCTTCCGAAAGCGCAAGCCGCCGCATCGCCTCAACCTCGTGCTGTCCATTGGGCCCCGGTCCGCCCGAAAGATAGAGCTGATCCACGACGCCATCCTTGTACAAGCCGATCGCGGTTTGCGTGCGATCCTCGAGCGCCAACGAGGGCGTCCCGTCGGGCCGCACGCCGGCTCCAAAGATCACCGCCGTCGCGCGATTGCGCGAGGCCTGCCCATGGTCTCCCACGTAGATCGTGTTGCCAAAGGTCCAAACCAAGGCCAGCGGCAGCAACAGCCCAAACAGCGCCGCCCCGGCACCCAAGGCACACCAGCCAGGCAGACCCGAGCGCCTCGTCGAGCGGCCGATGCGACTGACGGACTCGCACAAGATGAGGAAGAACAGCGCGAATCCGAACGACAGAGGCACCCCGCCCCCGTGGGCGCGGCCGTCGAAGAAGACAGCGAGGACGGTCATGCCGTTCACGAAGCTCAAGACGAACAACAACCCAAATACAGGCCGCGTAAACCACCGGGAGACCTTGCGCGGCAACAGCCCTGCCAAGAGAAGCGCCGTGCCCGCGACTAAGAGAATCAAGAGCGCGAGCCAGGCCGGAGCCCAGCGCAAGTCGATCCACCACAGGTTGGAATCCACTCCGCCATCCATCGCCGAGATCGCCAGGTTCAAAAGCACGAAGCCTCCAAACAGCGCGGCGACCCCGCGCAGGACCAGATCAAAGAACTCGAGCTTGCTGGGTTTGTTCATGCTTGGCTTCCCTCGAGCCGTGTCAAAAAAGCGGCGACACAAGGCGCACCCGAGCGGCCCGCATCGAGGTCTTCACGGAGCCGGTGCCAATCCGCTGCATCATCCACGTCATAGTCCGTTTCAAGTAGGGCCAGCTTCAGCCCGCGCAGCTCGATCAGCGCGCACGTCTCCTCGAACATCGACCGCGTGGACATCTCGATCTGTGTGAACAGCCCGGGCACAGGCGCGCGCAAGGCCACAAGGTAGTAGCCGCCGCCAAGGTCCGGCCCAAGCACGACGTCCGCGCCTCCGTCCAGGAGCTCGGCCGCCTGCGCCACGCGCGCGCGGCTCGTCCACGGCGAATCGCTGCCCACGGCCGCCGCGAACGTCGCGGTCCTCTTCGCGCCAAGAACCTCCGCGAACCACGCCTCGAGACGCTCGGCGAGTCCGCCATCAACCTGCGGCCGAATCGCAATCTGCGGGTAGGTGGCCGCGAACCAAGCGCGCTCTTTTGCCGGTGCAAAAACAAGCTCGCCACTCACGGCCTCATCGCACGCCGACAGCCGCGCCACCGCGTCGTCCAACAAAGCGCGCGCAAAGTCGGCCGCTCGGTCGAAACCAAGAATGGGCGCCAAGCGCGTCTTCACTTCGCCCGCGAGCGGCCGCTTGGCAAAAATGCCAGCAAGGATCGAACTCAAGCGACCGCTCCTTCTTTGCGCGCCAGCCGATCCGCTACGACGGCGAAGGCGTAGATGCCACCAATCACGGCAAGGCTCCCCGGACTGACGCGGATCAGATTGAAGACCAACGTGATGATCGTGACCAAAAGGAGAGCGTTGCCCAACACGACGATCGGCACGCGCGCGCCCGTCTTCTTGCGCAGCACCAAGTTCGCGATGCCGACCGCGAAGGAGACCAGCATGAACGTGAGGCTCGAGAACGAGGCGATGAACTCGAGGCTGCCGAGAAACGTGAGGCACATGGCCAAGGCCATGATGACCACGACCGCGAGCCAGGGAACGTCGGTTCGGTTGCGAAACGAAAAGGCCGTCGGCATGTCCGTGGTCGTGGCCATCTCGGCGACGAGTCGCGAGGCGCCGAACATCGTGGCGTTGATCGCCGACGAGGTCGCAAGCAGCGCCGCCACGGCGACCAGGATGCGTCCCGCGTGCCCCAGTGCGGGCTCGGCGGCCACGGCGAGCGCGTACTCCTCGGCAGCTATGAGGTCCGCCTCGGGCAGCGATCCGATCGCGACGACCGACAGCCCCACGTAGATCATGATCACAATCGCGATCGATCCAAAGATGCTGCGCGGGATGTTGCGATCCGGATTCTTGGTCTCCATCACCGCGTTCGTCACCAGCTGGAAGCCCTCGTAAGCGACAAAGATCGTGGCGCCGGCCAAGAAGACCGAGCCAAGCCCCTTGTCGAACACCGGCGTCAAGAGCTCAGCCTTGACCGTGCCAGCACCCGCCACGGCCAACAGCCCCAGCAGCAGAATCTTCACGTAGACGATGACGTCTTCGGCGGCACCCGACGACTTCGAGCTAAGCAAGTTGATCATCCCAAACAGCCCGATGATGGCCAGCGAGAGCATCCGGCGCACCCCAGGATCGTCGCTCGACCCCATAAGCTCGGCCCCGTAGGCCCCAAACGTGAAGGCATACAGGCCCAGCGTGCCGATGTACCCCAGCACCACCACCCAACCCACCACACCGCCGATCATCGGGCGCGTGGGGAATGCGCGTTCGAGGTATGTGAAGCTAGCCCCATCGCTTTGGTAACACAGGGCGAGCCGCACGTACGAGTACCCCGCCACCGCGGCCAAGATCCCCCCTAGCGCAAACGCGACCGGGGTCCCGTGACCGCTCATCCGCACAGCGATGCCCACGACGGAAAAGATGCCACCTCCGATCATCCCACCGACGCTGATGGCGATCAGTTCCTTCAGGCCCAATGTGCGATGTCCCTCAACGTGCGGCATATCTCTAGAATGCCGCCTCGAAAACAAATGCCAAGGACCGAGTTCCATGAACCGCTCGGAATGGCATGCGTTCTTCGTGCGGAATCCCAACGCTGGTCAATCACGCCATGAAACTCACGACTCTCTTCGCCCTTCTGTTCGCCCTCCTGCCGCTTCGTGCCACAGCTCAAGAGCCAAGCACCCCGGCGCAGGCCGCAGACATCGCCGTCGCACCCTCGACGGTCAAGGACAGCATCGACCGCGGCATCCGGCATCTACGCGGCCTTCAGGACAATGAAACCGGCCAATACGGTGACGGTGTCGAGGCGACCGCCGAGGTCCTGATCGCCCTCGCCGGCAGCCCGCGCAAGTATCGCGTTGCCGACGGGCCGTTCATCGGCAAGGCGGTGGAGTATCTCGAGTCGCGCAAGACGGCTTCGGGCCTCGTTCTGGATTCGTCTGCGAAGACAGATGCGACGCGCATGCGCCAGACGCTGCTTGCGGCGCTCGCGTTTTCGCGCACGGGCGCGCCCGGGTACGTTGGCAAGAACAAGAGCGCGGCCTCTGCGCTCGAAGCTGCCGCCGAGGCAATCGACGCCGCCGTCTTCGCACAGATCAAAGGCGAACTCTTGCCCGCCGCGCGCGTCATTGACAGCCGCGCACTGCTTGGCCTGCTAGCTAGCCAAGATGCAACGGGTGCCTTCGCCGGCGACAAAAGCGCAGCCGGCACGGCGCACATCCTCCGCGACCTGACCGCGACGTGGAAGAGCCTGCGCGCCGCCGAAGTCGCCGGCGCCGGCAGCGTCGCGCCGCTGCCCACGTTCAGCGGCCAGTCGCGCGCCCGCACCGAGGCCGCCATGCGCCGCGGCGCGAAGTACCTGATCGATGAGGGCGCGCTCGGCGCCGGCCAATGGGGCGCCATGGGCCAAGCCGATCCAGGCATCACGGCCATGGTTCTTGGCGGCCTGTTGGCAGTCCCCGAGCCGCGCGGCGCCGAGGTCGATGCCGCGATCGACGCGGGCATCAAGTGGCTCCTGACCATGCAGCACGACGATGGCTCGATCCACGCCGGGCAGCTTGCCAACTACGTGACGTCGGCCTCGGTCATGGCCCTCGCGGCCGCCAAGCGCCCCGACCTCGCCGGGCCGATCGGCCGCGCGCGTGGCTTCCTCACGATCCTGCAGTCCGACGAAGGCGAGGGTTACAAGCCCGGCGATCGCTACTACGGCGGCGTCGGCTACGGCGGCGACGAGCGGCCCGACCTCTCCAACTTGCAGATGGCCGTCGAGGCGCTCGCCGCCGCCGGCGCCGACGCCAAGGACCCGGCCATGCAGAAGGCGCTGAAGTTCCTCGAGCGCTGCCAGAACCGCGAGGAGTCCAACGACACCAAGATCGAAAGCGACGAGGGCACGATTCACTCAGGCGACGATGGTGGCGCGGGTTACATGCCCGGCGACTCGAAGGCTGGTTTTGTCGTCCTCGCCGACGGCACACGCGTGCCGCAGTCCTATGGCTCGATGACCTTCGCCCTTCTGAAGAGCTACCTGCTTGCCGGCATCTCGAAGGACGACCCGCGTGTAGCCGCCGCCTTCCAGTGGATCCAGCGCAACTACACGCTGGACCTGAACCCCGGCTTCGAGGCCTCGCCCGAGCCCGGCGCCGCCTACCAAGGCCTCTTCTACTACTTCCTGGCCATGTCCCGCGCGCTCGAGCTGTTCGGCGTCGGCACCCTGACCACCCCCGACGGAGCAGCGCACAACTGGCGCAGCGAGCTCGCCGGCCGCCTGACCTCGATGCAGCTGCCCGACGGCTCATGGGTCAACAACAACAGCCCGCGCTGGTTCGAAGGCAACCCGACCCTAGCCACGGCCTACGCGCTGCTCGCGCTCGGCCCCGTCGTGCGTTAGCACGCCCGGCGCTAGCGTGAATACGGTGCCAGGCACGATTCACCCTCTAAGCGAAGGCGGCTGTGCCGCCGTCGCTTAGAGGGTGAATCGTGCCTGGCACCGTATTCACGCTAGCGCCGCAGCCTCGCCGCCGCAGCCGTACTCGCCTAGCCGTCGAGCCGACTTACGCGTCCGGGTTCGAGTCCGTCACGCTCTTCGGGATCGAGAACTGGCGGTGGCCTTCGACGCCGCCCAGGAACCCGAAGCCGGACTGGCGCGCGCCGACCCATGGGCTGCCGGGCGCCGAGGAGATGTAGCGGTTGATCCCGATCTGCCCGAAGCGCAGTCGCTTGGCGAGCGCGCCCGCGAAGGCCTCGTCCTTGCTGTAGATGTTTGCGGCCAAGCCGTACTCCGACGCGTGAGCGAGGCGCACGGCCTCATCTGCGGTCCCATCGAACGAGTACAGCGCCACGACCGGCCCGAAGGTCTCGTTCACCGTCATGCTGCAGTCGTGCGGCACATCGGCCACCACCGTTGCGGGATAGAGCGCACCCGGCCCCGTGGGCAGCTCGCCGCCCATCAGGAGCCGCGCACCCGACGCGACCGCGTCCTCGACCTGCGCGTGGCACTTGGCGCGCTGCGCCACAGACACCATCGGTCCCATGCGCACGCCTTCGTCGAAGCCGTTCCCGTGGGTCCAGCCTTTCGCCAGCTCGAGCACCTTCGCCTCGAACTCGGCCTTCACCGCGTCGGCCACCAAGACGCGCTCGACGCTGCAGCACACCTGCCCGGTGTTGCGCAGCGAGTGCGTCACCGCGCACTTCGCCGCCGCGTCCAGGTCCGCGTCAGCGAACACGAACAACGGGTCCTTGCCACCCAGCTCGAGCACGAGCCGCTTCAAGCCGTCCGCGGCCGAGCGCATAATCGCCTGCCCGGTCGCCTTGCTCCCGACAAACCCCACCATGTCGACGTTCGCAGCCACAAGCGCAGCCCCCGTTTGCCCGCCACCCTGCACGAGCTGGATCACGTCCTTCGGAAGCGCGCTCGCAAAAGCGGCTTGCATCATCGCGCCCACGAGCGGCGCGTGCTCGGTCGGCTTCAGCACCACCGCGTTGCCCGCCGCCAGCGCCGGCAGCACGATGCCGATCGGCATCCGCATCGGAAAGTTCCACGGCGACACGGCTGCCACGACACCAAGCGGATCCCGATAGCGCCGTGTGCGATGGCGCTTGTAGGGCACCACCTCGTCCGCAAAGGCCTCGCGGTACGAGTCAAACGTCGACTCGATCCCAAGCCACCAGCCCTCGATCTCGGCGTCCGCGTCCTTCACAGGCTTGCCCATCTCGCGCACGATCATCGGCACCATCTCGGCCTTCATGTCGTACAGCGCGCGGCAGCCTTTCATCAGAATCGCCAAGCGCTCGTCGAGCGGCAGCGCCGCCCACGCGGGCCAAGCCGCCTGCGCCCGCGCAACGATCGCGACGACCTCATCGGGCGGCGTGATCTCGATCTCGGCAATCGTCTCGCCGGTCGCGGGGTCGATGTCGGAGAAGCTGCCGGTCAGGCCAATGGACAGAGGCGCAAGGGTGGTTGAAGTCATACCACCCATTCTACCGACCAAAGTCCGCCTCCGCAGCCTGGGCCTTAGGTCGAGCGCAGCGCTAAAGCGAGAGCTGTCCGCCCAAGCCGCTCCATCGCCGCGTCCTCGATCTGCACGCCGAAGTGGCAAAGCAGCACGCCGTATTCGAGCGCCCGCTGCTGCGCACGCGCGCGCACCCCATCCGCAAGCTCCGTCCCACTTTCGTCTGCGTACACGCCCAAGAACTCCGCGCGCGCGGGCCCCTCGAAGTAGCTCCAGGCCAAGCTCAAGTCCACGGCCGCGTCGCCCCAATGCAGGTCCCCCCAGTCGATCACGCCCACCGGCATGCAGGTGTCGTCGACGCACACGTGCCGGCCGTACAGGTCGCCATGAACGATCGACTGCGACTCCTGCATCGCGCTCGACGCGATGCGCGTGTCAAGTTGCCGCCAGCGATCCAGCCACGCTCCCGCCGCGCCACCTAGGCGCGCCGCAGCCTCAAGCTCGGCCAAGCGCTCCTCGAAAAGTAAGCGCCGCCTCTCCCACCGCGGCGCTGCCCACAAGTTGCGGCTCGGCACTCGCTCTAGCTCTGCGCTTCGCGCCAGGCCGTGCAGCCGTGCCAAGAGTCTTGCCAGCGGCCGCGCCCCAGGCCGCGCCGCAGGCAGGGGCAAGTCCACCCGGCAGGCGGTCTTCCCCGCGATCAACCGGTACCCGCCAAACGACCACGGATAGCTGCTTCCAGCGCGCCCGCGCAACTCGGGGTTCGAAATCTGCAGCCCAACATCGCCGAGTTGCCGCGCGACCTCACCCAGACTGGCCAACTCGAGCTCCATCATGTCCGCACCCAACTGCCGCTGCGGAAACCGCAGAGCCCACTCCGCGCCTTCGCGATCGATGGCCACAAACGCGCGATTGTCCCAGCCCGTCCCCAGCTCGCGCACTGTGCACGACGGCGCGAAAGTCTCTGGAAACTGAGTCGCGATCAACCCGCGCGCAAGCTCAAGCGTGACCTCCAGCTCGGGCGTCCAGGGCCGGTGTCGAGGCTGCGTCACAAGCGGCTACAACATCCAGCCGCCGGCAACAACAAGGTCGGTGCCCGTTGTGTGCGCCGCGGCGTCCGAGGTCAAGTACAGAGCCGCGCTCGCGATCTCGTCCAGCGTCCCCGCACGTCCGGCGGGAATGTGCGCTTGCAACGCGGGGTCGAGCGTCTCCGCATGCGCGCCGTCGTGCGGCACCAGCCCCGGCGAGATCATGTTCAAACGCACACCATGCTGCGCCTCTTCGACAGCAGCTGATCGCATGAGGACAAGCAGCGCGCTCTTGGCCGAGGCGTAGGCAGCGGCGTCGCGGCGCGCGCGGTGCCCGTCGAGGCCCGCGCAACCGAATAGGACCAGCGCACCCTGCGAGGCACGCAAGGGTCCGCGGACGGCGGCGGTCAAGTGGAAGGCCGTCAGGACGTTCGAGCGCCAGAGCGCCTCGAGAGTCTCGCCGGTGAGCTCCTCGAGCGCGCCCGAGTCGTACGCACCAACCGAGTCCACGACCCAGTCGAGCCGGCCGTCATGATCAGCGATCTTCTCCACAAGCCGCGCGGTCGCGTCCGCGTCCTCGAGGTCAAGCTGGTGCACCCGGCCCGGAAACTCGTCTTCGAGCACCAGCGCGCGCTCCTTCGAGCCGCGCCAAGTCACATGGACCGTATCGCCGCGTGCCATCATGGCCCGCGCGCACGCTAGGCCAAGCCCGCGCACACCGCCCGCAACCAAGGCCACGGCGCCGGGGCGCCCATTCGAGGAAGATGCCTGCATCGTGCGCGCAGTCTACTGCACGCGCGGCACCGCTTACTGCAAGAAGCCGAGGCGGCTTGGCGGCCACATACGCAGCTCGACGCGCCCGCGCACAAGCGCGCGCCGGACCTCGCCGAACTCACGGCTGTCGCTCGAGCGCGGCCGGTTGTCCCCCAGAACGAAGTAGCTATCGTCGTGCACGGTGGTCGACATCACACAATCGGTGTCGATATTGGTCACGTACGGCTCGTCCAGCAGAACGCCGTTGATCCACAAACGCCCACCGCCCATCACAATGTGATCGCCGGGCAAACCGATGATGCGCTTGACGTAGTCCACCGTCGGATCGAGCGGGTAGCGCATCACGACGACATCGCCGCGTCCGTAGCCAAAGACCTCGCTCCAGGGCTCGATCAAGATCCGGTCGCCATCCTGCAAACCCGGCTGCATCGAGCTACCTCGAACAACCGGTGTCTGGAACGTCAACGAGTAGACAGCCACAAGCAGCGCACCGATTCGGATGCCGCGTAGCGCGAGTTTGATCGCGCTGGGCACGCGTGGGAACGAGGGAATCTTCACCCGCTCCCTATCGGCAAGGCCGATGTACGCACTTGAAGCCGACTTGCGGCTTTACAGATGGGCCCCGATCAGAGAGGCTGTCTACATGGCCAAAGAGTCCCGATCCCAGCGAGCTTCAGCGGCGTTCAGCGTGCCGCTCCTGATCGCTTTGATCGCCCTTGGCGACCTCGCCACCCCGCCCGAGATCCCGATCTCCGTCCTCTACGCGATGCCGATCCTGATGTCGGCATGGCTCGAGAAGCGCCGACGTGTCGTGCAAGCCGCCGCCACAGCCATCCTCCTAACCGTACTTCTTGTCGGGTTCGGCCCTGGCGGAGCGCTGTCGAACTTCATGGCCTGGCTCTCAGCCGGCGTCAGTATCTTCACGACCATCGTTGCCGCAAACTTCGGCATCATTTGGATCCAAACGCGCAGCGAGCTCGTGCGTAGCCAGAAGATGCAAACGCAGACCTTGGCGCACATCGCCGAGGGCGTCGTGACCGTCGATGCGGACGAGTGCGTCCTGTGGATGAATCCCACCGCCGTGACGATGACTGGCTGGCCACTCGACGAAGCCGTGGGCATCCAACTCGACAAGGTCGTGCGCCGCGAGCGCGATGCGATTCTGCTCCCCGAGGACGGCGTGGCTGCGGGCGAGGGCGAGGTTTTGATCTCGCGCGCGGGCGACTATCTGGCTGTCGATGTCGCCAGCGCCGAACTGCCTGCCGTGAAAGAGGGCGGCCCCGCGGGTTACGTGCTTGTGATCCGCGATGCCAGCGAGCAGCGCAGCCGCGAAGGCGCGATGCTGCGCATGGCGTATCGCGACCCGCTCACAGGGCTCGCCAATCGCGCGTCCCTGAACGATCGCCTCGGGCTCGAGCTCAACCACGCGCGCCGGCGCGGCGGCCTTCTGGCCCTGCTGTTCCTGGACCTCGATGGGCTTAAATCGATCAACGACCGCCTCGGTCACGAGGCGGGCGACGCGCTGCTTGTCGGGTTTGCCGAGCGCCTGAAGACCGTCCTGCGCAAGGGCGACACGGTTGCGCGCCTCGGCGGCGACGAGTTCAACGTGATCCTCACCGACCTCGAGAGCCTGTCCGGCGCCGAGCTCGTGGCCGAGAAAATCCTGGCCAGCCTGCACAAGCCAATCCTCTTCCAAGGGCACCGACTGGAAGCTGGCGTCAGCATTGGCATCGCGATGTTCCCCGGCGATGCGGACGACTCCGAGCAGCTGATGCACCGTGCCGACACCGCGATGTATCGCGCCAAGACCGCCGGCGGCCAGCGCTGGGCGCGTTGGTTCTTCGACCCCGGAAGCAAGATGCCCGGCGCCACCGAAGCGGAGCCCAAGAGCCAGCGCGGCGAAGCGCCGGTCAGCTAAGGATCACGCCGGCGAGTCCGCCGAACCCGATCAAGGTCCCAGCGACCGACAGCCATCCATGACGCGCGCCGAAGAAGCGCCCAAGCGGCAGGATGAACAGCGGCGACGTCGACAGCGCAAGTGCCGCCAAATGGCTCGGAGCGCCCCGTACGCAGTAGCTATGCAGCGGCAGCGAGACGATGGTCGCGACGATTGTCGGCACGATCAGCATGCGAAACAAGACCCGGCTGCCGAGGGGCCGCAAGACCTCGATCAGGCCCGCTCGAGCCGCTCCCAAGCGCGCTCCGGTGCCTGTTGTAAACGCGCCCGCCAAGAGCGCAATCGGCAGCGCCATCCCCACGCCACCAAACAGGCGCATGACCGTGCCCGGCAAGACATCCACCTCGGCAAACGCACTGTGCGCGAGCACGATGCCCACCGACTGGCTGAGCGCCGCGCCAAATGCCAAGAGAACGCCCAACTTGCGCTTCTCGCCGCCTGAGCTGGCGATCATCGGCGGCCGATTGGCCGCACCTTCCGCCGGCAAGGTGTCGTCCGCCTTGCGAGCCCGACTTGCCTTGGACGCCCCCACCGGATCCAGGACAACCAACGAGATCCCGAAGATCACGACTCCCATCCACAGCGTGGTGGCGAGTCCGAAACCCTCGTCCAAAAACAGCCAACCCAACAGCCCCGCAAGCGGCGGGGTCAAGTTGCCCATCATCGCGGTCAGCTGCACGCCCGCCTTGGGGAACGCGGCGAAGTACAGCGAGTCACCGATCGAGAAGCCAACGACGCCGCTCAACAGCAGCATCAGCGCCGTGTGCCCGCGTGGCAGCGCAAGGCCAAATCCCAGGCACAGCGACAAAAAAACAGCACACGCGATGCTGTTCTTGAACAGGTTCATGCCGGCCGCCGAGGGCGGCCGGACCGTGCGCCCCACGGCAGGTGGCGGCCGCGACTGAACGCGGTCGAACATGAGGCAACCAAGTGCCCACGAAAAGGCCGCGGCTAGGCCCGCTAGAAGCGCGATCATCCCGGGAGCTGGCTCGGGCTACATCCGCTCGGGCAGCGGGCAGGGGTAGCCCGACTCGGGCTTGATCTCGCAGAAGTGCGTCAGGTCTCGCAGCGTCGTGCTGGCAAGCAACGCCAGGTACTCGTCGCTGGTCCGCTTCCAGTAGTGGTGCAGCGGGCAGGCGCGCTCGTCGGAGCACTCGGACTGCCCCAAGAGGCACTCGCGCACCTTGCCAAGGTGCTCCTCGGCGTCGACGATGTCGTACAGGGAGATGTCCGAGGCGCGCTTCCCATCGGCCAACCTGAACCCGCCACTGCGACCGCGTTGGCTTTTGATCAGCCCGCGGGTGACAAGTGGCTGCAGAATCTTGGCCAGGAAGGGTGCGGGCACACCCAACTTCTCGGCCATGTCCCGTGCCAGGTAAAAACCGGAGTCCTGCTCTTGTTGGGCAAGGAAGGTGAGGGCCCGAATGGCGTACTCGCTAGCTCTGGAAATCATGGGTCGTGGTCGCGCGGGGGGGAAGAGAGGCGCTAGGCGGCAAAGGGGACGCTAAGCGCACATCAGGATATCTGACTAAAAAGTACAAACATCTCTCCATAGATAGCTATTCCCTTCTCATTTTTCTCCGATCAGACCCATAAAAAGCACCACGAGGGCCCCTAGTGAAGGGAACCTCGTGGTGTGTTCTTCGGAGTCTCGCCTACCGAATCACTAAGGATTCGGACGCGAGGCTTCGCGGACAGCCGTCTGGCTAGCCGCGTGTCTTCTTGTTGCGGGCCTTTTCAGCCACGCGGCGGGCACCAGAGCCCATACCCATCTTGCGGATGCGCTTCTTACCGCGGCACGGGCCGCCGCCTTTCGTTTGGGATTTCGCCATTGGGCTCCTCTTGCCTCGCTCGTGAGGCAGTTCTGTTCTTGGATCTGAAAAGTGGTCGGGGAGCCTAACCGCCTACACGGCCAGAGTCAATCCCCCTTTCGTTCGTTCGTCCCACGCAAGAGGTCGATTTCGACGTTTCCGGAGTGAATCCGGCGCAGGCTCGGCGCTCCAAGGAACGGATCGGGACCGTCCTGAGGCCAGCTGATGAGGTGCGTGACGCCTGCGTCTTTGAGCAGGTTCAGGCCCTCCCCGTTCTTCGCCACGCGCTCGGAAAAGGCCAATTTGCGCCCCGATTCTGGGGTGTGGTCGGGGTGCCCAAGGAAAACCCGCGTGCCGGTCAGCCACGGAATCAAGGCGGCCAGCGGCCGAGGCTCGACCCAGACGCCGGGCATCGGCACATCCCGCGACAGGCCGCCCGGCTGCCGCTGGTCGCGCAGCCAATCCACAGCCTCGGCCTCGGCATCGGACATCCACAAAAAGCGGTCGCGCGCGGCTAGGTGGTCGTCCAGCTCGCCCAAGCGCAGGGCCGTTGAGTGCAGGCCAAGGCCAAGTGCGACGGCGCCAACACCGATCGCCCAACTGCGGCGTCCCCTATCAACAAGCGCCTCAAGCGCCAGCACGAACAGCGCCAGCCAGGCGAGGACAAGCGGCGAGAGCGCCTCGACCTCCCATGCGATCAGCGGCGCGCCGTTTGACAAGAGGGTGCCAAGAACGATCCAGAGACCAAGCGCGAGCGCGAGCGTGCGCTCGAGCCTGCGCCATGTGAACGGAAGCAAGAACACCGCCAGGACCAGAGGCGCGCCCAAGAACAAGAGCTGCTCGAACAGCGGCGGCGAGGGATGCGTGACATCGAGTGCCGCGAAGATCGAGTCGCTGCCAAGCGCCAGCGCATCGAAGGCCAGCATGGGAGTCGCGGGCGCCAAGAGGCAAGCGCCAAGAAGGAGAGCCTCCCCCACCGTGCGCCCTTGCACAACAAGGCGAACGAGCCCAAGTGCCGCGACCGCGAACAAAACGGGTGCGGTGTAGGGGCGGATGGCGGCAAGCCCAAGAATGCCCAGACCGCCCAGGCACGCGCCAAGAACGGCGGCGCGTCCACGCGGGGCGCGCAGCGCCATCAAGATGCCAGCAACCCCGATCGCGACGCAGCCAATCTCCATCGCGAGATGCGGCACACCCAACAGGTACGACGGGTAGCTAAAGCCGAGACCGCTGAGATTTGGAAGGTAGCTATTCAGCCAATGGCGAGCCCCTGCGGCACTTCCCGAGGTCACGACAACGCTATACAGGTTGCCGCCGAGGGTGGCGAGAACCAGAAATAAGCTGCGCAGGGCAAACCTGCTAAGCAGCTCGGCGCCAAGCCATGCCACGCCGAAGACGAAGACAAAGACCGCGAGCCAGCGCTCGAGGTGGAAGACAAAAGTTGCCGGATCCGCCGGCTGCACCGCGCGCGCGATCAGCCCCAGCGCGTGCTCCCACGGCCGCAAGAGCTGCCCCTCGTGCTTGGCTGTCGTCTGCTCGTTGTGGACAAACAAACCACTGCCGCCGGCAACCCCCGTCGGTCGCGAGGGCGCATCCATTGTCTCGCGCACGAACGCGCCGTACACCGCACCCATCGACACGTGCAGCGAGTCCGCAAGGATGCCCACGAAGCGCCCATCATCGTGCGCCGTCTTCGCCGCCTCGTGCGCGCGCGTTCCCCACAAGCCGACGAACAGTGCGACGGCAAGCGCGAGCACCGCGTCGCGCCACCCAAAACCCCGCGCGCCGGTCAACGCCCGCCGCCGTAACCAAGCTTGTCGAGCGCATCCCGCGAGGCCGCATCGACCGGTACCTCGAACCGAGTCGCATCGCCCACCGCGCCGTGTTTCTCTTCCCAGTTCTTGAGCAGGCCTTCTAGCAAGCCGAAGGCGTCCACCGTCCCCATCAAGCTGCTCGACAGGTCCTCGCCCTCGCGTGGATCGGCATCCAAATCAAAGCGCGCCGTCGGGCGCTCGGCCGCCGTCCCCACGATCCACTTCACACCACCGAGCCGCGCAGCGCGCTGATCGAAAAACCCCTCGGGCGCGAAGCTCTCCGAGACAAGCATGCGTTGCCGGATCCGCTCCGACTTCCCCTCGGTCTTCAGCCGTCGAAGATGCACCCGCACCTCGGGATCCAACAGCGGCAGAGCGCCGTCCCCCGTCGCCAGAATCCGCGCTACCTCAGCATCCAAGAAGTCGTCGTCCGCCAGCGCGAGCAGCGTCGGCCCCACATCGGTGCCAAACGCCGGATAGTCCCACACTTCGCCGGCATCGCGCCCGCGCGAGCTGTGTACCCAAAACGGCACGCGCAGCATCTCCTCATACAGCCAGCCGGTGTGCCCGACGTAGCCCTCGTGCTCGCCCAACAGCTCGCCGTGATCCGCCGTGAACAACGTGTAGCTCTCGCGCTCGCCCACCAAGGTCTTCTCAATGCGCGTCAAGAGAGGCGCGAGCGCGCGATCGGTGCGCTCGACGTCTCCGCGATAGAGCGCGCGGATCACGTCGAGATCGCGCGCACTCGGCGCGGGCGCGCCCGCGATGAACTCGTGCCGCAACCGCTCGGGCAGCTTGGCCGGATGCTCGATGCCCGCCAAGTACTTCGCTTCGAGCTCCTCCCCCGGATCGTAGGGCGAGTGCGGATCCAGCAGGTGCACCCATAAGAACAGCGGCTTGGCTTGCCGCGCAGCCCCGCGCGAATCCAAGAAGTCGAGCGCGCGCCGCACGACTTCCTCGCCGGCCCAGAACTCGTCCGCGCGCTCGGGGAAGACATACGTCTCGAAACCTCGACGAAAGCCGTCCTTGTTCGCCAGCAGCGACGGCAAGAACGCCGCCGTCTCGTACCCCGATTCCCGCAACGCCATCGTCACCGTCGGCACAGACGGGTCCAAGTCGTCGGTGTTATTCAACGCGCCGTGGTGCCGCGGTAGCCTGCCCGTCAACATCGAACCCAAGCTCGCCGTCGTGATCGGCACGGCGCTGAAGGCCTCGCGGAAAACCAGCGAGTCCGCAGCAAAGGCATCCATCGCCGGCGTGTCGACCACAACCGGCCCGCTTGCACCAGCCAACCAACCGCGCCAAGGGCCCACGTGGTCGGCGCGCAGCGTGTCGACGGTGATCAGGATCAAGTCGGGCCGCGTGTCGGGAGCCGCCGGCCGCTCGACCGAACAGCCAAACGCCACCAGGCACAAGAGCCCCGCGCTCCCCCGTTGAATCCAACTGATCGACATTCCCCGAGTCTACCGATCGCCGCGCTTCTATACTCACTTCGTGGCTTCTGTGAACAAAATGCGCGCGCGTCTGAAGCCGGGCCCGCGCTGTGTGCAAGAGCGGCGCCCCGCCAAGTCGAAAGGCGGCCGGCGCATCTTCATCGGCGACATCCAGGGCTGCAAGGACGAGCTCGAGACGCTGCTCGACGAGGTCCGCTTCAAGCCCGGTCGTGATCGCCTGATGCCCGTCGGCGATCTCGTCAACCGTGGCCCGCGGTCGCTCGGCACGTTGCGGATCCTGAAACGCCTAGGCGCACGCCCCGTCCTCGGCAACCACGACCTGCACCTCTTGGACACCGCGTGCGGCCGGCGCAAGCTGAGCCCAAGCGACACGCTCGACAAGACCCTCGCCGCACCTGACGCGCCCGAGCTCCTCAGCTGGCTCGCCGCCCAACCACTCGTCCGCATTCACAAGGATCTGTACCAAGTCCACGCCGCCCTGCACCCCGCGTGGGACACCACGGCTAAATTGCGCGAGGCGCTGCGGCCCACGCGCGGGGCTGGCGCCCGCGAGGCCACCGCGTTTGTCACCCGCGCCCGCTACTGCGACGCAGCCGGCGCGCTGCCCAGCAAGCGCGTCAAGCGCGACAGCGATGGCAACCCCACAAGCGCGCGTTGGAAGCCCTGGTACAAGCTGTACGACCACCGCGGCCACAACCGCCGCTATGTCGTCTACGGCCACTGGGCCGTCATGGGCGTCGTCGACCGCGCCGCGACGATCGGCCTCGACTCGGGCTGCGTCTGGGGCGGAGCGCTGACCGCGTACATTCCGGAAGAGCGCCAGATCATCTCGATTCAAGCCGAGCGCGCCTACGCGGGAAACTTCCGCCCGCGCTAGCTGAGCTCGACGAGCGGCCGATTCAAACTCGATGCCGCTTGCTCAGCCTCATAGCCGTCTAGTAGGTCTTCAAGCTTCTCGTCAATCGGGTCGAGCACCTCGAGATGTGAAGTCGAGCGCGTGCCCTTCAGCGCGTCGAGCACATCCTTCACGCGGATTGTCTCGGGGCTGCGCGTAAACGTATAGCGCCGCCCTTTGCCCTCGACCCGCGCCATGAGGCCTTCGTCGCGCAGTGTGATCAAGGTCTCTTCAAGGCTGCGCTCGGGTACGCCCATTTCGGCGGCGAGCGCCGGGACCTCGGGCAGGCTCTCACCCTTCTGGAAGAAGCGCGCGAGCCGCGCCAGCGCCCGCAGCGCGACGCGCTCGCGAAACGACTGATCCTCTTCGCGGCTCTTGGCGATCTGCAAAAACGCTGGCTCGTTCTGATGTGCAAACGCAAGCTCGGCGCCCATCAAGACCGTGATCCACGACACGTTGACCCACACCAAGAAGATCGGGATCGCGGCGACACTCGCGTAGATCGCGCTTTGGTTCGCAACACCAACTTGGCCCTTCACGTACAGCACTTGCGCGAGGCTCCAAAGCGTGCTGCCAAGCAAGCCACCCATCAAAGCCGAGAACAGGCGCACGCGCGTGTTGGGCATGAAGATGTAGATGAACGCGAATCCAAACCACGCGGCAAACACCGAGCTGAAACGCATCACCTCTTTAACTACGGGTCCGAGGTGCAGCGTCTCTTGCACGCTGCCAAACGCCTCGCCACTTTTGATCGCGGCCGTAGCACCGGTTGCCGCAATGAGCAGGATCGGCACCACGACCAGCACCGATAGATAGTCCGAGATCTTGCGCGGTAAGCTCCGCGATCGCTCGACGCCCCAGATCTCGTTGAAGCTGCCCTCGATCGACGACAGAAGCTTCACGACGGTGTACAGCAAGATCGCCAGACCAAAAAGCCCCAGCCCGGCGAAGTCGGTCTGGTTGACGACGTCCAACATGTTGTCAATCGTCGAGCGCAAGCCCACGTCTTCGGCACCCGCCGCCGCAGCCGCGCCCATGTTGTCGTTCAAGAAGGGCACGATGATGTCGCTCTCGAGCCGCTCGTACGCACCGAGCCCCTTCGCCACCGAAAAGGTGAAGGCGAGCAGCGGCACGATCGACATCACCGTAATGAATGTCAGCGCTTGCGCGCGGAACAGGCAGCGGTCGCGCATGAAGCCGCGCATGGTCAAGCTGAGGACGCGTAGCGCCTTGTAGCCCAGCTTCTTCAGAGGCGGCATCGAGTCGGTGTCCGCAAGCCATACACCGCGGACGAAGAAGTGCTTGGTGCGTGCCCACAGCCCGGCCGCGCCTTCCGCGGCGAGATCAGGACGCGGGTAGCGCCGGCCCGAGCCGGTGTGGTGGTCCTTTTTCCAGACCCCCTCGGTCCTCGATTGCCGCGATGCCATACGCGCAGTCTACCTGCTAAGTCCGCGCTCGCGCGCGAGAGGCTCGAAGACCCGCCGCCACATGTCGGTGACAAAGACGTGATCCGGATCGAGCTCGCACTTCAGCTCGAGGAAGCGCTGCAGGTTCTCTTCCGGGAACATGCGCTCGGCGTCGCGCGGACCGATCACAAGATCCTTCGCAAAGTAGAAGCGGCCGCCGCCTTCCAGGACGATGTCCGTCAGCTCGCGGGTGTGCTGCCAGACCTCTTCCTTGTTCGTAGCCGTCACCTTAAAGTCCATCGCCATCGACCAACCACCCGTGCAATACGTCATCAGGAACGGATCGGGCCGGTGCCGCTTAAAGACGCCGAGGTACGGCACGATGCCCTTCTTGTGGCACCACTTCAGGCACTCGGTGTAGACGTCGTGCGCGGTCTCTTCAGGCATGAACGGCTGATACTGAATCAGCCCGCCTTTGCCGTACGCCAGCTTCCAATTCGGCACGTAGTCCAGAAGGAACGCAAACGCCGCGTGCGCTTGGCGCACGGGCGGACGGTTGCCTTCGAACAAGCCCGACGTGTACTTCGCACCATTGACGAGTCGCATGCCCGGGTTGTTGATGAAGTACTTCAGGACCTCCCACATCTCGCCCTTCGGGAAGACGCCCATGATCGTCTCGGGCAGCTCCTGATAGTCAAGCGCGCAGGTCTCGCTTAGCGGCCGCGGGTCCTCGTCTTCCGCCAAGTAGCGCGCGTCGTGGATCAAGCCGCGCCCGAGCATCTTGCCCTTGCCGAAGTTGTCGATCCAACCGACGAGGTAGTCCGAGGTGTCCTTGTGCTCCTCGAAATAGTCCATCATCTCGCGCAGGTTCACCGTCGCTGCGGCGGACACCTCGAGATCGCCCGAGTGGACCTTCTTGGTTCCGAGGCGCACGCGCGTAAACACGCCAAGCAGCCCGAAACCACCGATTGCCGCATGAAACAGCTCGCTATTCACCTCGCGACTGCACGTCAACTGCCGCCCATCGCTAAGCGTGATATCGAAGTCCAAGACGGCGTCGCCGATCGTGCCAACCTTGAAGTTGTTCTTGCCGTGGATGTTCGCGCCCAAGGTCCCCGCTAGCGTTGGGAACATCGTGCCCGAGACGACTTTCGGCCAATAGCCATGGGAAAGCGCGCGCTTCCAGAGCCCCTCGATCGTGACGCCCGCTTCGCAGTTCGCGATCCCGGTGGTGGCATCGAAGTCCATGATCCGGTTCATGCCAGTGATGTCCAGCGTGTGGCCGCCGGTGTTCACGCTCGCGTCGCCGTAGCTACAGCCAGACCCGCGCGGGCCCAGCGTCTTCTTCTCCGCGCGCGCCGCTTCGATCGAGAGGCGCACCTCGTCCACCGAATGCGGCGTGTACACGCGCGCATCCGCGCGGTGCGTCATGCCCCACGCCTCGACCGACTGATAGCTGGTCTCGGGCAGGCCTTCCTTACGCTCGAAGACAAACGGCTGCATCAGAAGTTCAACCGGCGGAAGATGAAGCTTGGCATGTGACGGATGACGAGCGAGACGAACAGCCAACGCATGGGCACGTACGCCGTGTTCTTCTTCTTGTCGATCGCGCGCAGGATGTCGCGCACAGCGGCGTCGACGGGCACGGGCCACTTCAGGTCCTGCATGCCTTCGGTCATCGGCGTGTGCACCGTACCGGGCTTGATCGTGCAGACGTGCACGCCGCTTGCGGCGAGCCGGTTGCGCAGGCTCTCGAGATAGGTCGACACAGCCGCCTTCGAGGTGTGATACGCGGGGTTGGGCTTGCGGCCGCGGTCGCCCGCGATCGACGAGATGCCGACCAAGGTGCCACAGCGCCGCGACTGCATGTAGCGCGCGGTCTCGTTGCTCCATGCGACGCAGCCGGCGAGGTTCACCGCGAACTGCAGGAAGTCCTTCTCGGTGTTGTACTCGTCAGCACCCACTTCGGGCATCACACCCGCGGCGTAGATGAACAGATCGAGCCCACCGAGGTCGCGCACAACCGTTTCGAACAGGTCCGGGACCGAGCTCGCGTCCAAGACATCGTGGCCAAATGGAAGCACGGCGCCGGGGCCGCTTGCGGCCTCCGCAGCCAGCGCTTCAAGCGGTTCGGTGCGGCGTGCAAGAGCCGCGACGCGATAGCCGCGGGCGGCGAGCTGGCGCGCCAACTCGGCACCCATGCCAGAGCTGGCGCCGACGATCAGGGCCGTGGGGACGGGCTCGGAAGAAGAGGGTTCTTGAGACACGACAGTCGAGGGGGAGAGCTAGGTGAGATTAATGAAGAAGCGGGCGGGCCCGAAGTCTATCGGACGCCGCCCGCGCGTAGCCAAAGCCAGAGCAGCTAGTCGTCTTGAATCGGCCCGCGGATCACGGTCTCGATGCGGCCCTCGGCGTTCAGGACCAGCGTCGTGGGGATCGCCAAGCGCTCAAGGTCGAATAGGTCTTCAGCCACAACCTCACCAGCGGCAGCTTTGACCGCTTTCGCGGGCAAATAGAGCCGTGTAAAGGGCGCATCCTGACGATCCAGCATCTTCTCGGCAGTGGCAATCTGGCCGGGTGAGTCCATGCTAAGCATCACCACATGCGCGTCGCCGGACTTCGCCAGCTTGGTCAGAAGAGGCAGTTCCGCGATGCAACCGGGGCAGTAACTCGCCCACAGATTCACGTAGATCGGCTTGCCGTCTTGAGCCAGCTCGGCCGGGTCCACGATGGCAGGCTGGCCCGCGGCGTCCGCGAAGTGCAGCTTGCCCAGAAGCGTGCCGCTGTCGACTTTGAGCCCGGGCGGCTTCGGATCGGCCAGCGGCCGCGGGTGCGCGGCGAACGTCTCGGGCGCGCGCGCGCCTTCGACGAGAGTCACACGCGAGTTGGCCTCGACCCCACTGAAGATCTGATGCGCACCACCGGGCCAGATGACCTCGATGTCGGCGCTCTTGGCCGTGGCCAAGCCAAAGATCAGCTCGGGCGGTTGGCACGAGTTGAAACCCGCACCGCGTGTCATCACCTGCGCCAGCTTGCCAAACGAACCAGACACCGTCACGGTGGCGCCGATCGCCTCGTACTGCCCGGTTGTCGCGCGCAGCCGCACCTTCAAGTATCCAGCTGAGTCGCTGCCGGGTTGCACCATGTCGTTGCGGTACAGGTCGTGCCGCTCGCGCTGCAGGTTGTGCACAAACACGTCGGCATCGCCGTCGTCATCGAAGTCCGCCCAGACCGCACCGCGGCTGTCGTTTGGCGAGTCCGCGCCCGACAGGCTGGACAGGTCGTCGAAGCTGCCGTCGCCGCGGCCGATGAAGACTTTGTTGCGCTCGAAGCCACTGAACGACAAGCCGTCCGTGAACATCTGCGCGCTGTGGAAACCGAGATAGCTGGAATCGTTGACCTTGGGTTTAGAGAGGATCGACTCTTCCGAGCCAGCCTCAACACTCGACGCCACCACGTGGCGCCAGTAGGTGCTTCATGTGTCCGCGGCGCTGTCGCCGGTCACATATCCCGAGCAATTGTAGACGTCCAAATGGCCGTCCAGGTTCATGTCAAACGTCAGCGGACACCAGGCCCACGACGCGCCGACGCCGCCCATCGCTTTCTCTTGCCGGACGAAGCTGCCGTCCTCTTGTTGAATGAAGATCGAGTTGCCGGCGGCCATCTTGAGGAGGCCCTTCACCTTGGCGTCGTCCTTCTTGTTCATCCGCTTCAAGATGCGATTGCCAGCCGTTGACGACATGTTCGCGACGTACAGGTCGAGGCGCCCGTCGCTGTTGAAGTCGCCCCACATCGTGCCCATGCCGTTGCCGCGGTCGCCAATCCCCCACTCTTCCGAGCGGTTCACAAACGTCCCGTCGCCTTGGTTCTCGAGGCACGTGTTGGTCCCGTAGTCGTTCGCGACGTTCAGGTCGATGTCGCCATCGCCGTCGAAGTCCGCCGCCGCCGAGGCATATGTCCAGCGCCCGTCATTGACGCCGGCCTCTTTCGCGACGTCGCGGAAGCCCTTGCCGCCCAAGTTCTTGAACAGCATGTTCGTGCCGCCGTTCGTGGCACTGAGCCAGTCGTTGTTGGGCTCTTTGCTTTGCACGCCGTAGTTGCAGACGAACACATCCACGAAGCCGTCGAGGTCATAGTCCAGCGCCGTCAGCGTGTACGCCGGCACGATGCCGGTGAAGCCCAGCTCGCTGCCCTTCTCTTCGAACTTCTTGCCGTCGTTCACAAACAAGCGCAGCGGGTTGCCCTCGCGGTCGCCGCCCGGGCCTTCCCAGCCCTCGTCGGCGCAGAACAGGTCCTGGTCGCCGTCGTTATCGAAGTCGAGGAAGATCGAAGCCGTGCCGCCCGCCGGTGTCTTCACGCCCCACGCCTCGGCGCGGTCGACAAACGTGCCGTCGGGCTGAGCGATGTACAGGAAGTTCTCAGTCTCGCTTGGCATGTACAGGTCCCAAAGGCCGTCGCCGTTGACGTCGCCGCCCGCAACCCCTTGCCACGCAAAGCGCGTGTTGCCCGGTTTGCCAAAGCGGATGCCGCTCTTCGCGAGGCCTGTCGTTGTCGAGACTTCCGTAAACAGCGCGGCATCGCGCCGCTCGGTCTTCAAGGACGTCAGCTCGAGCGCCGTCAGCATCCACTTTCCGCGGCGCTTCTCGACGCGCCCCCAAGTCCACGCGGTCACCGCGCGCTTGCCGCCACCCGCAGCCAGCCCGAAGAACTCGAACCGGAACCGAATCTTGCCCCACCGCGGCCGGCCCTGATTGAACTCGGCACCCTTGACCTTGACCACCACGCCATCGACGCGCTCCCAAGGACCGAGCCCCGTCTGAAGAGCCGCCGCCCAGCCCGCCTTGTCCACAATCGGCGCCGCCGTGTGGTCGTACGTCACCAGCTCGGAGTCAAGCGGCTTGGCCGCGACCTCGTGCGGGATGTCCCCGAACAAGGCCTGCCCGGCGAAGTCCTCGGCGAGCCACTCGGCGGCCTTGCCAAAGTCGCGCCGCTTCAGTTCGAACGAGAAGTCGACAAAGCGGTTCGCCACCTCTTCCGAGTCGTCCTCGACCTGATCCATCAACGTCACCGGATTGTCCGGATCGGCGATCTCGATCTTGTCCGGCAGCGCGACGGGCGCAGCGGGAGGCGCCTGCGCGAGACCGCCAGCGGGGGCCACCACGGGGCCAGAGTCCGGGGGGACCTCGTTGGAACAAGCCGAAGCGAGGGAGAGCGACACAAGCAGTGCTGCTCGAAACAGGAGGGATGTTTTCAGCATGGCAATCCAGCTAGAGGGGTAAACGGCAGGGATCGCCCATAAAGATACCCGAAGGTCCTCTGTGGTGCAGGATGAATCCGAAGTGCCGCGCAAGCGACTACTTATGAAGAGCCGCGTCCTCCATACTACCCCCATGACCTCTCCCACGCCTCCCCCGCGCGCGCCCTATCGCATCGAGACCGAGCGCCTCGTCGTGCGCGCCTACGCGCCTGACGACGCCGAGGCCCTGCGCGCAACCTGTGCGCGCTGCCGCGAGCACCTGCTGCCCTACATGCCGTGGGCCAAGCTCGAGCCGCAGACGCTGGCCCAAAAAGTCGAGCTCATCCTGCACTTCCGCTCGCGCTACGACGCGCGCCAAGACTACGTGATGGGCATCTTCGACCGCGAGACCGGCCGCCTCCTCGGCGGCACGGGCCTGCACCCGCGCGTGGGAGCCGGCGCGATCGAGATCGGCTATTGGATCACCCCCGAAAACGAAGGCCGCGGCCTCACGACCGAGGCCGTGCGCGCGTTGATCCTCGTCGCGTTCGAGGCGATGAAGATCGACACGGTCGTCATCCGCATGGACCCAACCAACACACGCTCCGAGCGCATCCCCGTCAAGCTAGACTTCACGCGTGAGGGCCTGATGCGCCGCGGCTTCCGCGACCCTCTTTCGCCACCCCGCGACGTCGTGCAGTACACGCTGCTTGACACCGAGTTCGCAGGCTGCTTGTGGCGCGAAGAGACGCGCACCACCACGCGCGCGTTCGACGCGATCGGGACAACCATCGAGCTCGCATGAACACCGCCGAGGCCACTCTCGAGAAGCTCTTCGCAAGCGCGGACTTCGACGCGGCCTCGTGCGACGCCATCGCCAGCGCGCCGCGTGCCCAACTTCCCAAGGACGCCTTCATCTTCCATCCCGGCGACACCTGCGCCGGGTTCGTGCTTGTGCTGGCCGGCAGCGTGCGCGTGACACGCTTGACCGAGTCCGGCCGCGAGCTTGTTTTGTACCGCATCGAGCCCGGCCAGTCGTGCGTGCTGACCACCGCCTGCCTGCTCGCCGGCGAAGACCATGCGGCCGAGGCACGCGCCGAGACCGACGTCACCGCGCTCGTGATCGGCACGCCTCTCTTTAACAAGCTGATGGAGACGTCAAGCGCCTTCCGCCGCTTCGTGTTCCAGTCGTTCGGGTCGCGCATGATCCGCCTCACCCAGCTGCTCGAGAACCTCGCCTTCGAGCGCGTCGACGTGCGCCTCGCCAAGCTGCTGCTCGCGCGCGCAGCCGGCGCTGACGAGCTCAAGACAACCCACCAAGAGCTCGCCAACGAGCTCGGCACCGCACGCGAAGTGGTCAGCCGCCACCTCGAGGCCTTCGCAAGCGCCGGCCTCGTGAAGCTGAGCCGTGGCCAAATCATCCTGCTAGACCACCAAGCACTTGGGCGCGTGGAGTCAAGACCCACATAATCCAAGTCCCCTCAACTTTCTTCGCGCTGTGTAACTCCAGTCACGGAAGAGTCGGCCGCCCCATCCCAAGATCTCCCTGGCTTCCCAAACCTCGCCCCGTCCGGGGCCCGTCCTGGAGACTCTTCCCATGTGCAACGTTGGTGGTATCGACCGCATTCTGCGCGTCCTCATTGGCCTCGCCCTGATCGCAATCGTCTTCGTCGGTCCCAAGACAGCTTGGGGTTGGCTCGGCATCATTCCGCTTGCAACGGGGTCGTTCTCGTTCTGCCCGCTCTACACGCTGCTCGGCATCAAGACCTGCGGCGCGAAGACCGAGTAACCGAGCTCATTCAACAGCGGTCAGATTCAGCGGCAGGAAGAGCACCTCGACCTCGGCGGGATCCGCGGACGTGATCTCTTCCGCTAGCACCGTTACGGGAACGACGAGTCCCAGATCGCGCGCCGCACCGTCCGCGACGTCGAACACGCGCACCACGAAGTCGCCGGTCTCGGCGGGCTCAAGCCGCAGCCGGCCGCGCGCATCTAGAAGACCGCGATGGCGAGCGAAGTCCCATGGACGCTCGCCGCCATCCGGCCGCATCAGGCGCACCTCGAGTTCGGCGCCTTCGGGCGGCGGCGAGATCAGGCGCAACTCAAGCGCCTTGGCGTGCTCGGGCTCAAGCGCGAAGCGCAGCGGCGAGCCCGAAGCGAGCTCTTCCGAGCGCGCGAACTCTTCCCGCGTCCGAAAACCCGGAGCCTCAAGAACAAGGTCGAGCCCACCTTCACCATCAAGCGCGCGCCGGTCGCACCAAAGCCGCGGCGTCGCGCCGATGCGTTGCACGCGCAAACTGCCGACGCCACCTGACTTCGCGTCAAGCGGCGCCACCACGGCGAGGTCGAGTCGCCGCCCCACCGTGTCGAACAGCTCGATGTCAATCGGGATCAAGCGGCCGCTCAACGCAAACGGCAGAAGCCGCTCGTCGCGCAGCTCTTCGCCCGGCAAGACCTCGAGGTCATCCACCCAAGCGAGCGTGCGCGTCGAGCCCCACAGCGAGAGCCGCACCGAACAAAGCCCGGGCGCGATGCCGTCGAAGTGAAAGCTACCGTCTTCGGCCAGCGCCACCGGGCCAAGCCGCCGGCCGCGAAGACCGGGCTGACCGGGCAGCACCTCTTGCAGCTCGACGCGCAGCTCGTTCGCAGGCACACCCGCGTCAAGCTGCACGCGCCCCGAAAGCCGGCCGGGAGCCAGCGGCTCGACACTCAAAGGCTGCTCTGCCATGGGCGCCACGATCGGCGTGGGCGCTGCGACTTGAGCGGGAACGAGAGTGGGGGTCAACGTCGATACGGCTTCGCCAGCCTGATCCGATTCGGCTTCGCGAACCAGTGGAGCGGGCGTCGCAAGCTCCGGGTCGTTTGACGGGCCGTCGGGCTTCGTATCCGGAACCACTTCGGCGATCTCGGGGCCCGTTGGCGAGGTCGTGGCAACTTCGACCTTCGCTGTCTCGCGCTCGCCGGATTCGTCTTCGGCAACCGCATCATCGGGAGCTGCTTTCGCTTCGGCTGCACCCGTGCGGACAAGAATCAGCTCGCGCGCGGGCAGGCTCTTGGTTCCGAAGCGAAGCTTGCCGGGGCGTGGCTCGTCGAAGCTGACGGCGAGTTGACTGCCGGGCTCGAACTGCTGCGCCAACTCCGCAAGCCCGGGGAAGCTCGCAAGACCGGTTGCATCGGTTGCACTGAAGGCATCGAGCAGCTCGGCGCCACGCGAATCCGTCACGCGCGCGCGGACGCCAACACCCGCTAGCGGCGCGCCGCCGGCGTCGATCACGCGCACTCGGACCGGAGCCGGCTCGACGCGCTTGGGTTGCGGGGCAGCCGGCTCAGGCTTGAACACTTCGGCGGCCGCCGGGCTCACATCAGGGGCAGCCACGACGGCGCGGCGAGTCCGCGGTGCGAACGCGACGCCCAAGATCACGATCAAGAGAACCGCAAGTGAGCGGCGCTTGAACTTGAACCTGGGTACCTGTGCCATGACGAGGATCGTACTCTGCTGACCGCATCCTCGCCATCCTTGCAGCATGGCGACGCGCTTGGCGAGTACGATCGGCACCATGAGCAAGATCGAACCCTGGGAAGAGGTGCGCCGCGAGTACGGCGTCGACCTCATCATCGCCCGTCAACGCACGGACCATCTGCGGCATCCGAAGTCGGGGCGTGTCTTTGCGCGCACGATTTTGGAGGTGCCCGATTGGGTCAACGTGGTGGCCCGCACGCCGGTCAGCGAGGATCACCCAGACGGCGAGCTCATCGTCGTGCGGCAGTGGCGCTTTGGACGTGAGAGCGTGTCGGTCGAGATTCCCGGTGGCGTGATCGACCCCGGCGAGGACCACGAAACCGCCGCCAAGCGCGAGCTCCGCGAGGAGACGGGCTACACGTCGACCAACTGGACTTACTTGGGCAAGGTCGAGTCCAATCCGGCGTTCCTCAGCAACGTGTGCCACCACTGGCTTGCCGAGGATTGCACCGAGACGCACGAGCTCGACCTCGACGAAGGCGAGGACATCGCGGTTGAGCGCATCGCCTGGCAAGCCGTGCCGGCCGCCGTCCACGACGGCACGCTGGCCCACAGCTTGGTCGTGACGGCCCTGTCCATGGTCTTCGACCTGCGGCTCGGCAGAGGCTAAGAGGGCCGGCTCTGCCCTTCTGAGGCGCAACCCAGCGAAATCCGATTCGGCCCGATTGCTCCTCCGATATCATGCTGCGCATGAAGCCGCTCTCCTCCCTTTCGATCGCGACCCTTGTCGCCTTCGCCGCCCTCTCCGGATGTAAGAACGAGGAGGGCAAGCTGGCCGTCCCCGACATCATCGCCGAGTACCTGCCCGCGAGCCGCGACGTCTGGCCCGACGCGGCCGGAGCCGTTGAGAGCCCGTCGCTAGCTTCGGTCTGTAGCGACCTATGGGAGTTCCAGATGAAGTCGTCGCCCACGTGGGCCACGTACCTGGGCGACCCGCGCTACAACGGAGACCTTGCTGACAACGGGCCGCTTGCGGCCTACAGCCGGCAGTCCATGCGCCGCGGTTTCCTCGGACGCCTTGCGGGCATCGAGACAAAGAACCTGTCGCCGGCGGACCTTCTGACGTACGAGCTTCTGCAGCGCAACCTGCGCGACGCGATTGGTCGTGAAGAGCGCGACTTCGGTGCTTGGAACGTCAGCCCGCGCGGAGGCCCGCAAGTCTATTTCTTGACGCTCGCTTCCGAGCAGCCGATCGGCACACCGCGCGAACGCGCGGATCTCTTGTCGCGCTGGCGCGCGATGCCCGGGTTCATCCGGCGCGAGGGCAAGCAGCTCGAACGCGCGCTCGGCGAGGGCCGCGTCGCAAGCCGCACGCAGGTCGAAAAGGTGCTGGCGCAGCTCGACAATCTATTGGCAACGCCGTCTGCCCAGTCACCGCTCGTCGCGCCCGCGACGGGCGGGGGCCGCTGGGTCGACCTGAAACCCAAGGGCAACCTCGCCTCCATCGCCGCGCGCGAGCTCGGCAGCTCGAACCGCGCCAATGAGCTGCGCCAGATCAACCTGCAGCTACTCGACGGCCTCAAGCTTGCGAAGGGCACATCGGTGTTGATCCCGGCCACCGACGACCTCTTGACGCCGAAGATCCGCGGGCGCTTCCTGGCCGATGTCTGGACCACCGTCGACGAAGATATCTACCCCGCGTTCCGCGAGTACCGCCGCATCCTCGAGACCGAGATCCTCCCGAACGCGCGACCCGACGACCGCCCCGGCATCCTGTTCGTGCCCGGCGGCAAGGCGGCCTACCAAGACTGCATCCAGTCGTTCACGAGCCTTTCGTTGGACGCCGAGACGATTCACGCGATCGGCACCGAAGAAGTCGCGAAGGTCAACGCGGACATGCTCGCGCTTGGCAAGAAGCTTTTTGGAGTCGGCAAGGTCGGCAACCTGAAGAGCCTGCGAGCGGTGCTGACAAGCGATGCATCGATGCACTACGCGAGCCGCGAAGAGATCGAGGCGACCGCCAACCGGGCGATTAGTCGCATGCAAGCCGCGCTGCCGACCGTGTTCGGGCGCCTGCCGCTCGCACCGCTCGAAGTCGTACGCGTGCCAGCCCACGAGGAAGCGTTCACATCGATGGCTTACTACCGCGGGCCGACGCCCGATGGCTCGCGCCCCGGCCGCTTCTATGTCAACACGTTCGACCCGGCCAGCAAGCCGCGCTGGGAATCCGAGGCGCTGGCTTTCCACGAAGGCGTGCCGGGCCACCACCTGCAGATCTCGATTGCGAACGAGCTCGAGGGCCTGCCGATGGTGCGCCGCCACATGGGCATCGGCGCGTTTGTCGAGGGCTGGGGGCTGTACGCCGAACAGCTGGCCGACGAGATGGGCATGTACTCGTCGGACACGCAGCTCTTGGGCAAGCTGTCGTTCGACGCGTGGCGCTCCGCGCGTCTCGTGGTCGACACCGGCCTGCACGCGATGGGTTGGAGTCGCGACCGCGCGATTCGCTACTTGGAAGAGCACACGTTGGCCGACCACCGCAACATCGAAAACGAGGTCGATCGCTACATCTCGTGGCCCGGCCAAGCGCTTGGCTACAAACTCGGCGAGCTCGAGATTCTGAAGCTGCGCAGCGAAGCAAAGGCCGCTCTCGGAAGCCGCTTCAACCTGGCCACATTCCACGACCTCGTCCTGAACGACGGCCCGATCACACTCCCGCTGTTGCGCGCTAAGATCGAAGCGTGGATCGAAGCCGAGACGGCACCCGCATCGCTCGCTGGCGCGGAACCCAGGTGACCCCATGACACGCGCAAGCGGCTCCATGACGTGCGAGGTTTTGATCGTGGGCGGCGGCATCGCCGGCCTCGCGAGTGCGTACTTCTTGTGCCGCGCGGGTGTCTCCGTGATCCTGATCGAGAGCGCCTCGGCCCTCGGCACGCACTCCACCGCGCAGAACGCGGCGATCCTGCGCACCCTGATCGGAGACCCGGTGCTAACCGCCATCGGCCGCAACTCTGGAAGGCTTCTGCAGAGCCCGCCCGCGGGGTTCAGCGAGGTCCCACTGATCGACCGCGCCGGGCTCTTGCTCACCGCGGATCGCGAACTCGCGCCCCACTTCGCCCAGTGGCTTGACGCCGCCGGCCCGGTGCCCTACCCCGAGTGCCGCGCCGAGCTCATCGATGCCACCGAGGTCGCGCGCCTCGCTCCGTTTGTCGCGCACCCAGACGCCGACCGCTTCGAGCGCGATGAAGTCGCCGCCGCCTGGCTCCCGGACGAAGGCCACATCGACATCGCCGCGCTTGCCGCCGGCTTCGCGCACAGCGCCACCACAGCGCGCCTCCTCACCGACGCGCACCTCGCCGAGCTCACCCAAGACGCGAGCGGCGCCGCCACCGGCGGCCGCCTCAAGGATGGCCGCGCGATCGAAGCCGACGCCGTCCTCTTCACCGGCGGCGCATGGGCCGGCGCGCTCGCGCAAGCTGCTGGCTCGCCGCTCACGTTCGCTCCGCGCCGCCGCCACTTAGCCGTCACCGTGCCCGAAGCCGGCCGCACGGTCGACCCGCGCTGGCCCATCGTCTGGAACCACGCCACAGCGCCCGGTCACAGCTTCTACGCGCGCCCCGAAGCGCCCGGCCTCTTGATCTGCGCGTGCGACGAGACCGAGCTCGAGCCCACGTTCACCCCAGACCAAGCCACCTGCCCGCGCGATGAGGCCGCACTCGAGGACGTCGCTCGCGCCGCCGCCCTTTTCCTGCCCGCCTTCGAGACCGCCGGCGTCCAAAGCTGGTGGGCAGGCTGGCGCACGTTCCCCACCTCGGGCCACGTCGCCCCCGGCCGCTTCACGATCGGCGCCGACCCGCAGGTCCCTGGCCTCTTCTGGGCCGCCGGCCTTGGTGGCCACGGCATGACCTCGTCCTTCGAAGTCGGCCGCCTCGCCGCCGTCGCGCTTACCCAGGGCCTCGGCAAACAGCTGCCCGCCGTGCTCGACGGCTCCGACTACGACGGCGCTTTTGTCCCCGCGTGCGAGCGGCTGCTCACCTAGCCCGCGATGCTCGCACGCTCCCATTCGCTGGCAGCCTTCACGCTCGCGGTGCTCGTCGCTTGTGGCCCCGCCGAACCGGCGCGTGAGCCCGAGCGCAACGTCCTGCTCATCTCGCTCGACACGCTGCGCCGCGACCGCGTCGGTGCCTACAACCCGGGCCAAAACACCACGCCCTTCCTGGATGCCTTCGCGGCCAAGAGCCTGCGCTTCGACCAAGCCTTCACGCACCAGGCGTGGACGCTGACCGCGCACGCCACCATGCTCTCGGGCCTCTACCCATCGGTCCACGGCGTGCTCGACGACCGTGCGCTCCGGCCCGCAGTGCACACGATGCCCGAGCTCTTCAGCGAAGCCGGTTACGCCACGATCGGCGTCGTGCCCAACTGCACGTGGCTGAATCCCGAGTTCGGTGTCAGCCAAGGCTTCGGCAGCTATCGCGTGCTGGCCGGCAACGCGTCGCCCAAGATCGACAGCCTCTTCAGCCAGGTTGACTCGCTCGACGGCGCGCCGTTTTTCGCCTTCCTGCATCTCTTCGATGCGCACTCGGACTTCGATCAGCTGCCCTACGAGTCCGAGCCGGCGTACCAAGAGTCCTATGCCGGCTGGTACGACGGCGACTTCGACGGCTCGCTACCCGAGCACCCCGAATGGGGCTCCGCCTCGCGCCTGCTCGACCACCTAAACTCTGAAAGCCTCGTCATCGAGAGCGAAGAAGACCGCGCTTACATCCGCAGCTTGTACGACGCGGGCGTGCGCAGCTTGGACGATCGCTTGCAGGTCCTGATCGAAGGTCTAGAGGCGCGCGGGCTGCTCGAAAACACCGTCATCGCGATCGTCGCCGATCACGGGGAAGAGCTGTACGACCACGGCCGCGCGCTGCACACGACGCAGTTCGACGAGCTGATGCACATCCCGTTTCTGGTGCACACGCCGGCCGGCCTGACCGGCGCAACGGACGAGCTCGTCGGGCTTGTCGATTTGGCCCCCACCCTCCTCGAGCTGGCCGGCCTAGCTCCCGCCGCCGACATGCAAGGCCGCAGCCTCGCGCCGCTCACACGCGGCCAGCTTCTCGACAACTCGCGCGAAGACGTCCTCTTCGACAACGGCCGCTTTTTCAGCCTGCGCGCCCGCGACTTCGCTGCCATCGACGGGCCCGACGGTTTCTCGCTGTTTGACCTGGCGAGCGACCCGGGCCAACAAGTCAACCTCATGCAAGATCCGACCTGGGCCGCGCGCCTGCCGGAGCTCGTCGAGCGGATGCTCGCCACGTCGGAAGAGATGGCGCCCCTGCGCAAGCAGCTCGCCGCCATCCCCGGGACGGTTCAGCTGTCGACCCAAGAGGTCAACGACCTCGGCGACATCGGCTACGCGGGCGACTAGTTGCGGAAGCGGCGGCCCCAGCGAAGCAGCGGCCGCTCGAACGAGTAGTACGAGACGACGGCGACGACAAAGCTCGTGCTAATCGCCAAGGCCATGCGCCCGCCGCTCAGCGTTCCGCCCGCCGCATGATCGCGCACGCCAAACGCGTAGAAGATCGGTAGGTGGTACAGATAGAGCCCGTAGCTGACGCGCCCGATGAACGCCAGCGGTGTGCCCAGAGCGGCCGTGGCGCGCGGGAGAGTCAGCCGGTCGGCCTCGATGAACAGCAGCACGACCGAGCTTGAGAACAGCGCAAAGCCAAACAGGTGATGGAAGCCGACGGTCGAGCGCAACGCGGGCGACATGAAGCCCGCGAACGCCCAGGTATAGCCGACCACGAGCCCCACCAGCCCTGCCGCTGCCCAGCGCCTCGGGCGCTCCCGAAGCTGTGGCTCGGCGAACGCCAGCAAGCTGCCAAGCGCGAGGGTCAAGATACGCGCGGGCGTGATGTGTCCCAGGTACGCCAGTTGCTCAGCGGGGTAGCGCGCGATCACGAACCACGCGGTCGCCGCGGCCAGCGGGATCAGGCCACCAAGAATCACAAGCAGCGACTTCGAGCGCGACAGGCCGAAGAGAAGCAGTGGCCACACGAGGTAGAAGTGCTCTTCGACCGCCAACGACCACGTGTGCCCCAGCGGCGACGGCGCGTGCTGACCCAAAAAGTAGAAGTTCGACGTGTAGGTGGCCACCCAAGGGAGCTCGGGCCCCGGCCGCCACACCGCCACGACCGCCAGCGTCAGGTACGCTGCCGGAAAGATCCGCACGGCGCGCCGAATCCAAAACCCGCGCATGGTCGCGCCACGCTCTTTGTCCGCCAGGAGGATGCGCGTGATCAAGAAACCCGACAGCGCGAAGAACAGATCCACGCCGATGTAGCCGGGCTCGAAATAGGCCTGAAACCAAAGCGCAATCTGCCCCTTCAGCACGTTCGGCGTGTGCGTGAAGAGCACAAGCAAGACCGCGATGCCGCGCAGCTTGTCGAGGCTCTTGACGTAGGGAGGCATGGGAGGAGTGCGCGCAACAAAGAAGGGCGCCCCGGCATGATGACCGGAGCGCCCCTCGATGAGAAGTGCGTTCTGCCTACGGAAGGTAGTCGACTTGGATCGCGTTCGAGATCCCGAAGCCAAAGGCCTGCGCCGCATCCAGGTAGATCGCCTGCACAAACAGCGTCGCGGGACCGCCGCCGCCGGCGACGCCGGCCAAGCTGAACTCACCCGCAGCGTCGGTCACGCCGGGGAACAGGAAGCTCGTCGGGATCGGGATCACCGTGCCGCCAAACAGCGGGGTCGGCGAGTTCACCGTGCCAACTGCGAGCCACATCGGCTGCAGAGGAGCCGCGCCCGTGAGGGTCACGTCGGCCGTCGTGCCGGTGGACAGATCGCCACCGCAGACCATCAACACCGACGAGCCGGGGCCGCCGGAGCCGAGGTCGCTCTGGCATGTCACGGTGACACCCGGAAGCACCCGGTCGGTGATCGTGATCGTCGTCGTGTCGCTAGCAGTGTTGCCATCGGAGTCGGTCACGGTCACGGTCAGCGTGTGGTTACCCAGCGAGAGGCCCGCCGTGCTGGTCACGCGGTCGGTCGCGATCGGGCCATCAAGGTCCGACGTCCAGGCCACGCTCGTGCCCGTCAGTCCGCGGTCTTCCAAGTCCCAGCCAGAGGCGTGCAACAGCACGGTTGCGGCCTTCGGGAAGACCTTGCCCGCGTCCGGAGTCAGCACGTGCGTCGTCGGCGCCACGCCGGCCGTTGTGGCCAACTGCAGCGTCGGGCGCAAGAGCGCGGTCCGCGCACTCGAAGTGTTCAGGCCATCGCTCACGATGATCTCGAAGTAACCCTTGCCCGTCACGAGCCGCGGCAGTGCGGCCATGTCGACCGCATAGCTGGTCCCTTGCACACGCATGCCGAGCGGCAGCACGCGCTCGCCGTCCGGGCTGTAGCGCAGATAGCTCGTGAGCGTGTCGCCATCCGCATCCGTGGCGCGCCACTCAAGCGTGAGGCTTGAAGGCACGAGCTCGGTCGGGCGCGGCGAAGTGAACTCGACACTGGGTGCGTTGGCCGAGCGGTTCAGCTGCGCAAGGACTCGGCCTTCTTTGTCGAAGATCGAGACCGCGTCCACGGTCGTTGGATCCAGGTTTCCCGGAAGGCTCGCCGCGAATGGCACGGCGGGCGACGCAAGGTCGCGCGCATCACCCGAGCAGGACTCGGTGTGGGCCGCAACGCCCACGCGCGCGAGCTCGCCACCGTTTGCGTCGAACGCAACAAGCTGCAGATCCGCAACCGCGGTCGCAACACTGGGCTCGGGCCGCAGGCCGGCGATCGTGAGGCTGTGGTTCAGGCTCAAGCTGGCCGTCTGTGGATCAAAGACACCACCGAAGAACATGCTGGCCGTCGGCGCAGCCGCCTTCGCGATCGGCGGGCACTGGAACTTGTTGTGGTTCAGGAAGAACGTGTAGTTCGACGGCCAGACCCACGCCTGGTTCGTCAGCAGACCCGCCGCCATGATGTCCTTCTTGGACGCCGTCTTGATCTCGGGCAGGCTCTCGGTGATCGCCAGGTGGTGCTCCACATCGACGCCGACCGTGTCGATCGTCTTCGTGTTGTGGGACAGGCCGAACAGGTGACCGAGCTCGTGCGCAAACGTGCGCTGGTGCCGAATCGTCTGCGTGTTGCCAATCGCCGAGGTTCCGGGGATGCCGCTGGCTTGCCCGTTATAAGGAAGGCTGCCGGGGATCCAGCCGTACATGAAGTCCGGCTTCGGGTTCATCAGCTGCATCTCGGCGATCAGCGAGCTGTTCAACGCCGAGCCACTGCCTGACAGCGAGCTGGTCCACAACTTACTGGGCAAGTCGTAGGGACGGTATTCCCAGTCCGCGCCGGGGTAGATGCCCTGGATGAAGTTGTCGCCAACGCCGGGCTCGATCAGCGCGGGGTCCGGCAGGTTCGGGGTCGAGCCGCCGCCGGGGCGGTAGTCGATCGGCACGAAGATGACCTCGGGCGTGTCCTTGCAGTTGAACGCCAGGATGCCGGTCGAGATGTTGTTGTTCGTGTAGTCGGTCTCGGCGGCCTGGTTGGGGCCGGCTGGGTTCAGCTCGATCTTCAGCTCGACGTTCGCCGATTCGGGCGGCACGAAGTAGAAGTTCAGCGAGTCGTCGAGGTTCTGCGGCAGGGACATCGCCGGCGGCACAAGCGGACCGTTATCGGAGTAGATCGGCGAAATACGAAGCCTCGACGCCGTTCACGAACACGCGCATCAGGCCGTCGATTTTCTCGCCCGGCGCCAGCGCGCCGGTCGAGCTCATGCCGCAGCGAACGATCGTCGACTTGCCGGCCACGAGCTCGATCGAGCCGGTCTGCACGGTCTGCAGCGTGATCGAGCCGAGTGCGGCGACGTCATAGGACTGCGCGGCGCCGATGTGAGCAAAAAGAGCAAGCGCCGCAGCGCTTCCAAAGATAGAGGTCTTCCTCAAAGCAGGACTCCAGGGGGGGGTAGGGATGAAGCCAAGGGCAAACGATTCAAGAGAGGCGCCCAAGGACAGGATCAAAGAGAACAAGGAGCTGGTCGAGGGGAGTCGCAGATCCGAACCGAATCGTACCACGGAACGGCTTTTTGCAACCGGCAAGCCCCACCCCCCCGCCCCGCAGAACCCCGGATTTACCCGGGGTCCACATCCTCGGCCTTGCTAGTCTCAAGACCCAATCTCAGGAGAAGCCAATCCGCCTGGCAGCCCCAAGCGGCCCATGCGACCATCTGGCGATCATCGGCGGCCGAAAGGCCGTCCGCTGCATCGGCGGAGGTCGGCCCCAAAAGCGGACTCACGGCACGTCTCCTTCTCACATCTGCCCCCCCCCCTTCCCCAGTCATCTTTCTTGGAGGAGTGTGGGGGGGCGCCCTAGGACCCAACTCTCCACTTTCATGCAACTAGGCTTTGTCATCGACCACAGCAAGTGCATTGGCTGCCACGCCTGCACGGTCGCCTGTAAGTCCGAGAACGACGTCCCTCTGGGCTCGTTCCGCACCTGGGTCAAATACACCGAGACCGGCACCTTCCCCGCGAACAAGCGCTCGTTCGCAGTCCTGCGCTGCAACCAGTGCTCGGAGCCGCCGTGTGTCGACATCTGCCCCACTGTCGCGCTGACCAAAGGCGACAACGGCATCGTCGACATCGACCCCGTGTTCTGCGTCGGCTGCAAGAGCTGCACGATGGCGTGCCCGTACGACTCGATCTACATCAACCCGGATAAGGGCACGGCCGAGAAGTGCCACTTCTGCGCGCACCGCGTCGAAGAGGGATTGAGCCCGGCGTGCGCGGTCGTCTGCCCCACCGAGGCGATCATCCCCGGCGACTTCGACGACCCCACCAGCCGCGTGTCGCAGATGGTCGAAACGGGCGGTCTCGAGGTGCGCAAGCAAGAGGCCGAGACCGAGCCCAACGTCCATTACAAAGAGGCCGCGCCGGCGGGACTCGAGCCGCTGAACACGTCGCCCAAGGACGGCTACCTGTGGGCGAACCGCCGCCCCGAAGTCGACCCCGAGACCGAGGCCTTCCTGGCCGGGCTGATGAGCGAAGACGCCGCGCGCACAACGCTGGACGTGGACCGCCCGATGCTCTGGGGCTGGAAGGTCTCAAGCTACTTGATGACCAAGTCCATCAGCGCGGGGCTCATCCTAGCGGCCGTCCCGTTTGCGCTGAACAGCGAATCGCCGCTGCGCTCGATGGCGATGCCGGGGCTCTTCGCGATGGTGTTCTTGGTGATCACGCTGCTTCTGTTGATCTTCGACCTGAAGCGGCCCGAGCGCTTCTTGCTGCTGCTGACGCACCCGAATCCAAAGTCGTGGCTTGTGCGCGGCGGCATCATCTTGACCGTCTTTGGCGTGTTGCTTGCTGTCTTGATCGGTGCTGCCATCGCGAACGCAAGCGCGGGCGCGACGGCGCTCTTAATCGCCTGCGCCGTCCTCGCCGCATTGACCGCGGGTTACACGGCATCGCTGTTCGCGCAGGCTAAGGGCCGCGTGTTGTGGATGCAGCGCGGGCTGTGGCCGACGCTGATCGTGCAGGCCATGATCGCGGGCGCAGCGGCGCTCTTATTGTTGCGCCCGATCGTGGGCGACGGCCTGGGGGTCCCCGCGGGCCCCAGCATCCTGCACGGGTTCCTGCTGTTCGGCCTGGGCTACCACCTCGTGTGGTTCGCGTTCGGGCACAAGCTCGGGCCGCGCAGTCAGACGGCGGACCGCTCGGAAGAGTACGGCCGCACCTGGACGCTGTTCGCCCGCGGCCCGCGCGGCCTGGGCCTGCGCCTGCACCTTGTCGGCTGGATCTGCGCGATGTTGGCGCTCGGTCTTAGCGCGTCGATCGCCAGCGAAGCCTGGTCCGCCGAGGCGCTGCCCTGGCTCGACATGTTCGCCGCCTCCCTTGCCCTCCTCGGACTGCACCGCGTCGAGCACGACTTTGTGCGCGCGGGTCAAGAGCTCCCCATTAGCTAAGCCATGAAGAACCTCGAGACCCCCCTCGCGCGCAAGTCCGAATGGGAGCTGGCCGTCGGCCCGCCGCCCGAACAGTGGGACAGCTGGAGCGAGCTCGACCCGGCCGCCTGGCCGAAGCGCGAGCACAAGCACTACCGCTGCATCCCCACCATCTGCTTCAACTGCGAGTCGGGCTGCGGGCTGCTTGCGTTTGTCGACAAGGCAGACGGCCAGATCAAGAAGTTCGAAGGCAACCCCGTGCACCCCGGCAGCCGCGGCCGCACGTGCGCGAAGGGACCCGCAACGATCAACCAGCTGCAGGATCCGCAGCGCATTACGCAGCCGCTCAAGCGCGTCGGTCCGCGCGGCGCGGGCCAGTTCGAGCCCGTCAGCTGGGACGAGGCGCTCGACGACATCGCCGGGCGCATCACGGCCGCAATCGACGAGGACCGCGGCGAAGAGGTCATGTACCACGTCGGTCGCCCCGGCGAGGATCACTACGCCATGCGCACGCTGGCCGCTTGGGGCCTCGATGCGCACAACAGCCACACGAACGTGTGCTCGGGCGCGGCGCGCCTAGGTTACGCCGCGTGGTGTGGTGCCGACCGCCCGTCGCCGGACTACGCGAACGCCAAGTTCATCTTGCTGCTGTCGGCGCACCTCGAGACCGGCCACTACTTCAACCCGCACGCGCAGCGCATCGTCGATGCGATGAGCACGGGCACGCGCGTCGCGGTTGTCGACCCGCGCCTGTCGAACTCGGCGTCGCGCGCGAGCATATGGTTGCCAACGTGGCCGGGCAGCGAGGCCGCGCTCTTGCTTTCGGTTGCACGCGAGCTGCTCGAGCGCGATGCGCGCGGCGAGAAAGCGCTCGACCGCGACTTCCTGCGGCGCTGGACGAACTGGGAGGCGACACACGCCGAGCTCAAGAAGCAGCACCCGGACTTCAGCGCGCAAAAAGAAGCGCCCTTCGAGGCTTTCCTCGAGGTCCTGCTGGAGCACTACAAGGAGTTCACGCCCGAACTCGTCACCGAAGAGTGCCGCATGGACGGCAGTGTCGTGAACGAGCTTGCCGACGAGATCGTCGCGGCGGGCCAGCACTTCTCGAGCCACCTGTGGCGCAACGCCGCCGCCGGCAACTTGGGCGGCTGGCAGATCGCGCGGTCGCTTGTGCTCTTGCATGTCTTGACTGGCAGCCTCGGTCGCGAGGGCGGGCTGAACCCCAACTCGTGGGACAAGTTCGTGCCCAAACCCAGCGACATGCCGCCGGCCCACAGCTCCTGGAGCGAGCTCTTGTGGCCGAAAGAGTGGCCGCTGGCGCACTACGAGATGAGCTTCTTATTGCCGCACCTTGTGCGCGAGCAGAAGAAGAAGATCGACGTCTACTTCACGCGCGTCTACAACCCGGTTTGGACGAACCCCGATGGGTGCTCGTGGATCGAGATGCTGGAGGACGAGTCGCAGATCGGCTGCCACATTGCGATGACGCCGACGTGGAACGAGACCGCGCAGTGGGCCGACTACGTCTTGCCGATGGGTCACGGGCCCGAGCGCCACGACGTGATGAGCCAAGAGACGCACGCGGGCACATGGATCGGCTTCCGCCAGCCGGTCTTGCGGCGCTATGCCGAGCTTGAGGGTTCCGGCGAAGAAGGCGACGACACGCGCGCCTCGAACCCCGGCGAGGTCTGGGAAGAGGGCGAGTTCTGGGCCGAGCTAACCTGGCGCATGGACCCCGACGGAACGCGCGGCATGCGCAAGTACTTCGAGTCCAAGAAGACTCCCGGCACGCGCCGGACGCAGGACGAGTACTGGGCGGATGTCTTCGAGAACGGCGTGCCGGGCTTGCCCGACGCGGCGAAAGAAGCAGGGCTCGAGCCGCTCGAGTTCATGCGTCAACGCGGCGCCTTCGAGGTGCCGTACAAGGGCTTCGAGCGCTTTGAGGTCGAGAGTGAAGGCGGTGTCGACACCGGCGACGGTGTCCTGCGCGCGGGCTTCCCCACGCCCAGTAAGAAGCTCGAGTTCTTCTCTCCCACGCTCGACGAGTGGAGCGCGGAAGGCAGCAGCCTGCCCGCGTACCAGAAGAGCCACGTGCACTGGAAGAACCTCAACGAGGCTGCCGGCGAGCGTGTCCTCTTGCCCACCTTCCGCCTGCCGACGCTGATCCACACGCGTTCGGCCAACGCCAAGTGGCTGCAAGAGATTAGCCACACCAACCCCCTGTGGGTGCATCCCGAGGACGCCGAGAAGCTCGACCTCGAGAATGGCAAGCTGGCCAAGGTCGCGACCGCGATTGGCCACTTCATCGTGCGCGCATGGGTCACCGAAGGCATCCACCCCGGCATCGTCGCCTGCAGCCACCACGTCGGACGCTGGCGCCTGCACCAGCCGCTAGGCCAGATTCAAGCCTCGTCCAACGTCGAGCTTCATCGCGAAGGCTCGACCTTCATGCTGCGGCAGAAGAACGGCGCGGGCCCCTACTCAAGCTTCGACCCCGACACCGAGCGCATCTGGTGGAAGGAGGTCGGCGTCAACCAGAACCTGACGTTCCCGGTCCAGCCCGACCCCGCCAGCGGCATGCACTGCTGGCACCAAAAGGTCACCGTCGGTCCCGCCGGCCCGAGCGACCAATACGGCGACATCTTTGTCGACACCAAGAAGTCGATCGAGGTCTACGAGCAGTGGAAAGCGACCTGCAAACCCGCCGCCGGCAAGCTGCGCCGCCCGCTATGGATGAAGCGCCCGCTGAAACCCACCCCGGACGCCTTCGAGTTTTAGGGGGTAGCGTACGGAGCCAGGTTCGAAAGTGAACACTTTGGCGAACAGGGGAGGGGCTGCCTTAGGCAGCCCCTCCCCCGTTCGCCAAAGTGTTCACTTTCGAACCTGGCTCCGTACGCTACCCCCTACTTCGGCTTACCGCCTTCGCCGGTGTAGCCAAGCGCGTTCATCGCGCCTTGCGCGGCGCCGCCTAGCGTCACGGGCGTGGTTGGGAACTGCGGCTCAAGAGCGAGGTTCTCGTTCTCGATCGCCTCCATGCGCAAGCCGAGCAGCCCACCGAGGTCGCGGAAGTTCTCGATGCCATCGACGGTCTCGCGCGGGTCCATGTCCAAGTCGAACAACATGGCCTTGCGGCTGATGCGGTTGCCGATCAACTTGTACCGCCCCCATCGCAGGCTGGCCTCCTCGTTGTCCGGCGTCCCCAGCTCGCTCCACGCAACGTCCCACGGCACAAGGTCCTCGCTCAGGGACGGTGCCCACGAGCGGCCTTGCATTGGCACAACCGGCGCATGGGGAGTCAGCCCCGCAAGCTCAAGAATCGACGGTGCCAGATCCGCGCCCTGCACCGGCTGCGCCGGCGTCCGGCCCGCGGGCACATGCCCCGGCCAGCGCACGATCAGCGGCACATGCAAGATGCCCTGATACAGAGTCTGGTGCGTCATCTGGCCGTGCTCGGAAAACTCGTCGCCATGATCCGAAGTGATCACAACAAGCAAGTTCTCGTCCTCAAGTCCAAGCCGTGACAGCGTGGCGAAGACGCCTGCAAGAAGGTCATCCGTGTACGCGATGCCCGCGTCGTACAGGTCGCTGACATGCACCACGTCACTGGGCACGCCACCATTGAACTTGCCCCAAAAGCGCTCCTGGATGTCCTCGTAGAAGCCCGGGTCGGTCTTCCAGATCTCGGCCGCGTTGTCGGGGATCGCCACGCGCGTCGAATCGACCTGGCCTTGATAGTCCCCCACGAACTTCGCCTGCCACTCCGCGGGCGGCGTGTAGGGATCGTGGATCTCGTACGTGTGCACAAACAGGAAGAACGGCCGCGGGTCGTCCTTCGAGACCTCGACCGACGCGTATTCCTCAAGCCACTTCTCCGCCTTCGGGAACACGCGATCGGCGCCGCCACCAGCGTCCTCGTAGCTCTCGAAGCCGCGGTCGAAACCCAACTCGTGCGTCATCATCCCACCACCCGTGAAAGCCGCCGTGCGATAACCCGCGTCCTGAAAAAACTCGGCGAGCAGTGGCAGCTTCGAGTTCACCGCCTGCGTCTTCGGCGTATAGCAGTTGCGCACGCCGTGCACCGTCGGGTGCATGCCGGTCAGCATGCTCATGTGCGACGTCGCTGTCTTCGATGACGGCGAGCTCACGTCCAAGAACCGCGCGCCCTCCGCAGCAATCGCGTCGAGGGTCGGCGACGTGGCGCGCTCGTAGCCGTAGCTGCTCAGGCGATCCGCGCGCAGAGTATCGAGCGAGATCAGCAGCACGTTTGGCGCACGCTCAGGCTGCTCCTCGGGTTCACTTGGCCCCGAGTTCGAGCACGCGCCGAAGAGCCCAAGCCCCACAAGCAGGCTCAGCTCACAAACGCCGCGTGCACCATGTGCTGCCATCCCTAAGCCTCTTCCCCAGCCAGAGCCGTCGGCTCGAGGTACACCTCGCTGCCCTTCTTCACGAACTCGTCGCTCATCTCGGCCATGCCTTCTTCGATCGCCTTCTCGCCGGTCATCCCGTGCTCGGCCGCGTACTTGCGCACGTCTTCCGTGATCTTCATCGAGCAGAAGTGCGGTCCACACATCGAGCAGAAGTGCGCCGTCTTCGCGCCCTCGGCCGGCAGCGTCTCGTCGTGATACGAGCGCGCGGTCACCGGGTCCAGCGCCAGGTTGAACTGATCCTCCCAGCGGAACTCGAAACGCGCGCGGCTCATCGCATCGTCCCACTCGCGCGCATGCGGGTGGCCCTTCGCCACGTCGGCGGCGTGCGCCGCGATGCGGTACGTGATCACGCCCTGCTTCACGTCGTCGCGGTTCGGCAGCCCAAGGTGCTCCTTCGGCGTCACGTAGCACAGCATCGCCGTGCCCATCGCGCCAATGTTCGCAGCCCCGATGCCCGACGTGATGTGGTCGTACCCCGGAGCGATGTCGGTCACCAGCGGCCCCAGCGTGTAGAACGGCGCCTCGCTGCAGACCTCAAGTTCGCGATCCATGTTCTCTTGAATCTTGTCCAGCGGCACGTGCCCCGGCCCCTCGATCATCACCTGAATGTCGTGCTCCCAAGCGATGCGCGTCAGCTCGCCCAGCGTCTCGAGCTCGGCAAACTGCGCCTCGTCATTCGCATCCGCCAAGGACCCAGGCCGCAGCCCATCGCCCAAGCTGAACGTGACGTCGTACTTCTTCATCACCTCGCAGATCTCGCGGAACCCGGTGTACAGGAAGTTCTCCTTATGATGAGCCAAGCACCACTTCGCCAAGATCGACCCACCGCGCGACACGATGCCCGTCACGCGATTGGCCGTCATCGGCACGTAACGCAGCAGCACGCCCGCGTGAATCGTGAAGTAGTCCACGCCCTGCTCGGCTTGCTCGACCAGCGTCTCGATGTACGCCTCAAGAGTCAGGTCCTCGGGCACGCCGCCCACCTTCTCCAGCGCCTGGTAGATCGGCACGGTCCCGATCGGAACCGGCGAGTTACGCATGATGCGCCCGCGTGTCTCGTGGATGTCGTTGCCCGTCGACAGGTCCATCACCGTGTCCGCGCCCCAGCGCGTCGACCAGCGCAACTTGTCAACCTCTTCCGCGATCGACGACGTCACCGCCGAGTTGCCAATGTTCGAGTTGATCTTCACCCGGAACGCGCGCCCGATCACCATCGGCTCGAGCTCGGGGTGCTTGATGTTGGCCGGCAGGACCGCGCGGCCCGCAGCGAGCTCGTCGCGCACGAACTCGGGCGCCATGCCCTCGCGAGCAGCGGCGAACGCCATCTCGGGCGTCACGATCCCGCGCCGCGCAAAGTGCATCTGCGACTGGTTCTTCTCGTCCTTGCGCGCCGCGATCCAGTCGTGACGCACCGACGGAATGCCGGCCTCGGGATCGCAGCCTTCGGGCCCCGACGGGTCCTCAACGTCGATGAACCCCGCGTCGCCGGACAAGTGAATGCGCCGGAACGGCACACGCAAGTTCATGCCCTCGTGGTCCACGTCGCGCCAGATCTTCTCGGATCCCGGGAAGCAGTCGCTGAAGGTGGTCGGTTGGTCCGCAGGCGTGTTCTGAGCAGTCATGGTCTTCGTTACCTCGAGTAGTTGCGCTTCCCTCAAAATGGAGGGCCGCAGATTGTACGCTTCGGCGCGTCCATAGTGAGCGAGTCAGAGCCCAGGTTGCACGGACTCGAAAACCTCTCGATCCAAGACCCGCGAGGTCCGAAATACAGCAGCCCGGCTCACCCCCAAGGCAAGCCACCAAGCGCCGCCCAAGAAGACCGCGAGGTCATGCTCTCTCGGCAATCGAGAAGCCCCGCAAGCAACCCCTCGCTCAGCGGCGGCCAAAGGCCGTCCGCTGCAGCGAAAGCCCGCTCACTAGCGCTTCTTCTTTGACTTCTTTGCCTTGCCAAGTAGCTCGATCTCGCCAAAGCCCGTCCCCTCGAAGCCGCCGTCCATCGGATACGTCTCCAGGATCTTGATCTCCAGCGTCTTGATCGACGTCACCTTCGGCAACTCAATGCGCTGGCGCACATCGTCCTCGAGCTCATGCTCGGTCTCCTTGCCGTTGATCTTCACCATCACGCGCTTCGGCGCCGACAGTTCGCCCTTATTCCTCCGCAGAGGCCCGCCGCGCGGCAGCTCGCGCGGCCCCGACAGCACCAGCGTCTGGACCTTGATGCCCTTGCCCCACGTCAGGCGAATCCACGGCTCGGTGTCCGTCTGCTTCGCCACCCAACCGTAGGCCAGGCTGCCGTCGACCGCACGCTCGCCGATGTAGTTCGAGACGCCGCCCTTCGCAAGGTTCGGGTTGTTGAAGGGCTTCTCGGTCGAGACCGAAATCGTCGGCGGGTGGCTGACCGCGAGACTCTTGCCGATCTCCGTCATCGCAAGCTCCTGCGCGTCGGTCGCGGACCAGTCCACCAGCATGTTGAACGACGAGCTCTTGATGTCCAGTCGCTCAGCACCGACCTCTTCGCCTTTCGCCGGCGCGGGCGCAATCACCACCACAACCTGAATCTCGTGCCGCCCGGGCTCGAGGTCGAACTCGCACGTGAAGCGCTCGTTGCCCGAGCTCTTGGTCACATCGGCATCGAACTTCTTATAGACAGTGCCGTCGACGAAGTACTTAACCTCGTCGATGTGCAAACCGAAGCGCCCTTGCACGCCGTAGCGCTCGCGCAGATCCTTGCCAAACTGCGCGATGAATCCATAGCACTTGACGCCCGGCTGAATGCGCAGGTCGACCGCCGCTGCATCGGGGTCGTCGGCCATCAGGAAGCCACTCTTGTGTGTGTCGCCTTCCCCCGTGCGAATCGCGTTCGTCGCGCGGTTCAAGAAGAGCAACGCAAACGACGTGCTAACCGTACCCGGGTTCGGATCGCCCCAGCCGCCCGACGAGGTCTGCCGCTTCACCAGCTCGCTCGCGCCCGCCGGGTACCACTTCTTCCCACCCAGCGTGTCCGTGTCCGCAATCGAGCCCAGACGCTCGATGTTGTACATGTAGTAGTACTACCAGTCGGCGCCCTTCTTGTCGTTGAGGTCCGTGTTCTCGGTGTACGACATGTGCTTGTCGAGCCAGGCCATGCCCTGCGCGATCGTGCCGTCGGTCTCCTTCTTGAACTTCTTCGCCTGCGACTTCTTCTCGGCCAAGCGATCGTAGGCGAACAGCACCGTGGCCATGCCCGCGGTGGTCATCGAGGCCGTCGCCTTGAACTCCTCCAACTGAATCGAAGGCCCCGACGTGATCAGCGGACCGAAGTAACCCCAGCCGCCATCGCCAAGCTGATACTGCGCCACGATCTTCAGCACCTTCTCAAACACCTTGTCCTTGATCTTCGCCCCACTTTGATGCGCAAGCCAAAGACCCAAGAGCGCGTACTGCGTGTTCGACAGGTCGAGCTGGTCTTCGGGATAGTTCCAGTAGCCGCTGCCCGCGCCGTCGAGGATCAGCTCGGTGCAGGTGTCGATGTGATCCTGATCCGCCTTCGCACCGAGCGCGTTCTCCATCAGGAGTCGCGTGCAGGCCTCGTAGTACTTGACCGGCTGCGTCTGGCGCACGAAGGCCAGCCCGCGGCGAATCGCCTGGTGCTCGACCGACAGGCCCGAGTGGATCAGCGCCGCCACAACCAGCGCCGTCTCGCCGCCCGGAGCGTCGCCCGGGAAGTAGAAGTAGTCGGACCGCCAGGACCCATCGGACTCCTGCATGTGCACCAGGAAGCTGACGCCCTTGTCGATCGCACTGTTGACGGTGTCCGCCGTGGGCCCATCTTGGGAACCACGAGCGAGGGGCATGAGGGTCAGAAGAACCAGAAAGAGGGCGCGAATCATGAATCGGACCGTGGAACGGGAGGAATGTGGGGCTGTGCGTACAGGGATCGACTGTCTGGCTTTCATACTAGCACCAAGCACTGTATTTTTTAGGCCTTGCAGTACCCCGAGCCCCCGCTTCTGCCATGACTCTGACTCCCCGCCAGGCTGCCGTCCGCGCGCTCTCCAACAGTTCCCAGTCCGAGGGAGCGGTGCGCTACACCGAAGATTCGATCACCGAGACGTACGGCTCGCTGGTTTTCGGCGACAACGCGCAGCGCAAGCATCTGCCGCGCGACGTCTACAAGCGCCTGCGCCGGACGATCCTGCAGGGTGAGAAGCTAGACCCTTCGATCGCTGACTCGGTCTCCAACGGCATGAAGGACTGGGCGGTGTCGCACGGCGCGACGCACTACAGCCACTGGTTCCAGCCGATGACCGGCTCGACGGCCGAGAAGCAAGACTCGTTCATCACGCCGACGGGAAGCGGCACGGCGATCCTCGAGTTCTCGGGGAAAGAGCTGACGCAAGGCGAGCCCGACGCGTCGAGCCTGCCCTCGGGTGGCATCCGCGCTACGTTCGAAGCGCGCGGCTACACGGCGTGGGACCCGACCTCGCCCGCGTTCTTGCGGCACACACCCAACGGCGTCACGCTGACAATCCCGACCGCGTTCTGCTCGTGGACGGGCGACGCGCTCGACACGAAGACACCGCTGTTGCGCTCGGGTGTTGCGCTCGATCGCTCGGCGCGCCGCTTGCTTGATCTTCTGCACGTGCCCGGCGAAGAGCGCCCCAGCCGCGTCTTCGCGAACATCGGCCCCGAGCAAGAGTTCTTCCTTGTTAACCGCGAGCTCTTCTACCTGCGCCCCGACCTGATGGCTTGCGGCCGCACGCTGTTCGGCGCGCCGCCACCCAAAGGCCAAGAGCAAGACGACCACTACTTCGCCACGACGCCGCGGCGTGTGATGGCGTTGATGCAGAGCCTCGAGCGCAAGCTCTGGCAGCTGGGCATCCCGATCAAGACGCGCCACAACGAGGTCGCGCCCGGCCAGTACGAGATGGCGCCGATCTACGAAGGCGTCACCGTCGCGTCCGATCACAACATGCTGATGATGGACCTTCTGCACGAGGTCTCCGACGAGTACGGGTTCCGCTGCCTCCTGCACGAGAAGCCGTACCAAGGCCTGAACGGCAGCGGCAAGCACGACAACTACTCCATCGGCGACGACCTCGGCAACAACATGCTGGATCCTGGGGAAGAGCCGCAGGAGAACCAGCGCTTTATGGTCTTCCTGACCGCGCTAATCGCGGCCGTCGACCGGCACCAGGACCTCTTGCGCGCGTCGATTGCGTACGCGGGCAACGACCACCGCCTCGGCGCCAACGAGGCGCCGCCCGCGATCATCTCGATCTTCCTCGGCAGCGACCTACAGGCCGTCGTCGATGCGATCATCGCGGGCAAGTCCGCCGCCGGCCACTCGGGCAAGTCCCTGAACCTAGGCGTCGACGCGCTGCCGTTCATCCCGCGCGACACGACCGACCGCAACCGCACCTCGCCCTTCGCCTTCACCGGCAACAAGTTCGAGTTCCGCGCGCTGGGCTCGAGCCAAACCATCGCGTACCCGAACTACATCCTCAACACGATCGTCGCCGAAGCGCTCGACGACCTGTCGGCCGCCATCGAGGCCTTACCGGAAGACGGCCGCGATGCCGCCGCGATCCAAGGTGTCCTGCGCGCGTCGCTGACCGAGCACCAAAGGATCCTCTTCACGGGCGACAACTACACCGACGAGTGGGCCGCCGAGGCCGAACGCCGCGGGCTCCTCAACCTGCGCAACACGCCGGACGCCCTCGCGCGCCTGAACGACGACAAGAACGTCAAGCTGTTCCCGGCCTACGGCGTCCTCTCCAAACGCGAGTGGCTGTCCCGCACCGAGATCGTTGCGAAGGCCTACCAAGAGAAGCTGCGCGTCGAAGCGCGCGTCGCGCTCGACATGGCCTCGACGCTCTTCATCCCGGCCGCCATGCGCGCCCAAAAGAAGACCGCCGACGCAATCCTCGCCACCCGCGAGGCCGCCCCCGAGCTCGACCTCTCGGTGCAGATCCGCCACCTGACCCGCATCACCGAACTGCACTCCAAACTGCAAGCCGGGATCGACGACTTACGCGCGCAAATCGCCCTCGACCCCCACTTCGAAACCGCCCTCGAAGAGGCCGCCCACTGCCGCGACACCCTGATCCCCGCCATGGACAAGCTGCGCGACGCCGTCGACAAACTAGAAGCCTTCGTCGCCGACGACCTGTGGCCGATCCCGAAGTACCGCGAGCTCCTGACGATCACCTGATCGGCGCCGATCCGGCCGATTCAGGCTCGAGCTGACAAGATCAGCCCAAGCCGACTTTGGAGGAGCCTCGCGTGTCATCACCGTGACACGCGGGGCTCTCTTCTGTTTTATGGCGATGCCACGACGGATTTCTCTCTGGCGCTGCGTCCCCACCTCACGCACACTGCAACTGCGTGGGACTTCAAATGTGGAAACTTCGAGCAGTTTAACTATTCATTTATTTATATTCCAACTGCGTTCGATATCATAATCCGCTACGTCATGCAGTCAAAAGAACCCAGCCATGGCCTCGAAGGCCTCAGCACCCAGGAACGCAGGATCCTCGGCACTTTCATTGCCGAGGAGCTCGTGGTCGTCCGGGTCGAGGACCTCTTGGCGATCCATCCGGTCTCTCGCGAGGCCGGCAACTTGGCTCTCAGTCGGCTCCATCAAAAGGGCTGGCTCCGGAGACTCAAGCGAGGCGTCTACGCCACCGTGCCCCTCGAGTCGGAGACGCCCCACCCAGCCATCGCAGACGCCTGGCCTCTCGCCATGGAGCTGTTCAGTCCCTGCTACATCTCCGGTTGGTCCGCAGCTGAACACTGGGACTTGACCGAGCAGATCTTCAACGCCGTCTCCCTGGTCACGGGGCACCCGCAGCGCAGTTCGTCCCAGTCCATCTCCGGCGTCCACTTCAGAACCCGCACGATCGCGCCCGAGCGGATCTTCGGAACCAGCGGCATCTGGTTTGGGAGCCACATGGTTCAAGTCGCCGATCGCCACCGCCTGCTTGTCGACATCCTGGATGCCCCAGACTTCGGCGGTGGTGGCCGGCACATGATGGATGTGGTGAGCGCGTACTGGCGGGGAGAACATGCCGATGCAGACACGCTACTCGCCTACGCCCTTCGCTACGGACGAGGCGCCGTGATGAAGCGACTCGGCTTCACCGCGGAACGCTCGTGCGCTGTCTCTGCCGGCTGGCTTGACAAGGTCGAGTCAAACCTCACGAAAGGCGTGATTCGGTTAGATCCACAAAGCGGCGCCGGTGGCCGCATCAACAGCCGCTGGCACGTCCGCGTCAACATCCCCTTGGAGGCAAGGTGATCACCAAAGCCGAACTGCTCGAGCGCGCCACAGCCCAAGAGCTGCGCCCCACCACAGTTGAGAAGGACTACGTGCTCGGGTGGATGCTCGCGGCGATCTCCCATCACCCGCGACTCTCGCAGTGGGTCTTCAAGGGCGGGACGTGCCTCAAGAAGTGCTACTTCGAGACCTATCGCTTCTCCGAAGACCTCGACTTCACAATCCCCTCCGAAGTCACCCTTTCACCCGAGGGCATCAAGGGTGACCTCGCCGAAGCGGGGGCGTGGGTCAGCGAGCGATCCGGAATCTCATTCCCACCCGTAAAAATCAAGGTCGAGAAGTACACCAATCTGCGGGGTAGGGAGTCCTACCAAGCGAAGGCTGCCTACGCCTGCAGGCTCAACCTTGCCCCCAACAGTTTGCAACGGATCAAGTTCGACATCACACAGGACGAGTTCCTTGTCGACACGCCAGATCAGCGCGCCGTCTCCCACCCATACGCGGACGCCCAGGAACCGGAGCCCACCGTTCGTTGCTATTCAATCGATGAGATCCTGGCAGAGAAAACGCGAGCCCTCTTCGAGCGCCAAGGCCGAGCTCGAGATGTCTACGACCTTGTCCACCTGAGCCACGGCTTCCGAGACTCCATCGACCCCGTGAACGCCTCGGCGATCCTCCAGAAGAAATTCGCCTTCAAGGAGCTGCCCGCCCCCACCGTCGAGCTGATCGTGGACCGAATCCAAGAAGGGCCCCTCCGCGCAAACTGGAACAATCAACTCGCCCACCAACTGCCGAAGCTCCCACCGATCGAGGGCTTCCTGGCCGATCTTCCCGATGCAATCGCATGGTGGTTCGCGCCGGATGAATCCAGACAGCCCCTCTCCAAAATCACCCTGAATGCGGGAGAGGCCGCCATCCCTAGGCAGCACTTCCCCGCGCCCCTCACCGTGGCGCAGAGACCCGCCCCCGTCCGGCGCACACCAGAGATAGAGCTCCTAGTCGCCAGCGAAGGCCTCGACAGGATCCGCTACGCGGCCAGAAACCGCCTGTGCGCGGAAGTCGAATATGAAGGTGTGACTCGATTGATCGAGCCCTACTCCCTCAGGCGATCCGCGAATGGCGACACGCTGCTGTACGCCTTCGAGCAACTCAAGGACGGCTCGCCCACGGGCCAGCTCAAGTCCTACGACCTAACCCAAATCAAGATCGCCACGCTCACGGACCACCCGTTCAGCCCGCGGCACCCCGTCGAGCTCTAAGGGAGCAAGACACTATGCCCTCAAGCAAGACCAGGGACGCCCCGCCTCAACAACAGGAGCAAGCCGCGAATCCCGTCGGACGCCACCAAAAGGGGCATCTGGGCCACATGGGCACAGCGAGGACTCGCCAAAAAGTGGAAGCGGTGGAGGGACTTGAACCCCCGACACGCGGATTGAGATCGGTACAGGGCCAAGTGCGTGAGGCCTTCGAGCCGAATTTGGAACCACCTCGGCGCCATGTCAACCTTGACTTTTGGCCAAAATAGGTTCGGATAACCCTTGATTTAAGTCCAGTTTAGTCAATCATAGCCTTGAATCTGGTCCACCCCCGCACAACCTCGCCCCTCTAAAGTCAACCATGAAGCGCCTCATTGAGACTCGACTCGAAGAGTGGAAAGCAAACCCTCGGCGCAAGCCACTACTGCTGCGAGGGGCGCGCCAGGTGGGCAAGACCACCAGCGCGCGGGCCTTGGGCCAGAGTTTTGATTCGTTCGTCGAGATCAACTTCGAGCGGCTTCCCTCTGCTGGCACCGTGTTCGACCGGGACTTGGATGCGAAGCGTATCGTTCGGGACCTCGGGCTGATTGCAGGCCAGGAGATTGTGCCGGGGCGCACGTTGCTCTTCCTGGACGAGCTCCAGGAAGCTCCCCGCGGCCTCACGGCCCTGCGCTATCTCTTCGAGGAGCTACCCGAGTTGCATGTCATCGCCGCTGGATCGCTGCTGGAATTTCAGATCGAGTCCCAAGGACTCCCAGTCGGCCGGGTGGAGTTCGCACACATGTTCCCCATGACTCTGGTCGAGTTCCTGTGGGCCAAGGGCGAAGCGCTCCTGGCGGACTTCATCGGCAAGCTGCCCGAAGGCCTGATCTCCGATCCCGTCCACACAAAACTGCTTGCCCTTCTAGGCGAGTACATGGCCATCGGCGGCATGCCCGAAGCCGTCAGGCTCTGGTGCACCCACGCCGACCTCGGCCTGTGCCAAAAAGTCCACCAAGAGATCATCCAGAGCTATCGCCAGGACTTCGAGAAGTACGCGAAGAAGAGCCAGTCCGAGCGTGTCTCGCACATCTTCGACGAGCTCCCCTCCCACGTGACGCGCAAGTGGAAGTTCTCCAATGTCTCCGGCGGCCACCGTGCCCGCGAGTTGCGCCCCGCCCTCGAGCTCTTGGAAAAGAGCCACGTCGTCCAGTCGGTGCTTCACACCAGCGCCAACGCCCTGCCCCTTGGCGCTGAGTGCAACCGCAAGAAGCGCAAACTGCTCATGCTGGACATCGGCCTGATGCAGACCATGCTGGGCCTCGACGCGAGGGATTGGATCCTAAACCCAGACGCCGAGCTCGCAGGCCGCGGCCCCGTAGTCGAGAGCTTCATCGGCCAAGAGCTCACCTGCCACCTGTCGGGAACCAGCCGAGCGGCCCTGTACTACTGGCATAGAGAGGCCCGCTCGAGCAACGCCGAAGTCGACTATGTCATCCCAAGCAATGCCGCGGCCCTACCCATCGAAGTCAAGAGCGGCAAAGGAGGCCGCCACGCAAGCCTGAACTCCTTCCTAGACAGCCACCCGAGCTCCCCCATCGGCATCGTCCTGTCCCAAGCCAACACCGACCTGAGCACCCGAATCCACAAGTACCCGCTGTACTCCATCGGAGCCATCGCCGAAGCCGCAAGCAGCGGCGAAGGTACACCATGACCGGCGACGGTAAACTGCGGCTCCCTACCGCAGAAAGCACCGCGAGCCATCCTGCGAGGGAGGCAAGTGGTAGCGGTGGAGGGACTTGAACCCCCGACACGCGGATTATGATTCCGCTGGCCGTGAGCCGTAACCAGTTGTTAGAGCAAGGAGTTAGGGAAGGCGAGGGTGCGGGCTTGGTGCCTGGCTTGGTTTTGGAGGGCGAGCATGCGGAGGACATGGCGCGGATTGCGGAGGCTTGGCCAACGTTGCCCACGGCTGTTCGAGTAGCGATCCTGTCATTGCTAGGGACAACTCCTATGTGACTTAGAACCAAAATCATGGAATCCCGCCGCCCCATTTCCTCGGCTCTTCATCTTTATACCTGTCCGACTCCGAACCCATTGGTAGCCGCCACATATACGCCCGTCTTCGGCGTACCAGCGAGTTCAACTATCCTCAAAGATCCAGTGCATTGAGGCCCGCCGTCTATGCGCCCAAATTTCTCTGCCATGTGGCGCATTAGCGATCGACTGGCAGTTGTAACTACGAGGTTGATAGACGCTCCTTGCTCCGCCACCATCATTCGGAAAGTATCCAAAACACCGACTCGATTGAGATCATCCAAATGAGCCAACGGTTCATCTAGGAAAAAGGTTCCGCCCAGAGATCGTGCGCGGGCTAGAAACAAGGACAGGGCAAGGTCCTGCCTCTGGCCAGTGCTGAAATGCAGACTGGGGTCAAAATCAACTCCCTCGATCGTCCCTTTCCAGAGCACAGTCGGGTCTTCTCCATCTCCCGATACGATTGCATCCATCACGTGGTTGGCCTGCATCCTTCCAAACAACGAAGACACTGCTCGCTCAAGTTCAAGTATCTGCATCTTCTCAAAATCGACCCGACTGGTTCGATAGGATTTCTCGATTTCAGATGCCTGCATCGAACTCTCCTTCAACGAGTGGAGAGCCCTAAATACTTTAGAATGCTCCAGATCCAATGAGGCTTTCCGCTGGCTGTCATGACAAAGTTCCAAGTCAGACTGCACCTCCTCAAGAAGTGCCTCCGCCCTATCAATCACTTCTCTCTCTTCCCGGATTGACAACTGAAGTTCATCTAGGCTGCTCTGAGACCAATCCTCCTTGCCTCCGATGCGACTCCAAGATTGTCGAAAGCGCTCTATCGTTCGGTTGTCCTCTTCAAGGACGTCCGCAGCGGTCTTGGACTTATGTTCAAGCTCTGCTGCCTCTTCCCTACTCCTCGTGAGTAAGCGCGTTGTCTTCCGAAGTTCACCTTCAGCAATCTCCATGTCTGAAACCAACTCACGGTCCTTCTGCTCTAACGCCAGTAGCATGTAGTCCTCTACACCTCGAACAGGCTCAGCGTAAATCTCGGTTCCAGGAATGAGTGCGTCGAACTTCTCAACTCGGGCGCTGAGTTGGCGCAGTACATTGCCGAACTCAATTCGAGCGCAGGCACTTTCCACTTGCTCCATCATGCCATTGGCCTCGGGCGAAATCCCGATGCCACGGAGACGCTTTTTGAAATCTTCCCAGCGTAAGCGAGTATCGCTCAACCGGTCTTTCAGCCCTGCAAGGAGTGAATTCGCCTCGCGTCTTTCCCGCAGCAATCCGTCAAGTTTCGAGACTTCCTGCTGGGCTGCTTGAACGCGAGCATCATGGGCCTTCAGCACAGTGGAGCTATTTGCGACAAGCGTCAATTGACTGTGAAGTGCCGCTGGATTCCCCCAATCGTGAGCGCAAGCTGGGCAATCACTACTCTCCCCGAGGTGCTTGAGGACTGCTCTTGCGGTCGATTGCAATTGTTCTACTGGCCCCGCAACCTGGAGATAAGCTTCGCGTTCCTGAGTTAATAAGACTGAAGCGTTAGAGAGTTGAGTATCAATATCCGTATCCCAATCAATTGAAAGTCGGGCCGCCTCTGCTTCGTCCACCTGACGCTGAAGAGCCTCACTGGCGGCCTTCCTCTTAAGTTGTTCGGCGACTTCAACCCGGAGGCCCCGAGCTAAGTGCAAAAGGCTCAGGGCCTGCTCTTCTTGAAGACGGCTCTCTGGATTCGCGTTCAGTTCATCTCGCAGCGTGCCCCCCAGATACCGATCCGGCATTCGGCCCCTCTCTAAACCTCTTTCGATCCGATCAGACCGGATCTGGCCGACCATGAGTTGCACTCGGTCGCGCGTCTCCCCTAGGGAGACGACTTCATTCTGAATAGTCCGGAGTGTCCGTTCAAATTCGGCCACTCCGCTTCGAGCACGTTCAAAGTCCTTCCGAAGAGAGTTTTGCTGCAGCCGGGCGCCTTCGAGACGCACCTGCAAGTTGCCAACTTCCGGCCACAAGAGGCCCACTGACTCCTCATCTGTGCACTTCTGATTGTATGCCACTCGTCTGCCAGCCAGTTTTGAGACTAGACCTCGCCTCATGTCCGCCAACCGTTCCAAGCTGACATGAGCTAGTGAGGGGAATTCCTCACCTGGCATTAGTTCCCTGCTAACCAGACTTAGACCCTCTACGATCCGGGCTGAAGCTTGAGAGCCATCTGTTTCGGCCTTTCGGAGTTCAGCGAGCTTGCTAGGAGCATGTCGCGCATAGATCGCCTTCACCCTGGCCTTGGTCCCCTCGATCATTAATAATGGGGCCCATGAAGAGCTACCGCCCATGGCACCCAGACCAAAGCTTCCTGTTCCCGCCGTCGCC